>Ga0154384_1181_pt2 | contig 12442 bp, 11 predicted proteins | sample RifGroB1_FD_115896 | JGI IMG/M metagenome (GOLD analysis project Ga0154384, IMG submission 115896) | Spirochaetes bacterium GWB1_59_5 | reverse complement strand
CGTCGAGCATCGAGCCGATGTCGACATACATGCGGTTGCCTTTCATGGTAGTTCCCCCGTCAGGCGGTATCATCTGCCCCTCCGTACGGAGCGGGCGCCGGCGGACCCAAGGGCGTTCGCCATGATCAAGCGGTTTAGCGCCGCCAGACCACAATGAAATGATACGAAGGGCCCTTGAAAAAGACAAGTCCGGATCTCCGCAACGGAAACCCGGACTCAGGCGCCGGCCTTGTGGTCGGCGCCAACTATGCTGTAACGTTATTTCTTGGGCGGGTAGAGGAGGGGGTAGTCCGTGACTTTGCCGGCCGCGGCCCAGTCTTCGGGGATGACCTTCCAGTTGTTGTCGCTCTTCACCTCGATGGCTCCTGACTGCTTCTCAAACCACTTGAGCATGTAGAAACGGAGGTCCTTGGTGGTGCTCGACGTGACGAGCTTGAGCTTCTGGAGATCGACAGCCGGGAGGCCGACGCCCTTGGTCAGGTGTCCGCCGCCGCCCGAACCACGGTAGGAGTTGATGGCCACAGAATAGGTCTTGGCCATGTCGAATGCCTTGCCGTCGGACATGGCGATGATCGTTACCCTGGAACCAATGGGCTTGGACACGTCTACCGTGTAGTTGAGCCCCGCGATGCTGTCATAGTTGTACGCGCGGGTGGTCGTGTCGTAGCTGTTGTAGCGTGCGTTGAAGACCGGTTTGCCTTCCTTGTCCATCATGAACGATATCAGGTGGTCGGCGGGGCCGGTCATCGTGGCGAACTGTCCGCCGTAGGTGAACTCCATGAACTTCTTTATCTGCTCGCCGGTCAGGTCCATCGTGTACATGAAGTTTTCGTACTTGTACAGGCTGAACATGTCACGGACCTTGATGGTGCCGTCGGCTGTGGTCGGAAGGTAGGCGGTGCTGTCGAGCGGGGCCGCGAAGGAGATCTGGGCGGGCTTGAGGCCCATGCTCGGATCGGCACAGAGCTCGAGCTGGATGCGATGGATCAGATCGACGAACGCCGAGTCGCCGAAGAGGGCCTCGTCACTGGTGATCTTGCCTACCATCTTGCCTATCGGGCGTTCAACCCAGGCCATCAACTCGGCCTTGGCGGGATCGAACTTTGCCAGGAAGGCAGGGTCGGCCGCGACGCCCTTGAGCGGAACGAGGGCGCCGCTTACTTTTTTGTTCCAGGACTTGGCTTTCTTGTCCCACTGCAGCTCGATGTCTACGACAGGAACCGCCGATGCGCCGGCCAGGCCGCCGAATATCGGGACGATCTTGCCGTTAGGATCCTTGACGTCCACGTTCTTGGCCTTGGTGGCGGGGTCATAGCCCTTGCCCTCCCAGCCGGCGTGGTCGTGGCCCACGAAGATGAAGTCGAAGCCGGCGACCCGTTCGACGACGAGCTGGCTGGCGCTCTCGTTTTTGGGCGTGTCAGCGGTCTGCCCGCCGTAAGTGTAGTCGACGCCCGCATGGAAGAGGCCCACGATGATGTCCGGCTTCTCGGTCTCCTGGATGATTGGTATCCAGCGCTTGGCGGTTTCGATCATGTCGAGGATTTCCATGCCTTCCCAGAAGGCCTTGGGCAGCTGCTCTGTGATTTTGGGCTCGGTCAGGCCTAGTACCGCTATCTTGACGCCCTGGCGGGTGACGATGGCGTAGGGCGGGAAGTAGGGCTCGGTCGTGCCTTCCTTGACGACGTTGGCGCAGATCATCGGAGCCTTGACTTCCTTTGTCAGCTTGTCGTAGACGGGGTGTCCGGCTTCTATGTCGTGGTTACCTATCGTGGCTACGTCATACTGGAGGAAGTTGAGCACCTCTCCCCAGATGTGCGGCACGTCGGTTTTCTGGAAGTTGTAATAATACACGGTCGGCTGGCCCTGAAGCACGTCGCCGTCGTCCATCAGGATGACTTCGCTGCCGGCGCGCTTCAGGGCTACGAGGGTGGCGACCTGCGCCATCGACGTATCCAGTGCCTTGCCGGTGATGAAATCATACGGGAAAATGGCGCCGTGGATATCGGTGGTTTCGATAAACGTGAGCTTGAGCGGCGTTTCGGCAAACTTGTCGAATGGATGCGCGCATGAGGCGATCGAGAAGACGATCGCCAACACGGCGAGCGCCGTAAGCAGCACTCTGAATGACTTTCGCATTGGTTCCTCCTGAACATTTTTCCTTCTACTGATGTGGAAGGGGTATCAAGTATATACCAGATGCAAGGTTCGCGGAAGAAAAAGATAGAAAAACATCAAATGCGGGCGGCCGCCAGCCACGAGGATATTGATGAAGCGACAACCCTGCGCTCTCGCTCTGATATGGCACGGCCGAAACGTACCGTTTTGGCTCCCGTTTCTAGGACTATGTCGCGCTCGTGCCTGCCGTTCTGCGAGACCGGTGAATTTTCAACCCCGCAAGACCCGAGATCTGAGAGTTGCCACGAGCGGACACGGGGCTTGCCTATGAAACGTTCCTCGAAGACCAGCCCTCCCTCTCGCGTAAAGCTTGCCGTTACCGCGCTCAGTGCTGGCTTTAGCAGCATCCTGACCAGAAATATGCCCACGGCCCAGAACGGCAGGGAGAACATCGCGAAGAATATGGGCGCGCCCATAGCCAGCGCCGAGAAGGTCCAGAATGCCACGAAACCTAGCCAGAACACCGCGAAGCCGCTCGAAAACCAGAACCCGGGGTTGCGGAAGCCGGTCCGCGGTATTCTTATGCTTAATAGTTCAGGGGTCGACGATAGGATTACCCGACTATCGCTGGGCAACGTCACGGTAGCCTCTCTGCGTTTTCCGTCGCGTTCCCGCGCATCGGCGGCGTTCCCGAAGGTGGGTTCAGGTACCTCGTCGCTGAAAGCATCCCTATCCTGCATGCTGGACTCAAGGCTTCCGACTAGTCGCTTCGCCAACGTTTCCAGAAATGTCTGCGCGCCGCTCGCTCCGGCAGTGCTTGCGGTTACCGTGGGAGTGCCGGGCAGGGGCGCCGTGCCGCGCAGTATCGCGGAGGCTTCCAGCGGCGGCAGGGCGCGCTTGGCTTCGTCAGGATCCAGATATGAGCGCAACACGTACTCGAGCCGCGGCGACAATTCCACTACGGCTCCCGGGTCGATACGCATGGCCGTTACCGGCAAGTCCGACGGATGCTTCCTCGTGATCAGGAAGGCCGCCGTCGCCGCCGCCGCGTACAGGTCCGATCGGATGGTAGCCCTGCCTGAGACCTGTTCGAGAGGCGCGTAGCCCGCTGTGCCTAGCATCGTCGAGGTATCGCGGTATGCCAGCCTTACCGCGTCCTGCACTCCCGAGAAATCTACCAGGGCAATGGATCCGTCAGGCCGCAGTATGACATTCTTTGGATTCACATCCCGGTGGATGATAGGCGGCCTGAGCGAGTGGAGGTATGCGAGCACCGATAGAATATCCGCGAACATCGTTTCAATTTCTGACTCGGAGAACCTACGGCCGCTCTCCGCTTCCGCGGCCAGGCTTCTGCCCGGCATGCGCTCCATTATGAGCGTAAACGCGTGGCCGCCATCTTCATCAAGCCTGAATGAATCTACATAACGCGGCACGGCGGGATGGTTCATGGCCTTGAGAGCGGCGGCCTCGTTCTCTATGCGTTCCAGGGATTTCCAATCGGGAGCCTCTCCAAGCGCCAGCGACTTGAGCACCAGCTCTGTACCGGGCGCAACGCGGGTGCAGGCCTCTCCGGCGATAGCCGCCCATGTCTCGCCGAATGGGCTTTTTCCGAGCCTCTCCTTTAGTACGTACGCTCCGTTTACCGTCTCGCCTTCCGTCATCGTCCATTTCCTTCCATTCGATCCAGTTCTGCCTGAGCCGCCGACCGCTCCGCCTCGAGCCCGAGTTCCGTACAGGTGTCGCGGAGATTAAACCAGGCGTCGTAGTAGTCGGGCCTGGCCCGGATCGCGCTGGCGAACGACTCCCGAGCTTCCTTGAAGAGGCCTGCGGAGAAAGAGGCTACGCCGATGTTGTTGTTGGCTTCAGGGTGATTTGGTTCCAGTTCCAGCGCGCGATTGTAACGCGCTTTCGCTTCTTCGGCTTTGCCGAGTTCGAAGAGCGCGAGGCCCAGGTTGCACAAGAGGTCGGCGTTTTCTCCGCCCAGGGCAAGCGCTTCTTCCAAGGCCTTGCGGGCATCCCGGGCGCGGCCGTCCCTGAGGCGCGCCAGGCCCAGGTTGAAGGCCAGATCCGCCGAATCCGGGTCTATCAGCCGCGCGGCCAGGAACGACCTGGCCGCCTCGTCATAGTGTCCGGCCTCAAGGAGTCTGACGCCTTTTTCTGCGAGCGTGCTTGCGTCTGCCATATACCAAGCATACTGCGTCGCAGTTGTTGCCGCTAGAAGCCGAGCAGGTTCGGCAGGTATATTCCGGCCGCCACGAGCGCGCCGGCGGGGAGAAGCGCGAGTACGATGGCGTCAACGATCCAGTTGGCTTTTTTTACTCCGGACAGCGCATTGGAAAGGAATATGACTACGACGCCCGCGATCAGGCTCATGGCATCATAGGACAAGAACGGCACGCGGTGGGCCAGGTCATAGAGCCAGCTCATGAATCCGATATCCAGCGCTATCGAAAAATAGAGGAAGCTCAGCGCGTAGCCCAGCAACACCGGTGTGTAGCGCTGGTCGGAGCCGAAGAATACCCTGAGGAAGAGGATGACATAGAAGTAAATGACCAGAGCAAGCGGCGAACCCCAGGCTCCTATGTTGGTTGTTATCAATGCCTGCAGCTGCGGCAGCTTGAACATGGTGAGCACCGGCGGCGCAAGGAGGGCAAAGGCCAGCCAGCCTACCGCATTGAATATCTTCTGCCGTAACCCGGTGGACTTAGGGGCCTTCTGCGCAGTCGTTCCAGTTGTTTGAGGCGTGACATTATTGGAATCACTCATAGGGTATCCTTTCCGCGGTGCCCTGGTTTCCCAATGGCGAATCCAGCCACCCGCCAGAACAATATACAACCCCCCGCCTAATCCGCAAAGTACCTCGACATGACAAGACAGGAAATTTGAACACAGAGCCACAGGGAAGATGAGTAATCAAGAGCAGGAAAATTTGCGCAGAGACACAGAGAAGACGAGGGGGAGAAGAGAGATTTTGAAGGAAAAAGAGTTTAGACTTCCTCTTTTCTTTCTACCTCATCTTCTCTGTGTCTCCTGTGCAAAACCGTATACCAGGCCGCCGACTTTATTGAAGCGACGGCCTGGTATACGTCAAGTTATTTTAGATACTTGGAGAAATCAGTGAGTTTCTTATAGTTTTCCGAGGTCTTGACCTTGGCGATGGCCGCATTGACCTTGTCAATGACGGTTTTGTCGACAACCTTGGAGAACATAAAGTACCGGAAATTACCGGCCGGCCAGTCTGAAATCTTGATGACCTTGAGAGAGGCCGCAGAGGCCGGATCATTCTCCATCAGGTATCCGGCTTCTTCGAGCCCCAGGATCATGTAGTCTGCGCGGCTACGTGCTACCATGGCTACGAGCGTGCCCTGCTCGCCAACGACTTTTTCGGTCTTGGGCTTTTCATCGGCTATAGCCTTGTCAGCGAAGGCGCCGTAGGAAAAACCATCGATTACTCCGAGCGTCAGCCCGCTCTTCATGAGTCCGGACATTGTGGTCTGAGCTCCGAGTACACCGGCTTTTTCCTTGTTCACTATAACGACATTGGGCAGGTCCTGGTACACGGGTTCACTGAAGCTGGCCCATTCCTCGCGCGCGGGATTCTTGAACCAGCCGAGGCCGACGGCGTAATCGCGATTCTTGAGGCTCGGTTCAACACGGGCAGAGGGCATCTCGACGAGTTTGTACGCTACCTTGGTCTCGTTGAGTACCAGTTTTGCGATTTCTGTCAGGAATCCTGTGGGGTTGCCGTCGGCAGCCTTGATATACAGGGGCGGTCGCGGGAAATAGTACACCTGCAACTCCTGTGCTGCCACTGATGAAACACCGCTGATCAGCAGCATTACCGCAACGAGTCTGGAAAGTCTTTTGATCACTGTATCCTCCCTTTATCGTAGACAGAAACGACAATCGTTTCTTTGTCTTTCTTTTGTAAGTGCCCTGAAGGCGGAAATACGGACTTTTGGGCGGATAGAGGCATGCGTTTTTCTATTCATTGTCAATCTTGAAACAGCCTGTTTCCCGGTCAAGTTCGCCAATGGAAGAACGGTTGCGTTGCGATAGTTCGTTGACCGCCTGCACCGCCTCATCGATTTCATGAATACCGAGCACCATCTCCGACATGCCGTCGTCGGCTATCTTGGACAGGTCACCCATCGTTTCAATCGCCTGCCGTATATCCTTGGCGGCCGCCGCGTTCGATTCCGCGCTAGAGTCGACAGTATCGGTGAGGAGGCTGACCTCGGCCAGCGAAGCGGAGAGTTCATGTTCCAGTGACTTTTCTTCCGATATAGACTCTTCGGTCCTAGTCGCTAGAGTTACTGCCGTCGCAACCAGTTCTGACATGGCCGTGAAACTCGTTTCCATATGGTGCGATGCTTCTACCATGCCGGACATTGCGTTTGATATGCTCCCGAGCGCTTCCGCGGTGTTTTTGGCTTGTATTGCGCTATCCTCGGCAAGACGGCGTATCTCATCGGCGACAACCGCAAAACCCTTGCCGGCCTCGCCTGCGTGCGCCGCCTCGATGGCCGCATTCATTGCCAGAAGATTTGTCTGTGAAGCGATGCGCCCGATTATCGCTGCTGTCTCGATCAGAGAGTCTGATTTTCCGGTGACGTCGGTTATGGCAGACGACGATGTCGCAAGGTCTGTTCTGCCGTCCTCGGCTGCCTGAGCTAATCGTTTGTAGGTATCCATGGCCGACCGTGCGTTCAATGCCATGGATTCACTTTGTTCGCCCATGCGCTTTAGTATCTCTTTTGCGCTGGAAACTGATGCAGCTTGCCCGGTAACCGACTTTCGTTGTTCTTTCGAGGCAACGTCTATGAAGGCGGACCGCTCCTTGACTTCGGCCACAAGTCGGTAGAGAGCGTCGATCTGCTTTTTGACGCCCTCCATATTGGCCCCTATCTGAGTCGATGCGCTGGCCGTCTCGGCGCTGTTGGCCGCCAGCTCCTGAGAATCGCTTGACAGGCTCAATACGATTTTTCGCAGCGAACCTATCAGGGTTGCCAGGCTGAGCCTGAACGCGTTGACATTGCCTGCAACCTGGCCAATCTCGTCCCTGGAATCACTTGGAATCTCGATCGTCAGATCACCTTCCCCCGAAGAGAGCTTGAACAGGAACTGATTTACCACTCTGAGCGGTTTTACGACGAGGGCCTCGGTGAACAACAACATAGCGATAGATAGTATTATAGCCACAATGATAGCTTGAAGCACGGTCGAGCCGATCCGTGAGGCAATTTCCTTGTCGGCGCGGCTAAAATCCGGATAAAGCATGATAGATCCGATGGTCTTGCTGTCCTTGATGATAGGCATCTCGATAGCTTCTACGTCGGCAAAGGTCTCTTTATCTGCTTTACTAGTTTCGAACGAGGAGTCCACTGCGAGGCCCGTAAAGGTTTTGAGGTTTTCTTCGAGTATGAAGACTGCCTTAGCGATGCCTTCTTTCAGTTCTGTCCTGACGATGCTGTCTGTTAGCGCAACATTGTAGTTCCATAAGGGGTCGACAAGATTCTGTGATAGCCGCTCGGCCATGAGCCTGATTCTGGCGTTGTACGATTCATACGTCATGCGTTTGGTGACGAGCAGTTGGTAGGTCCCCAAGCCCGCCATAACTATAATAACTAAAAAGGCGCTCGCCAGTGCGATACGGATTCTGATTGACGATTTCACTGGACCGCTCCTTACTGTTAGGATAGGAAAACTAGAAGTGTTACCGTTAAGTATTACTCCATCAATGTATATTTTGTCCATAATATTTATTTTTATAGCAAGGGGGTATCTATGCCAGGTCTGTCTATTCGTGGTTTTAGACATTTGCGAACGGCATTTCTGATTATATCGCTTCCGCTTGTCTGCGCGGCTCTCGTGGTCGCCGCATTCCTGCGTTATGGATGGCTATCCGGTGACATGGAACACGGACTCGCTGAACGGATGGACTATGCCGCGACCAGACTTGCTATAAATATCGAGGTTCCATTCTGGCGCCTGGATGCGGAATATGCAAACTCCGTGCTCTCGACGGAAATGGCCGACGGTTCAATCCATGTCGTACAGGTGTTCGACAGCGCGGATCAATCGCTTTTCATCGCCATGCAACGCGGCGCGGAAGGCCTTGAAAGCGTTTTGAAAGCCGAACGCTTCGAGCCGGCAAGCGATGAAACAGCCCTGGAGAAAAATGTAGTCAAAGATGAAAAGGTGATTGCGACGGTCAGACTCGTATATAGCCGCGCCGAGATCGTGACGAGCCTCAGAGGGCTGGCTTTAAGGAGCATTGTAGAAGCCCTCGCGCTGCTGACCATTCTGGTCGCGGTGATATCGGTGATGCTTCAGCTTCTCGTCAACCAGCCGCTTACCGCCGTTCTTAAGCGTGTCGAGAGTCTGCGCGAAGGCAACCTTGCCGCTGATGGCGCTTCCCTGCAACGTAGGGACGAAATAGGCACCTTGTCAAAAGCGCTGGACGAGACAGTTTTCCGCCTCGGCGAAGCGGTTGCAAGGGTTCAATCCGGCAGCCATTCCATTGCTGTCAGTTCAGAAGATCTGTCCCAGGCTGCGAAAAAAATGACAATGGGCGTGCAAGAGGTTGCGGGGTCAAGCCAGCAACTGTCTCAAGGTGCTTCTGAGCAGGCGGCGAGTGCTGAACAAGTCTCGGCCAGCGTCGAGCAGATGAGCGCGAATATCAGACAGAATTCCGAAAACGCCCAGCAGACCGAACGGATCGCCGATAAGGCAGCTCTCGACGCGGCCTCCGGGGCGCAAGCCGTGCGCGAGACCATTTTCGCAATGCGCAGCATCGTTGACAAAATTGCAATCATCGAGGATATCGCCCGCCAGACCAACATGCTGTCGCTCAACGCGTCGATAGAAGCCGCCAGGGCCGGTGTTCATGGCAAGGGGTTTGCGGTAGTGGCAAGCGAGGTCGGAAAACTTGCCGAGCGGTCAAGAGCGGCCGCGAGTGAGATATCCGCCATGACGGTGAAGAGCATGGCCGTCGCGGATATGGCAGGCGAAATGCTGGAACGCATGGTTCCCGATATCCGTAGAACAGCGGAGCTCGTACGGGATATAAGCGCCGCAAGCCGAGAGCAAGACAGTGGCGCCAGCCAGATATCTAAGGCTATCATCCAACTAGACTCGGTCATCCAACATAACGCATCACTGTCTGAAGAATTCGGCGCGACGAGCGATCAGATTGCGGAGCAGTCGGCTATGGTTGCCTCCACGGCGTCTGAATTGGCTTCTCAGGCTTCCGGCCTCAGGGAGGCCGTAGCCTTCTTCCGCCTCGAGTCTTCAAAATATGAGACTGAAGCATAGAGACAGGTCGTGGATGGCTTCTCAATAGAGACATAGCGAGCACGGAGCTTAACTATCCTCATGCTTGCTATGGTTCTATAGAGAGACGTGAACAGCAGGTCGCCGGTTTAGTTGTACCCGGGGAGGCCCAGTTGGTGAGGTTTGTTGGATATCACGCCATCGCAGCCTATCGTTAGCACGCGGGCGGCGATCGCCGGGTCGTCGATGGTCCAGGGTAGCGCCTTGCGGCCGCCGATCAATCTGCCCCAGGCGAGGCCGGCCTTGGTCGCCTGCGTATGCTTGGGTTTCAGGAAATCGGCGCGGCCCAGCCAGCGGCCTTCGCCGTGGCGCAGGTACCAGGGCACGTCGTCGTCGATGCAATAGATTATGCCTGTCGGCACGGCAGGACAGAGAGCCTTGAAGCGCTTGATGGCGACTGGATTGAAGCTCGACACCACGATGCGCTCGGGGCCGAACCTGAAATCGGCCAGCAGTTTGGTCAGCGCGGCCTCCAGACCCTTGTCGTCGGCCTTGCCGCTCTTGATTTCTACGTCGAAGTAGAGGTCCCCGCCTAGTTCCTCGAACAACTCGGAGAGCAGGGGAGCCTTTTCGCCCTTGAACTGAGTGCCTTTCCAGGAACCGATATCGACGCTCTGAATCTGGGCAACAGTCGATTCTTCGATGTTCAGCGAGGTACCCGGAGCCACACGGGTCGTCGTGTGGTCATGGATTACAATGAGCTTGCCGTCGGCGGTTAGGTGTATGTCCAGCTCGACGCCCGGTATGCCCTTGGTCTTGGCGAGCCGGAACGCGGCCATTGTATTCTCGGGAGCCTCGCTTGAAAGCCCACGGTGAGCGAAAACGAGCGGCCTGTCGCTTCCAGGTAACAGTGATAATCTAGCCATGATGTTACGTTTTTTTCCCTTCATCGAGTTTTCTTTTGAGCGCAGCCAGCGCGTCGTCGGCTCCGAGAGCCGACAGATCCTTTTCGAGTCTGCCTAAGTCCGGGGCATCGCGGTCGTCAGGGTCTTGACCGGTGGCCATTCTGAGCTGAGCCAGCAACAAATCCGCGTCGACGGACCGCTCCGAAGCCCCGGCCATAGGTAGCTTGTCGCGTATGCGCGCCACCTTGCCCGCTAGTTCAGCCCGCTCGCCTTCCAGCATTGCCTTCTTTGCGGCCACCTCGTCCAGTTTTGCCCGCGCCGCCGCCTCAAGCTCAACGGCGCCTTTTGTAGCGGCCAGTTCAATACGCTTGGCCCAGAGAGCAACCTCGTCCCCCACGGCGGCGAGGTCACGCTCCAGAGCCTTGAGCGCAGTCATGAATTCCAGTGCATATGCCCGCGCGTCTTCTGCGGACAGTCCCCTCAGATCCGTGTCGTCCATCCTAGTTTCCTATAGTTTGAAGGTAACACCAGCACCAATCTGGTAGCCGCCATACGAGCCGAATATTGGCTCGTCGGTTATGCCGAACAGATAGTCGAACTGGCCTTCCACGAAAAGTTTCATATTGCGGCTGAGGAGATATGATATGTATGCTCCACCAGAAACACCGACCTGTGTGAACCATGGGTCATCAGTCGTGCTGTATTCCTCTTCGAGGATTTTGACAAGCGCGTTCGATCCTCCCGCGACACCTGCGCGGGCACCAAGCTCCAACCTGCGCAGGAATACGGAGTACTCGCCTCCAATCACCGCACTCAGCGGTATCCATTTGCTCAGGTCGGTAATGGCTTGAACCGCAACATACGGCCTGACATTATAAAAACCTCTGGTCATCTCCGCTCTGGCGCCAAAAATCATGGAGGAGTCATTGTCCCCGATTCCTTTGACATAGACATAGTTGTGCGCGTAGACAGCCAGGTCGGCTCCCAGGCGAGGAATCTCGCGGAGCTGCACATCCTTGACGACCGGGATCTTCGAGAAGAGGATCGTGCCCTTGGATCGCGTCGAACCGACTTCCTTGATCAGGAGCAGGCCTACTTCGCGCTCGTCGACAAAGCCTTCCAGCGTGTCGCTCTCTATGATCGCGTACTCGTCGCCGCGCTGTATGCCCATGTTCGAACCAAGCTGGAGGTCGACTCCCCCCAAGCCGGAAGCTAGCACGCGGGTAACGTTCTGGAACTGGGGCACCTTGCGGACCTCGTACTGCAGTTGCATAGGGATGCCGGCGATAGCGTCCTGGATAGACTTATACTGCGTCTCGCGACTCGTGCCCTGGGTCTCTACATTGGCTATGCCTATCATAGTGCCGTCGGCGACGTTTATAAACGTAACATTGGTCTTGATGTCGGTGCGCCATTCCTTGTTTTCGACGAATTGGCTGTTGTAGCTCGTAACCACGGGCACCGCGATGATGAAGGCGCCTACCAGCTTGTTGAAGTCGGCCTCGGTCAGGAAGGCCTCGCCGAACTGGTATTTCTCTGGCAACACGAAGGTGGATTCCTTCATCTTCTTTAGGATGGTGATGAATTCGTCGACCGCGCTGGTCGAGAAGCGCTTCTCCATGCCGAAGATAGTGAACCTGCCCAGATCCAGGAACACGCGCTGGATATCTATGTCTATGGTGCCGAGCGTCTCTCTCGGGATATCCCAGCCGTAGAAACCGAGGGAGAAGATTGCGATTTCTTTCTTCTCGCTGACCTGCGGCTGCGCATAGGCGCCGGCGAATCCCGCGGTGATCAATAGTGCGGCTATGGTCGCGCTGAACAAACGTTTCATTGTTCCTCCTGAATGGTGCGTGGTGATTCTGTGGAAGATACCCAAGCGACACAGTATAGCCCAGGAAAACAGGTTTTGCGAGTGCGCTGATAGACGGCAGACGGTGTGAAGACGCTCTTGTCGCCTTGGCGTCCGTCGCGCTATCGTTCCGGTAATGAACAAGGGATACCTCGACATTGAAGACGATATAGTAGCCCTCGCTACGCCTCCGGGAACGGGAGCGCTGGCCGTCGTTCGGCTTGCCGGCCCCGGCAGCATAACCAGGCTCGCGCGGGCCTTCTCGCGGCCAGAGGCCGTCTCCGGCGCGCCG
>Ga0154384_1211_pt2 | contig 12486 bp, 10 predicted proteins | sample RifGroB1_FD_115896 | JGI IMG/M metagenome (GOLD analysis project Ga0154384, IMG submission 115896) | Spirochaetes bacterium GWB1_59_5 | reverse complement strand
CTCGAAAAGTGGAGCAGGGGAGCCATTCCGTTCAAGTGTCGTCTTTATAAGCTGGATACCGGTGAGACGCCCTTCGGCGAGCTTCATCTCCTTGAGGAAGTCGCCAAGGCGACGGTTCCTGTAGCGTCGTGGGATGGCTTTGCCAGACAGAAGGTCCTCAAGTCTGATGGACCTGTCCAATCCACCAAGGTTGTATACCCGGATCCTGTCCGGCTCGATGCGTATAGTAATCGGTTCGTGCTCCTGATAGTCACGGTGGTAGACCGCGTTGACCAGAATTTCTTCTAACACTCTGTACGGATAGCTCCAGGCCCTGATGGCCTCCGCCCGGTCGGGCACCTTGATGACGCGTTCCATGACCACTGAAGACTGGAAGTAGTCAAGGGCTTGCCTGATCTGGTTCTGCATTGATCCGTAACAACGCTTTTCCGAGAAGGTCCTGTCACCTTCTCCGTGCCGGAAGTCCACGATATCAATATAGGAATAGGGGAAGAACCGTTCAGGCGTTTCATTGAAAAGCATCAGTGCGACGTTCCGCAGCTTCTGGTGCTCGGGAGGGCCGGCAAGCAGGTTCATGCGGGCGAGCACGGCCTCCAGGTTCAGGCTGTCCATCTCTTCAGCGAGCAGGCTTTCTGCCTTGCGGAGAAAATCCCGGACCAGGACTATGTCGATGTCACCCTGCTTGCCTTGGGCATTGGGCCTGTCGTCGAAGGGCGTGCGGTTCGCCAGCGCGACCAGTTCGTCTTTATCGTTGCCGTGGAGCATACTGGGGGCGGATCAGGTTGTTCAGCCCTATCATGTCCTTCTGAATAGAAGTTAGCGCGATGGAAGTCAGCCCAAGGACCGGCTTGGCGGCCTTTCCATTTTTTTCAGCTACACCGATGAGGATGTAACCGCCGCCTATGTTTTTGATGTCATTTGCGAAGGCGCAGATGCTCTGGTAAACCTTGTCAGGACTCCAGCCTTCCTTGAATTCCAGGCGGTCGGATTCTACAGCACGGGCATTCAGGAGATCTTCTATGGCTATAGGCAGGTTCACGGGTTCATTATCCGCACAGGGTTTGTTGCTGTCAACGGAATCAGGGTACGGGATAGTCAGGGAACAAAAAAGCCGCCCTTTGGGAGGCGGCTTGAAACGTGATCTGGGCGGGAATCGAACCCACGACCTATTGCTTAGGAGGCAATCGCTCTATCCAACTGAGCTACCAGACCGACACGCGATACTAGATTGAAGCGGGCTGGCCTGTCAACGACCGGAGGGCGCCGGGTTGCCGGCTGGGCCTTCCAGTTTGGCCCTGGCGTCGGCCTCCGCGGCCAGGCGCTCGAGTTCGGCGTAGGGATCGGCCGCCGTCTCCTCGTAACCGGTCTTCAGGTCCGCCAGGTATCCGGACAGTTCGCTGGCCTTCTTTCTGATTTCTTCGAGTGCCTGGCGTTCGCCGGCTTCAGGCAGGGCCTTCATCCTGGCCATGTCTATCTTGAGCTGTTTGAGCGCGTTGGCGGAGGAGCCGAGTCTGAGGCGCAACAGTTCGCGCTGGTCCTCGAGGTCGGTGCAGGCTTTTTCCTGGCGCGCAATCTCGGCGATGGAGCGGCCGTACTCGTCCTTGAGCGCCTGGTTGCCCGCGCTGGCGCGCTTGGTTTCCAGTGCCTCACGGTCGCGCTTGAGGGCGTCCATGGGGATGGTGGAAACGATGCCGTCTATTTCGTTGACTGAATGTGACAGCAACTTGACCTGTTCAACATACTTGTCCAGGGTCGGGATCATGTCCTTGCCGAACTCGTCGGAGCCCTTGCCGGCCTTTAAATCCCTGACTATCTCGTCCCTGATGGTGGCTACTTCCGCATAGATCGACGCGTACGGGCCCGCGGCCGCGTTGCGGCCCTTGCTCAGCCTGAAGAGTTCCCGCCACGAATCGACGCCAAGCAAGCGGCACAGTTTCTTTTCGAGGCCGCGCAGGGTACCGGGGTAGGAGATGAGGTGCCCGAGGAAGCTGAGCGCCATGATGCCCGACGGTATGGCGGCCCACAGGAAGCCAGGGCTGGTGAGCAGGTTTATGGTGAACAAAAGCGGCGGTACCGAGATGACGCTGGCGAAGTGCATGGCCATGCCGTCACGGACGCGATGTATCTTCTTGTACACATCCAGCGCGTCGGGGCGAAGTTGGGGCATCTTGTCCACTTCCGCGGCTTTGGCCTTGCCGCGTAGCATGGCGAAGAAGCCTGAGACTATGCCGGTGCCCCAAGACGCGCTGACTATGGCGGCCCACATGAAGCCCGGCGCCACGTTCAGGTTTATGTACCACAGGAACGCGTTGACGCCTATGAACGACAGGAGGTTGCCTATGAAGCCAGTGGTCGATTTGTGCGCTTTTGCGTCGATCTTGTCGCGGTAGCGGTCAAAATCGGTCTCGAGTTCCTCAGTGCCTGGTTTGAAGTGCTCCGAGCCGCGCAGTTCCTTGTCCCACTTGCCGGTGCCAACCTCTGTCTCGTGGCGCTTGTATTCGGCCTTGAGCGCGCGCTTTTCGTCAAAGGCAAAATCGACTCTGTCGGCGGCTTGCTCAAGCGTGTGTATGACGCGCTCCGCCTTGTTTCCTACGCGCCTGCCGATATCGTCGTATCGGGCTTCGTGGCCACGGGATCCGTGTCCGCCTGATTTCTGCCAGTCCCCGACGCTCTGCTCTATGGCACGCGCTATGCCTTCTACGGCTTTGCCTATGTCCGCTGCCAGGTCGCTTGTACCGCTGGTCCCTGTCGCGCCGCTACCAGACTGGCCGCCTGTGCCGAATTCCGGTTCGGGCGAAGCGTTACGGGTGCTACCGGGCGCCGGTCGTTTTTGGATCAGGCCCTTCTCGGTCATAGTCGCTATGACTTCCTTAGCCTCGACGCCGTACTCGCCGTAGCGAGCCAAGGCTTCGTCTACGGTGAGCCTGCGTCCCATGCGCCTGGTGTCTTCCAGTATGGCCTTGCGTATGTCGTCGAGCACCTCGCGGGCCGCTTCAGGGCTGTAGCCTCGGTCGGCGGGGGAGGGCATGCCGGGCAAGGGCGTTGCCGCGGGTTCGGGCAGGACCTCCTCGGCGACGATAGGCTTGAAGCCGGGGCGGGGCTTGTCGCGGTCGGGGTCGAACTCGATATTAGGGCTGACTATTTCGTAGCCGTGGATTTCCTTGGTGATGTTCTTGAGCGACACCTTGCCGAGCTTGTCGGCCCTGAAGTCTATCTTGTTGAGCACCTGGTTGTAGACGTCCTGCGAGAAGCAGATGCAACCGGGGCGAGCAAAGGACTGCAGGCGGCTGGCTATGTTGATGCCTTCGCCGAGGGCGTCGTTCTCGAAGAAGTAGATATCGCCGAGATGCAGGCCTATCCGGAGGAGCAGCGGCTGGCCCTTGCCTTCCTTGTTGTGCTCGTAGATGGCGGCCTGGATGTCCATCGCGCACTGCAACGCCTCCACGGTATTGCGGAAGTCCACGAGGAACGCGTCGCCTATCGTCTTGATGACGGTGCCGTGGCGTTTCGTAGCCAGGTCGGTGACGAGGGTGTTGTGGTAACGGAGTATGTCGAGCGTACCGGCCTCGTCCCGTTCCATCATTCGCGAGAAGCCGACTATGTCGGTATACATGATCGCCGCGAGGCGATAGTCAGTTTGTTCCATGCTCACCGCGCAAGCATAGAGGAGGAGAGGCTCCCGGTCAACTATACTATGGAAAACTGCACTTCAAGTTTGGCTATGTCCGCCTTCTGGAAGCGCACCCTGACCGGCTGGTTGAGTTCGAGCCCGGCGTTCCTGACCCTCGTCTCGAGGCCAATTTCCGGCACGCAGAGCAGGGCGTCGCCGCCGCCAGTCTGGACCACGACGGCGTCGCCTTCCCAGCCCGGTCTATCCAGTAGCCACGCGATAGTCCAGTGTAGCTCGCTCTGGCGCTCGGCCTTGCGCACGGCTTGGCCGCCCGCGGCCGCTCTGGCCAGGCGCATTGACAATTCGTCGGCGGGCAGGGGGGCTTCGGCCTTGCGGCCATGCTCCGCGGCCAGCGCGGCCCGCGCCTGCTGGTGGCCCAGGAGGTCGCCGTAGCGGCGGAGCGGGCTGGTAGCCTGCGCATACATGGTCACACCCAGGCCTTGGTGAGCGCGCGGTTGAACGCCCGCCATGCCGGCCTTCATCAGTCGCCGCTTGGCGAATTCGCCGGCGAGCCCTTCCGGGAGGTCGTCACGGGAGCCTGGGGCTTCCTGGCTATAGTAAGGAAACGGCAAATTCCTGTCGAAGGCCCAGCGGGCCAGGCCTTCTCCCGCCATTACCATCATCTCGCGCACCACGCCGCTTGAGGCGTAATGTGGCACGGGGTCTATGCGGGGCACGCCCGCGTCTACCCAGACGCGAACTTCGGGGATTTCTATGTCGATCGCGCCGTTGCGTTGCCTGTAGGCCTTGCGCAGGGCGGCCACGCGGGTAAGCTCAGCCAGGGGGCCCGCGGCGAGCAGCGGATCGGCCTCGCCGTAGGATAATCTCGTGACGCGCACCTGGCTCGGCGTCACCCTGAGTTCCGTCACGAGGCCCTCGGCGTCTAGCGCGATCCTGAAGGAGAGCGCCCGTGAGGTACCGGCAAGGCCGAGCCCGAAACGGTCCAGCGCCGCGTCCGGCAGCATAGGTATGGCGCCTTCGGGCAGGTAGAGCGTACCGGAGCGGTTTGAGGCTTCAATGTCGGCCGGACTGCCGGGTATGATGGCGCTCGCGGGATCGGCGACGTGCACCCAGACGGCCTCGCCGTCCCAGGATATGGCGTCGTCGGGGTCGTGGCTCCAGGCATTATCAATGGCCCAGGCCTCCATTGAGGTAAGGTCGACGCGTCCCGCATCGTCGTCCGGGCCCAGTTTCAGTTCTGGCGCCTTCGACGGGTGCCCCGAGCGTATGGGGTGGGGGTTGGTCCGCGCCGTCCACAATCCAGCCTTTATCAGCCAGGCCTGGGCGGCTTCCGGGCTATCGCCGGCTCCGATATCGATGGCCATCTTGGATTTTTGCGTGCGGCCAAACGCCAACGCCTCGATCTCGCCCCAGAAACGCTCGTCGCCGGCTTCTATCCTGCAACGTTTGGCTCGTTCTATAAACGCGGTACGTTCAGACGCTTCGTTTTCCTTACGCTTGCGTTTCGCTGACTCCGCCTCGCGTTCGTCGGCGGTCAGTGCGACTATGAGCTCTCCGTCCAGCCTGAACAGCAGCCCTTCAGCCACGGCAAGCCTGCAGGCGAGAGCCTCGGCCGGCCCGGTCGCGCCGAAGGCCAGTTCAGCCAGTTCCTCGAGTCCAAGTGCCGTTCCTGTCGTCATCTCCCAGGCCGTCTCGAACTCGCCGCCGGGCGCGGGCGCCGGGATTTTCTTGACCGGGCCCGAGTGGATCAGTTCAGCGTCCTTGTCGCGCACGCGGACCGGAGCCCCCGTCTCGAACGACAGTTCAATGCGGTCTCCATCACGTTTTACCAGGGCTGGCCGTGTCTTGAAGAGGACGAGCGCTCCATCGGGTATCATGGCGATCCTTTCGCTTCGGATTTTATCAGTATAAAGGCGATGCGCGCCGCGAGGCAACGACCGGGGCGGCGGAAAGAGGCCGGCTCTCGCCTTATTGACGAAACCCTCGTTTCGGGTATCTTTATAGACGCGCACGTCGTCCGCGCCGAGTCTGGACGGTTTGTCATGAAATCGGAGGTAATCATATGGTAGCTCTTATAGTGGGAATCGTCTGCGTAGCGTTCGCCGTTTTCGCCTGTCTTCCTGGCCCTCTGGGCTGGTGGCAGGACGTGCTGGCCTTTCTGCGCGGCTCCGTTCCCGTGATCGCCGTCTTCATCGGGCTCATAGCCGTGTTCATCGGCATCGCCGACATCAAGGACAGGATAGAAGCAAAGAAAGAAGAAGCAGAAGAGGCGACAACCGAGAAGAAGTCGTAAGGGGGCGCGTCCCTTGACACGACATGCGATATATGTGAATATACCGCTCGCTTCCTTTTACACTAATGAACTCCTAAAGGTGAAGGTATAGATTGATGAAGACCCTATTTGTTAAGCCGGCGGAAGTAGCTCGTTCTTGGTTCGTTATTGACGCCAAGGGCCAGCGCCTCGGTCGCGTAGCCTCCAAGGCGGCTTCACTCGTGCGCGGCAAGCACAAGGCTTGCTACACGCCGCACCAGGAAATCGGTGATTATGTCGTAATCGTCAACGCCGATAAAATTGAAGTAACCGGCAATAAGTTCAACGACAAGTTGTACTACAGGCACACCGGTTTCGCTGGCGGACTCAAGAAAAATACGTTTGCGTCCCTTATTGCGAAGCATCCCGTCGATCCGCTCGAGATCGCCATCCGCGGCATGCTTCCCAAGGGCCCGCTCGGCCGCAAGCTCGCGTTGAACGTCAAGGTCTATGCCGGACCGAACCACCCGCACGCGGCTCAGACGCCCGTCGCTATCGAAGTCTAGGAGAAGTATACGATGGTCAGGAATCTCGGAATTGGTACCGGAAGGCGCAAGACCGCCGTGGCGCGTGTGTATCTGCGCGAAGGCTCAGGAAAAATCACCGTCAACAACCTCGAGCTCGACAAGTACTTTCCTGTCGCCGAAATTGCCGGGACCGTCCGACAGCCCCTCGTCGTTACCGCGAGCGACAACAAGTTCGACATTGTCATCAACGTCGTCGGCGGCGGCCCTAACGGTCAGGCCGGCGCGTGCAGGCACGGCATCGCCCGCGCCCTCAGCCAGGTTGATCCGGCTTCGAGCCTCGCGCTCAGGAAAAACGGTTTCCTGACCCGCGACTCCCGAATGGTCGAACGCAAGAAGTACGGACAGCGCGGAGCTCGTAGGCGCTTCCAGTTCTCCAAGCGATAAAAAGCCAGGACGAGAAGGCCTCGTGGCCCGCATCGTCGCATACGAAGAGGGAGCCCTCGGTACCGTCAAGGCGGTGTCTGAAGACGGCTCCCTTTTTCTTTTTAAAGCCTGCTACCTTGAACCCGCATACGCGAACGCGGACCTAGCTGACGAAGTCATAACGTTACCGAGCGGGCTTCCCTTCGATATTCCCGATGAGGTATTGACCCTGGCGCTTCAGGCAACGCTGGCCGAGGGGCGGGCGCTGTCCCTGCTAGCGCGCGCGGAGCAGTTTCGCTCGGGGCTGGAACGCAAACTTCTGTCCAGGGATTGCTCCCGCTTTGCCTGCGAGGCTGCTCTGGACAAGCTGGAGTCTGAGGGCCTTCTGTCGGACGAGCGTTACGCGGAGTCCTGGATGCGGCAGCGTTCGCGTTCCAGGGCCGAGGGGCCACGTAGCCTTTCAGCCGCGCTGGCCTCCCGCGGCGTTGACCGCAATGCCGTCAAGAACGCCCTGGCGCGGTCTTTCGAGGGAGAAGAGCGCCGCGACGAGCGGCTAGCGCTGATAGCCTCCTCCGCCTCTCGCTTGCTCTCCAGAGAGCCTGACCGGCGGGCCGTACGCTCGGCCCTCATCGAGCTTGGATGGCGCTCAGTAGACATCGATGATGCCCTTGACTCCCTGGAACCCTAGAAATACCTTGACATTTCGTCACCTTTCTTACATTATTGTTGCAAATCTTACGTTATAGGGAGAGCCGCAATGGATGATGACATCCTGACTATAGAAGAAGTGGCCAAGTACCTACGAGTCTCTGAGCGCACCGTTTACGATTGGGCCCAGAAAGGTGAGATACCCGCTGGCAAGATCGGAACCGTGTGGCGTTTCAAAAAAAGTGAAATAGAGCGCTGGGTAAATGAACGCCTTTCTTCCAACAAACCTATATCGTCGCTACACCCCGTACGCATGCGCAACGTCTTGTCGCCCGATAGAGTCGTTTTTCTCGACTATCCGCGCAAGCGTGACGCCCTCGTCGCCCTGGCGGAACGCCTCTCCGCCGCTCCGCAGATAAAGAGCAAACAAGAACTCGTGACCGAGCTTCTGCGCCGTGAAGAATTGATGAGCACGGCCATAGGCCGCAATATAGCCATCCCCCATGTACGACTCTCCAGCGTCACCGATCTCGTTGTCGCCGTGGGCATAAGCAAGTGCGACATACAGGATTTCAACGCCTTCGACGACGCGCCGGTACGCCTGCTCTTCATGATCGCAGCCGCCTACAACCAGCACGCCTACTACCTGCAGACCCTGTCGTACTTCAGCGCCAAGCTCAAGAGCAACGAGCTACGCGCCGGCATCCTGGCCGCCGCCGACCCGGCCGCCGCGTACGAACTCCTCATCGCGCAGGACGCTGACTAGGCTTGGTAGACAAGGAATTTAGCACAGAGCCAGCGCGAGCAGTGCGGAGCGTTGGGAGAAGATGAGAAGAAGAAGAAAAAGCTGAAGGTTAAGATACATGGTAAGAGGGCACCCAGTGGGGTGTCCTTTTTTTACCTGTGGCTACGCTCAATTTGGTTGGTAATATCATTCAGAAGATCGTATCATGAAGAAGAAACCCTTGATTCTGTAATGAAGGGGAAATGATGGCTCTAGTCTTTTCCGGACATGCACTGAAGAGAATGATCATACGGAATATCGATCCGCAAACGGTTGCTTCAATCATTGCGGCTGGTACCTGTATCGCGGAGTACCGAGATGACAAGCCCTTTCCGAGCCGCCTGCTCTCAGGTTGGGATGGCAATCGGCCGATTCATGTCGTTGCGGCAACAGACATTGAAAACGATTTGGAGTACATTATTACTGTATATGAACCAGAAACCGGGAAATGGGATGAGAGTTTTACTAAAAGGAGAACCTTATGACCTGCCCTCTCTGCAAGATGGGTGACATGAAACCAGGGACAACGACTGTCGTTTTAACAAAAAATGATTCAACGGTCATATTCAAGAACGTTCCTGCCATAATCTGCGATGACTGTGGTGAGTATTACCTGGATGATACCACAACCCGCGATGTGTACGACCGGGCTCAGACAGTGTTCTCTTCTGGCCAGGAGCTTGCCATATCTACCTTCGCTGTCGCGTAAACAAGCGTAAAAAGGCGCACTGGCCTGAAACACGTAGAATTTTGCGCAGAGCCAGCGCGAGCAGTGCGGAGCGCTGGGAGAAGACGAGGGAAGAAGGCGAGAATCGACTAGGACAACGAAGAGGATAAGAGGATAAGAGTGAACGCAAGAGGAACGGAAGGAAGTACAAGAGATCGAAATTGAATTCTAGCCCTTCTTTTCTTCTCTTTCCTGCCTCTTTTACTCTTATCCTCTTTGTTCAAATTTCTTATTTGTTTTTTTCCTCTCTTCCCATTTGCTTTCTTCCCTCATTTTCTTCCTCATCCTCTCTGTGCCTCTGTGGTTAGCCTTTGCACGCACGACCCTACATTGCGCGGAGGGGTGTTTTGTGCTACCATCCGAGGCTTGCAACCCATACAATCCATGCTTGAACGAGGTACGATCCCGTGTTCCTGAAAAGCCTCGAAATATTCGGTTTTAAGAGTTTCGCAGACCGCGCCAGGGTCGATTTTTCCGAGGGCATCTCCGCCCTGCTGGGGCCTAACGGCTGCGGCAAGTCTAATGTCGTGGACGCCATCAAGTGGGTGGTGGGCGAGCAATCGGCCCGTTCGCTGCGCGCCGAATCGATGGAAGACATCATCTTCAACGGCACCGAGACCCGCAAGGCGCTGAATATCGCCGAAGTGACGCTGACCATATCCAACGAGAAGGGCGTGTTGCTGCTCGACGTGCCAGAAGTGGCCATAAAGCGCCGCCTCTACCGTTCCGGCGAGAGCGAATACTTCATCAACAACCAGCCTGCCAAGCTCAAGGAGCTACGCGAGCTATTCTGGGACACCGGCATAGGCAAGAGCGCGTATTCAGTGATGGAACAGGGCCGTATCGACCAGATACTGTCCAGCAAGCCCGAAGAGCGCCGCTACCTGTTCGAAGAGGCCGCCGGCATCACCAAGCACAAGGCGCGGTCCCGCGAGGCGGAGATAAAGCTGGAGCGGACCGAAGAGAACATGCGCCAGGTAGAGGGCATACTCGGCGAGGTGAAGCGCAGTCACGATACGCTCAAATCGCAATCCGAAAAGACGCTGGCCTACCGCTCGCTCCGCGAGGACGTGTTCAACGCCGAGCTGGATCTGCACCTGCTCAGGCTGCGTGGTTTCGTCAACGAGAAGGACCGTCGCGACACTGAAATAGTGGCTAAGACCACCGAGCGCGATGCCCTGCGCAAGCTGATAGACGGTATCAACATGTCGCTTGAGGAGAATCTGGACATAGTCAACTCCATGGAAGCCAAGCTCGTGGACGTGCAGAAGACGGTCTATGGTCTGGCCGTGGAGCGGGTGGGCAAGGAGAAGGAGCGCAAGCTCCTGTCCGAGCGCGTCGCCGAGACAAAGGCCAAGATCGACCAGTCCAGGCTCAAGTTGCGCGCACTGGCCGAGAAAATAGAGGCCTTGCACGAGGACGAAGACGAGAAGAACGAGATACTGCGCGGCCATAAGGGGCGCATAGCCGAGATAGAGAAGAACATTCTGGGTTTTGAAGGGTCTATACGCTCCGCCGAGGAGCGCATCAAGGCCAACGACGCGGCGATAACCAAGGCCGAGCGTGAGATCATAGGGTTCGATACCGACCTGGTGACGGCCCAGTCCGAACTGGACGAGATAACCGAGAATATAGTCCGCGAGCTGGACGCGCGTCTCAAGGAAACCGGTTATTCGGCAGTGGAGCGCAAGGCGGCCGAAGAGCTCATAGACGGCCTTATTTCAGGCATCATCGCCAGGCTTTCAGGCAAGGCGGCCATACTTGATGACCTTGTCCGGCTCAAGGACTACGGCGCCGCTGAGGCCCGCACGCTCATCGAGAGCGCCCGCACAGCCATGGCCGAATCAGCGGAGCGCGCCAGGGAGCTGAAAGAACGCTACGAGGCCTACCGCCGCACGACCCCGTCGTTTATAGACGAGTTCTTGTCTCCCGAGGGCATCATAACGAAGAAACGCGCCGTGGACGCGCTCATGGCCTCAATCAAGGACGGCGTCGTGGAACGGCGCGAGCGCATCGCCGCGCTACGCGAGGAAAATCGCGAGCTGTCCTTGCGCATAGACGAATACCGCAAGACCCTAGAGGAACTGCGGGGCAACCGCATCCGCATGCAGACCCAGGTGCAGGCCGCCGAAGAGTCCCTCGGGATGATACGCCGCGAGATTTCCAGCCAGGAAGGCTACTACCGCGAGCTGGACAACGAGACGAGCATGGAGGTCAGGCGTCTGGCCGAGGCCGAAGAAGACCTGTCGTCCATAGATGAGGAAATAGCGGACATAGAGAAACGCGGCCGCGAGCTGACATCTGAACTCGAGCGCCTGGAAAAAGACATAGCCATAAAGAACTCCGACCTGGGCAAGCGCCAGGAGGAGCTCAAGAAGAAGATAGACAAGCTTGGCTCACTGCAGACGGAGCTGGAGCGCCAGCACCTCGGGCTGGCCCAGACCGAGACGGAGATACGCAACGTCAAGGACAATTTTCGCGAGCAGTACGGCCGCGAGTTGGTCGAATTCGAAGAGCGCATGTATGAACTGCGCACCCAGGCGGCCGACCTGCGCGAACAGCTCGCCGAGCGCAAGCAGAAGCTCAAGGACCTGGGCTCCGTAAACCTGATGGCCCCGGAGGAGTATGCCGAGGTGAAGGAACGCTATGAGTTCCTGTCTACCCAGCTCGGCGACCTCCAGAAGGCCCGCGATGACCTGCGGCGCATTACCCAGGAGATACGCGACGAGAGCGCGGACATGTTCCTGTCCACCTACAACCGCGTAAAGAAGAACTTCCACAACATGTTTCGCAGGCTGTTCGGCGGCGGCCGCGGAGAACTGCGGCTCATCGACCCTGACCACGTGCTTGAATCGGGCATAGAGATTTACGCGCAGCCGCCGGGAAAGAAGCTTGAGAACATAACGCTGCTGTCAGGCGGCGAGAAGAGTCTGACGGCCATCGCGTTGCTGTTCGCCACGTACATGGTCAGGCCTTCGCCGTTCTGCTTTCTGGACGAGATTGACGCGGCTCTGGACGAACAGAACGTCATACGTTTCGTCAACCTGCTCCGGGAATTCGGCAAGACCAGTCAGTTCATAGTCATAACGCACAACAAGAAGACGGTCATAGGCGCGGATGCCCTTCTTGGCGTAACGATGGAAGAATCCGGCGTGACCAAGGTCATTTCTGTTCGACTTGAACGGTCTGACGGCAAACCCGTCGGGGTGCCGGATGAAATCGAGCATGTGGACGACGAGGATGTGGAGTACGAGCAGGGCCGAGAACTGACCGAGGACCCGGCCGCGGAAGCCGCCGCGCGCAAAGCGGCCAAGGCTGAAAAACTTGCCGCCGCCGAGGCCAGAGCCGCGGAGCTCGCTGGAGCTGCCTTGGCCCAAACTGACCAGGTTGAATCTGAGCCGGCCGGCGCGGTGCCTGCCGGGAACGATCCGGGTGTCGATGTGCTAAATGAGGTTGAACAGGCCGTGGATACGGTTGCTGAAGACGAACTTGCTG
>Ga0154384_1366_pt3 | contig 12558 bp, 10 predicted proteins | sample RifGroB1_FD_115896 | JGI IMG/M metagenome (GOLD analysis project Ga0154384, IMG submission 115896) | Spirochaetes bacterium GWB1_59_5 | reverse complement strand
ATCCCGATCTCGTGGGATACATGGAGTGCTATGTCAGGTACAGGACAGAATATCTGATCCTCGTCAGCCAATACCCTTTCCTCGCAATCGAAGGAGGAGGAGGAGAGAAGGCTCTCGGGGATTTCAGGGTCACGACGAAGGCTAACCCGGCGGACCTGAAGAAGGCGTTAGACGACAATATCACTCCGAATATGAATGCGTGTTTCTATGCCCTGGTTGGTTCCCTGAGAAACAAAGGGATGCCCAGGGTGACTTACAGGTCAACGACGGCGACAGCCCTCGCGGCTCGCCGGACCTTCCAGGACAACTTGCCGCCCGGCCTTGTCCGGCCGAATCCTTTTATCTGAGGAGCCCGAGTGGTTGACATCATTGATGCGAAGACAAGACTCCGCCCGGACATGGGGCTCGTCAGAGAGCCGGATCTGCGTCGTGAGTTTGCGACGACCCTACAGGAGTGGGGATCTCATGTTCTTCTCGTCCGCGTCAACAAGAACGTGCATCATAAGTGTTGGGATCCGGTCAGACAACAGGCCGAGGGTCTTTCGGAATGTCCGGAGTGTTATGGGACTGGGAAACTGATTACTATCGAGAGGCATCTCAGCCGGTACTGGTCGGAAGCTCCCCCGGGCCGAGAGTCACAGGCCATGACCCAGGCGATCCCCGGCCTTCTGATGGTGGGGTACGAGAGCTTCACGTTTAAGCCAGTCGCGAGACCTCACGAAGAGGACCTGATCTTCAAGGTCGAGTGGCACCCGGCGGGGAATGTTCATAACCTGCTCGGGGCCTATGAGATAAAGAAGGTCATAGATTTAAGACAGGAGCAGGGGGTTCTTGTATTCTATAAAGTGTACGCATCCAACGCAGCTATTAACGCCGGCGCCGTCGAAGCTCTTCTTCGCCAGGAAACAAGGATAAGGGTCGTCGACTAAGTAGGGGGTAGGGATAAATGTCCGGATCGATCCCGAAAGACAGAACACATAATGAAGTCGTTGACTTCGACGCTGCGCACCTTCCTCCTGGTCCCGAAGGGATACCCCGCGCGGGTAGCACGGCGTTTCCGGGCGCGATCGATTCGTGGCCGGACCATCAGGATATAGAAGACGAGAAAGTGTTTGCAAAGTATAACCACGATCTCTATTGTGCGGTGATCGCGATCGAACGCCTCCTGAAACAGAGCATCATCGAGACGGGGGCGGTCCATCAGCACTTTCAGTTCATAACGACATATGAAGGGAACCCCGAAATCATTATCACCGATATACCGGACACGCCCGGGGGCCCAAGGTTCCTGACGGGGACAGTGTTTGTTGCGCGTCGTGGGCGCGTTCTCGAACTTGTCTCCGAGTGGACGGAAGGGCTGGATCTCAGGAGTATCTATCTGCAAGGGACGCACTCCGATCTCGTAAGTATTGGGGATACCATCACCATCGGCTACGCAATGCCGTTGAGCCTGTGAGGAGAATATAATGGGCCAGAACCTTCTGCGTGGCGACCGGGATATTCTTCCGGAATCCATCGATAACGATCAGATAAAACCCGCCGCCGGGATTGAGGCGACGAAGCTTGGCTACGATGATACGGTCTCCGAGCTTGACGCTGAAACAGTCCAGGAGGCTATTGACAAGCTGAAGGTTCTTCTCGACGATATGGAGTCCCACTGGGCGCCGCCGAAGGTCGATATCGCGGCCTTGAAGACGGTCCCACAGGCGGGCGAGACACGAACAGATAAGCAGATGCGTTATGTGGAATCCAACTTCTGCATCTATGCGTTTGACGCGGAGTCCGAATTGGCCCCCGACGATGACGACGTGATCCTTCCCGACGACCTTGATATAACCGACCAGGGTCGCTGGATCAAGATAAAGTCCGAGGTTTCTACAATCCCGTTCATAGCCCTTACTGACGTGCCCGGCAGTTACACAGGACAGGAAGGGAAAGTCCCCGTCGTCAAGGGAACGGCGGATGGGTTGGAGTTCGGGAAACCGTGGGTAACGAGCCACCCGGATTTGACGGAACTGGAATGGTCCGAGTCCGGTCACACGATGGACGGGCCGTTGGACATGGAGGGGAACTTTGTCAATGACGTGAAGGACCCCGTCCTTCCGCAAGACGCGGTTACGAAGAAGATAATGGAGTCGGCGGACGCTCTCGTGAAGGAATGGGTACAGACGAACGCGGTGTTCAAGAGCATCACACACGACGCGGTCATTGATATTCTGAATGATCCCCCGTCCGCCGCGGGATATGGCTGGACGACGGGCGATAAGATATGGGGCGAGACCGGCATCGTGCCAATGAGGATGCAGTTTCCCACAGCACTGGTGGGATATGCGGTCGGATATCAGCTATCCCCGTCGTATCATTCGCACATGAGGAAGACCACAAACGGAGGGTCCTCGTGGGCGGATGTCACTCTTCCGACTTATTATCCGTTCATCCATGGGATGTTCTGGGGGAGTGATACGGTTGGGTATGTTTCCGGAAGCGGGGCGGGCGTTACTATTTATAAGACTGTGGATGGCGGGGCGAACTGGGGAGCAGGAACGGTTCTTGCCGGTGGAAACTCGAACTGTATGCACTTCTCGGGATCTCATGGAGCGGTGGGTGGCAGTGCGTACGGGGCTCCTTATAGCGATGGTTATGTCAACTATACTCATGATGACGGAGCAACGTGGGCGTATCATACATTTGGCGGAGAGAACGTGTTCTCTGTGTTCGTAGTGGATCCCGCGACGATGCTTGCCGGTACTTTCTATGGCAGCATTTACAAGACGGTCGATGGAGGCCTAACGTGGACGGCGAAGAGAACAGGCGCAGGCGCCGGCTACCTTGTCTTCACGATCAAGATGTTCAACTCCATTCTATGGGCCACTGTGGGGGGCGGGAAGATATCGAAGAGTACCGACAACGGAAGTACGTGGACAGACATATCATTGGGGACCATGGCTAACATCAACGACATATACTTCCCGACGGCGAGTGTCGGGTATGCAGTCGGAGATCATGGCTTTGTAGCTAAGACGACCGACGGAGGGGCGACGTGGTATCCGATTCCGGTAACTGAAGACGTGTACTTGAGGACGGTGTATTTCTCAGATGCGCTCGTCGGCTTCGCAGATTGCGGAGACACGACTCGTACGACTACGACAGGCGGGGAGGCGGGAGGCACTCTTTCGATAGGGAAAAGGTACATCATCGATATCTCTCCTACCGGCGACTGGGGTCCTCACGCCGGCGATATCGCGCAGTGCAAGCAGGTCGCGCCTTCTGTCGATTGGGACTACACGGTCCCGAACGATGGGGACCTCTGCAATGTCCTCAACAAGCCGACGGCGGGGGCGAACCATACGTTTGTCCATAATCCAAACGGACTTGTCGACCCCGACCCTCTGCACGAGCAGTGGCTGGAATCGTCTCTGACTGGTGACTACGTAAAGAAGGCCGGCGACGATATGACGGGCGACCTCAACATGACGGCAGGGGCCAAGATTGATATGGGCGGCTCCTCCATTGAGAACTGCTCGGGAGTGAACCCTCCGTCCCCGTTTACCATAGGAGAGACAAAAGATTACCCGGTTGAATTTGATACAGACGCGGGGGTTGTGAAGGTCTACGACAGAGTAACGCCGGATAATCAGGTGACTTTTGCATTTGATTTAGCGAATAGCAGGGTGACATTTGCAGGGAAGATGACGACGGCTAATGGAGAGATACTGCACCCGACATACTCAGCTCTTTCACTTGAATACTCTGGCGGGAACTTTCTGATGTCATTGGCTCCGGTGAGAGCTAATGGTATCGATTATGATCAAGACACAGGCGGGGCCCCGGGGATATTTTCCTTCTTCTCTATAGGAGGAAGCCTTGAATCTGTAGTGAGTATTTCGGCGGACGGTACAAATGTGGACGTCGCCGTTGGTACGGGCGAAGTTGATGTCGATTGTGTTTTGATAACAGGAGACGTTCCGCCAGCCGATCCTATTCATGTTACGATGTATGTGTTAAGCACCGAGCTGTCTACGCTTTTAGCAGCTTTGGGAGGGCCGCCTCCCCCGGGGGTAACCCTGACGGTGGACGCGGTGTATTCAACGACGCTGGAGGCGATGGGCGCAAACACTACTTATACGCCACACGAGGAGAACTTGATCTATAGTGTAGTGGATCCCCTCAAGGTAGCGGGGGTTGCGGACCCAATGACTGACCAGGATGTCGCGACCAAGAAGTACGTGGATGACAATACTTCGGTTAGCGACATTGTTTCCGCAGAGTCCACAACCGTTGGGGCTGCTACAAATTTAGAGGTTGACAGCTTTACCCCTATCGATCAAGACGGGGCGATATATTACTACTCGGTACGCAAAACAAACGCCGCCGAGGCATGTCGTACGGGCACTATCATGGCAGCTTGGGTGGATTCAAGCCTGGAGTATAACGAAGTAATGACTTCGGACGTTGGAGATACATCGGCGATGACAGTTGAAGTTATTGAGGATACTGGAAACATCAAATTCCGATATACGAATACAAGCGGCGACTGGCGTGTCAGAGTAAAACGCCTGATCATATAACAGGGGGCTGTCATGGCCAAAGAACTTCTGGTGGGTGGGGATGTTATTGCCGGTGGGAAAGTGCTCGCCACCAAAGAGTTTGTCGAAGGCGTCAATAACCTCCACGAAGCCTGCCGTGCGCGGACCACTGCCGCTCTGGATGCGAATACATACAGTGCCGTCGGTAACGGAACACTCACGTCAGACGCGAATGTCGCGTTGGGAATTCAGGACGGTGTTACGCTTATCGTGGGTAATCGCCTTCTGGTAATGAATGAAGGGATTCCGGCAAAGAACGGCCCGTATATCGTGACCAATCTCGGGTTGGCGGGTGGAGGAGGGTGGCCCTGGGTCTTGACCAGGCCGGACGATTGGAAGCACGGAATGGCTTTCAGCCGTGGGGATGGCCTTGTCATAATGGAAGGGACAATCAGTGCCGATACTTTGTGGTCCGCAGAGCCCGCGGGAGTTTCTCCCGTTGTTGGGACGGACGCTCCTGTCTTTAACCCGACGTCGGTATCCAAGGCGTACGTGGACGCGGCGGATGCATTACGGCTCCTTCTCACCGGAGGAACGTTGTCGGGCACATTGACCGCCACCGGTTTGTTTGCAATCAGAAACACAATAGACGCGGTGATAGCGACCGCGGCGGTGGAAGATCACTTCTTCTCTGATACTATGTATATGTCTCGTAGGTTCAGGCACTTTGCTTACGGAGCCGCCCTCGCCACCTGTATTTCCGAAGGTCAGGAGAGGACGTATGCCAAAAGTGAAAACGCGTCTCTGTATGACGGCGGTGCCGGTTATATGGCGAATGTTGCTATCGGGGGTACAGTCACGGGGTCGGCGGGATATGATCTTGATGGGACCACGGACTGGTCTGTTACCTGTATTGTATTCCCATCGACGCCCACAAGCGCTAATCCCCTGACATTTGAGTGGACTCCGGTATCAGGCGGCGGGATCACTACGGCTGGGATAGCAATATGGTCTTCGGTATACATGCTTCAGGTCGAAGCATGGGCCGACGACGGGATCAACACCAACTATGCGTTGTCGTATAGCAATACCGGGACTTCTAGCGAGCTGACGCATATTGGAGTTAGATACAATGCTTCCAGCAAGACCTTCAGGATCAGTGTCGGGGGGAGGGAAGAGATATCGCTCAAGACGGGTACGATGGGGGACAGGACGTTGACTGCGAATACATGCAAGGTCAGCAATTCAAGCCCCAACGGGGGATTCTATCTTGATGAGCTTAAACTGTTTAATGTCGAACTAAGTAATGCGGCATTAAGTGCGGATTGCAACGGTGGGGCGGGGATAAAGGGGTCTGGTGCTACTGCTGGCATTGTCGGAGGCTGGCACTTTGACAACGATGCGAATGATTATGTTGCAGCTAATAACCTCGTCGTTTCCGGCGTGACGTATGCCGCAAGAGTGAACTATAGTTTGCATACCGTTTACGAAATAGAGACATTGACAGATGTCGCCGGTAACAAGGCGATTGTGAAAGTGGGAGATCCGGCTGGTAAGATCCAATTGAGGGGGAATGTCGCCACGGCGCTGATAAAGGGGACAGAGTACAACGTCCCGTATATTATCGAAGGAATGGCTTCGCCGGTTGGTTCTGTCACGCCGGATTACCCGGGGATCACATTCATTGACACAAATAACGACGATGGTTATATCTCTACAGGAACCACGAACACCGATTGGAAAAAGACAACACCATAACAGTTGTGATATAATTGGAGTAGGAAACGTCGGGATACGAGGAGACGGTGAATGGCAAAAACGCAGATCCGAAATAAGGACGTCGCTCTGGACGCCGGGATCCTGACGGACAAATGCAATGCGTCTGGTCAGAACAACCAGTTCCTCGACCCGACGCAGTTGACGGAACTCACTACGGGAGTCAATGCAGATGGACAGCACTGGCATTCCGCCTTCGGCGCGATATCCGCGCAGTTCGGCCGGAACGCCCTTGTCGGTCCGGGTCAGTTTATAGAAGCGTCGGGTGTCCCTACATCTCTGACGGGGATTTTGATGGCGAGAGACGGACAGGTCCTCTCGGTAGGGATAGCCTTATCCGAGAATGCCGTGGGATCGGATTGCGTAGTTGAGATTCTTACAGACATAGGGGTTCTTACGTCTGTCACGATCCCGGTAGGAAGCAGGAAAGCTCGTGCGATCAATCTTTCGGCGAACTTTACGGAGTGGCAGGAGTTAAAGTGTAGGGTATCCCAGGGCCAGGCCAGGTGTCCATCTGTCCTTGTGGAATTTAGATGGAGGTGACGTAATGGCACGATCAAGGGTTCTATTCAACAACGCCGGTACGGCCTGGACGGTGAATCAGCTCGGGGGAATTCAAGTTCCAGCGGGAGGCCCCGGGAGTCTGGATATCACGACATTCTTCACTGATGCCGAACTTTCGGCGGCTTTACAGAATGGTCTTGCGGGGGACCTCGGAGCCACTAAGTATCTGAGGATAGACGACGGGGTGTCGACTTACGATATTAACTCCACCGCGAAAGCCGCACCGTTTTACAACGCGGTGGCGCCTCTTATTAATAACCAGGCAGATGCGGGCCATTCTCACGCGGACGCAGAAGGGGGCGGCCAACTTGTTGGGGTGAACGCTTTGTCCGATGTTTCGGATATCGGCGGAGCGAACAAGATTATGAAGACGGACGGCTCCGGGAACGTAAGTCTCGGCGTCGGTATCATTTCGTCATCGGCCGTTTCATTTAGCGCCGACCAGATACCCAATGCAAGATGGGTACAGGAAATGGCCCAGGGGAAAGCATTCCAGGGTAACGTGGTGTCCGCGCGCGTTGTTGGAACAGCGGCGGCCGACCCCGGCGCCATCGGCGCGGGCAAGGCGTATGTCGCAACGGGGGCGTGGGGCGCGTTCGTCGCCGGAGATATCATCGAACGGAACGTCACGGACACGGGATGGACGAAACTCAAGACAGGTGCCGCAGGCGACAGGCTTATCCTCGAAGCTCTCGGAGGAGGGTTCTCAGGTGGCGAGCAATACAGTGTCATCGAGCTGGTTCTGCCGGCGACACCGACGTTTACCAAAGTGGTGTCCGCATCCGATGGCATGTACGCGATCGTCTCCGCCGGGCAGCATGAAGATAAGATGGCGATTTATGATGTGACTGGCAAATGGCAGCTGCACGATTGGGGTACGTCGTTGACAGCGGGGGATGGAATTGACATCTCGGCAAATGAAGTTAGCGTGAAGCCGGATATAACGACAGGGGCGACCGTTGTTCCCGTGGCGGTGAGTTCGGACGGCGCCGGCGTTACGGTTGACAATGATACCATCGTACACTCCGCGGGTGTTCTTTCCGCCGGTCGATCACCCTCGAAGGGCCAGAAGATGTTGCTCGCCTTCGGGAAGATCGGAGCAGTTCCGAATGCGACTTATCTGAGGTCCGTGGACGGGATCTTTGGTTCCGTATCGACGTATAGGATGATTCGGGCGGGCAAGGTTACAGGCATGTCGGCGCAATTGGGGACAGCGGGGACTACATGCGATTTCGAGATTCACAAGAACGGTATCTTGATGGATCCGACTGTGGATATCGCACTGGGCGCGGCCGCGGGCGCGGAAGAGACGGATGTCACGGGCGTCTATGCGAATAACACCTTCCTCGCAGGGGACCGTCTATCCGTGTATTCTTTGAATGTTTCCGGCGGTCCCAACAATGCCGTAGTGCTTGTGGAAGTTGAGTTGACGTAAAATCATGTGACGAGGTGTGATCGGTGGCTATCATAAGGACCTTTTATAACTCGACGGGCGCGAGCAGGATTATCAGCCAGTTGGGCGGCATTGTAGTTCCAGATGGAGATAACTATCCTGTCGCGGACATCTTTACCGACGAGGACCTGAAGCGCGCGCTTCGCACCGGTTTGCGGGATGAACTTTCCGTGCTTTTCTTTTTGAGGGTTGACGCGACGTCGGCCAATGATATCAATAGTGCGGAGAAAGCGGATTCGTTTTGTAATACTGTAGCTCCCTATGTCAAGGATCTCACGGGGTTGCCCCATGATCACGGGAACCTCTCAACGGGGGGCAAGCTCGATAATACCGGCGCGTTGTCCGACGAACTGGGCGTTGTGAGGATTCCGGCGGATACGGTTATGGGCGATGACGAGAATAGCGATCACGCCAGGTTCGGGGATGAGACATGGTACGGAGGAGTCCTGAGGGGCAGAAGAGTGTCTGACTCCTACCCGGAAACAAAGTGGTCGATAGACAATGACGCTGGTGCAGCGGATTTTGATTCGATAGCCGGCGAAGGGGCAAACATCGGTTTCACAAAGTCTGGCTGGCCGGGTATTGCGAATATCAAGGATATGCTCGATCACGTGGCTGATATCGCCGAGCAGTTGGGAGCGACAGGCCGGTTGACGCCGATAACCCCAGCCATGCACGCGGAAGTCGGGGGGACTTCAGTAGTGATCTACGCGGGGACAGGGCAGATAGATTATGCCGGGGGTCACAAGCACATCGCATGGGACGGGACCACCGTTGATGTAAGTTCGTATGCCGGAGGGACTTGGCATACCTATGTCGATGAGAACGGCGACGTCCTGATATCTTCCATAGAACCGGACAAGATGCAGAATATCTACCTCGGATGGTTCGGTTACGATGGGACTGTCGTCGGGTCGCATCTCAGCAGTTCCCGAGTCGTCACTTCGATTGTCGGTAACTTGTTTACCTATCTATCTCGTCTTGGGGGGTTCGTCTACGAGGACACGGGAGCTCTCGTGGTTGAGGGGGGAGACCATCAAAAGCTGGCTATGCCTCAGATGAAAGTCCAGAGGGGATTGCTTCAATTCCTTCTGCCGGGGCGTACCTGTTCGGGGGACAAAGGAACGAAAGTCTTCGTCTGGGGAGAACATTCGGATGGGGAATTACACCGGTATAGGTATTGGGAGAATACATGGGGAGATGACGGGAAGGTCCCCACGAACTGCTGGAATGATAATACGCAAGAGCACAATGTCTCGCTATCCGTTGACTGTTCTTTTGCTAATGGGAGTCCGACAGTTACCGCAACGGGGGATATAACACCGGAGATCGGCGCGGGCGGCCTGATCTGGCGTGACGCGGACGGAGAAGACTACATGATGCGGGTTCAGTCGTCTTCTTTTGGGGGCGGAGTAACCACGATAACCCTTGTCTCTAATTACCCGGGCGTTACCGGGACCAGCGCGGCTTCCGTATGCAAGGCTTTCCCGGATCTTGAAACTGGGAAGTGGACAAAGCACGTGGTCTTTCGCGAGATATGCCCACTCGGGGCTGTACACATACTTTTGGGCCGGGCTCAGTATGATGACGAACCGACCGCTCTTGCAGGATCCATCCCCTTTTACGATGTAATTACCGAAGGGTCTATCAGGGTGGGTTGCGTTGTCGTTCAACAAGGGATGACGGATCTCATGGGTCAGATTCACGACCTTCGCCCAATGGCATTCCCGTACCAGACGGGCGGTGGTGGTGGTGGTGGTGGTGGTGGTATAGCGGGGGACCATTCTGTTCTTCTCAATCTCGATGTTCCCGGAGATCACCCATGGGCGACACTCGTCAACGGTTCTCGAGATTTCACGGGCGTCCAGAAGTACGCGACGCATCCGGCATTTAATGCCGATACTCAACTTGTCGATAAGAAGTTCGTGGAAGATTCCGTCGCGGCCTTCCCCTCTCCGATTGAATACTTTTGGGATGGCGCGCGCCATGATGCGGCGTCTACGACCTGGCAGGAGCTTGCTACTCTGACTTTGACACCCGAGGCCGCCCAGAAGTACCTGATGGACGTGTCGCTGGGATACACCATAAGCGGGGCCTCTTACGATGTCGAGATCATGGTGTTGTCTCCACTGCTTTTAGCGATTGGGATAGATCAGTTCGCCACTTCTGGTGACTACATTTATCTGGACGCCGCCGAGGGTGACAAGACGGCGATCTTTATCGCGGGTATTTTGTTTAGTGTTATAGGGGCGGGGAACGCCAATAACAATAAGGTCTACGAAGTGATGTCTTCCACATACACAGGAGGGAGAACTCGGATAACATGCGATCCGATCACCCCCGTTGGAGGAGCCGAAGCGGCTGGTAGTTCCGCTATTATAGAGGGGTGGCCCGTGATCTCTTTGACGGGAAACGTTGTGATTTCTAATAAATGGGCGACTTTCACGCGGAGCAGGCTGCTCGACCTGTCCGCCGGAACCTACAGTTATAAGTTAAGATTCAGGAGCTCTTCGGCCTCCGGGACCGCGAGGGTCAGGAGGATTCTATTTTACGCCCGGAAGATTACTTCAGTTGATTTGTAAGGAGAGATCATGATAACTTATTCGTATCAGAAAGCGGCCGTCGACGCCGGTTTGTTGAAGACGCATATTAACGCCTCCTCCGATCTTTCTCAGGATGCGGACGGAGTGTCGTGGAGCGGGCCAGATATCTTGAAGGTTTTTTTTGTCAGCGATCTCACGCAAGGGGAACAGGTCGCGTTGGAGGCCATTGTCAACGCTCACGATGCTTCCGGAGGTGGAACATATCAGGCCAACCATTATAGGCGGACACCGGCAAACGGATTCATGCAGAAAGAAGAATGGTTCGAGACGATCGATGCGCAGGCTGGGGTTTTGACCGGATTAGCCAAGCGAATTACGTATACTACCTCTGGCGGAAAGATCACGGCATACATGATTGAGACGTTCTTCAGAGATGGGACCGTCGCCACGATAGACAGTTATCGCTGCTGGACCGATTCCAGCAAGAACTACATTGAGGAAAGGGTGATATAATGAGCGGCTTCGAGCAGGGTGTATATCCAGGCGGTATTCCGTATGACGGGGATCGTGACGCGGCGAAGCTAAAGCCGCACATTCACCGCAACGGCCTGTCCTTTCGGACCGAAGGGTTCTGGGTCAAGGCAAACAAGGCGGATCCTGCAAGGGGAACAGACTATTCTCCGCGCAACTGGTCGACAACGGTGAAGACCGAGGCGGCGCAGGGCGCGACAACCATTGCGCTCAATTCCGTGAAGGGCCTGGCGCGATACCAACAGGTTACCATGGATCGCGCGGGCACGCCTGAGGTTCACTATATCACCGCCATCGATGTTTCGGCCAAGACGATCACAATCCAGGAAGGGCTGACGAATGCGCAGGCGGTTGGCAAGACGGTGGATTTCGACAGGGTCCAGGTCACGTATGCCGCCAAGGTAACCACGATCAACTTCTTTGTGACTAACCAGAGTTCGACGACGGCTACGGCCGGCGCCGACATCAAGAAAGCGGATGTCCGTGTCCAGGAGGACGTGGGGTGGGCGTTTCACGACCGCTTTGATGGAGATGTCATGGTGCCTATCGGCATCGGATCCGCGATTGCCGCAGTGTCCATGTGCGATGAGTGTTATGTGACTAAGGGCACTTATGAGAAGATTGTGGACGCCGAGGAGTCCGCGACTTCGATTGACCCGAACTACTGGCTCCGGATAAAGTTCACATCCGCGGAAGACATTCCGACCGAGAAAGAACTTGCTTTTACTATCGGGCTATGGCGTGCGTAAGAGATGAAAAGACGGATTCTGATCAGAAGAGATGTGGGCGGGGCCGGTGACATCCTGATGCACCGGCCTTTGTTCAAGGGTGTCAAAGAGAGATACCCGGGATATGAGATAGTATTCGCAGTACCTGAAAGATACATTCCCCTCGTCCGGGATCACCCCTATATAGATAGAGTCATAAGTACGGAAGAGTCGAAGGGCGGGCGTTACGAAAGGACGTTCAATACTCTGGGGAAAGCCGCCGCATATGAGTTTTCAAAGGTTCCCTTCGTCGATAAGCATCGGGCGGAACTGTGGGCTGTGTATTTAAGGACGCAGTTGACCGAGTACGATGGCCACATGAATTTTACGAGGGACGAGGTGAAGTTTGCCCAGAAGTTCTTTGCCCCGTATAAGGGGATGAAAGTTGGTTTCGCTCC
>Ga0154384_1209_pt4 | contig 12617 bp, 8 predicted proteins | sample RifGroB1_FD_115896 | JGI IMG/M metagenome (GOLD analysis project Ga0154384, IMG submission 115896) | Spirochaetes bacterium GWB1_59_5 | reverse complement strand
CTCGGGCAACGCTCGCGTCGTCCATCCACTCGATCCCGCCTCCCCCACCTTCGTCATAGACATAGAGGCTGACAAGCCGACTATACAGATCCAGGTGCCCGCCGAATCGGAAGTGGCCCGCTCCGACTTCAAGGTATCGGGCATGGCCTTCGACGACGACGGCATCAAGGACCTGTTCTGGCGCCTCGACGGCTCGGCATGGACCAGGCTCGACGGCGCAAACGGCTTCGCCGTGGCGTTCAGGCTCCTGGACCTGAGCGACAACGAACACCGTTTCGAGGCCTATGCCGTGGACCTTAACGACGTGTCCGGCGACATCGCGTCCCGCGGCTTCAGGGTAAGCCGCGAGGAACCCGTAGGCCGGCTCGATTCGCCTAACGTCGAGGTAATGAACAAAAACATCGTAACGCTCAAAGGCGTGGCCTCGGACGCCAACGGCGTCGCGGCTGTTTTCGTATCATTCGACAACGGAGCCACCTTCAATTCCGCATCAGGCACGACCGAATGGAGTTACACCCTCGACACCAGAACCATCCCCGACGGCGTGCATAGCATCTACCTGCGCCTCGTTGACGGCTACGACACGCCGGGCTTCGCGGCGGGCCTGATATCGGTGGACAATACGCCGCCGCTGGTGCAGCTCGACACGCCGTTCGACGGCGCCGAAGGCATAGCCTCTATGACTATAGGCGGCCGCGTCTCCGATGGCGTAGCGGTTCAGAGCATGAGCCTCCAGATCTCAAAACTGGGCGCCGCCAACCCCGAGCTTGTCGTCGAACTCAAGTCTGAAGGCGTATTCAGCCGCGAGGTAGACATCCGGGCCTTGCCGCCAGGCTGGTACAACATCAAGGCCGTGGCGCTGGACAAGGCCGGCAACTCCGCCTACGACTCCAGGAACGTACTGGTTCTGGAATCGCGAAAGGCAGACTACGCGGAACTAGTATTCCCGGCCCACGGCGAGCCGGTTTCGGGGCGCTTTACCCTGGACGGACGCATCGTCTCCTCCGAGCCGCTAGAACGGGCTTCAGTCAAACTGAATGGACAACCGTTCGCGGTCGTGAAGCTTGAGGCCGGAGGCTGGTTTAGCCTGCCTGTGGAACCTGAATCGGTAGAAGAGGGCGAGCTGTCGTTTATACTGGAAGCCGTCTCCATGGCCGGCGTGGCACTGGCCTCGGAACCGCGGACCCTCGTGTATACGCGTGAAGGCCCCTGGGTAGACATCGACGCGGTGAAGTCGGGAGACTTCATAATCGGCCGGCCCTTCCTGGTCGGCAAGGCCGGCTGGGACACGCCGGAAGAACCCTCAGCCGACAAGGAAGCCATCGCGGCGCACAAGAGACTCGTGGCCGAGCGGCAAGCGGTAAAGGTGACAGTAAGCCGTGACAACGGCAAGACCTGGCAGGACGCCTCGGGAACCGACGAATTCAAGTATCGCCTTGAAACCCAGGAATACCAGAACGGAGTGCTCAGGCTGCTCGTCAAGGCCACCTTCGCCAACGGCGAGACCGCGGTGCGCAAGCGCCTCGTCGTGCTGGACACTGAAAAGCCTGAAATCCGCATCTTAAAGCCGGCTGAAAATGGCCGCTACAACGGCATTATTTCTATAGAAGGAACCGCATCCGACGCCAACGGCCTCTCGGAGGTAAGGGTCTTGTTGCGCTCGGGCGACAAGTCGTCGTACGAGGTGCCGGGCTTCATCCAGGGCTCGTACGCCGATATCCATGTCCTCGGAGCCACCGTGGCGGAGTTCGGCCTGGGCCTGTCGTTCTTCGACGACAACGTCAAACTGCAGATAGAACTGGGCAAGGGCTTTACCTTGAATCCCACCTGGGGAAACCTATTCGGGCTCGATTATGAGGGCTCTACGGCTACCGAGCATTCGCGCTTCGGCGGCTACGTGCTGGGCGCTAGGCTGCTGGCCAACCTTGCCTACTTGCCGTTCTCGTACTGGTTCGGTCCCGACTGGGATTTTTTCTCCATGTCGTTTGCCGTAGGAGCCAGTTTTACCTATTTCAGCAAGCAAGATTCCATAGCCGATATTCTTTCCCCTCCCAACAGCCAATATATGGTGCTCTCGGGCGTGGTGGCCCAGTGGGAATTCGCCAAATTCAGCTTTGACCGGACCTTCTTCAAGACCATCGGGTTCTACCTCGAAGGCGGCCTCATATTCATTCCCTCGGAGGCTTCAACGAGCCTCGAGGAGTTCATACGGCCCAACGTGGCTTTTGGCATCAGGCTAGGTCTATTCTGAACAACCATGACCCTGAAGTGTCCCGCCAGGCGGGCCAGGGTCATGGCGGACTTGACGGGATTACAGGATAACTCTATTTTGAGGTATCAATACCAACAAATAATAGAGTAAAGGGCAACTGAACCAAGGAGCCGAACGGCCATGCAAAGAAGGATACACGTGCTGATCGCGCTCTCGGACGCCGAAGATTCGACGCTCGTCGAGGCCGCGCTCGCGGAGACCAATTGCGCTTGCTCCTTTGCCGAGGATCTTCGATCCGTCGAAGCCTCCATGGGTGACGCCGACGTCGTCCTCACCGATACCGAGTTCGCCTCCGGAGCCTTCGCCGACTGGCTGTCGCTGTGGCCCATACCGGCGGTGCTCATCGTGGCTCCCGGCATGGACCCAAAAAAGCTCGCTGAAAACACGGCGGACGAGTCCAGCGCCTTCATCATCCGCGATCCCGGGCGCGGATGGATACGCTACGTGCCCATCCTTATACGCAAGTCTAGCTCGGTACGGGAAAGCCTGGATCGGCAGAATTCCAGCCTCATAAAGGCCGAAGGCAGCTACATGAATCTGCTCCGGGCTGTGCCGGACATCGTCTACGTGTTGGACGGCGACGGTTGCTTCGTCTACGTCAACGACGCGATAGCCCAGCTAGGCTGGAAACCGGCTGAACTGCTGGGCCGGCATTTCGCCGAGATAGTCCATCCCGACGACCTCCAGGAGGTCTGCCGGAGCATAGTGCTCCTCCGATACGAAGGCGTGAAGACTGGCCCGGAGGCAGCGCCCAAGCTCTTTGACGAACGTCGTTCCGGCGACCGTATGACGCGCGGGCTGGATATCAGGCTACGGCATCGCGACGGCGAAATATGGTCCAAGGCCGCGGTGGATTCCTGGGGTGAAATCTCCAGCCTCGGCGTAAACCTGCCAGAATTTCAAGGCGCCGGCACGGGTACCATAGGCATAATCCACGACGTCAGCGAACACCGCGAGCTGGAACTCAAGATGTCTAAGGAACTAGTCGCGCGCGACCTCCTCCTCAAGGAAATCCACCACCGAGTCAAAAACAACCTGCAGGTAGTCTCGAGTCTGCTCTCGCTGGAGAGCGACTGCGTGGAGGATGAGCGGGCCAAATCGGTATTCGTGGAATGCCAGACCCAGGTTCAGTCCATGTCGCTGGTGCACGAACAGATATACCGCGGATCGTCCCTCGAGGGCGTCGAGGCCTCGGGGTATTTCGCGAGGCTTGCCGAATATCTCATAGGCGTGCATGACGCCAAGGCCCGCGGCATCCAGATCGAGGTATCGGCGGGAGACATCGTACTGCCCATAGACGCCGCCATGCCCTTGTCCATCATCACGACGGAACTGGTATCGAATTCCTTCAAGCATGGCTTTCCGGATTCACATGGCGGTTGCGTATCCATATCCTTGGTGCGGGACGGTGATTTCTACGAGTTCAGCGTCAAGGACGACGGCATAGGGTTTGCCGCCGCTGGTCTTGCCGGCCACACGCCAGGTAAGATCAAGGGCATAGGCATGGACCTCATCGAGGCGCTCACAAGCCAGCTCGGCGGGACTATGGAACGAATAGACGGAAATGGCGCGCAGACGCTTCTGCGCTTTCCTGTCAAGATAGCGGAATAAGTCAGGCGATCATGGTCCGGTTGCCGCGGCTGAAGCCGCCAGGGCCGCCTCGGCGGCCTTGAGGTCTTCTATTAGAATGCGCTCGTCAGGCGCCAACTCCCGCGCCGCTCGGAGCGAGGCAAGCGCCTCCTCATAGTCGCCCGCGTTGTACAGCGCCGCAAATCGGTTATGGACGGCCTTTATCCAGTTTGCCCTGGCCGTACGTTCAAGCGACGCCAGATCGCGCGAATCGCTGAATCTAGAAACGGCCGTCGAAGCGATCTCCCAAGCGCCCAGATGATCTCCGGCTCTGCGGCGTTCCTCCGCCAGCCCCGTGTACGCCCAGATAAACGCGCTCTCCACCCAGGGCTCATCCGCGACGCCGGAGGCAAGCGCCTCTTCAGCCATTGCCAAGGCCTCAGAGGGAACGGATTTTCGCAGTCTGTCGGTCAAAACGGCCAATCGCGCCGTGTTCTGAAGTTCTAGGAAGGCGGGACTCTGGCCATAGCGCGCTATCGCCAGGTCTGCCAGCGCCAGTGAATCGTCATAACGACCAGAGCGCAACAACGCTCCTACGCTGTTGTTGACGCGGCCGGAGAGCGTTTCCAGGGTCAGTTCTCCGGGATCGTAGGCGTACGCGTCAACGGCCAGACCCAGGGCGTTGCCCCAGCGGCCTGAGCGCTCCTCCAGCGTGGCGCGGTTGCGCAGCACGAGCGCCATCACGCCGCTCGCCGAGGCATCACGCGAGGGCGCGGTCTTGCGGCCTTCCATCGCGTTGTCGTAACCCTGGGGGTCGGTGGTCTCGACGTCGATGCGGCGGCCATCGATTATGAGGTAACAGTACGCGTGGTCGTCGAGTATGACGCCCCGTACCGCCAGCCCCGCCGCCCTGGCCAGTATGGCGTACAGCGAAGCCGAGCCGACGCAGTTGTAGCGGCCCTCAAGCAGGCCGCTGTCTATCCTAGATTCCAGGAGCTCGTAGCGCTTGAGGATGCCGTAGACGAGTTCCAGCACGCGCGCGCCGCGCTCATACGCATCGGGCGTTTCCGCGGCCAGGGCCTCGGCGGCCTGTACGGCCCGCAGGCCCGCGGCTAGGGCCTTCTCGGCCCGCGGGGCGTTGGCGCCGGAAAACAGGATGGCGGCGGAGAGCAATTGCCCGGCGGAAGGGTCCGCCGGGGCGGACGGCAGAGCGGCCGCCAGGGCGACCACGGCCTCCGTGGGGGACAGCCGGTATGCTTCTTCCGCCCGAGCCTGTACAACGGCCGCCAAAGCGAGCGCCGCCGCGAGCACCGGGACGAACAACCGGGAGGGCTTGGGGTTGCGTGATGAAACGTACATCGTCGACCTTACCTTTGACCAGGTACCGCCTATGAAAAACAGGCGAGATGTGCGTATTATAGAGCATCGTAAAACACGTTTCTACACTATCTGGAGGCACTTGTGACTGAGCTATACGACCTAGTAATACTCGGAGCCGGCGCGGCGGGCATGGGGGCGGCCCAGTACGGCGCGCGCGCCAACCTAAAAACGCTCGTTGTGGAAGAAATGGCTCCAGGCGGACAGGCCCTGCTCATAGACAAACTGGAGAACTACCCGGGCCTGCCAGAACCGGTAGACGGCTACACCTGGTCCGAGACAATGAGGGCCCAGGCCGTCGAGTTCGGCGCGGAGATACTGTCATCGAGCGTGTCGTCGGTGCGCAAGGAAGACGAGCGCTTCATAGTCGAAACGGGCGATGGTCCGATAAAGGCCAAGGCCGTCATCGTGGCCACGGGCGCAAAACACCGCCACCTGGGCGTGACCGGCGAAACCGAATACGCCGGTCGGGGCGTCTCGTATTGCGCCACCTGCGACGGTCCTTTCTTCAAGGGCAAGCGCATGGTCGTGGTGGGCGGCGGAGACTCGGCCTGCGACGAGGCGATGTTCCTGGCAAAACTGGCGGACAAGGTGATCATGGTGCACCGCAAGGACCGTTTCCGCGCCCAGAAGTCAGTGGCCGAACGCGTGCTTGTCAACCCAAAAATCGAGGTCCGTTTTGAGACCGTCGTCGAGGAGATCAAGGGCGAAAAATCTGTCTCGAGCGTGTCGCTCAAGAACCTGAAGACAGGCGAAGCCTACTCCGAGCCGACCTCCGCGGTGTTCGTGTTCGTTGGCTCTATCCCGCTGACGGAACCGCTGCCCGCCGAGCTGGCTAAGGACGAAATCGGCTCGATACTGACAGACGACAGGATGGAAACGAACATCCACGGCCTCTTCGCGGCCGGGGACGTGCGGGCCACCCCGTTCCGCCAGGTGATAACGGCCGTTTCAGACGGAGCCGTGGCCGCCCACTGCGCGGCCCAGTACATAGATGAAATAGAGGGGCAGGCCTACCTCTAGGCCTGAACAGCATGGCCGACTCAGCGCGCAGAAGATCGCTGGCAGTCGCGGCTACGATCGCGGTCACGGCCGCGTTCGCGGCCATTCTGGTCACGGCGCCGTTTTCCTGCTCGCTTGCCCATAGCGAGGCCGCGCCGCCCGGCACGGCTCCGGCGCTCGCCGGTTCCACGCTGTCCGCGGCTGCTACGGCGTCGGACGGCGCGGCGGCAAGCGACGCCGGGGCAACCGGCTACGGCGCCGTGGACGCCTCGTCGTTCTGGCGCCTCGCGGGAGCCGACGAACATGACGCCATAGAGGCGCTGATGGCGCGCATGGGGCCGGAAGAACGGCTGGGACAGCTATTCATGCTCTCGTACTCCGGCGAGGAACCTACCCCGCTCTTATATTCCTGGATACGCAAGCGAGGCCTGGGCGGCGTCAAGATTTTCGGCTGGAACGCCGAAGACACCGCTAAGGTGGCCTCGGCCGTCAACCATATCCAGAAAGCCGCCGAAGGGGCAGCTCTGGATGTGCCGCCCTTCGTGGCCACCGACCAGGAGGGCGGCTGGATACGCCATGTGCGCGGCGCCACCAGCGTAACGCCGGGCAATATGGCCATAGGCGCCTCGGCCTGGCCGAGCGACGCGTACCGGAGCGCGCTCTACATAGGCGCGGAACTCTCGGCGCTCGGTATCACCATGAATTTCGCCCCCAACGTAGACCTCGCCACGCGCCCCGAATCGACCATCGTAGGCCCGCGCGCGTTCTCCGCCGATCCCACAGAGACGGGCATACTGGCGGCCGCGTGGGCCAGAGGCATGGCCGACTCCGGCGTCGTGGCCACCGCCAAGCACTACCCGGGCCACGGCGATACGGCGCTTGACTCCCACGGGATACTCCCCGTCATAGACATCGACGAGGAGACGCTGTGGAATCGAGAACTGGTGCCCTACCGCATGCTGGCGGCCGAAGGCATACCCGGCATCATGTCGGGCCATTTGGCCTTTCCTAAGATCGTAGGCTCAAAGCAACCCGCCTCGCTTTCAACGCACCTCATCCAGGACCTGCTACGCGAGCGCATGGGCTACGACGGCCTCGTGATAACGGACGACCTGATGATGAGCGGCGCGGCCAGCTCGGGCGGCCTCTCGGAGACCTGCGAGCTTGCGATCCGGGCAGGCAACGACATCCTGATGTTCAGCCGCACGCTGGGGCTGGAGGACGAGCCATGGACTAGGCTGATCCGGCTGTACCGATCCGACCCCGGCTTCCGCGCCAGGGTGGACGAATCGGCGCGCCGGGTACTCCGTGCCAAACTGCGCTGGCTCCTGCCGCTCGGAGCGGAGGGCGTACTGCCCGACGCCGTTCCTGACGCCGCCATGCGTAGCCCGGAGTCGCGGGAATTCTTCACGGAACAGGCGATGCGGAGCGCCACCGCGTTCGGAACCGCTACCTTGCCCATGCCTGAAGGCGGCGGGATACTGGTGGCCGGCCCCTTCGCCGACTTCATGGCCGAGGCCCAGGCTCGGCTGCCTGACTCGGAAGCCTTCAGGTTTTCGTACCTGCCGGCGGAAAACGCCGTAGCCGACGAGCTTGAGGCCTTCCGCTTGAGACTCTCGAAAGCGGACACCGTCATCGTCTGCGTGGCCAATCCCGCCGGGGCGGCCTTCGCCAAGGCGGCGCGCGAGGCAGGCAAAAAGCTCTACATCGTCTCGGCGCTCAATCCCTCGTACGCGCTGGAATTCAGCGACTACGGCGCCGTCGTCGCCGTGTACTCGTACGCGCGCGAGTCGTTCAAGGCGGCCTTCGCGGTGCTCTCCGGCGACATAGAAGCGGTGGGCCGCTTCCCCCTGCAAGCGGGTTCCTGATCGCCGCTCAATGGCGGCGGGCGGCGCCGACTGACCAACCCGTCCTGCAGGCGTTCATCGAGCCCCGCGAAATATACGCTACGGGCTTTTCATGGCGAGCCCGGGGCGAAAACGGCAGGCTGCCGCCCATGGAGCGAGGGCGCGGCGGTATTTTTCTGTATGGCGAAGCCGATGCCTCCAAGAGCCTCGGCATGGCGGTACTGCTGACCGCGACCGGAACCGCTTTTCCTGTGCTCGCGGAACAATTCGACGGCGGCGGCTCCTCGGCGGTATCGGCGCTCCAGGGACTCAGGGCGTCGCGCACGGTACGAGCCTGGCGCCCCGCTGCCTGCATCGGCGCCTCTGACCACGTCGGCGCCCTGGAAACGGCGTTGCGCTGGAAGCCGGCTCTGGCCGTTGAATACGACGCGATGAGTCTGCCGCCGGGAGGGTATGGCCGATCCGGGAAAACAGCCGTTCTGGGCGTCGCTGAATACCGCCGAGCCATCCCGGCGGACCTGGACGCCCTCTACCCCCTGGCGGCGGCCTATGAGAAGTCAGAGGTGATAACCGCGATGCACGCCTTCGATCCCGCGGCCTGCAGGACCACCCAGGCGAAGAACCTGCGTACGCAGGTCGTCTACCTTGCCGCCGTCCACGGCCGCGTGGTGGCGCGAGCCCAGACCAACGCCCGCGGCTGGGCCTTCGATCAGATAGGCGGCATCTTCGTCGATCCGGAATTCAGGGGTATGGGCCTAGGCCGAGGCGTCGTAGACGCGCTGGTTTCCGAACTCGTCGCCCGCGGCAGGGGCGTTTCGCTCTTCGTCAAGAAAACCAACGCGGTGGCCCGGTCGCTGTACCTGAGCATGGGTTTTTCCAGGAGCAGGGATTACCGCGTCTCGTACTTCGCCTGAGAATAACGACGTCCGCTACTTCTCCGTAATCCAGAATTCTCCCGACAGACAGTATTCGGGAGCCGCCGCGATAAACACGGGGCCGTCTTCTGGCCACTGAGCCACGAGGCGGTCGCCGGCCAAGAGGCAGGCTGATTCCCGGTCGGCGTAGTCTGCGACAACGGCGGCGGCCGCGGCGGCGGCGGCGGCGACGACAGGATCGCAGGCGCCGCGCCTAACGCGCAACTCCTGTCTGGAAACGGCGAGCGCCTCGACGCGTTTCACCGTTGAGGCGACGGCGCCGCTGGCTCCTGCGCGAGCGGGTCGCCTGACGGGCGGTCTATCGAACAACGCCACCTCTACGAACACGCCGCCCAGCCTGACGGGCAAGGCTACGCCGGAGCCAGGCTGGACCGACACGCCCAGTCCGCCGGGGCCAAACGCTCCCGCCAGCGCGGCGCCGTCTTCGCGGGCAGGATTTCCTACTGAAATACCGAGTATCCTGGAATCGATGACGAGCACCTCGGTGTCGCCGCCGGACGATCTGAACGCTATAGATTCGGAGCCGGCGCGGCCCGCGTCGAAGAGTAAGCGGGAGGCGCACAGCGCCGCGGTCGGAGGAGGGACGCAGGAAAACCCTTCAGCGTCCCAGGTGCGTACGATGTTTGTGTCGCCGTCGCGCTCCACCACCGCTATGCCTACAGCGGCGGCTCCCCTGGAACGGCTGCAGATATCCACGGCTATAGACGCCCAGGGCAAATCGTCGCTCGCCCTGTCCTCGCCCGAGGCTGGCAAGCGGTCAAAGAGTATCCAGGGGCAATCGGCTACGCGCAGCTTGAGGAAGGAGAGGTTCATCAGAAGAACCTAGCGCGGCTCCAGGGCACTGCGCAAGGGCCCGGAACTCAGGCGAGCTTGCCTCCCCGGCGTCTTACCGCGTATACTCTGTTCTATCGATAACAGTAACCCGGAGCATCATGAAAGATCTGACCCAGGGCGGAGAAACCCGAACCATCATCACATTCGCGCTTCCCATGCTCATTGGCAACGTGTTCCAACAGTTCTACAACATGGTCGACAGCATCGTGGTGGGCAATTTCGTAGGCACCACGGCTCTCGCGGCGGTGGGAACGGCTTTTCCCGTCATCTTCCTCATGATTTCACTGGTCATGGGGCTGACGATGGGGACCACCATCCTAGTCGCCCAGTACTTCGGCGCCAAGGCCGACGCCAAGGTTCGCGCGGCTGTGGACACCGGGTACATCACCCTGTTCTGGGCGGGGCTCGTCATGTCCATAGTCGGGGTGCTGTCCACCAACGCTATACTAACCCTGCTCAAGGTTCCCGCTGACGTGTTCCCCGAGGCCTCCGCATACCTGCGCATCATCTTCGCGGGGCTACTGGCCATGTTCGGATACAATGCCATCTCCGCGATACTCCGCGGACTCGGCGATTCCAAGACGCCGCTCTACCTCCTGATGGCGGCGAGCCTACTCAACGTCATCCTGGACCTCCTCTTCGTCGTGGTCTTCGGCTGGGGCGTCCCCGGAGTCGCGTGGGCCACGGTCATATCCCAGGGCGCCTCGTTCGCGGGAGGCCTGATCTACGTCAACAAGAAAAACAGGCTCGTCAGCCTCAACATCAAGAACCTGGTGTTCGACAAGGAAATTTTCAAGCACAGTCTCCGTATCGGCCTGCCTACCGGCATTCAACAGACCATGGTCTCACTGGGCATGATGGCCCTGACGCGTATCGTCAACGGCCATGGCACGGCGACGATAGCGGCCTTTTCCGCGGCATCCAGACTAGACAGCTTTGCGTCGATGCCGGCAATGAACCTCAGCCAGGCGATATCCACCTTTACCGGCCAGAACATGGGCGCGGGCAAGACGGAACGCGTTAAACGCGGGCATTTGTCGGCCGTCATCGCCGGAGGAGCCATATCGATAGCGGTAGGGGCGATAGTCATCCTCTTCGGCAAGCCCCTGATGGGTATGTTCACGAGCGATGCCGAAGTGATGGCGATAGGCGCGCGGTACCTGACCATAGTCGGCGCCACCTACCTGCTCTTCTCCACTATGTTCATAAACAACGGCGTGATGCGCGGCGCCGGCGACGCCTTCATCCCCATGATCAATACTATCCTTGCGCTGTGGGTCATACGCATTCCCTGCGCCATCCTGTTCTCCGTCTACCTCGGCATGGGCGCCGACGGCATCTGGTGGAGCGTGCCGGCCGGTTGGCTGATGGGCGCGACGTTCTCCACCTGGTACTACCTCGGCGGCAGGTGGAAACGCAAGGCCATCGTCAAGGCTCCTACCCTTCGATAGCCGCGCCCGCCTCCGTCCGCTATACTAGGTCAATGAAAAAGTCGACGGCTTTTCCGACCAGAAGACCCAAAAGCAGGCTGGAGCGCTACCGCTCCAGCTTTCTCGTATTCAATGTGCTCAACTCATTCTCGTTCATGCTGCTCTCGGGCAACATACCCGCCCTATTCGCCCTGGACCTTGGCGCGACGGGTACCTACATAGGCATACTGGGCTCGCTCAATTTCGTGACCTTCGTATTCATGCCGCTGGGCAGGTACGCTATACGGCGCCGCCCCATCATAAAAGTGTTCGGCTGGTCATGGATGCTGCGCTACTGGGGCATGATTCCCGCGCTGGCGGCGCCATTTCTGTCACGCGCCGGCATGCCGGGCTGGGGACTCATACTGCTGATGGCCGGCAGCCTCCTGTTCAACATCTCTAGGGGCATAGGCCTCATCGGCAACAATCCCTTGCTGGGCATGCTGGCCGGCGAACGCGAGCGTGGCGCTTTCCTTTCAAACGTGCAGATTGCGGGCAGCCTCTCCGCCATAGTCACCAGCGCCGCGACTATGTTCATACTGGGAGCCTGGTCAGGAGACCTGCTCTACGGCGCGCTCATGGGAATAGGCATACTCAGCGGTTCCCTAGGTTCCGCGATACTGCTGGGGATGCCCGAACCCGAGGCCTACCGGCCGGCCGCCGGCTCGTCGTTCTCCGCCATCGTCAAGGACGCCTGGGCCGATCCCAGGCTCAAGCGTTTCTTCATGGTATTCGCGCCGCTTTCGTTCTCCGCCGGTACGGCACGTACCTTCATAGTCACGCACGCGCGCGTGCTGTACGGACAAAACGCCGGGCTCGTAATGGCCTATTCGGTGGCTTTCAACCTCGGTAGCGTGGCCGTGGGCTACCTGTCGCGCAAGCTGATGGACCGTCTGGGCTCGAAACCGCTGTACGTCGTTTTTACGGCCGTGGCGGCCCTGGCTATGATACCGGCCGTACTGAGCCCGTCGCTCGAACCCGGCATTAGCACGATATCGTTCTTGGCGTTCCTGAACTTCATCGTAGGCGTGGGCATAGCGGGCGAGGAGAATGCCGGCCAGACGTACTTTTTTTCTATAGTCAAGCCCGAACAGATGGTTGACCTCGCCGTCATCTACTACCTAGTCTACGGCATAGGCGGCGCTCTCGGTTCGGCGGCGGGCGGCGTGTTCCTTGACGCGCTGTCGGCCGCGGGCACGGCGCCGGTTTCCGCCTACCGCATCCTGTACATCATCACCTTCGCTATGACCGCGGCGGCCGCCGCCGGAGCGATCAAGCTCACGGCTCCGGGTTCGGCGTCGGTGCTGGAATC
>Ga0154384_1193_pt3 | contig 12621 bp, 14 predicted proteins | sample RifGroB1_FD_115896 | JGI IMG/M metagenome (GOLD analysis project Ga0154384, IMG submission 115896) | Spirochaetes bacterium GWB1_59_5 | reverse complement strand
CCGGTGGGCTGGCTGAGGTGTGCGCGCTGAGGCGCGGCACGGGCTGGCTTGGGGGGGGATTGGGGTGAGGGTGAGTTGAGGTGTGCGCGCTGAGGCGCGGCACGGGCGGGTTGGGGTGAGGGCGCTTGGGGCAGGGCATACGGTGGTGTGCGGTGCCTTGGGCGCCTTTGGGTATTTTAAGGGGAAGGGTTGGTTTAGGGGTTCGGCGTATCCGGACTTTTAGATCCGGATACAGGGGGCAATCAGGAGAGGCTTGTGTGAAGGGCTTCTAGGATGAGGGGAATGTGGTCATCGCGGATCCAGTAGTGGCAGACGAAGCGGAGTTGGCCGGCTTCCGGGGGATTGACCAGTATGCCACGGGAACGCATGTGGGCTACGAAACGGGTCGGATCAGGGGCTGGAACCATGGTAAAATAGACCATGTCTATGTGGACCGAATGTGGGTCGACTGAAACGCCTGGTATTTTCGATAAACCCGCAGCCAGCATTTTGGCGTGTGTATGGTCAATATGTAATCGTTCACGCATTGGTCCTAGGGCAATGAGGCCGGCAGCGGCGATGACGCCGGCCTGGCGCATGCCGCCTCCCATAATTTTCCGTTTGCGCCTAGCCTGGGCAATAAATTGCTTTGAGCCCGCGAGCATGGAACCAATGGGGGCGCACAGTCCCTTTGAGAGGCAGAACATCACCGAATCGGAACGTCGGGCTATTTCTTCGGCAGGTACGCCAAGGGCAACAGCGGCGTTGAAGAGCCGAGCTCCGTCCAGATGGACCGGTATGCCGGCGGCCTTTGCGGCATTTGCCGCTTCATCCATGCCTGACAGCGGGATAACGCGCCCGTTGGAGTGGGCGTTCTCCAAGCAGATCAAAGAGGTAGGCGGATAGTGGATGTCGTCGCTCCGGATGCGCGAGGCTATGTCATCATGGGTCAAGGCTCCGTGTTTAGTCGCAACGGTGCGTAGCTGTACGCCCGCTATTACGGCGGCGGCACCTGCTTCATGCTGGACTATATGGCTTTCTTCGCCAAGAATGACTTCGCTTCCTCGCGGGCAGTGTGTAAATAAGGCTAATTGGTTGCCGAATGTTCCACTCGGTACAAGAATAGCCGCTTCCTTGCCGGTAAGCGTTGCGGCCAGGCTTTCCAGCTCGTTGACGGTAGGATCGTCGCCGTAAACGTCGTCTCCAACTCGGGCAGAGGCCATCGCATGCCTCATATCCTCGGTCGGCCACGTGACCGTATCGCTTCGCAGGTCAATAAACTCCACAGCTTCCCCCCTTTTAGCAACAGACCGTTGTTGTGCGTGCTTGTCTTGAATGCAAAATTAAAAGTGACCAGTCGTACAGTTGAGGCAGGGTTACTCTCGTTGAAGCAGGTTCAGGGTGCGGTCGTAGTCTTCGTCAGAGACGAAGAGCTTAATGCCGTTCATGCAAGAGAGGGCGGGGGTCAGGCCGCCAAGGTCATCGGATTGGATGAAATAATCTACGGTATGTTCGTCCAGGATAGTCGCAATCATGGATGCCTCTGGTCGCGTAGAGAAGGTTTGGACTAGTTTCATCTGGTTACTCCCTACATGAACGTACGCTTGTTTCCAAGGGTAGTCAATTGTTTGGTAGCTCTCCCTTGCCCGAGGGGTGGAAAGATGCTATTCTTGGGCAGTCAAGTATCCAATGAACGTTTGGCGGAGGGCCGCATGGTCGAGAGGGAAGCTCTACTACAGCTGGTTACGTTTCAACTCAGTGAAGAGCTGTATGGCATTGATATCATGGACGTCAAGGAGATAGTAACGCTCCAGGAAATCCGGGCTATCCCGAATGCTCCTTCCTTCGTTGAAGGGCTCTATAATCTCCGCGGAGAGATAATTCCTATAATCAATCTGCACAAGCGATTCCACCTCAGGAAGGCTCAGTTGGGCGATGATGATGACCTGTTGTCGGGTTTCATTATCATAGATTTGGGGGGCATGAAACTCGGCGTCATCATAGACAAAGTGGAGCGTGTCATTTCCATCGACTACAAGGAAATACAGCCGCCGCCCCAGATGATTGCGGGTATTGGCGCTGAATATATTCAAGGCGTCGTCAACCAGAAGAACGGGTATCTCATCATTCTTGATATCCGCAAGCTGTTCAATGCTAAGGAACTGCAAAAAATCGAAGAGATAGGGAAGTAGGCTTCCTGTTCATGGACATACTAGCTCGTAGTTCGTATATCCGGCGCAAGGATATGGATTCAGTACTCAACTGCCTCGTAACCGATCGTCTAGGCGCCGGTGAGTTCGGCGAACGCTTCGTTAAGGCTACCAAGGAACGATTTGGCTTCGATTTCGGGGTCGTTGTAAGAAGTCCGATGACGGCGCTGGATGTGGCGCTGAGTTGCCTGGGACTAGTATCCGGCGATGCGGTCGCACTATCGGCGTTGTCGCAGGCTTGGGCATACAAGGTTATCAAGGCACGGGGACTGCGTCCGGTGTGGCTGGATGTGGATACTGCCAGCGCCTCCTTGACCCAGGTCTCGCTGGAGCGGCTGTCTGTGGAACCAGTAAAGGCGCTGTACCTCGCGGAGCCCTGGGGCATCATGCCGGATCCGGCTATTTTCGCCGAGCTTGGCGTTCCTCTCATAGAGGACGCCACCTATTCCATAGGCGCGAGCGCGGGCGAGGTTAAGGCAGGTTTTCTTGGCACCTTTGCTATCATTGGGCTAGAACACGCTTCTTCCATTACCGCCGGCGGCGGGGCGTTGCTATACGCGCCAGGACGCAGGGATGCTCAGGCGCTCCGGAACGTGTCCGAGGCGCTGCTTGCCGAAGAACGCATGGGCGATATGAACGCTGCCTTGGCGCTCTCGCAGCTCAAGGATATAGAGAAATTTATGGAAAAACGGCGCGAACTTTCTGAGCTGTACGCGCAATCCCTGGCAAGAGCCCATCGCCGACCCTTGGCGCCCGCTTGCGAGTGCATACCATCCAACTTTGGTTGCGTTGTCGTGCTCGAATCGGGAGTAAAGGATGTTCGCGCTTATGCCAAGAAAAAGGATGTCGATACGGTGATGGCCTTTGATGACAGCTGTAGCGCGGCTGGCTTTGTGCCGGACGGCTCCTGTCCGCTGGCTGCTTCCCTGGTCAATCGTTCAGTGGCGTTTCCTTTGAATCAGCGTATCGGGAAGAGCGCCGCGCTGAAGATATCCAAGGTACTAGCTACCTTGCCGTAACTGGAAGGAAGCATTGAAAACGATTCGCGGCCACGCTGCAATTCTAGTCAACTCGAATAAAGACGACGCGGAACGACTGTCTCACGATATCGATGCAGCGCTCACGAAATCAGGCTGGTCGACCAGCTTCGTTCCATTCTGCCAGGATTGCGAACGCGGGGCTCTGATGGAAGGCTCCGATATACTCATAAGCCTCGGCGGAGACGGTACCGTGTTGTATGCGGCCCGTGTGGCGGCTCCTTTCGGCGTTCCCATTCTACCCATCAATCTCGGAACTCTTGGCTTTATTGCGTGGGTAAAGCGCGAAGAATGGGAGGAACGGTTCAACGAGGCGGTTTCCGGCCTGCTCGTCGTGTCGGAACGGTTTATGCTGGACATTACCGTTGAACGCGGCGGGCACCCGATCGCGGGGTTCAGCGCTCTGAATGACGGAGTCGTGTCTGGTTCGGGACCCGCAAAAATCGTTACGCTGAGCGTATCGGTCAATGGCGCTCCTCTCGGTCGATATAGATCCGATGGCCTTATCGTTGCCACGCCTACGGGTTCCACGGCATATTCTCTTGCCGCTGGCGGCCCCGTTCTAGATCCAGATATGGAAGCCATGTTGTTTACCCCCATCTGTCCGTTTACGCTCTCCAATCGACCCCTCGTAATTCCCGGGGGCGAAACGCTTGAATTGCGCGTAGAGCCCGGTCAGCGTGAGCGAACCATGCTCACCGTTGACGGCCAGGATTTTTTTGACCTCGCGGAAGGCGATAGGGTGTATTTTAGGCGATCAGCGTTCAAGGCCAGACTGTTCAGGGGAGATCGCGGGGCGTTTTACCAGGTGTTGCGCAGCAAGCTCAACTGGTCCGGAGGTCCCGATGCTTGAAGAATTGTCGATACGTGATTTTGCGATCATCGACAGGCTTTCAGTACGTTTCGAACTTGGCCTCAATTTACTTACGGGTGAAACCGGCGCCGGAAAATCGATTCTGATAGGCGCGCTTGGATTCATCCTGGGAGCAAAAGCGGATACGGGCATCATTCGCGCTGGCGCCGAGGAGACCCTTGTTACGGGTACGGTTTCCGTTGCGGGCAATGGCGACGCGCTTTTTTGGCTTGGCGAGCGCGGCATAGAAGCGGAGGATGGCATAGTCATCCTCAGGCGTGGGCTCAAGCAGAATGGGCGAGGAGCCGCTTACATCCAGAACGTACCGGTCGTTCGCCAGGACCTGCAGGAATTCGCGGCGACGCTCGTGGAAGTGCACGGACAGAGGGATGGCCATGCGTTGCTCAAGAAAGAACGGCACCGGGCGCTTGTTGACAGGTTTGCCGGGATAGAAGCCGATGTTTCAGCCTATGGAATCGTATACGTCGAGCTCGGAGCCAAGAGAAAGGCGCTGGAGACGATGGCTACTTCCGAGGCCGAGAGGATACGCGAGAAGGAATTACTGCGGTTCGCGGTCGAGGAGATAGATGCCGCCGCCATCCGAGTCGATGAGGAATCCGAGCTAGCCGACGAGGAACGGCGTCTCTCACAGCACGAGAAGCTTTTTACCTCGGTGACGCAGGCTCGTGAACTGTTGTCTGATCCTGAAGGCGTCATCGCAAGGCTGAGAAAGGCGCGAACCCAGCTTGAGGTAGCCGGTTCAATTGACCCTCGACTCTCCGATACAGTCAGACGCATGGACGACGCGTACTACGAACTCGAGGATCTGGGCGAGTCCCTGACCAGTTATGGCGACCTGCTGGCATTCAATCCCGCTAGGCTTGAGGAAATCGAATCCAGGCTGGCCCTGCTTCAGAAACTCAGGCGCAAATACGGCGCTGATCTGGCCGGGGTCATAGCATACAGAACAGAGTCGGCGGAGCGCCTCTCGAGTCTTGAGAACTGGGAAGAAGACCGGGCCGGATTGGAAAAACAGGTTGTAGCTCTCGAATCCGAGGTCTTCTCCAAGGCCGAGGTCTTGACCGGTTACCGCAAGGAAGCCGGCGCGAGGCTGGAAGCCACGGTGCGCTCAATCATAGCGACGCTCGGGATGCCTAACGCGCGCTTCGTAATACGTATAGAACGCCTAGCCCCATCAGGAGGCAAGGTTGTAGTCGGCCCTACCGGCGCCGATGACCTGGAGTTTTACGTTTCAGCCAACAAGGGCGAACCGTTGCGCCCGCTTGCGGATGTGGCCTCGGGGGGAGAGTTGTCCAGATTCATGCTGGCGCTGAAAACAGCCTTGGCCGAGGACGCGGGCGCTCCGACTATGGTGTTCGACGAAGTCGATACTGGAATAGGGGGCGAAGTCGCGCTCGGCGTTGGCCTGCACCTGGCCTCGTTGGCCGCTTCCAGGCAAGTTCTTTGCATTACGCATCTCGCTTCTATCGCCGCTCGCGCCGATAATCATTTTATGGTGGAGAAGCGAATAGAAGGCGAGCGAACCGTCACGAAGATCGTTCGGCTTGAAGGCGATGATCGCGTACGGGAGATTGCCCGTATGCTGTCCGGCGATTCGACCTCTAGAGCGTCGCTCGACCATGCGGCTGATCTCCTGGCCAAGCTCGGTAGTTCGCGAGGAACATGATGTCCAAGATAACGCAGGAACAACGCAACCGGTATGCGGTCAAGGTCAAGGAATATAAGACCATAACCGATGCTATCCTCGCCTCAGAGCAGTCGTTTCTCAACCTGCTCAAACAGCCGACAGGGCAAGGCTACGCGCGGATCAAGTTGGCAGAGCAGACACTGGCGCTGACCTCATACCAGATACTCGTCAATACCCTCTCCGTGTCCTTGCTTGGCTTCAAGAATGAAGAATCGCTCTCCGAGGCCCGCAAGAGCATCAGCAGGTGCATTAAATACCTTGAGGATATCGTTACGGGCTACATCGACGTCCCGTTCTCCGAGTACGAAAAGAACCTTGAGGATATTTCAGAGGTCTCCTACGAGGACCGCTACACGCTGCTCAGGAAGATAGGCTTTGCTATACGGGAAATTGAGGAAGGCTACGGGTCCAATTCCAAGTGGAAGTGGTCCTTCGTTGAACTGTGGGGCAAACTAGCCGCGGTGGCGAAAAACAGCCTCGATCTCAAGCGAGCCTACCAGGACATGGATCTGACTTCGCCCAACAGGATGATAGCTATTTCGTACCTGGCCTTCGTTAAGAAGCTCCTACAGGCTACGGCTGACCGATATCGTGAAAAATATGAAGTTTCATCCATGAAAATGGACGATTTTAGGCAGGCCATACTGTTCCTCAATGCCTTGCGTCGCATTCACGGCCTGTTCGGGGAGCGCGCCGAGGCTGAAGAACTCAAAAAGAAGATTGATATCTGGACGGTCAAGCTCGAGAGCGACCAGAAAAAGCGGGAAGAAGAGTCAAAAAAGCGTTGATCGCTGCGACCCCGGCTGATCATAACAAGCCCGGGGCTCACGATTAGTGTTTTGTCGCTCTATCGATCTGAAAGTTCATGTAAGGCATCGAAGGGCATGAGTTGGCCCATAGTCGTATCGACGACGCGGCCATCCGAGCCGCCGAAGCGTATAGGAAAATCTGCCCCGACGAATTCGCTGATGACCTGCCTGCAGGCTCCGCAGGGGCTTACCGGGTACTGGGCGTCCGGGCAAGAGATCGCGAGAGCGGTGAAACTCTTCTTGCCCTGGGCCAGAGCGGAAACCAGGGCCGATCGTTCGGCGCAAATAGTCATTCCGAACGATCTGTTTTCAACGTTTGCCGCCGTGACCACGGTGCCGTCGTCGCAGAGCAGCGCGGCTCCGACCCTGAACCTGGAATAGGGCGAGTATGATCTTCCGGCGGCTTCCGTTGCCATTTTGAAGAGTTCTGTACTATCCATGGTGTTCCTGCTTTCTATCGTTGTATTGACGGAATGGGATGATACTATATACCATCTGACGACGGCGTGCCAATCATAGCGCCGATGCGCGCAAAGCATTTCTATATATCGACTTCCCGGAGGGTAGCATGCACGATGGTAAGGGGCGGCGAGCGACGCTTGCCGCCCTCGGAGTAGTCGTTGCGATACTCGTGTATTTCTTTGTTTTTGCCGAGCCCTTGTCCGCCGAATTATCCGCCGTTCCACGATGGAGGGTAGACCTCGATATCGGGGTTACAGGCAAGGTTGCCGCCGAGACTGGCTTATTGGCGTATGCGGCAGGCGATCGTTACGGGTACTTTACACCGGATGGCGAGGTGGCCTTTATTGCCGAAGCGCCGGTAGGCGCCCCTATATCCGACAGCTCGTATGTAGCTCTTTCGGCAGGCAAGACCGAGGCTGTCCTCTTGAACTCCAGAAGCGAGACAATCACGTCGTTCAGGGCTTCGGCGCCCTTCTATGCCTCGGGACGCTTGTTTTCCGCGGAGGGCGACGGCACGGCCGTGACCTCATATGACGAACAGGGCGACAAAGTCTGGTCGTACTCCTTTCCTTGCCAATTAGGCGCTTTTTCAGCTGGAGACAGGCTCGTCGTCGGCGGCACCGTAGATGGTTGGCTGGAAGGGGTCGATGCCGAAGGTCGCAGGGTGTTTTCCTTCGCGCCCAGCGGCTCACGGCTTCCCGTTGTGCTGGGCGTAGGAGTTTCCCGGTCGGGCGACTGGGTAGCGGCGGTTACAGGCATAGACAAGCAGCGTCTCGTCGTCCTGGGGCGCGGCGGAAGCGATTACCGGGTGGCAAGCCATACATATCTGGAGAGCGATTTTCGAGAGCCCGTACGAGTACTCGTGATGGATGACGACCACCATGTATTGTACCGACGCTCCGATGGCATAGGCGTCTGGGCCGTGGATGGCTCCATCGATACGGTACTGCCCGTCAAGGCCGACACGTTCGACGTAGCCCTCGATGATTCCAAGGGCATCGCGTATATCGTTGCCAGACGAGGCCGTAAGTCGGAGATCGTGGCCTTCCGCTTGCCGGCCACCTTGCTTGGCCGGATTCCATTGCCCGATTCCAGCGAGTTTGTTCGCTTCTCGGGTTCATCCGCCTATATCGGTGGAAGGACCTGGCTCGCCCGTTTCGATTTTGTGGAGGACTGAGGTGTCCAAGACCATCCTGCGCGCCGGTACCCTTGCCTTCGCGGCAATAGCGGTCCTGGCCCTTTCAGCATCAGCCTTCGAGTGGCCGGTCGACGCCGGGAAAATCCGGTACGGCTTTGGTTCCTTCAGGAGCGGATTCCTCCGTGGTACCGAATTCGGCGCGACTGAAGGTTTTGTACGAGCGGCTGATGACGGCGAACTGACCTTTGTCGCTACGGGATCGAGTCTTCCTGGCGGCTATCCCATTCCCGGAGGGGCGTTGATGGTCGTTTCTCATGCATCGGACATGATGACCATCTATGAGGGGCTACAACGTGGTTCCTCGTCTTCGTATCTGAAGAACGTGCGCGCGGGCGACATTCTTGGCCGTACCATTACGGCTACGAATGGCCGCGGCGTGTCGTTCTATGCGTTTGATGCCAGGAAACGGCGTTTCATCAACCCGCTTATCCTAATGCCCCGAATATCCGACGATAAACCTCCAGCGATCAGGTCTGCCGCTCTCTCGCTTGAGGGACAAGAAACGGTGTTGGGTCAGACCCAGCCCGTCAGGCAGGGCTTATATTATCTGTTGCTCGATGCCTTCGATACCTCTCCCGCGGGCGCCGCGGGCGCGCCGTTCGAGCTGCGCGTCTTGCTGGATGGTTCCGAGCGGGGCAGGGTTGTCTACGATGCCGCGTGGGCCGACGGCGGACAGTCGCTACTGTTTGGAGCCACGGGGCTTGTAGAGGATTCCTTCCAGACAATAGATGGCCGCATGCGCTTTGGACCCTTTAATCTGTCCAGCGGCCGCGTCATCCTGACTGTCATCGCGTCTGACTACGCCGGCAACAAGAGGGAGCAAACTTATTCAGTATCGGTCCAGTGACGAGGCTATCCGGACCTACTCCACGGTAGCGGGACCGGAACCCGAAGCCGCGAGCGCCTTGCCGTGCCCGCTCTGCGGGGCTACGAAGATTCGGGGCGAATGGCCAGCCCAGGGCATAGTCTTCAAGCGCTGCGCCGCCTGCGGTCTGTGGCGCCAGGATCCTCAGCCAGAGGCGCGGGCTATAGTCGCCAGGTACGGCGACGACTACCTGGCCTACGAAACCGCGCGCCATCTGGAATACCGCGGCATAGCGCTCCGTAGCCTCTCCGAGGCCGGGCTGAAGCCAGCACAGGCCGTAGCCCCCGATGGCAAACGCCTCTCTGTGCTCGAAATAGGCTGCGCCACGGGCGCTCTGCTCTCGGTCTTCTCGGAAGCCGGCTGGGATGCCACTGGCGTCGAGGTTGGCCCGTCTATGGTCGCCTACGCGCGCTCCGCCTTCGGCCTGAACGTGACTCAGGGCACTATCGAGTCGGCGGGATTGCCCGCCGGCGCCTTCGATGCCGTCATCGCGACGCATCTGATAGAACACCTCAACGATCCCCGCTCCTTCCTCAGGGAAGTCCGGCGGACGCTGCGACCCGACGGAGGACTCTGGCTGGTAACGCCGAACGCTGACGGCTTCCAGGCCAGGCTTATGGGCCCGAAGTGGCGCAGCGCCATTCGCGACCACCTCTACCTTTTCTCGGTACGGACGCTTGGCGCTCTCCTGTCCCAGGAAGGATACTCCGTTGACTATGTCGGTACCTGGGGTGGCTGGCCCGCGGGCATGCGTCCCGTCTTTCTCAAGAAACTTGTGGATGCTGCCGCCAAGAGGCTGGGGTGGGGCGACGTCATGGTCATCCGTGCTACTATCGAGGCGCGGAAGGAACAGGAGCCTGTATGGAACGCTTGAATGACGAGTACGCTACAAAAATAGCCGGTAATATTACGCGTGTCCGCGAACGGATGGCAATTGCCAGTGCCAGATCCGGCAGAAAAACCGACTCGGTAACCTTGCTTGTGGTCACCAAGTTCAACCCCGCCGAGGCGGTGCTCGCGGCTTACGCGGCTGGCGTCAGGACTTTTGGCGAGAATCGCGTTCAGGAGGCCGAGGCCAAATTCGCCTCTATCGAGGGCCTCATCCCGGGCTCCGCGGCTCACCTTCTGGGGCACTTGCAGAGCAACAAGGTCAAAAAAGCCGTCGCGCTCTTCGACTGCGTCCAGTCTGTCGATTCAGAGGACATTCTCGTCGAACTGGCGCGCCGCGCCTCTGACGCGGGCAAGGTGCTCGACATACTGTTCGAATTGCACACCGGAGAAGAATCCAAGAGCGGTTTTCCGGACGCGGACTCCATGTTCCGCGCCATGGAAAAAGCCGCCGCTCTTTCGTCGCTGCGTCCTCGCGGTCTCATGACTATGGCTCCGTACACCGACGACATGACGGTCGTGCGCGATTCCTTCAAGGTTTGCGCCGCCGCCTTCGACAAGGCCGGCGCGCTGTTCGGTTTTGATGATTTCAACCTGCTGTCCATGGGCATGACGAATGATTTTGAAGTAGCTATAGAAGAAGGATCGACGATAGTACGTATCGGCACCGCCATTTTTGGCAGCAGGGTGTATCAATGAAGACAGCCAGGCTGCTGGCAGCATGCATGCTCATGGTCATTGCCTCGTCGTCGGTCTGGCCCCAAGCAGCCACTACAAGCTCCTCTACCGCGCCCGCCCTCAGCGCCCTGCCCGAACCCTATACCAAGGATGAATTCCCCTCCTGGGCCGTGGACCTGCGCCGCTTCGAGATAGTCAGCCTTGGCGCGTTTCCGATACTGCTTTTTTACACGCGCTTCGGCTTCGACCTGAAGCGCTATGTTCAACATGGTTTCTCGGCGGAATACGCGCCCTGGCCGCTCAAGAGCGAGACCTCATATGTTGCGAGCGATGACGAGCAGATATTGAGCGTGGCAACCGCGGTCGGCCTCTCGCTCGCCTTCGGCGCCATCGACGCGTTTTTTCTCTGGAAAAAAACGCTCGACTGACTTCCTTTTTTGAGCCTTCCTCCGGCAGTCGCGCTGACGGTCGCGCGCGGTACTTAACAGGAACTGTGGCCTCGCGTTAGTATCCTTATCATGCACCTACCCTCGAACATGCCTGGCGCGACGGTTCTGGCCGTTGACGTCGGAGGAACAAACACCAGTTGCGCCATCGTAGAGACGGGCGGCGCCAGCTTCGCCAAACGCTTCGAGCGCCGCTACTCCACGCGGGCGGAAGTCTCGCTGGCCGAAGCGCTCGGCAGATTCGTAGCCGAAGCGCGGGCGGGGGGCGCTCCCCGCCCGGAATTGCTCTGCGTCTCCGGCGCCGGCCCTGTAGTCGGCCGCTCTATAACGATGACCAACGCCCCCTGGGGCATAGACGGCGACGAACTTGAGGCTCATTTTTGTCTGCCTACCTTCGTTATCAACGATTTCAGCGCCGTAGCCTGGGGCGTCCTCCTGCTTGACCCCAAGGATCCCGACGAACTCTTCCAGTTGCCCGCTCCCGGCGGCGCGCTGGTAGAGCCATCAGAGGCCGGCCCCGTGGTGCTCATAGGCGCGGGCACCGGGCTAGGCTTCGGCTATGCGCTCCGCGATGACGGGCATACGCGGGTCTACGCGTCCGAGGGGGGCCATGTCTGCCTGCCTGTCTATGATGACGATACGCGTGCGTTCTCCCGCTGGCTCGAGGACAGGTACGGATTCGCGGCCGGCGCCGAGGCCGGCGTCTCAGGGTTAGGCATAGGCAACATATTCTCGTTTCTCTCGCCCCGTGAGAAGCATCCTTCCGGCGCGGTACGCGCCGCCCTCGATGCGCCCGAGATAGAACGGCCCGCTCTGATCGCCAGCGCCGCCGAATCCGGCGACCCGCTCTGCGCCTCCGTCATGGATATGTTCGTCAGGCTGTACGCGCGCGTGGCCTCCGACGCCGCGGCTACCTTCCTGCCAAGCGGCGGCATCTATCTCGCCGGCGGAGTAGCGGCCAAGAACCTGGGCAGATTCACCGAAGGGGACCGGTTCATGCGGACCTTTGGAATGGCGTACCGGGAACACATCAGGGCTATCGCCGCACGCACGCCTGTGTTCGTGGTCAAGGATTACGCCATATCCATCTACGGCGCCGCCAACGCCGCCCTTCATCTGGCCCGCTGACTATGGAATGCGGAACTATCAGCGAAGCGCTCAAGGCGGACATGGCCGGCAAGGGCATAGACCTTGAGGCGACTCAAACCATACTGGCTGACCTCAACGCGGGACTGTACGACGGCGTCACGGCGGTCGAGGCCACGGGCGTGCCGCCGGTGGATGGCGTGTCCATCGTACCGGCCGGCGCCCGGATGAACTACACGGTATCGCTGGCTAAGGCACGCGAATGTTTGGCCGCCTTCGGGCTGGGCCTGCCGCCAGGGGCTGTCTTCGACGGAGCCACCGCCCGCCTGGACAGGGCGGCGCTGGAGGACCTGGGCGAGCGGCTGTATCCGGTTACGGCCTGGGGCGTACTCAACGGCGGCT
>Ga0154384_1197_pt1 | contig 12684 bp, 14 predicted proteins | sample RifGroB1_FD_115896 | JGI IMG/M metagenome (GOLD analysis project Ga0154384, IMG submission 115896) | Spirochaetes bacterium GWB1_59_5 | reverse complement strand
ATTGTTTCTTTGGCCGCCGCGGCCTTGGGAAAACGGGGCAGCACCGAGGCGGAAGCATTGAATCATATCTACACGGTCGGCTCCGACATGAAGCCGGCGATCGTCATCAAGAACCAGCCCCTCACAGGCGCAGAGGCGGCGCAGGTCCATGATGGCATGCACAGAATGGGTTTCGACAAGGGAGCCTTTTTCATTCCCTATGTGAAGCAGGCTGCGGTCAGACCCATCGATCGGATCGGGGAGGGCCAGGAGCTTCGGATGTTCGACCAATTTCTCGTCAACGTATCCGAAGGGAAGCTGAGCCTGGAAAAACTCGCGCGTTCGGCATCCATCGATATCGGGCCGGTGACCGACAACCGGCCGTTCTTCTATAAGTTCGAGCGCGGGCTTCCCAAGCCCTTCGGTACGTTCGCGTTCCTGATCGCAGCCGGTCTCGCACTGCTGGCCCTTCTCGCTTTGCGCCGGAGCACGCGCAACGGCGATCCTTCGAGCTTCAGTGCGGCGCTGATCCAGTGGCCCGCATTGAAGCTCTTTCTGCTGCTGTTTTCGGTCCTCGGCGGGGGCTACATGCTGGTGGAGATCGCCTTCTTCCAAAAGCTGATGCTGTTCATCGGGCAGCCCCAGATGGCCTTGACGGTTCTGCTGTTCTCCCTGCTCTTGGGCGGGGGACTGGGCAGCCTGCTGAGCTCGCTGATACGCAAGCGCACCAGCAGAACGGTTGCTTTCCTTTCGCTGGGGACCGCAGTACTGGTGGCGCTCTTTTCCTTGTTTTTCCAGCGCTTCTTCGAGCTGGGCCTTGGGGCGAGGGCTACAGCCGTGGCAATCCTTTTTCCTTTGGGGTTCCTGATGGGGTTCCCTTTCCCGCTCGCCATTCGGCAGGTCGCTGCGCTCGGGATGGGAGCGCAGATTCCGGTCATGTGGGGCGTGAATGGCGTCGCCTCCGTCCTGGGGTCCGCATTGGCAATGATCGTCGGTATGTTGGTTGGCTTTTCGTGGGCGCTGCTGTTGGGGGCGCTGCTGTACGTCCTGGCTGCCGTACTGTTCCTGCTCCTCGCTGCGAAAGCCGTGGCCTGATGAGGTGGGTAAGCAAATGAATCGGCATATGTTTTGGATGGTCATAGGGTGCCTGGCACCTCTGATTCTCATCTTTCTTCTGCCTGTAATCGGCATCAGAGGCACTTGGCCGCTGGCGATCGGCCTCGGCGCCATGTTTGTTATGCACCTTTTCATGATGCGAGGGCATCGAGAAGAAGACGATGACCAGGAAGATCAGGGAAGGGGAACCCATGGGCACCATTAGGGTGAAGAGGCTGGGCCTCGCCGCGGGGATAACCGCCGCCAGTGTTTACCTGGGGTGCGCGCTGGTCATGGCCGTTGTGGGTCGTGACGGGGTCATCCTCTTCCTGAACAGCCTGTTCCATGGGCTGGATGTGTCGGCTCTCATCCGTATGAACGTTTCCTGGTGGGAGACCCTGATAGGGGCCGCGGAAGTATTCATCCTCGCCTGGCTCATCGGGGCAGCTATCGCCTCGATTTACAATATTGGCGCGAAAAAGGGGCGAGCTCGTGCAAAATGACAGCCGGCGACGCACAATTGCCCTCCCGGTATCTCTAGGTGCCTCTGCAGCGGTGGCCATCTTTGCGGTCTACCTGGCCATCGTGGCGCTGGCCCAGGGCTGGAAGCAGGCGATCGAGCTGCTCGGTCAGGACTGGTTCCTCGTGGCACCCATCACCTTGAGTTTTGGTTTCCAGGTCGGCCTGTACACATACCTGCGGGGCATTATCCGGGACCGGTCACGCGCGACCGGAGCGCTTACCGGAGCAAGCGGGGGCACCTCGACGATGGCCATGGTGGCTTGCTGCGCTCACCGGGTGGCCGATCTGCTCCCGTTTCTGGGGCTGAGCGCCGCGGCCGGATTTCTCGCTGCTTACAAGACCCCATTTATGATCATCGGGCTGACGGTCTCCCTGGCGGGGATCTTCCTGATCTCACGCAGGATCATAAGATACCACGCCCGGCACTTGCGCAAGGAGTTGGCATGAAACGATTGGCGTTGATTCTAGTCACGGCCCTTCTATCGGCCGCCCTGGCATTTGCACAGGCTGGCGGCAGCTTGAAGCGCACCCAGCGAACCGGCGGAGTTACGGTCAGGGTGACCCCGACCAACCTTTCGGAGCCGATGGCCGCTACGATTGATTTCCAGGTGGTCATGGATACGCACGCGGGAGACCTGGGCTTTGACTTGACGCAGGTCGCCACACTGGTGGGAGAGATGGGGTCGGTTTCGCCGTCGGCCTGGAGCGGAGGAAAGGGGGGACATCACCTGGAAGGGATACTCTCTTTCCCCGCCAGGGAACTCAGGAGGCCGGGTCCTCTGACGCTGACCCTGAGGGATGTGGGTAGTGACAAAGACCTGAACTTCGTATGGGAAATACCGGCCGCGGCGACCGGCAGTGCTGTTCGAGTGGCTGTGGAGGGAGGGTTCTACACCGATATCTCCCCAGTCCAGCTGCGGGAAATGCTGAAGAGCAAGGACTTCTTCCTGGTCAATACCCATATACCCTACGAAGGAGAACTGGACCGGACCGACAGTTTCATCCCGTTCGACCTAACCGCCTCCAGGATCAGCGAGTTTCCTGCCGAAAAGGCCGCGAAGATCGTGTTGTATTGCCGCAGCGGCCGCATGTCCGACATCGCGGCCCGCATCCTGGTGAAATCGGGATTCAGCAATGTCAGCAATCTTGACGGGGGCATGATCGCTTGGGAGAAGGCTGGATTCTCACTTGAGTTTGCAGGAAGCAAGAGCGGAAGAACCCCGGGTTGATTGCCGAGGAGGTTTGGGGTGAGAGAATTGCGTGAAACGCCGACCGAAACCGGAACCGTGCTGCGTGTTGCGCCAGGCCGGGCCTGGGTCCGTTTGGCAAGGAATGAGGCCTGCTCCGCCTGCACGGGCTGCGCCATCGGCGCAGAGGGCAAGTACATGATCGCGGAAGCGCAGGACTCGCTGGGAGTCGCGGTGGAGGACGAGATTCGCATTCGACCGATCAAAGCGATTGGTTCGCCAAAGGCCGCGCTTCTGCTGTTTGGAGTTCCTATTTTGCTTCTTTTTGCCGGATACGCGGCCGGCCAGGCACTGGCCCGAGCCTGGGGCCTCGATTCCTCGAAGGAAGCGCCTGGGGCCGTAGGAGGCCTTCTCGCCATGGCGCTGGGCTTTGTCGGGCTTTACCTGCTAAGCCGCCGGCGCCGTGGAGGAATAGGGATTTTCATCGTCGCGGAGATCGTTCATAAGAGGGCCCGTCCAAGGGATGAGAAACCTCTCCTGCCGGCCGCGGCAAGGTGAGGAGGGATCCATGCTGGTAGAACGAACAAACGTTAGGCAGATCGCTGGCGAGGGCTACCGCCGTTGGTTCTCAGACGAGTACTTTGACCTGATCGTCTGGTACGAGGGCGAAGCGCAGGCGGATTCGACTGCTGATAAGGTCGTAGGCTTTCAGCTGTGCTACGACAAGAGGGGTCAGGAACGCGCGCTGAGCTGGCACCGGGAAGGCGGCTTCAGCCATGACCTGATCGACGCAGGCGAGATTCCGGGCCAAGCCAGTATGAGCCCGGTCCTGCAGCCCGGTGGGGAGCTTCCGGAGGCGGTAATCGAGAGGTTTCGCTCCAGCAGCCTCGAGGTGGGTTTATTCATCAAAAACCTGGTGTGCACAAAGTTGAGCGAGTACCGGAAAGCCTCCCGCAGGAGCGGAGCCGCCCGGACCGCAGGTTCAATGCGAAGCTGAAATGGGGAAATCATGGAATGGCCTGGAATAAAAGCAGAGGTCCTATCTCCGGGCGCAGGACGGGGGCAGCTGCGTTTTCTGAAATTCACATATCGGCCCGCGGGGCGAATCCCGGAAGGCACGGCGTCAAAGCCGGGTGATGAAATCGGAAGGTTGGAGCGGGCGATGAAGGAAGTGCTTTCGGAGCTGGAGCTTGCGACCGAGTTCCTGCAAAAGCAGGAATATAAAGTGGAGGCAGCTATATTGCAGGCTCATGTTCTGCTGCTCCGGGATGAGGAACTGCTGGATCGAGTGAGAAACAGCATCCTGGTCAGCAATCTGACTGCCGAGGATGCCCTGGAAAGCGCGATGGAGCGAATGACCTTAGCGCTCAAGTCCTCGGAAAGCGCCCTGTTGGCCGAAAGAGCTGCGGACCTGAAGGATCTGCGATTGCGCATAGGAATGAAGCTGGCGGAAGGCGCAGCGGATGCAATTTCACCAGGAGTTGCGGACTGGAATCAAGCGGTAGTGGCTATGGAGGAGCTTTTACCCTCCAGTGTCCTGGCGGCTTCGAAAGCCGGAGTCCGAGGTTTCGTCGTGGACAGGGGGACCCAACTATCGCACGCAGCGATCATGGCCAGGTCTCTTGGCATCCCAGTGTTGAAAATCGCCAGCTTGTCAAGGATCGAGCATAAGACGGGGGCCGAGGTACTGGTGGATGCGGTGAATGGCAGGCTCGTGCTGGAGCCTCTGGAGCGGTTGGAGACGGAGCTACCCATCCGTTCCTCCTTCAAGGCGCACGCGCACCTCCTTTTGCCCGTCAGAATCTGGGTGAATGTGGATGATGCCGAGCAGTTCGATAGTGACTTGCTGGAAGCGGCGAGCGGCATCGGCCTTTACAGGACGGAGTCGCTGTTCATGAAGAAACAGCAAGACTTTCCAACCGAACAAGAGCAGATGCGGGTGTATTCCGATCTCTTTTCCCGGTGCCGCGGCCTTCCCGTGACCGTCCGCACGGTAGATATCGGCGGCGACAAACAGCTGGAGCACTTTTCTCTGGGTCCTCAGGCCAACCCTTACCTGGGTTTACGTGCTCACCGGATCTACCGTTTTCACCCGGAGCTTTTCATCACTCAACTCAGGGCCATTCTGAGAGCTGCTGCGGAGATGCCGGCTTTGCGCCTGCTATTCCCGATGATCGAAGGTTTGGACGAGCTTCTGTTCATCGAGGAGCTGGCCCAAGAAGCACGGCAATCCCTGAGGCGCGACGGATGCGTTTTCCAGGAAAGCTACCAGTCAGGAATCCTCGTGGAGGTTCCGGCAACGGTATGGAATCTGCAAGCTCTTCTTCCCCACGTAGATTTTCTCTCCATCGGCACAAACGACTTGCTGCAATACTTCCTTGCCGCCGACAGAAACAATGCGAATGTCCGCGGGTCTTACCAACCGGAAAACCCTGGTTTCCTAAGGATGTTGAAGCTGATAGTTGACACCGCAAAGGCGCATGACAAACCGCTGATGTTATGCGGGGAAATTGCCGCGGACCCTGATCTGCTCGCCTTGTTGGTCGGACTCGGGATTGAAAACCTGAGTGTCGGGATTCATGCCCTGCCCCAAGTTTCCCAATCGCTCTCCGTGTTGGCCGTGGACTCCTGCCGGCTCCTTGCGCAGGAATGCCTCGGCGCCTCCACAACTGCGGAGGTTCGGAAGATACTTGCGGGAGCTGCTCCCCTGCTGGGAGTATCGGAGAGCTCACTGTTATCGAGCGGATTCGAGGCAATGGACCCGGTCTGTGGCATGGTGGTAGAGGCGAAAGACTGCCCCTATGCTCTCACCTGGTCGGACCAGCAATACTTCTTTTGTTCAAGGCAATGCCTGAATAGTTTTATCGCCAAGTGTCACCATGGCCAAGCTGTTCTAAGCAGAGCGCAGGGTCGGTATTAACGTAATGGCCGCGGGGGTTTTTCAGTGGTTATATTAGCTAAACAGTAAGGTAATGGGAGGAAGCAATGAAGCGTGTGTTATCCATGTTATGGACTGTCCTTGCCCTGGCGGCGACCTCGGAGCAGCTCTGGGGGCAGATGCCTGGACACGGGGAAGGCATGATGGAGCCCTCCAAGGCCCCGGAGGGTTTCGAGCGCTCCACCGCGGGGCTGGCTGCAGCCTTCCCCACACGGGATATCATCCTGAAGGACAAGGCGGTGTTCGAGCTGACCGCGGCACCGGTGAGCAAACAATTGTCGGGAAGAACCCTGCGCATGTACGCCTACAACGGCAGCATCCCGGGGCCGCTGTTGCGGGTGAAGCAAGGCAGCACCCTGACCGTGCGCTTTTCCAACCGTCTGGATCTAGACTCCTCCGTGCACTGGCACGGGGTGCGTGTGGAGAACGCCTCTGACGGAGTGCCCGGCGTGACCCAGAGCCCGGTTCGGCCGGGCGATGAATACACCTATCGCCTGCGCTTCCCGGACGCTGGGCTGTTCTGGTATCACCCGCATCTGCGGGAGGACGTGACGCAGGAGTTGGGCCTATACGGGGGGATCCTGGTGGAGCCTTCCGCCAAGCCCGGGCAACCGGGAGGCTGGCCGGCGGCGGACCGTGAAGTGGTGCTGTTCCTGGATGACATCTTTCTCGTTGGGAACGACGTCGCACCTTTCTATCGGGAAATCGTGACTCACACTCTGAGCGGTCGGTTCGGAACGACTTTTCTAACCAACGGCGTCACCGCTTGGGGCTTGGAGGTCAGGCAAGGTGAGCGGGTACGCTTCTATCTGGCCAACTCTGCCAACACCCGTACCTTCGCCGTTTCTCTGGAAGAGCACCCCTGGAAGCTGATCGGCTCCGACGGCGGCAGGGCGGCCCGGGAGGTGCTCACCTCCTCGGTTGTGCTGGGGCCCTCGGAGCGGGCCATCGTGGACGTGCTGTTTCAGAGTCCGGGTTCCTTCCGCCTGGAGCACCGCAGCCCGCAACGCACAGTAAGCCTGGGGACGGTTCGGGTGTTGCCGGGTTCCGCCGCCGCGGAAACGGCAGACTTTTTTCGCCCGGGCGGCGACGATGGCATCGTACGACAAGCCGCGTCCCTGGTCGCTCGCGCTCCTTCCCAGCCTGACTACGTGCTGGATCTTAAGGTTAAGGGAGCAGTGATGGGTATGGGTGGGATGACGATGGAGATGGAGCGACCAACCCCAATCGAATGGGAAGAGGATGACCAAATGGCCATGATGAACGCCATGTCCACCAATCAAACCCTGCGCTGGATTATCTCGGACCGTCACAGCGGCCGCGAAAACATGGACATTCCTCTGCAAGTCGCCGTGGGGCAGGTGCGCCTCCTGCGTCTGGTCAATGATGCAAACTCCGATCACCCCATGCAACACCCGATTCACTTGCATGGCCAGCGCTTCCTGGTGGTGTCTCGCGACGGCAAGGCGGAGACCAATCCGGTGTGGAAGGACACGGTGCTGGTGCCGGCCGGGTCAAACTACGATCTGCTGGTAGAGTTCGACAACCCCGGCCGCTGGCTGCTGCACTGTCACATCCCGGAGCACATGGAAGCCGGCATGATGGCGGTGTTTGAAGTGAAAGGAGGCGCCTCATGAGCGATGAGAAGCGGCCGCACGAAGCAAGAGAAAGGGGGCGGGATGAGCGAGGCCATGCCCAGGGACCCGGTTTGTGGCAGAAGGATGAACCGCAACAAAGCGTATGCAGTGGTGAGGCACCGCGGCGCGGACTACCTGTTGTGCTGCCCTAGATGCCAGGCGGAGTTCGAGGCTAACCCGGAGAAATTCCTGGTCGATAGGGGAAGAGGTAGACGCGGATGACTCCGGTCGGGGAACACCCAACGGAAGGAGGTGATGATTCGTGGCACGAGATCCGGTTTGCAAGATGCAGGTGGAGGAAAAGAAAGCTGCCGCCAAAGTGGAGCACATGGGCAAGACCTACTATTTCTGCTCCGAGGGCTGCAAGCTAGCCTTCGAAAAGGATCCACACAAGTACATAACGCACTGACCAGCGACGTAAATGCAGATACCAACCAAGGCCGGCCAGAGGATGGCCGCAACGAAAGGACGGTGGAAATGAGCAAGCGGCTGAGGGTGCCTCACCTGCCTCAGCCGCGGTCGGGAAACCTTGCCATTCTGTTTCTCTCCACCTTTGTGGTAATGATGGGATTCGGCATCGTTATGCCGGTCATCCCCTTTTTCACAGAGCGCCTCGCCAGAGCCACCGGCTTTTCCGGTAAGAACATCCCGTTGCACGTCGGCCTTCTCACCGCGATATATCCTCTCATGCAATTTCTCTTCGCTCCCCTCTGGGGGCGTCAGTCCGATCGCGTAGGGCGCAAACGGATGCTGCTGATCGGTATCGCAGGATCGGCCGCCGCGCAGATTCTTTTTGGCGTTTCCACCTCGCTTTGGCTTCTATACGGCGCGCGCGCCTTCGGGGGGATATTTTCGGCGGCAACCCTGCCGGCGGCATCAGCCCAGGTGGCTGATATGACTTCCGTGGCAGGGCGTGCCCGAGGGATGGCCTGGTTACGGACGGCTGTAGGGCTAGGCAGCATCGCCGGTCTTGCTCTCGGGGGAGTTACGGCGAGAAAGGATCTGCACCTCAACTGGTCTGCGGGTCATTTCCTGGTCGACGGCTTTTCGATCCCTTTCTTCCTGGCAGCGCTATTGATGCTATTTGCCCTGGGCATCGCGGCTCTCTGGCTGGCGAATTCGTCGTCTTCGCATCCCGCGCCCGACGGCGATGAAGAGAAACCTGATCGCGGTTGGATAGCGCACAGAGCGATCCGCTTCGCCCTTGGGCTAACTGCCGGCGGACAATTCGCTCTCGCGGTATTTGAGGGAACTTTTGCGCTATACGCGCAGAAGCGGCTTGGATATGGGCCTGTTCAGGTGGGTGTAGTGTTCATGGTTTGCGGGTTAGTCATGTCCATATTCCAATATCTTGCTGTACGCTTTCTTTCGCAGCTATTGCAGCCGCTCCACCAGATCGTCATCGGGTTCATGCTGATGGGTGTCGGACAGTTGATACTGCCATTCGTTCAGCCACCTTTGGTGTTGCTCGCTGTCGGCGTGATCGGGTTCGGCATGGCGCTCGTGTCGCCCAACCTCGCAGCCCAGATATCGAGACTGGCAGGAAATCGACAAGGCCAAAGTCTCGGCTGGCAGAGCGCGGCGGAGAGTACAGGGCAGGTCGCAGGTCCGTTGGTCGGCAGCCTGTTGTTTTCTTTGTACGCTCGACTGCCCTATTTGCTAGCAGGGGCTTTCCTGGTTGGCGTAGGGGCTTCGGCGGCGTTCACGAAGAGCGCGAAGGTCAGGGGTGCGAGAAACGCGGATGGATAAGCATTCCGCTCTCTTTGATACCCTTGTAGTCGGCGCTGGCCCGGCGGGCCTCACGGCCGCTATCTTTGCGCGCAATAAGGATTTGAACCTCGTAGTCGTCGAGGGTCGAGAACCGGGAGGTCAATTGCGCATGCTTTACCCGCACAAGCCGGTATTTAATTATCCGGGAAGCTCGCAGATCGCGGCGGGTGAGCTGGCCAATAGAATCATTGCTCAAGCGCGTGACAGCGGGATAGATATGATTGAACATCATCCGGTACGGAATATTACCCTCCTCGCTGACGGCTGCTTTCAAGTCGACCTCGATGAGCAGAAGCTTAAGGCCAAGAGCATCATTCTCGCTTGTGGCCTGGGGCTTTTCGGCTATCGTCGCCTGGGAGTGCCTGGGGAGGCACAACTCACGGAGCGCTCAGTGTATTACACGCTGAGCGATCTGCCTCAATGGAAAGAGAGGAAGGTCGCCGTTATCGGCGGCGGTAATGGTGCCGTGGATCACGCGCTCCTGCTTCTGGAGCAAGGAGCCGCGGTAACCATTATTCATCGACTTGCCGAGTTTCAGGCCGATGCCGCAAGCGTGGCGAAACTGCATGAGCGCGGCTCGGAAATACTGCTGGGCTGGAAGGTCGTTGAGTTTGCTGTCGAGGGAGCGGAAGCTTCAACGGTCACCATTGTCGTGGAACACTCTGAAAACAAGCAGAGGCGCACCCTATCCGTGCAGCGGGTTCTGATTAATATAGGCCTTCAGACAACCAATGAGCTGATCGAGAGGATTCCCTGTGCTCGGAAAAACCGGCTGGTAGTAGTCGGCTCTGAAATGCAGACATCCATTCCTGGGATCTTCGCTTGCGGTGACGTCGTGAGCTTTCCCGGCAAAACTAGACTCATCGTTACCGCGCTCGGAGAGGCGGCGACGGCCGTTAACAGCGTGGAACGGTATCTTCAGAGGAGGGAAAACAGAATGGTGCTGGTTCTTTTCCCAACACGAAAACTGGGCTTTCAATTAGCCAGAAGCCTCTCAGATGCCGGGTATAGGACGTATTTGTTTGTGCAATCGGAGGAAGACCTGAAGCATTTTGGCCGATTGCGCGGTTTGAGCAAAGAGAACGTTATCACAATGCAGGTGAGCGCGCCGCTTCCTGGCTTCTGGGATAATATTGCTGTTTCCTTGAGAGAAGCAATCAAGCAAGCCCGCGTCATTATCTACTTCATTGGGAGCGATTTCGCAAGACTCAAGGTAACCGGCCATGGAGAGGAGTGGGCCATTAACCCGAGCAATCCAACGCAGATAAGGCTTTCCTTCGCTGAATTTGTGCTGGGCAAGCTGGCTGCCAAGGGGAAATCCCTCTGGTTCAATCTCGGAGCGGGGCATCACGAAACGAGCGAAGCCGGAGAGATATTCTGCTACACGCGATACGGTCTCACGGGACTTGGCAAAGCCTTTGAACTGACGCCGGGTTTGAGAAACTTCGAGGTTATCAGCATCTGCCTGACCTACCTTCGTAATAAGGGCAATGGCAGCGCTCCTGCCCATTGCCCCAATTGCGTCACCGAGGAGCTTAATGTTGTCGGCCAGCCGCTGACCCGCGAAAGCGACATCGTCCCCTTCTTACTACGCCGAATCGGGAAACTCTTGGACGAGGCTCATTAGCGCCATCGCGATATTTCAGCGTTCTCCATTTCCTTCATGCCAATAAAACGCCCATGCCATTCATGGTACCAAACCCACCCTTTATAGCCGTTCACGCCAAGCATTCCGTACACCTCGCCGTCCTTGAGAACGTGGATTGTATAGTAGCCGTAGAAGGTATCCACCTCGTCCGCCGCCTGTGTTCCCGGCAGGTAGGCATCAAGAAACTTCTGAGCAGCCTGTTGAGCCTTCTTGGGCGATACACGCAGCTTGTTGTTTACTGGATCGGTCTGGTTCCAGCCGCCTCGGCGACCCCAGCCGAACGGACCCATCGTCCATCTGCCCATCATGCCTCCGCCCATCATGCCTCCACGCATATGGCCGTATTTGGTATTCCACATCATATTCGGACCTGGCTCCGGAAAGATCGCTCCAGTGTATCTATTGATTAATAACTCAAAGGCATGGATTCCGGAGTTTTCTTCCTCCACCTCGGCGTAGAAGTGATTGTCAAACTCCATAATCTCCGCCAGCTCCAAATCCTGGTTTCCACGGCTTCTCAGATAGCTTTCAACCGCTTCCACGGCCTGATTGATCGTCAAAGGCGCCTTTTCTCCAGGGGGCGCATAATCCCACCATCCCGGCATGCCAAAATAGCCGGGTCCCATCATGCCACCACCCATCATACCTTGGGCGCTAACGGCCGCAGCGGTCAGCGTTGAGATCAAGGAAAACATTATCAGTAGGCGTCGATTTATAACCTGCTCCTTCGCATTCGTTTGTAGTGAACATGAACACTACTTTCCTGAAGATAATAGACTTCCATGTCCCTTGAAGAGCGCCCTTTGGCGGATGTCATAGCAGGCATTTTGGCCTACGGATTTCCATAGCGGTTTAGCGAATCCAGCCTCCGGGACAACTGAGGCAGCCGCCCTCTACAGCCCCAGGCCTTCGCGGGCGATCTGCTTCCAGTTGCGGCCGCGATCCTGAGTGAGAAAGATATCCTTGCGAAAGCTCGCCACAACGATCTCCTGCTCGCTGGCGGGACTCACCGCCAGGAAGGCCGCCGCATCCGCCTCGGAGAAGGGGGGAGAAGGCAGGTCGGAGGTTATTCCGCCAACCAGGTACAAGGCCTGAAGGCGGAGCCCTGCGTACAGCAGGTACCGGCCGTCAGGGGAAAAGGCGGCAGCGCTGATTTTCCTCGCTCCTGTCACTGCCTCGAATCGGTTGCCATAATCTTCGGACAGAAAAAGCCCACCCCCTGCCACAGCGGCAACGGTCTGAGCGCGACGGGGATGAACAGCCAGTTGCACGACGGGGCCCGGGAGACCGTCGGCCTGGCTGCGGGTCCAGGTTGCACCATCGTCGAGGCTGTAGTGCAGGCCGGCGGCCAGAGTCGCCTGGTCGCCCTCGTTGAAAAGGTAGACGGCCTGGCTGTGGTAGCCGGCGGCTAGAAGGTGGAAATCCAGCTCCCCCGAGAAGGCTAGCAGCGTCAGGTCGCTTCCGTCCTCACTAACTCTGGCCAGCCCAAGAGGATTGCGGTACGAGCTCAGCGGGCTGGGATGGCCACTGGCATAGAAGCCGCTGGCAGTGGCGGAAAAGCCCATGTAATCATGCACCGGCACGTCCGGGGCGAGCCACCTTCCCTCGCTGTAGATCCGGATCCCATCATGGGCCGGTACGACCATTCGCCGGCCATCCGGCGTGTAGCCGATCCCATGGATGTCCGGTAGAAAGAGCCCCTGGGGATCGAAGGCCCTAGCCAGATCGGCGAGGCTCTGCCCCTCGGTCCTGCTCTCATGGCCGGCTCGAGGTCCTTGGTCTTCGATAGCTGCTGGTGGCCTGCCTGCTTCTGAGCGCCCACTTCCAAAGGCCGCTGTTTCGGCTACGAATATCAGTACTAGTGTCCTGTCCCAGAAATATATTCGCACAGACGGCGGATCTTCTCCA
>Ga0154384_1207_pt8 | contig 12705 bp, 11 predicted proteins | sample RifGroB1_FD_115896 | JGI IMG/M metagenome (GOLD analysis project Ga0154384, IMG submission 115896) | Spirochaetes bacterium GWB1_59_5 | reverse complement strand
TTCCAACATAACCGCGATGAAGTTGCTGGGAGATGTACGCGGCAAAATCGTGTTCATGGCTGATGACATGCTCGGCACCGGCGGTACCTTGCTCAAGGGCATGCGCTACCTCAGGGACGAAGGCGCCACCAAGGTCATCTGCGCCGTCTCGTTGCCGCTATTCTCGGCAACCGCCATCGACGACTTTGACAAGGCTTATCGTGAGGGCCTTTTCTACCGCATCATCGGAACCAACGCGGTGCACCACAATGAGCTCCTCAAAAAAGAATGGTACATCGAAGCCGACGTGACGACGCTGTTCGCGCAGATCATATCGCTCCTACACCACAACCGGAGTCTTTCACCTATGCTGGACAACCGCGAAATCATTGCCAAGAAGATAAAGAAGTCCATGGCCGCTCACCAGCCGAGCCAGCCAGCCCAGCCCAACCTGCCGCTCTGAGCGTGACCGCCTACCGAATTCCGGAGACTATAGACGCGTTCCTCTTCGATATCGACGGCACGCTGTACTCCAACGCGGAATACGGCCGGGTCCAGTCGGAAGTGCTGATTCGGGAACTGGCACTGATTCGCGACGAGCCTTACGAGGCTATAGCCGCAGCCGTGGAGCATATCCGCAGCGAGCACGCGGCTGCCAATGGCGGCGCAAAAACGAGCCTGGGCAAGGCGATGGCCGCCTTGGGCGTGGACATTGCCACCAGCGTCTCCTGGCGCGCCCGCCTCATAGCGCCGTCAGCCTATCTGACAGTCGATCCCGAGCTTAGGCGCGCGCTGTCTGTGTTGGCGGCCGGAATCTCAGGCCGCCCCGCTCGCCTCGTGGCCGTGACAAACAATCCGCGCTCCGTGGGTGAAGCAACGCTTGAGACTCTGGGCGTCAGGGACCTGTTTCTGCGTGTCGTCGGCCTCGATGACACCATGAAGTCAAAACCAGCGGCCGAACCGTATCTTCTGGCGGCGAGTATCGCCGGAACAAAGCCCGAAGACTGCCTGTCCGTAGGTGACCGCTACGACGTAGATCTTGCCGTTCCGCTTGAACTCGGTATGGGCGCCATCCTCGTATCCGGCGTCGCAGACGTGTACGCTCTCCCATCCTACCTGACAGCGCCCCACCCCCCAAACTAACGCAACCGCTAGCGCCGCGGGCACAGTCGCGTCTCCCGAAATTCTGCGGCAGCCGCGCAGCGCGCCGCCCCTCACAACCCCGAAGTTAAGCGGCAAGCTGCGCAGCAGCGCGCCCGCTTGAACTTCGGGTAGCAAAGGCGGCCCGAAGGGCCCGCTTTTGCCTATTTAAGCTCCCGGAGCGCGTGTGCCACGCCATACGCATGGTCGCCGATTTTCTCGACATGCCTGACTATGTCCATAAACAGCAACTCCGACTTGACGTCAGCGCCGGTTTGCAAGCGCTTCCGCGCCTTCTTCTTGAGCGCGCTACGGAAATCATCGATGCTATTTTCCAGGGCGCTGGCAACGGCCAACTGTTCCTCGGTTATCTTGCGGTTGATGTTGTCCTTAACGAAGCGCAGGAAATCCTCGACTAGTAAGGTGTACGGGCCCAAGCTTTCTATCTCGTCCTTATCGAATTTCAGTTTGCGTAAATTTGCTTTTTCAAGGAGCAGGACCAAACTGAAGCAGTCGTCGGTGATGTCTTCGAGATCGACCACCATGCGCAACAGTATGCCGATATCGCGTTGGCTGTCCGCGCCCATCTCGTGGCCGGCACACTCGAGCAAGAAGCGGGACAGCTCGTCACGCATCTGGGCGGCATACTCTTCCATATTCTTCAGGCGCTCTACATCATCCGAGAAATCGGCGGGCTTCTCCTTGAGCATCTCGCGCCACCGACCGAACATCGTGCCGCAGAGGCCGGCCATGTCGGAGATTTCCTTCTGCGCGCGCATCAAGTTCATTTCAGGGCTGCTCATCAACGGGGCAGCGATGTATTCCAGCTTCTGCGGTAGCTCGTCCTCGCCCGGCTTAGCTTTGATAAGGCGGGAAACGAGCGCGGACAGTTGTTTGGCAAACGGCGCAAACAGTATCGCGTTGATCACGTTGAATACCGTGTGCATCATCGCAATGTGCTGGGCTATCGTAGACCCACCGGCAAGAAGGTTGACGAGTGAAAGGAAGGGCCTGAAAAGCACTATTGCCCACACCGAACCGAGCACATTGAACAGGATGTGAATCCAGGCGGCTCTACGCGCATTGGTAGTCGCTCCGATGGACGCGAGAAAGGCATCGATGGTGGTCCCGATATTGCATCCGAGAACCAGGCCGGCGGCCATCTCGAAGCCAATGACGCCCTCGACAGCCAGTGTAATCACGATGGCTGTGGAAGCGCTGGATGAATGGATGATTACCGTCAGGATCGTTCCCGTTGCGACCGCGATCAGGATGGAGACCAACCCCAGGTCGGAGACGCTCGCCAGGAAGCGTACCACATCGGCCGACGGCGCGGGGATTGCGTGGGCGAGAAAGTCGAGACCAAGAAACAAGAGTCCGAAACCTAGAGCAGCCTCACCGTAATCGCGGAGGTGAGACTTGCGTTTGGCGACCATCATCATAAGAAAGCCCACGCCTATCATCGGCAGAGCCAGGGCTGAAATCTGGAACTTGAAACCGATCAGCGACACGATCCACGCTGTGACGGTGGTTCCGATGTTTGCGCCAAAAATGACGCCGGCGGCCTGCACGACGGTCAGCAATCCAGCATTGACGAACGACACCACCATGACGGTGGTCGCCGAGGACGACTGGATGATGCCGGTCACCACGAGGCCGGTCATCAGGGCCTTGAATGTGTTGCCGGTCATCAAATTGAGAGTCCGCTTGAGTCCATCTCCGGCCGCCCTCTGGATACCGTCAGACAGTATCTTCATTCCGTACAAGAAGAGCCCGAGAGAACCTGCTAACTCGATAATCATCATAACAATGCTCATACTGACCTTTCGCAGCCGCGTGGCCGCCTCTCTGCGTGGTGAAAGTTGCGGTGTTTTCAGTCGGCTTTCTTATATAGCAGTTACAAAAAAAAAGTAAGACGGAAACGGCTTGACTGGGCCAAGAAGCATGCTTCGCGGTATACTGGGTGCATGGTAGTCGTTTTTTCAACCAGTCGCAGGTACCGCATCAGAGCCAGCACGCGGCTCTCGGCCCTGGCCCTGTTCATTCTGGTAACCGCGCCTGTAGTAGCGGCGCCGCTCGCAACCTATCTCAAGCCAGCCGCGACCTCACGACTGGTTGGCGGAGAGAGTATCAGGCAGGCATCCTCAGGAAAAGATATGGGGCTCACGCTGGCCCCGGACCATCAGGCCGCGGATATGATTCGCTCGGCGGTTGCAACTGAAGAGTCCGACATCTTCGTCGAAGCGTTGTTCCTATGGCAAAAGCCCGGCGCCGGCGCCCCTGAGGCCGAAATCTTGGCCGTGTATAACGTGCTCAGGTCGATAAGCACACTGCAGGGCCTAGAGTACTATTCTGCCAGCAGGAAGAAGATCCGGCCGCTCTATGTATACTCGAGCCTGATCGCGGGCCTTAACGACCCGTCCCCGGTTCGCGATTCTCAACTGCAACGGCTTCCACCCGTTCCGGAAACGCTCTATGCGAGGCAGAACGACACGACGTTCGGAGACAACCAATACCGTATTACGTTGACGGGCGGTATGGACTTCGTTACCCAACATTCGACGAACCTGACGCGCCTGAGTCTCGGTATAGTGCCGGTGGCTGGCCCTGGCGACGTCAATGTAAGGCTACTGGTCCTCTCGGTAGATGAAGGGTTGCTGTTCTACGCCGCATCGAGCGCTAGAGCCGCGGTCGTACCCGGAGTCCGCGGCAAGCTCGAGACGTCGTTCGGAAACCGGGCCGAGGCCGTGTACAACTGGTTCTCCAGTGAACTCGCAGCGACCTGGCCCAAGCAGCGCTAAACCAGCGGTTCCACATCCGTCGCAAGGTCGACGGCAACGGACTCACCGGCAGGCGGCGGCGCAACCTTCGAAATATCAGGTGATTTGATGAAGGCGAAATTTCGCATAATCCGCACGAATATCTCCGTTCTGCGCTTGCCTTCGCTGAGAGATGCCAGCAATTCCTTGTTCCTGCCGCCGCCGAGGCTTCTGATGTTCGTAACGAGGTCCGGGCTAGGTTTTTTGTAGTCCGACAACAATTCGCCGAGCACTTCGGCGAGCATCTGGAATAGCCCCGCCTCATCTTCGCAGATTTCCTTGGCCTTGTAGTTGATCTCGTCGACTATCTTGGATAGGAACGGCATGATGTCTTTGCCATGGCGCATCTCTTCGACATAGCGCTTGACCGCAATCATGCTGACCCGCCCATTGCCTTTCAGACCCTCCTCAAAGGTTTCTATGCGCGCGGCTGTACGGTCGCACTGGTACAGGATATTGGCCAGGCTATTCTGGAAATTCTTGTTATCAAAATAGCCTTCCACGAGGACTTTCTTGACGGGTTCCTTGATCTGGGCTTCGAAGACGCCTTTAACGAAGGTTTTGAGTATGCTCATCGACTTGACATGCGTAAACCCGTTGGGGCTCTCATGCCTCAAATACGAGTCGTTGTCTTCATTATAGCTATCAAGTGAAACCACTTCGGTACCGCCGAAGAGGTCGCGGATATCCATGGATACGGCGTTCTCGTGGCGCTCCCGGAGAAGGCGTTCCCTATCTCTCTCATATTGGGTAACTAGGCGTTTCCTGTATTGGTCGACATAGTCTGTACGCTCGCGCTTGATATCGGGTTGGTACAAGGCATCACGCTTAGACAGCCGGATGAGCGCGAGAAGATTATCGCTGGAAAGCCGGTACGAAAGGATTTTATTGAGCGTAGAAAAAAGCTTCGAGATCTTGCCTGCTTGACTCGCGGCGGTAGCCGGCGCATGCCGCTCGAAAACGCGCATCGTTTTCGCATGCAAGGCCTCGGAGAAGGAAAAGCCAGAAAGCAGATAATATGCATCGATTAATTCAGGAAGCACCTGCTCGCCGGCGCAGGCCTGAAAATCCGGCTTGTATCTGATATCATCGAGGCTGGCTCCCGGATCGAAGAAGCCGAGCATACGCTCCCAATCATGCCTGCTCACCTCGATGAAGCGTTCGACCTCGTAGAGGTCGAAGTTCAACCTTCCGTCAGTGAGCGCATCGACGCTCTTGAGAAAGCGCTGAAAATCCTTGGCTATCGCATCTTGTTCCGCGTCATCCTTGACGGCATTCTCAAGCCGAGCCTTCATACCTTCATAGACGAAGCTGTCCTTCTTGGCGCGCTCGTCAACGGGCAACTCCAGATCGACGAGGTAGTCGAAATAACGTCGAGAGACGCGCAGGTCGGGATGGGACAGCGTCCTGTCCGCAAGATCCATCAATGGTTTCAGGGTCTGGCAGAAAAGGTACAGATCCTGCGCAAAACCTATCATTACAAGGTTATTCTTGAATCGATAGTACGGCGGCTTAATGTGGGCGATTCCAGAATAGATGCGCTTGAGTTCGCCATCGGCACCAGTATCGAGGCCGAAAAGTTTTCCAAAGAAGTCCAATATGGCCTGAATAATACCCATCGTCGCCTATTCTACGTCAGGAACGCCGCTGGAGCAAGCGCGCTGCGCAGAACCAACCATGCAACCGGCCTCAAGCCCTCTGAGCCTCAGTGTACCAGACCTCGTTAGACCGGGCCATCAAGGATTGATGCGCATAGACCGGCGCTCCCGTGGCGACGGCCAGAGCCAGCGCATCTGAAGGCCGGACATCACGAATCCAGGTCCGCAGTCCGCGGCCATATTCCATACGGGCGAGGTAGCCGTCTTCATCAGGCCCGTACAGGCCATACAATTCGACCCGACGAATTGAAATGCCTTGCTCCTTGAACACCTGCGCTACCAACTCGTGGGTAAGCGGACGCGGGGTCGAGATGCCCTCAAGTTCCATCAGTATCGCTCCGGCCTCTGCGGCGCCAATGGCTATCGAGAATTCGCCTGTACCACCATCCTCTTCGAGAATAACGACGGGAGCATCCTCTTCTGACGGCATGGCCACGCCTTTGACGCGAACCCTCAGCATTTCACCATTCATGAGAACTAGTATAATACGTCACGCGCTGTTTTCAGGCTTCGATAGCAAAACAACTCGGTACCGACAGCTCTGCGTTCCTTGACTACCCTGTAAAGCCGCGAGTACACTTCAAAAACATTATGCGGCGCACTCCACTATATTTCGCGTTCGCGGGCCTTGAGCTCGCGCGATATTTCGTACTCGTATACACGGTTGGCTACTTCGCCACGGCCACGCCTTCGGCTTCGCAGGCCCTTCGTATCGTCGCCTCGCCGAATATTCTGTTTGCCATAGCCTTTATATTCCTGGGCCTCGACTCAAAGCGTTACGAGGTATACAGACCGCTGCTCGTCGTCGGCAAACTGGCAGCCTTATTTTCTGGGATCATCGCACTCCCGAGGCTGCTTGGCGACTCCGCTTCAGCTGGCACTCTGGCAACATACTCGATACTCGGCGTCGCGGTTTGGGACGCCGTTTCCGCGGGCATACTGGCCATCCCGGACAAAGCTCGCAACGCCGAGCCCATGCCCGCGGCACCGGAACCAGAACGCGTGGAGCTCGACTAAGATGAGGATTATTCCGGTAGCCAGCGGCAAGGGCGGTGTCGGTAAATCAATGGTCTCGGCCAACCTGTCTATCGCGCTAGCCCAGGCGGGCAAGAAAGTAGTGCTCGCGGATCTCGATCTGGGCGCCTCCAACCTGCACCTTATTCTCGGCTTTACCGTACAAAAACACGGACTTGGCACTTACCTCTCAGGCGCGAAGGTGCGCTTTGAAGACATCATCTACAATACCGACTATCCAAACCTCCGCTTTATTCCAGGAGACGCCGAGATCCCCGGCCTAGCCAACATCGCCTACCGCCAGAAGACCCAGTTAGCCCGACATTTGTTGTCCATAGAAGACGCCGACTATCTGATACTGGATCTTGGGGCAGGCACGGGCGCCAACATTCTTGACTTCTTCCTGCTCTCGGGTCGAGGCATCGTCGTAACGGCGCCTACCCTGACAGCAACCCTCAACGCGTATCTGTTCCTCAAAAACACCGTATTCAGGCTCATGTGGGACAGCTTCAAACCCCGCTCGAAAGCCCGAATCTTGCTTGAATCGCTCAAAAAAGACGGCGCATCGCTCCAGAGAGCCTACATTCCCGAAATACTGGGCCGCATCAAGGAAGTTGATCCGGCGAGTCGGGCCGCCTTCGACATGCGCATGTCGAAGTTTTCTCCCCGCCTCATACTCAACATGATCGAGGATCCCAAGGACGCCGAAAAGGCGCAGAAAATCCGTCGGTCGTGCAGGGAGTATCTCGGCATGGATCTGGAACATTTGGGCATCATCTACCGCGATGACCTTCAGGACGTGGCGCTAGGGAGCCGCATCCCCATTATCCGCTACAAACCCCAGTCAGTGCTTTCGCAAGCCATCTACAGGATAGCCGACAAGCTGATTTCTTCGGAGGGCGACGATGACGCGTTCCTCGACCCGGAATATCTCGATGACAGCTACGGGGCCGCGGATACCGAGGCGGAAGCGGACTTCGAGACGAAGATGAATTACGTCGAGGAACTCCTTTCCTCGGGCGCCCTGACTCAAGGCGACCTCATCGAGACGGTACGCATGCAGCAATTCGAGATAAGCCATCTCCGCAAGGAGAACCAGTTCCTCAAGTCCAAGATGGCAAAGGCGCTTTCACAGGGTTTCAAGGTCTAGGTGCATCGGAATGGTTGGGGCGACGATCCATGGTGATGTCAAACTACTCATAGACGAACTCGGACTTGAGGCGGCTTTCAATTTCTCGCCGGTTCCCGATGGAATAGAATGGGGCGCCGACGGATTGGCCAGGTTGCTGGCAGAAGTCCGGGTCACGGGGGTCCCGGCCCGGCGCATCGAAGAAATCCTTTCAAGCTTCTCGAAGGCAAAGCAGCCTCTTGTGGAAATTGCCGCAAGGGGGCAAGTTCCCGAACCGGGGATATCCGAGTACGCGGAATGGATGGACATCAAGACGCCCCCCGAATTCCTCATCTTTGAGGACGAAATAATGGCCTCGGCAGCCCCGCCTGAATTATTCCGCGTCAAAGTCGAGCGCGTTGCACGTGAACGAATAATCAAAAAAACCGGCGCGTTTTCATTCCTCGCCCCTAAAGAAGAAAAGGTCGTAGAATTCGACAAGATCGAAACCAAGGAAGCGCTGGACGTCGATACAAGGGTAATACGGCTGTTCTGGGCGCCCAAAGGTCTGGTCGTAGCACGGACAGCGCCGCCCCGGCCGGGCAAGGCCGGCAAGAATATCTTTGGAAAACCAATCTTGCCCCCTCAATCCGACGATACCGCCTTCCATCTCGGCAAGGGTCTGGTCAAGGACAAGATCGATATAGTAACCGACAAGGCTGGTTATGTTCGGGTTGGAGCCCATTGGGCGGATCTCGTGCCGTTCGGCGCAGGCGAATACACCGTTAGTCTCTCTGCCGACAGTTCCACAGTGTTGCTCGATTACAGCCCCGGCGATACTAGGCTACCGCCGCCCGACGCCGCCTCGTTGCTTCAGGAAGCGTTAGCATTGGGCCAGACAGAATCACAACTTGTTCCGGTCGAGGAAATAGCCTCTACGCTACTCAAGTCGACTCGGAGCGGGCAACCGCTCTCCGGCTTCAGCCTATCCTGCGACCGTGACGCTTCCGTCTCCGTCGTCATTTCGCCTGACAAACTCAAGGCAACGCTCACTATCATCAAGGGTCGCGGCAAGGGTAAACCTCTTGCGCTCACCATGGTCAGTGAAGCGTTGGCTCGCCAGCCGCTCAAGGGCGTCAAGATCGACAAGCTCAAGGCGGATGTCGTGGCCTTCTACAAAGGCAAGGAAACGGAACTCCTCGACTATCCGCTCGTCGAAGGCAAGAACCCGGTCAAGGGCAAGGACCGGACCCTAAAATATAGCGTCGCATTTTTTCCTGAACTCCAGGCAAGGGACTATGTCAAGGCGGCGGAGGCGGCGCCGGCGCTTGCCCGTATCGCCAAGAACCTTGAGGAATTTCCAGTGAACGCCGCCAGTCGGGTAGCTTTGGTCAAAAAGGGACAGGAAATAGCCCGGTTCAGCGCTCCGTCCGCGGGTCAGGCCGGAACGGACATCTACGGCGCGTCGGTTCCCGCCTCTCCAGGCAACGATCCCCTCATCAAGGTTTTTCAGAATCTTAAAATTTCCCAGGAGTCACTTGAAAGCGAAGATGACGGGCTACTCCTCATGGATGAGCGTGACGGCACGACCATGGGCCGAGTGTTACCATACCGAGATGCGCGTGTTGCGGTCAGCGTTACCGAGGACGGTATGTCAGCCAGCGTTGAAATCGAGCGCGGCTACGGGCTAGGCAAGGAACTGACCCTGGAACTCGCTCAGGAATCACTCAAGCAAGCGGGCGTTACGGCTGGTATAGATCTCAAAGAGCTGGCAGCCGCTCTATCCGATGCGCGGGATGGAAAACCAGTGCAAGACAGGGTTATCGCCCGTGGCATACCACCCGTTCCCGCTGGAGGATTCAGGCTTAACTGGATTGTCCGCATAGCCTCTGGCGCAGCCGTTACCATGCGAGCAGACGGCTCGGTGGATTACAAGAACCAGGACCGTGCTACCGTAGTCGTCGAGGGGCAGTCCTTGATCGAACTACTCGCTATCGGCGTCGAGGGACAAAACGGCATGGACGTGCTCGGAAGTGTCATTCCGGCGCCCAAGGACCCCGCGGTCGTTGAACCGCCGGGTTTCGATGCGTCCATAATCGAAGAACGCAAAGAAAACGGCGATCGTCTCCTGAAGGCTGCCAAAAACGGCGAACTGCATTTCGATAAAAACACACTGACGATAGACCTTGCGCAGAAAATCAAGGGCGATGTAGGGCCTGCGACCGGGAACATCCGCTTTCCCGGTCCCGTAGCCATCGCGGGCACCATATTGGCGGGCTACTCCGTCGTAGCCGGCGGCGATATCCTGGTTACTGGCTCCGTCGAGGCGGCTCTCGTCTCGGCCGACGGCGCCATCAAAATCACTGAAGGAATAAAAGGCGCCAAGCGCGGCACCATACGCGCCAGAAAAACTATAGAAGCCGCCTTTGCCGAACAGGCCATGCTTCTAGCCGTCGAGGATATAGTCCTGAAGAATTCGGCGCTCCTGTGCAACATCAAGACCAACGGTCACATCAAGCTGCTGGGCGAGAAAGGCCACCTCATAGGCGGCCTTTGCCGAGCCAGAAAAGGGATAGAAGTCCAGAACCTGGGCTCAGCCAACGGCGCGCGTACCCAAGTATCATTCGGCCAGGACTATCTGTTGCAAGACTCGATAGAGGCCGAAGAGCGGGAAATAGAACGCGTCAAGACAATGATACTGCAGACAGACAAGACTATGAGGGAACAGGAAAGGACCGGAACCAACCTCGACAAGATACGCCAGGACAAGCTCAAGCTCGTCAAACTGCTGGAAAAGCGATCAATGAGGGTATTCGAACTCAGGGAAAAATTCGAAGAACACTTCCCCGGCGAGATCGTCATCCGGGGCTCTGCCTTCGCAGGCGTGGTCATAGAGAGCCACAATCGTTTCCACGAGATCAGGCAGACAAAACAAAAAATTGCTTTCTCGTTCGATCCCCAGCTCGGCCGAGTCGTCGAGCGACCGCTCAAATAGCGCCAGCGGTTGCGCCTCGCCCGTCCGACGGGTATAGTTGCCGAACGCAGTCCCACCTACAAGCCGGAGGTCTCAATGCTCGCCGCCGTTCAATTTCCATCCTGGATACACCCCGAGATACTGCCGTTCCTTCCGCAGTTCCCGTTACGTTGGTACGGACTCATGTACCTCGTAGGATTTGGCATCACCTATCTGCTCTTCAAATATCAGGTGAAAAAGCGCGGGCTGGGGTACTCCGACGACGATGTCTCAGGCTTCTTCCTCGCTGGAATCATCGGGCTCATCATAGGTGCAAGGCTCTTCGGAACCCTTCTGTACGACCCGAGCGGCATCTACTGGCGCAAGCCCTGGCTCATATTCTGGCCTTTCGGCGAGGGCGGCAGTTTTACAGGCTTCATGGGCATGTCGTTCCACGGCGGCTTCGTCGGGCTCGTGGTGGGAATACTCATCTACTCGAAACGGCTTAAACTGGATTTCCTAGCATGGGCAGATATGCTCGCGGTAGCGGCACCTCTTGGCTACACCTTCGGACGACTGGGAAATTTCATTAACGCCGAACTGTGGGGAAAAGTGAGCACGGCCCCCTGGGCAATGGTATTCCCAGGCGCCAAGCGCTTTCCGGCCAGCCTAGGTTGGGTGCGCGAGGTAGCCCAGAAAACCGGCATCGCGCTCGACGGCGCCCTAGTCAACCTGCCCCGCCACCCTTCGCAACTCTACGAGGCGCTATTCGAGGGAATCTTCTTGTGGCTCGTTCTCTGGTTCATAGTGCGACCCCGTAATCCGTTCAAAGGCTTCGCGACAGGCGCGTACATAACGGGCTACGGCATCGTCCGCTTCATTATCGAATACTTCCGCGAACCAGACGCCGACCTTGGCTACATCGTCAAGTTTGGAAATCCTGATGCCTCGATCCACCTGTACACGACTCCGCTAAACTTCTCCATGGGCCAGGTGCTATGCTTCATCATGATCGCAGGCGGGTTAGGCTTCATCGCGTTCAGCTGGAAAGGGTCTAAGCGCTCGGCCTCTCTGTTGGCGGCCGCGGCTACTGAACGGGCAAGAATTCAGAATGCGAAGAAAAAGCTGAAAAAACGCTAATCCGCGTAGGACAGGTCCGAACCACTAGCCTCAAAGAGGCTATGCAGAAAGGCCATGTATGAATTTGCGCGTGGGCGCCGGCAAGTGTTTTGCCAAGGACAGGCCCCAACGCAAAATTCATACCCTGGTCTTACGGAAGAAAAAACCCTTCTTCCAGCCTGACTCGGTCGTGATGACCGTAAATCAACGTTCGTCGCCGAAACATGATCCCACGAGTCTGGCGGTGTCCAGCATGTGGTGGTCAAGCGGTACCGTTTTCGTCTTGTCAGCAACGTCGGACAACGGAACAGACGACACGCTTGCGTCCTTCATGGCCACCATGCGACCAAAACGGCCGCGCGCTAACAGTTCGGCCGCCGCGGTGCCGAAGGTCGTAGCAAGCACCCTGTCGTAGGGGCTTGGCGTGCCGCCGCGTTGCAGATAGCCCAGCACGGTGACGCGTGTTTCCATGCCGGTGGCCGCCTGGATTTCAGCGGCTACCCGGTAGCCGATGCTCGGGTACGGCATTTTTTCCCGCAAGCGCTTGCGCTCCTTCTTAGGCAGCAAGGCTTCATCCTTGGAAAGCGCGCCTTCAGCGACGACGACTATGGAAAAGGCCTTGCCCTCGGAACGGCGTTTCTCGATGTCGCGGGCTACGGAGGCGGCTTCATAAGGAATTTCTGGAATCAAAATTACATCCCCGCCACCCGCGATTCCGGCGTACAGAGTCAGCCAGCCGGCTTTGTGCCCCATCAATTCAATGACCATCACACGGTTGTGGGAGTGTGCGGTAGAGTGCAGCCGGTCTATAGACTCGGTGGCTATATCGACAGCGGAGTGAAAGCCAAAGGTGACATCGGTGCCCCATATGTCGTTGTCTATGGTCTTGGGAAGGCCGATGACGTTCAGACCTTC
>Ga0154384_1270_pt1 | contig 12838 bp, 11 predicted proteins | sample RifGroB1_FD_115896 | JGI IMG/M metagenome (GOLD analysis project Ga0154384, IMG submission 115896) | Spirochaetes bacterium GWB1_59_5 | reverse complement strand
GCCGGCCGCGACGAGCGCGGCCAAAAGCACTGCGATCCGTTTCATCGATATCTCCTTATTTACCGGCCCTGAGCCGTTCTTCGTCCGCCAGGGTCTGCTTCATCCGGGCAAGCTCGTTCACGGCGCGCGAATCCTGCGTCTCCTGGGCCAGCGCTTCCATCTCCCTGATCGCTCCGGGCATATCGCCGGAAATTTCGACCAGGATGGCGGCATTGAACGCGGCCGCGAAGTTCTTGTCAGCCGCGTAGACGTTCCTGTATATCTTCAGGGCCTCGGCGTACATCTTCTTCTCGACCAGCTCGTCCGCCTGCTTCATGAGCTCGTTCTTGGTCTCATCGGTGGCCAGCGTTCGGTATTCCGTTACCTGGTAAGGAGCTATCGACTTGGCGACGGCGTAGAAGGTGCTGTTGATGATGGTTTTGGCCATATCATAATCGCTGGTTACGGTAGTATGGGCATTGTCGCCATAGGCCACGGCCTCGGTTTTCCCGGATTGCCTGGTATGGCCCATGAGAACGCCGTCGGACGCCCTGAATACCTTGACCGAGTACTCCAGCGTCATGGTCTTGTGCACGACGTACGTTGACCTGACGATGCCATCGCTGCCTTTCACGTCCTCGTAACCGCTCCGGGAATCCGGCGCGAGAAACGATACTTCTCCGATGACGTAGCCGTCCACAACGGCCGCGGGATTCTGCCCGCTCGTGACATACCGGCTTACTTCCGACGCTCCGACGATGCTGAAGGCGCCGGATTTCATGAGCGCGTCCGTGACTCCGTCGGTAAGCATGCTCGAAACCTGCTGCTCCAGGCGCGTTCTCCAGCGATACGCCGAGCTATATCTATTGAAAGCGGCCTCTAGCGGATCGGCGGTCGTGCTCTCGCCCGCGAAACCGAAAGGAAGCACTGCGATCTTCTTGATACCGGTGGTATCGATGTCCGACGGCTTCATGAGCGTTACCGGAATAGAGGTAGCGCAGGAAAAGGCTAGTAGCGTCAAGGCTACTACGATAGGATACGCATGAAATTTTTTCAAGAAAACCTCCAGTAAAGTTAAAATCGTTTCACGCAGTACAATCGTCACGGATAGCTGTCAAGAAAAAATTCTACAAATCCTGAGGATACAGCTCTGCCTTGGGCGGAATCTGTCAAGATAGATGTCAGATGGGTCAGAAAAATACAAGAATTACAGAATCTATCCGAGGGGGATCGGTTGGTCACTTCCTGATCGCTTTATACAGCCCCGTTTTGCCGTACCAGGATGCTTTCAGCTCCTTCAGCGAAAAGTAACGCCAGTTACAATCCCGGTAATCATAACGATTGACATTCTTGCGATATGAGTTCCCACTTGAAAGACCCTCGCCCTCATTCAGCGGATCAAGCCGCCGTATCCGGCGATTCATCAGCCTGAGATAGTACCACTTGACCCTGTACCGTTCCGTATCGCTGAAGCCCGGAACCCTCTTGTACGACCTGGACATCTTCTAGCCTCCTTATCGGAAAACTAGAAGACGGCTCCTTTCCCTCGAGTCTTCATCCTCGCGGCTCCTTCGATGTTCCTTGCCTTTCAGGCGAGTTTCTTCATATCCCCTTGCATCTCTTCCTGCATCTCTTTCCTCAGCAGACTATTCATGAGCGTCTGATAGCCCTTCCCATGACTTTTAAGCCACAGTAGCACGTCGATATCGAGCCGGGTCGTGATCTGCTCCTTGCGAGGTTTCCAAAGTGTCTGGAAGGGAACCGCGGCGGCAAAATCGTCGCTCGTCCACTCGGGGATATCGCTGGTGTCGATGTTTTCATCGGGGACAGCCGCAAGCGCCTCTACGCGCTTGCGGGCGTCATCGTCCATAGGCTTAAATCCACTTACCTTCTTCATACTGTCTCTTTTCTCCCACCGTAGCTATTCGGGCCGAGATTATCCGTATAGTGTCACTGCTGTCCGTGCGCCGCATCGTGTACACGACGACGAGGATCAATAGCAAGGTTCCCCAATGCCCCATGATTTGCCATCGCACTTCGGACGCGTGACGGTCGATTCGCGTGATTGCCAGGGGATCAGCAAACACGCTGCGATCGCGTTGGTATCGGGCGTCAGAAACTCATGTTCCACAAACCTTGAAGCACGGCCCAGTACTTTCAAGGTATACGAGACTGCCTTGCCAAGCCCGCTCTGTGGCGCGGTATCAAGCAACCGGTTCTGGAGCCACATCCTGGGTCAATCATCACGGTCCCGACCTGTGCAGTGCGCTTGGCTACGAATCCAGGGCCATCCAGGTTTCCAGGGAAATCTCTGGATTGCGATCTACAGAGCTCCTCCGCTCCGCCTTCTCTCAACTGGCGGAAGCGCCGCAAGAATGCGTCTCTCTTATCGTTGACGGAGGTTCGGAGAACAATAATCGCCATGTCGAAGCCTACCTAAAAACCGTACCGATTAAGAAGCTCATAGCCCGAGCCGACGTCTTGTTCTCAAACTCGATGATCGAAGCCATCAACAAGATCCTTGAATATCGCTATCTTTTCAGAAAGCCCATCCCTGACCTTGAACATCTCCATAACGCGGTAGCGAGCGCTGTACTCGACTAAAACGCCCGCCCTCATTACGCCTTGCGCGGTTTGACGCCCGATGAGGTCTATCCGGAGAAAATCTTCGACGAAGCTGAATACCGCCAGCGCCTCGACCTTGCCAGGGAGCATCGTCTCCTCGAAAACCGATCAGAGCCACATCCATGCCAACCATGGGATAACACGGGATCGTGAACGGTGATTCCCCCTCTCGGGAGAAGACTTCATGATGACAGGCCCTGTTGTCAGGTCTGAACGAGGCAATCGCCCGGCTCAGAAGCCCCACAATAGACACCCTTCCCAGATTCTTCCCGTAGTCGAGGATCGCGAGAGCACTGGTTCGCATTAGCGAACCGGGACAGCTCGTTTATAGCTGAGTGGAGCTGGGCAAAGTATTCGACGAAGCCGAATACCGTCAGCGCCTTCAGCTGGCCAGAAAGCAGCGCCTTCTCGCCAACCAGTCCGAGCCACATCCATGCCTGCCGTGGGACGATACGGCAGCGGAACATCACGAGCCCCCCGCTATGGAGAAGACTTCGTGAGTACAGACCCGGTCGCCAAACCGGAACGAGAACATCTTCCGGTTCAGAGGCCCTACACAAAACACCCATCACTGGTTCTTCCCGTAGTCAAAGACCGCAAAAGCGCTGGTTCGCAATAGCGAGCCGGAATTGCTCATTCACAGATACTTGGAGCAGGGCATCGTCGTGGCTGCCAGGCCCAATGGCAAGAAGCTGCGGAAGGGCGAACTAGAGGAAGATTTCGTCATTGATTGACGGTATCGTTGAACGAAGGCCGGGGTCAGACACGGCCTTCGTTCCAGCTACGGCCCTCTGCGTAGCATCTGTCCAAGCCCTCCCCGCTCCCTGTATACTGCGATCAATGCCAAACAATTTTCTGTGCCGATCCGGAGGGCTCTGTCCCATCCTCTGTCTGCTCGCCGCCGTGCAGGCTCAGGCCGCCCCGACCAGCGCCCTCCTTACCGCGGCCGAGATATCGGAATTGGCTTCGTTGGAAGCCTTCGCTGATCCCGCCGAGCTGTGGGGGGACGGCGTCGGCGCTGTCATGGAGCGCGCCTACCGTGAATGCTTCAAGACCTACATCATAGATGGACAGGTGATGACGCTGCGCATGCCGTTCGCGCAGAACAACGAGCGCGCGGAGATTGCGGGCGCTAATCTAGAAATCATAGGCGGCGGCAAGGCCGATCCGGCGTCGCTCTGGGTGCAGATAGACGGCATAGTCGATACCGCTGACTTCAAGGCGTTCGTGACGCTCCTGGGCGACGGCCGCGACAAGGTCATCATTTACGACCTACCCAGCCGCCAATGGAGCGTCAGCACTGACCTCTTCGATATTGCCCGCATGAAGGCAGGCGCCTACCGCGGCCTACCCCACAAACCCTACGTGCTCTCCACAGGCTCGGGCGTGAGGGCTACCGACATCTATGACTACCTGTACTGTATAGGCAGGATAGGCATGGATTGTTCAGGTTTCGTCTGGCATGTCCTGAAAACCACGGCCAGCGCTGGCGAGCTTGACCTGGGCAAGAGCCTGCGGCTAGCGCTGAAGGTACCCCGGGGCGCTACCCCTTCACTGTACGTGGGAACGAGGTTCTTCGATTCAAAGAGCGCTGAACTGATCCAGGTCAAAGACCAAGTACGCAACCTGCAGCCGGGTGATGTGATCCTGTTCAGGGGAGACGACGGCGTTGCGGTGCACTCCGCGGTCATCCAGGCGGTTGATATGGCTTCCGGCTTCATCCGCTACCTGCAGAGCACCGACGAGGCGCCGTCTTCCGAGCGGGGCGTCCACGATTCATTTATCCGCTTTGATCCGGCAAAGCCGGAACTCAGCCCCAAGGATCCGTCGTTAGTATGGAGCCAAGGCCGCTTCCCGCCGTTTTCAGGGGAACGCGCCTCGCCCTTCTCCGGTGATGGTGACCGCTACCGGGCCTATCCGGAATTCGGCGGCGGCAAGGTGGTACGGCTCAAGGCCATGGCGGCGCCGATCCGGCGAATCATGGCTTCGGCTGGGGAATGAGTTGGTAGAAGGCATGTTCGTTGCCTGAGGCCTTTTCCACGAGGCTATCCAGGCGGCGGGTCTTGAAAGCATCCCCCGCCTCGCCCGCGATGCCCTGGGTAACGAGGATGTGACTGTTGTACTTTGAGGAGAGGCCCGATAAGAGGCGCGCGTAATTGACGGCTCGCCCCACAGCGCTGTAGCCGCCTACGGTTGTATAGAAAAAATCACAGTCGCCCAGGTCGAGTCCGAAGCGCCAGTCAACGCTCTGCTCCGGACTGGAGCCTACGATGTCGAGCACGGCGGCGAAGGCCTGCCTCGCGGCGTAACCAGGCTCGGCGGCGGCGCCGTTAGAAGAAAGGTCCAGTGGCGTGCCGAAACCGGCCGTGAGTATGAATTCGTCGACGCCGAGGATGACGCCGCCCCGCCTGGTTATTTCCGCGGCCGCGGTGTCATGAAAAACGCGCAAAGCAGCCGCGTGCCGGCCTGAGTCATCCTGGTCGGCATGCGACGATTCGCCGAAATGTCGTACCGCAAGAATGGCGGCCCTGGAGACCCTATCCTCAACGGGGGGTAAGGTGTGTCGCGCCGCCAGGGACGCGAGGGTAGTCTCGGGCAGACGATTGCCTAAGCGCCGGCGCAGTATGGCGCTTAGGCGCGCCCGCGCGATCTGCTCCACGGCGAGAGACACGGCTACTGCCGATGCGACGACGCCAGCGACGGCGCCCGGATCGATCCAGACGCCCTTATAGACGAACAGCAGGCTGAACAGACCCGCCGAGGCGGCTATGGCTACGAGCCCGAGCACGGCGGAAACAAGGGTCCCGAACGGCGCGAGCAGGACGGCCGCGAGTAACGCGGGCAGGAGTATCCATATTCTCCAAGGGCGCCCTGAGGCGACCTTGAAATGGCCGCCGGTCAGTACGCTGTTAGCCAGGAAGGCGGCGGCTTCAGCCCGCGTAGGCTGAGGACTCGTTTCTTCCGCAAGGAGGCGCGGGTCGGACACGGCGCCAACTATACAGAAAGCGCCGCGCAGCGAGCCCTGGAGCGTACCCCGTGCTGATTGGAATTCGTTGTAGGCCGACCGTGCCGTGGCAAAGGTCGCGACGACGGCCTGCCTCAGGTCATTGATGCTGGCGCTTACGGTTTCTTCCAGGGTCTCGGCCGTCAGGAGGGCGTCGAATCCGGCCAACAACTCCGTTTCGGCTTTTCCTGACAGAATAGCCCTGACCGATTTTACATACTGTTCCCTGGCATCGCGCCAGGAGCGCGCGGCTGCGTCTCCGGGTTTTGCCAGCAGATTCTGGCGCAGCGTCATGGCATGTTCGTACAAGGCGGGCGGATGAGAACCTGGATCCGCGCCGGCCAGATAGCCCGCGTGTTCCATGGCCACGAGTACGCCGTAGAGAGCCTTGTCCAGCGTGGAGTAGCGAGTAATGTCCCCAAGATCGAGTCGGCGGAAAGGCAGGACGCCCTCCGCAAGAACCGGCGACTCGATGACGGCAAAGGCGTCCGGATATTCAGGCAGGGCTAGGCCCAACTCGTTAAGGTTTTCGGCGTAGCGGTCGGCGCCGAACGTCGCTCGGGCCTGTTCGAGCAGAAGCCTTCCCGAGTTGTCGCCCTCGAGGGTTTCCGCCAGTAGCCGCGCCTTGCTCAGCTGGACCAAGGCCTGGAGTTCTTGCACGAACTTGGCCGTGTCCTTGGTACGGATGGAGCCAAGCCTGATGGCCTCGAAGAGTGTGGTAATGTTCTTGTCGATGAGGGAGAATTCCTTTTCAAAGCGGACTCCGAGGCTTTTTTCCCGCTCGGGGGACATCGCGCCATTATCCGCCGAATTGTCCGCCGCAAGCAGGGAGAGCACCCTGTCCGCGTCCATTTCCTTGAGGGTAAGGACAAAATCCGCCAGCTCAAGCGTGCCTAGCGGGGCCGTTTTATCCTCAGACCTCAGCTGGACGAGGAGCAATTCCGGCGCTTGCGGTACCGGCGGGCGGCTTTGCGCCAGCGCCTCGTGGAGGCGCCCTCTCGGTCGCGGAATATTTTGCGCTTCATCAGGGCGTGGAAGTGTAATCAGAGCGGAGGCTACAAAGGCGGCGGCAAGGGCCGCGAAAAACCTTATGGCCATGATAATTCTGGGCATAAGGGCACAATACACGAAAAAGAGCTGCTCAGGCAGTCCCCAATTCAGTATATTCCGCTTGTATGCCGATATACTCTTAAGAAGCTGTAGTACAGAATTCATGTCGGGGGGTGTTGTATGAAGAGTACCAGAAAATCAGGAATTATAGTAACGGCGGTTTTCGCTATCGTGGCTGTAGCCTTGGCAGTGAGTTGCGCCAAGCCTCCAGTCGCCGAGATGGAAGCGGCCAATCAGGCGCTTACCAAGGCTGAAGCCGATGCTGACGCGCGCCTGTACGCGCCGGATTCTCTTACAAAGGCCAGGGATCTGATTGCCCGCATGAAGGCTGGCTCCGATGAAAAGCGCTACGACGACGCCAAAACGCTGGCCGCGGAAGCCGTGGTAGCCGCCGAGAAGGCCATCCAGGACGGTGTCTCCGGCAAGGCGAAAGCCAAGAGCGACGCGACCTCACTCATCGCGACCGTCAAGGCTACCCTGGCTGAAGTCCAGCAAGCCTTCGCCGCGGCCAGGAAGGTGCGCGGTATCAAGCTCGATGCCACAGCGGTGGATACCGGCCTCAAGGAAGCGGCCACGACCCTGGCGGGAGCCGAAAGCGACAATGCCAAGGCCGACTATAAGGCGGCCATAGGCAAGGCCCAGAACACCCGTTCGTCGCTCGCGGCGCTCCAGAAGCTCGTCACCGACGCCGTGCAGGCCGCATCGCGGAAAAAGTAGCACGCTCCGCGGGCCGGGTTACGCCTGGCTCGCGGTAGAACGCTGACTGGAGTCCGTGCCCCGCGGGGTATAGGGCCGCCAGATAGACGAGCGCGGCTATGAGGTCAACGACGTAATGGTAGCCGCAGTAGATGGTGGCTACCAGTATGAGCGCCGCGTTTACCGAAAACAGCGGGGCCATCGGCTTGGCCCGCTTGATAGACATAAGGGCTATGACTAGGCTCATGATGGCATGCGTACTCGGAAAGGCGGCGCCCGTATGGGCGCTGCTTCTATATATAAAGACCATGATACGGGTAAACGGTCCATAACGGTAGGTTTCAGTCAGCGCCCTGACGGCTGGATCAAAGCGGCCGCCTACGACAGGCAACACCGCGTAGGTCAGACAGGCCGCATAGAATATCAACATGGCTACGACGATGTATTCACGGAGCGCGCTCCTGTTCTTGATATAGAGCCAGAGCGCCAGTCCCGGTATCGACACATAGTACAAGACGTACGCGCCGTGGAGCAATTCAGAAAGCAGGAACGACGGGTACTCGAACAGGAGCCGGGCGCTCAGGACGGAGCCAAACAGAAAGGTATCTAAAGCCGCGAAGTACGGATCGAGGTCGCTCTTAAACAATGCGGTATCGAACCTGGTTACCGCTATGAAAAAATACGTAAAAAGCACGAGCGGATAAGCCTGGCGCAAAAACCCCTGCATCCACCGCACGACCAGCATACCGCTGGAACGAGGAACGGGATACCGTTCAGGCCCGCCCCACGCAATGACGAGCACGGTAAAGCCCAGGCACGCCAGATACCCCAAGAAGATGGGCCAGGGCTCCACAATGGCGTTCCGCGCCAGCGCTATAAAGGCCAGATTGATGAAAATGAAAATCATTGTCATATAGTCGATGAGTTCAAGTTGCTTGAGGGCTGGCTTCAGCACGTCGTTCCTCGCTTTCGCTCGAATTTTGCGATTTTACCGCAATTGTATGATAATACTATAGCATGCAACTGAACATGAATTCCTTGGGCAGAAAAGTCGGCGGTACGCGGGTGGTACCCATAGTAGCAAAGATCATAGGGCTTTTCGCTGTATTCATATTGACGTCTAACCTGGCGTCAAATTACATCAACCTGGTGCTCAACCGGGGCGAACTCCTTAAGCTGGCCAACCGGCTCCTGATCAAGGATCTTAAGGAACTCTACAGCACCGCGGCTAATCAGCATGCCATTTTTGAGTTCAGCCGCGATACCGAGGCAGCCCTTGCCTCGATTGAGGAATCCTCCGTCAAGAATCTGCAAGGACAGCATTCGGCGGCGTTCGGCGTACGAGCCGACGGTTCCTTGTTGTTCTGGGTTTCTGGTTCCGGCAGACCGGAGCGCTTTCCCGATGATGAAGCGCTCCAGACCATGGTGACGCGCCACGGCGATGGCGTAGATGAAGGCAAACTCCGCTTCGTCCTCGATGGTTCCAGGTATTTCAGCATCTACAAATACAACGAAAAGTGGAACGTGTTCCTCGTCAGGGCAGAAGAAGAGACCGAATTCTACGCGGAATCAAGCTCCATCTTCATGAGGGTCTCCCTTATCATCGCGGCCATGACCTTCGTGTGCCTTTTCATAGGCATCGTGCTGATCAGACGCATACTTCGCTTCGTAACGCGCTTTACTGATGAGTTGATGCGGATGCAAACAGACCAGAATCTGGCGCTGATAGATCTGACCGGGGCTCCGAACGACGATATCACCTATCTCGGCGCTTCGTTCAACACGCTGTCGTCGACTATCAATAACCTGTTGCGGATTTTCAAGCGCTTCGTGACGCAGGATATAGCCCAGAAGGCGTACATTGAGCATTCCATAAAGCTCGAGGGAACGACGCGCGAACTGACCATTCTGTTCACCGACATAAAGGGTTTCACGTATATGACGGAGACCCTGGGCAACGACATCATAGACGTGCTCAACCTGCATTACGATCGGGCCATCAAGCACATCCATGAGCAGGACGGCATAGTCGGCTCGATTATCGGCGATGCGTTACTCGCGATATTCGGCACCATGCCTAACGGCAAGAACAAGTCCGCGGAAGCGCTTGAGGCGGCGATTCGTATACAGGACGTAGCGGCTACGCTCAGGCAGGCCATGCTGGAGAAAAGCGAGCGCCTAATTCAGGACCACGGCGATCTCACGCCGCTAGAGAAAAAGGTGCTCAAAGCGGTGCTGGTGGAGGTGGGCGTAGGCCTGGACGGCGGTGAGGTGTTCTACGGCAACATAGGGTCATATGAGCGCATGACCAATACCGTGATAGGCGACAACGTCAACTCGTCCTCACGGCTCGAGGGACTGACCCGAATCTACGGCGTACCAATCATATGCTCGGAGTTCATCAAAAATGAGGCGGCCGGCATGGGTTTCAGGTTTGTTGAACTCGATCTCGTGCAGGTAAAGGGTAAACTCGAGGGCAAGCGCATCTTCTGGCCCATCCCCCTAGCCTCGTTGGATGAAACCTTGACGGCCAAGCTGGACGCATACGAGGCTGGCCTGGCTCCATACTACGCCGGCGACTGGAACGCGGCGAGGCTCGCCTGGAAGGATTGCGAGCTCCCTATGATGGATGAATTCAATAGGCGCCTCGACGGCGAAAAACCCTCGGATTGGAACGGTATATGGGCAATGCGAACAAAATAAAGCAGATCGTCTCGGACAGTTCCCGCGATTATCTGGCCAAGTCCTTCGAGGCCACGGAAACCATGAAGCCGTACAACCTGGCCGACGAATTCGGGGCGACCAGGAAGAACCGCTCGTTCTTTGTACTCGGTATCACAACGATTACGGTGTTGGCGTTCATCGCGGCGGCCTTCATCCTGACCGGATCGATTAAACGGTCAACTGAAAAACAGAGCGTCGATATCAGCTCCTTTGAAGACCTGAATTTGAAGGACCTGCTGGACGTGGCTAAGCGCACCGAGGAACGGTTTTCGGCCCTCAACAGGGAACAGAACGATCTGCAGCGCGCTATGGACTCGGAGATCAGGGCCGTAACGCTGGAGTATGAATCCGATATCGAACTGATCAAGGCAAAGCGAATATCAGACTCGGCTCGCAGACAGGAAAACGCCGCTACGCTCCGAAGGCGGGATGCGGCGATTGCGGACATACGCGCACGCTACGCTCCGCTCCTGGCGACAAAACAGCTTGAAGTGGAGGATGCTGCCAAGGCGCTTGAATCGTTCGACAGCCGTATGCTCGAACAGGCCCAGAAGAACGATGAACTGCTGGCGTCAGAACGCAGGCTCTTCGACCTGGAGCAGACGAAACTCTCGGCATATTACGAGGAGAGGCTCGCCACGCTCACCCGTGAAACGACGCTGGAACGGGAGCGTTTCGACGCGGCCAAGGAAGCCCTCGTCGTCACACTCGAGAAGGCGAAGATGGAAGAACTCGAGGAGTCCTTCTTGCGGTACAACCCGGTATTCGCGGAGCCTGAACTGCTCGAACGCATCGGGTCTATCCCGGTAGACGTCGCCAGGCCTGAGCGCGCGGTGCCGGGCACCCTGCTCCAGGCCGGTATTCAAGCGTCCGCGCAGGCCGTAGCGATAGACGCGTACATGGACTCGATAGAGAAGCTGTCGGCGCGCCTAAGCCTGGTGCCCTATGAAAACTCGGTGCCCGAAGCGCTCGCCGCCCTTCGCGGCGCGGCTATAAGCCTGTCCGCGTCGTATGCCGCAATCCTGGAACTATGCGGCGTGGTTCTGCAAGCCGATGCCGAAAAACTCCGCTCGCTAGAGTCCTCGCTAAGCCAAAGCAGAATCTCGTTGGCGGCCTCGAGGCGTGAGGCCGAAGCCTACCGAAGCGCTGTCGAAGCGCTGGCGCATTCAGGCGGAGACGCGGGCTACGTGCTCTCGACGGATGGTTCTACGCTGACGCTTTGGCTGGACCAACTGGCCGCGGGCGCCAAAGAAGCCTGGGTGTTCAGGGACGACAGGGCCATTGCCAGGATAGGGTTGGAACGCGAAGGAACGCTGTTCCGCGGAACAGTCATCGAAGCTTCCGGAGAAGAAACGCCCCGGCCTTTTGACAAGATCATCGTGACATTGGCTGTCGGAGCTACTTCGGCGGCAACCAGCGGAGGCACTCCATGAACCATGCAAAACCGGCCGCTATCGCGGCGCTCGTCTGTCTGTTCGCTTGTATGTCAGCGACTCTATCCTGGGCCCAATCAGGTAGCCTGGGCGCGGCGGGAGAAACAAGACTAGACGGCAAAACCTGGGTAAGCTTCAACGCGCCGAGTGGCTTACGCGTGCTGGCGGCCTCCCCCCTTCCCGAATACGCGTTGCCGCGACTGGAGCGCGTCGCCGCCGCGGTAGCGGCATGGTCTTCGATCAGCGCAACCGAGCTGAGGGCCGACTACAGCGGCCAGGCCGACGGCGACGATTACGTCGTGCTCGTCTCAAGCGTGCGTTCCGGGCAATCGGACTATGCCAAAAACGTGAATTCTGGCATACGCCTCAGGTTCACGGGAGCCCTGGTCTACGATTTTCGCGTAAAGGCCGATGACTATTTCGTCAGGGTCAGAGGCGTTTTGATGGACGACGCGTCGCTGGCAGGCGAGATAGCCAAGGCCGCCGACGATCCGGCCGATTACATAGCGGAGCGTGACCCTGCCTGGGCCGCGGGGCGCATAATGGAACTCGAGGCCTCGATAACCAAATCACAGGAAACGATGCAGAGTCTTGAGGAAGCCGCTTCAGAATCGATGGAAAATCTCAGGAAGGCACTGGCGGCGCAGATGAACAAGGGTCTATTCGGACCGCCCAAGCCCGTTGCGGCCGAGGTCATAGCGCTGGTACAGGAGCTGAAAAAAACCAGCGCCGCAGCCACCAGGGCCGACGCGGCCGCTCTGGCCAAGGAGCGCGGTATAAAGGCCAGCGCCAAGGAACTGGAGGCGATATTCAGGGTGTGGTACTCGGAATAGACCGCGGTCCAATACAGATTCCTAAGCACGCTCAATCCAGAAGACACCGTAACCGGGTATGGCTACGGTGTCTTTTTCTTTTGAGAGCGGAATAAGCCGCCCCGACACCGGGTCGAAACCCCGCACAGCCGCTTGCCAGATTTCAGGCAACGCAAACGATGCGGCTAGGCGGGAGCAGTTGATGGCCACGAAAACCGCTCCGGCGCCAGAGCCGCGCGCGAGCAGGAATACCGGGCCGTTCGCGGCAAAGGCTTCCCGCGATGCCGACGGCGAGAAAGCCGGCCGCTTGGCGCGTTCAAGTAGCAGCGATGACAAGCCAGCAAGGCATCGAGCGCGCAGGGAGCTCGGGTCGCCTAGGGTCGCTTCCAGTTCGTCGAGGGCGGGTCGTTGCCTGTTGACGGCGCGGTTATAGCCTAACCTTTCCTGTCCCTCGG
>Ga0154384_1204_pt1 | contig 13053 bp, 6 predicted proteins | sample RifGroB1_FD_115896 | JGI IMG/M metagenome (GOLD analysis project Ga0154384, IMG submission 115896) | Spirochaetes bacterium GWB1_59_5 | reverse complement strand
AATACTGCTCATCCATGGCGCTGCGCATGGCGGCTTCCTGCTGCCTGACGGTGACGCTCAGTTCGTAGACGGCACGGAATCGTTCTTGCGCGCCGCGAGCGGCCTGGTCCACGCTGTCTATCATCTGCTTGAGGCTGCCGAGGACGGTGGCTATGGAGCCGGCCTCGGTACGGGATCCCTCTGACAGCTTACGTATCTCGTCGGCGACAACCGCGAAACCCTTGCCGAACTCGCCCGCGTGCGCGGCCTCGATGGCGGCGTTCATGGCCAGCAAGTTAGTCTGGGAGGCTATATTCTTGATGACGTCGCTGGCTTCAGCGAGTCCGTCGGAAGCCTCGGCAATAGTCTTGACCAGCGCCGATACCTGGTCCATGTCCTGGGCGCCGCGTTCGGACGCGACTTCGAGTTCGTCGACAGACACGCCGTTGCGCCTAAGCAAGGCCGAAACTGACCCTATATTGCCCACCATTTCGTTGATAGCCTCCGAAGAGCTGGCAACGTCCGCCGATTGCCCTTCGATGCCGGTGCTGAGGCTTTCTATGTTCTTTACGATTTCAGTGATGGTCGCGTGCGTCTGGGTAACGCTGGCCGACTGGTTGATGACCTGGTTGTTGACCCCGACGATAGTAGCGCTGATCTCGTTGACCGCCGCGGCGGTTTCCGTCATGTTGGAAGCCAACCGAGAGCCTACCTCCATCATGGAAGAGGACTCGGCTTTGATGGAGGCTATGACGCCTCCTATCTTGGTCATGGTCTCGTTGAAGTAACGCGCCAACTCACCAACCTCTCCGGTAGCGCGCTCGTCCAGCCGCTTGGTAAGATCGCCGTCTCCCTGAGAAATGTTTCTGAGCGCCGACACCGCGGCGCCCAGAGGGCGGGTTATGGAGCGGAACAGGATGGCGCTCACGACGGACGTGACGAAGAGCAGCCCGGCGAGGCCGCCCAGGCTCAGCAGCAGCATCCGATTAGCCCGGGCGACGATGCCATCGGTGAGAATCATCAGCCTGCCGGATACATGGTCCTCGATCTCTTTCATCGCGTCTATTTTGCCGGTCATCATCTCAAACCACTCGGTCGCCTCGACGCCGAAATCGGATCGGGCGGAAAGCGCCACCAACCTGATCTGATCGGCCCGAAGCACCGGTCCAGAACTCATTTTTTCCTCGAGGATGCGGATATCTGACGAATCGGCGAATTTCGAGAAGATGGCGAGATATTCCGCCTGGGCTGAAATGATGCTGATGAAGCGCTTGTAGGAGTCATCGGTAAACGCGTCGGCACTCAGCACTTCGTTGAGCGTGGCTCGTTCCTTGCCGGCCTGCTCCTTGAAGTTCAGAAACGCATAGTAGGTTACGGCTCCGCGCACCAGATCGGCCTCGCCAGAAAGGGAGGCAATGGTCGAGACGACGTCCAGGTAGCCCGCGATCGCCTTGCTGTAGAACGCTGTTGAATCGTTGGCTATGATGCCGCGTGCCGTGATGGCCGCGCGGACTGTCTCCAGACGCTCGAGCCCGGCCTTCGCCTGAAGAAGGACAGCGCTGATATTCATAATCGCCATCTCGTTGGAGGCGAGAACGCCAACGAGATGCGCCAGGGCCGTATCGGTGAGCGCCCGTTGAACCAGCAACTCCGCCGCGAATTTTGTTCCCTTGGAGCCAATATATCCGGCGCTCATGCCGCGCTCTCTCTGTAATTCATGGATGAGTCCGCTCGCGGCGACCTCTACGGTCGTATACGAATGCGCTGTCATGGCGGCTTTTCTGGTGCCAAGGGACGAGTTTACCGAGATACCAGCGAATATAAGCATACCCGCTATCGGCAAAGCCAGCAAAAGCGCCAGACGAGGAGCAATCTTCATCGAATTCCGCAACGGTAACTCCCGGAAAAAAAAACTGGATAGTAGCACTATACAACCCTAAAGGCTCATCGTAAACCAGTACACGACGAGTACGAGAGTCGAATCAGACCTCGAACTCAACGAGTACCCTCGTGCCCTTGCCTCGCTCTATCTTCACTATGCCGTGCAGTTGCTCAGCGAGCATGGATACGAGCGTCAGACCGAAGCCGGACGAGGCGCCCGGTTCCACGCCCTCGGGCAACCCGATACCGTCATCCCCAATCGAGACGACGACGCGTGTATCGATCCGTTCCGCCGAGATAAAAATTGTGCCCGTATCGCGCCCCGCAAAGGCGTACTTCATGCTATTCGTCACAAGTTCGTTGAGAAGTATGCCAAGAGACTGCAAGCGTTTCGCGTCGAGCCTAAAATCAGCGACATCAGAAACGATACGTATCCTTGAACAATCGGGAAAATTCGATACGATTTCCTTCGTCAACGCGGGCACATAGTCGCGTAGCGAGGCTTCGGTGAAGGAGGAAGATTCATACAGTTTTTCATAGAGCACCGTCATGCTCTGCACGCGGCGTTCGGTGGCCCTGAACGCCTCAGAAGAGATTGCGTCATGCGCGTCCTGCGCTTGCATCTGCAGGAGGCCCCTGATCACCGCAAAGTTGTTCTTTATGCGGTGATGAACTTCCTTCAAGATCAGGTCCTTCTCCTGGAGCAACGCGGATACTTTTTTTTCGGCGGCCTGTCGTTCGGTGATATCCTCGACCAGTCCAAGGACTACCTTCCTTTTTTCGTCGTCCAGAAAACCGACTATTCTCACAGCCACGGGCAATCGTGTCCCGTCCTTGCGGATGTATTCCTTTTTGTAGGACTCGACTCGCCCGTTTTTCATTATGCCGCTTACATGGTCCTTCGTTGCCTGCTGGTACTCGGACGGAGTCAGGTCGAAGTAACTCAGCTGTAGGAGCCGCTGCTTCTCATACCCGAGCATGTCCACGAACGCCGGATTGGCATCAAGAAACGTGCCCTCAGCGTGGTCAAAGAGCCCGATGCCTACCGGCGACAGATCGAACAGAAGCTTATAATTGCTTATGAGGCGTTTTCTGGCCGTGGTGTCACGGATAATGAACAGTATCTCCTCGGGCTTGCCGTCCCTATCGCGGATGAACTCCCCGTTTATCTCCATGTCAAAGGCGCCGCCATCCTTCCGGAGGCCGCGGTACTCCACGACGCCAAGGACCTCGCCAGCCGCCATACGCTGCAGGTTGCCCAAGGCTTTGGGCACATCCTCGGGGACCATGAAATCGGTGACAGGGTGCCCCAGTTGTTCGTCCACCGAGTCGTAGCCAAACATCGGCAGCGCTTTTGGCGAACACATAACAATGCGGCCTCGCAGATCGGTCACCGCGATGATATCCGGAGAAACCTCGATGATGGTCCGATACCGTTCCTCGAGCTCCTTGTATCTGCTAATATCCTCGCCAGAACTCAGTATTCCAGAGGGCGCTCCATTCCTATCCCTGAGCACCGTGTTGTGCCACAGGATGGTTCGAAGCTCGCCCGACTTGAGGCGCACTAGGTTTTCGTGAGCCACAAGCGTGTCGTTGCCTCCGTGGAGCAAATCATCGAGAAACTCGACAACCTCTGTCCGGGCCTCGCCAACGAGGCCGACATCCGCCCATTTCTTGCCTATCAGTTCACCGGGTTCGTAGCCAAAGACCCGATGCCCGTTATCGTTGAGCAGCGTAATGATACCAGCCGCATCGACCGCCATTATTATCTCGGCCGACACGTTAAGGAGGCTCTCGGCATGTCGTTTGCTCTCCTGCAGATCCTCGTCTATCCTCACCTGTTCGGTTATGTCGCGGCACAGCAGGATAAAATGAGGGTCGTCTGAAGAACCGGCTATCTTCGACACAGAAATCTCGAACCACCTGAGACCGGCCGGCACCGCCAAACTGTAGCGGCTCCCCCTGGAAATTCCGCTCAGATGCGCGTCCCTGATAGCCGCCATGATGGTGTCCGAGACGTTTGAGGGAAGGCGATCGATGATGCGGCTGCCGCGTAAATCTTCGACGGGCATAAACAGAAACAACGGATCGGGGCAGTGAACGTCGAAATAACGTCCATCCAGATCCACCTCAAAAAAAAGATCGGGCAGCGCGTCCAGCGTGGCCTCGAGCTTCCTGTTAGTCTCAAGCACCTTAGTCTTCGCGGCGAACAGCTTGAAGGCCATCTTGATGGAGGCCTGCAACACGGTCACGTTGGAATTTTTGGAGATGTACCCATACGAGGTAATGATCTCCGTCTTTTCGACGATTTCCGGTTCCGTGTGGCTCGACAAGAAAACGACGGGAACATCGCGATACTGGAGCAGTACGCGGGCCGTTTCAGTACCGTCAATTCCCTTGCCCAGATCGATATCCATGAGTACGAGATCTATAGAATAGTCGGCGGCGAAGGTAGCGATGGCCTTCTGCCCGGAGAGCGCAAGCAACACGGTGTACCCCAAGCGCTCAAGCACCAGCTTTTCATACATCGCGATGAGGGCTTCGTCCTCGACGAGCATTATCGTTTTTTGAGCGACGCCGTTCATCAAACGCTCCGGGGCGCTTCGTTTCCGAGGCCGCATTCTATCTGGAAGCATGTCCCCTCGCCCCTCTGAGCCTCAATAGTGCCGCCTATCTGTTCAATGAGGATCTTCATAAGTTGCATGCCGAATCCGGTCGAATTTTCAAACGAGATGGCCTCAGGCACCCCTATCCCGTTATCCTTGAAGACAATGACGGCTCTATTGTTTTCTCGTGAGGCTGATACCGACAGCACGCCTTCGGAGCGTCCGATAAAGGCATGTTTCATCGAATTCGTTATAAGCTCATTCATCACTATCCCTAAAGACGAGAGCAGTTTGGCGTCAACCATGAAGTCGTCGAATCTGGTTTCTATGCTGATCTTGGCTTTCCGCGGAAACAAGCCGACTATTTCTTCTATCAACGCGGTAAAGTACTCCTTGATCGACATGGAGTTCGCGTTCTCGGAACGGTACAGCTTGTCGTAGAGGACTTCCATGCTGTCCAGCCTCCCGATGGCGTCCTGCAATATACCTCTCGTCTCCTCATTGACCCGCTCGTCGGCTTGCAGTCGCAAGAGCGAACACATGGTGCTCATGTTGTTCTTGACGCGGTGATGAACCTCTTTCAAGATCGCGTCCTTCTCTTGGAGCAACTTGTTGATCCTGGTTTCAGCGTGTTGTCGTTCGGTGATGTCATCAATAGTCGCTACCATGCCCAGGAACGCGCCGCTGTCGTCCAGTAGAGGGCTCGCGTTAACCGAAAGCATGACCCGCCGGCCGTCCGGCCACAGGATCGCGTGTTTTATGTCGTACGCCGATTTCAGCGTCGTCTTGATGATGCTGAACGGCTGGCTCTCATCGGGGAACGGTTTTCCATCCAGTCCGGTGGAATTCCAGGCAGGCGCGTTGTAGTCCCTAGAGGTGATGTCATCCTTGGTCAGGCCCAGAATCTTCTCCGCGGTGGAGTTGGCGTAAGTGATAGCGCCGCGCGCATCGACCGTAGTGATGCCGACAGGGCTGGTTTCCATTATCATATCCATGACGGCATGCTCCTTGCGCAAGGCATGCTCCGCCGCCCTGCGCTCGGTAACGTCGCTGAACAACACGGCAAACTGCCCTTTTTTAGGGCAGAACGCGGCGACCTGATATGTCTTATCAAACTCTATGGAGTAATTCTCAAAACGGATCGACTCTCCCGTCAACGCCACACGCCCGTAACTCTCTATCCAGTACGACTCGGTCTCAGGCAAGATCTCCAGGAGGGTCTTGCCGATAACCTCGGAGGTGCGCAGACCTGTCAGTTTTTCGAACGCCGGATTCATGGCGAGGAACCTGTAATCGACAGGAACGCCGGCCGCGTCGCAGATGATTTCGTGGAGAGCGAACCCTTCGAGCATCTCGGTGAACAGCAAGCGATACCGCTCCTCGCTGTCGCGCAACACCTTTTCGTGGGTCATGAGTTCTTGTTGCGTCCGGGTCAGATCGTCGTTGGAAACCTGCATCTGCTCGTATGCGGCCTCCATCTCCATCCTTTGATCGTTGATGCTCTGGAGCGCCGAAAAAAGCTTGCAGGCCATCTTGATCGACGCATCGAGGACGGTAATGCTGGAATTCTTAACGACATACCCGTAGTTTGTTATCGTTTCTGTCTTCTCGACGATTTCAGTCTCGGAATGCGACGACAGGAACAGAACCGGAAGATTATTAGACTTCAGTATCTGCCTGGCGGCTTCCGTTCCATCTATCCCCCCGCCTAGGTCTATATCCATAAGCACAATGTCTATCGGTTCGATGCGGGTTTGTACAAATTCTACCGCGCGTTCGCCGCTGGAGACGTGAAAGACTCGATACCCCTTGTGCTCCAGCTGGATTTTTTCTGAGAGCGCGATGAGGGCTTCATCTTCGACCAGCAGGATGTTTTTCAGGAGTTGTGTCACGCAAAGCCTCCAGCTCGAGCGCAAAAGATAGCCCATAGCCTGTCTTTTAACAACACGCTCCCGTTACATTTACTGTTTGAACTCCAGTATGACCCTCGTACCGTTGTCGCGTTGCACGCGTACGGTTCCTTGCAACTGGAGCGCAAGAGCCTGGACGAGCTGAAAACCAAACTGTGCTGGATCGTCGAAAGAAACGGACTCGGGGATACCGTTACCGTCGTCCTGGACCGTGACGGCAATCGTATCATCATATTTTATTGCCATGACGGTAATCAAACCGTCGTTCCGGCCAGTAAACGCGTATTTCATGCTGTTAGTCAGCAATTCATTGATGATAATGCCCAGCGGCTGAAGCCGTTCCACGTCAAGGTAAAAATCCTCTATGTCTTTTTCAACGTGGATTCGCTTACCGTTCTGAAAATTTGCCATGATCTCATCGACCAGGGAGGGCAGATACGCCACCATAGACAGTCGTGAAAAATTTTCAGCCCGGTAAAGTTTGTCGTACAGCGACTCCATGCTGCGCATCCGCTTGCCCGCGTCTTCGAGGGCCTCTTTCGCGAGTGAATCCTTACTGTTTCCGGCCTGCAGGGAAAGCAGGCTCCTCATGGTATTCATGTTGTTTTTGATACGGTGGTGGACTTCCCTGAGCACGATTTCCTTTTCGGCAAGGAGGCGCTTTATTTTCTCATCGGCTTTCTTCTGTTCGTCGATATCGGTATGGGTTCCGCAAAGACGAACAGGATGGCCTTGTTCATCACGTTCCATTATTTTGCCGCGATCCAGTATCCACTTATAGGCGCCGTTTTTCATTTTCATTCTGTACATTGTGTTGTATGAATCGGATCGTCCTTCAAGATGATCCTGAATAGACTTCCATGCCACTTCGCGATCATCGGGATGTTGCATGGCGACGCCGTGCTTGACGCTGTCCCCAATCTCGCAGAGCGAATACCCCAACATGGTAGCCCATTGTTCATTGCGAAGAATCTTATTGCTTGTAAGATTCCAGTCCCAATACCCGAGCTGGGCGCCTTGCAATACAAATTCCAGCCGCTCCTCGCTTTTTTTTAAAAATTGTTCGTTCCGCTTGCGATCTGTGATATCGCGTATAATGAAGAGAATTTTTGCGGGCTTGTCATTAGCGTCCTTTATAAACTCTGAATTCACTTCTATGTCTACGATATTTCCGTCACTTCTTATGGCACGATATTCACGAAGACCGGACTTGACACCCTCTAACTTGAGGGCAAGATCAGCGGCGGCTCCATCACGGTCTTCAGGAACAAGGAAATCCATCATCCATTGACCTATAAGGTCGGACTCCATGCAACTCAACAGGCATAGCGTCATGGGAGAAACATACAGGATCTTTCCATTAAGATCCGTTATGGCAACCTCGTCAGGAGACGCCGTGATAAACGACCTGTAGGTAGCCTCGCTGTCCTGCAACTTTGCCTTCACCATCCGCAATTCTTCATTTTGCCGCCGCAGTTCTTCAGTCGTAGCCCGCAACTCCTCATTTACTATTTCTAATTCTTCATTTTTGGCTTGAAGTTGCCTCTCGGCGTTCTTGTTGCTGGTTATCTCATAGTTGATTCCTATGAAACTCCTGGCAGCGCCCGTTGCATCGCGTTGTATCTTTGCGATGGAATGAATATCGTGGATGGAACCGTCTGCCCAAACAACCCTGAATACGTCATCATAATCCTGCGTTCCCTGTAACGATAGGCTAAGGGCCCGCTCGCTATTTTGTCTGTCGTCAGGATGTATGATAGCAGCCCAAGCCTCCTCGGCGCTTGAGTAACGGTCGGGCTTGATACCAAACAACTCATACACCTGCGTATCCCAATTCAAGCGCTTGCTCGACAAATCCAATTCCCAAATACCTATGCCGCCAGCCCCACACGCAAAAGACAGACGTTCCGCTATTTCTTGCTTCTCCAATTCTATTTGCCGTTGCCGGGTAACATCATGGATTATCGCCAGTACCTGTTCTTGATCGAGTCTCGACAACTGCAGATCAAAATATTTTTTAGTCCCATCGAGTTCCAGCGCGTAGCTGTGCGACTGAACGCTCCCGGTTTCTATGCAGTTTTGGTAAAGCGCCAGTTGGGTAGCGACTTCTTCCGGAGGAAAAATATCATGCAGGTGACTTCCTATTATTCTGTCTGTCGTCATCGCCAGGCTGGTCGATACACTCTTCGCGTGAAATTCCCTAAAATAGCCTTCTGTATCCACAACCAGCATAAGATACGGTATGGCATCGAGCGTAGCTTCAAGCTTGGCGAGTATTGATCTTGATTTCTCTTTTTCATCAAAGAGCTTAAACGCCATTTTAATTGAAGCATCCAACACCGTAATAGAAGAATTTTTAATTACGTAACCATATGATGTGATTTTTTCTGTCTTTTCAACAATTTCTCGTTTGCTATGGCTTGAGACGAATACTATTGGCACTACGTGATGAGCAAGAATTATTTCAGCGGTTTCTGTACCATCAATGCCAGGACCAAGATTGATATCCATGAGTATCAAATCGATTTCCATGGAAGAATTGACGACCGCGACCGCGCTCTCGCCAGTATGTGCAGTTATCACCGAATATCCGTATTTTTCCAGTGACTGCTTTTCCGCGAGAGCGATAATATGCTCGTCTTCTACTAAAAGGATAGTTTTAGATTGTTTTGTAGCCATTTTTAGCTCCCCTAGTATCGATAAAAACACTAGCATTTCACCAATTATAGAGTTATTTAACATATAAGCAAGGCGCGGAACACGGGTTTTGTCAAGAACAAACGAACAAAATTCAATTCCGCCTGGCGTTATCGTTAATCACGACCAATGTGCAACGACTCTTCCCCTATGCAGGCCTCAGCCCGGCAGGATATAAAATCGCCCTGCTACCACCCATAGTAGTCGGATGGCGCGATGGAATCATGGTAGTATTCCATATTCCCCGCGCCTATTCGAACTCCTTAGGCAGGCGCTGACGTTCGCGATTGTGTGAGGCTTAGTAGACATGATGATCCTGACAGAGGAAATGAAGTCGGCAATCGCCCTGTTGCAGGACGACAATGAACGCTTCATCTGGATTTCCGGCCGGGCCGGCACAGGCAAATCGACTTTTCTTCACTACCTCAGGACAGAAATCCGGCCTGATAACGCGGTATACCTCGCCCCCACCGGCGTGGCCGCGCTCACCATAGGCGGGCAAACTATCCATAGCTTTTTCTGGATCAACCCCGGCGAGAAAGTCTACATCGACACAAAATTAGACTCTGAGCGTGAGGCTCGCCTCTATCCCCTCCTCGCCAGGGTCCAGGTCATAGTCATAGACGAGATATCAATGGTCCGCGCTGACCTTCTCGATGAGATGGATCGGCGGATGAGAGGAGCCAAGGGCCAAGCACGGCTCTCCTTTGGAGGAGCGCGCCTCGTGCTGTTCGGCGACCCCTACCAACTGCCGCCCGTTGAACCCGACCCCGACAGCCATGCCGGAGAACTCTTTGCAAGACGCTACAAGAGCCCCTTCTTCTTCTCGTCCCAAGTCCTCCGCACGAGGGCGCGAAAAATCAAACGTGTAGAGTTCACCAGGGTCTTTCGGCAGAACGAAGAGAATTTCCTCGCCACCCTCGACCGCTGCCGCTCGGGAAAGGTCACCGAGGCGGACCTCGATCTGCTCCAGTCGCGGGTCCTTCCTGAAGGCAAAAAACCGCCGACTGATCACCTCGTCCTTACGGCGCGCAAAGACGAGGCCCAGCGGCTTAACCGCTACCGACAGGAAGCGTTACCAGGCCCCGCCCGCAGTTACGAGGCAGACGCATCAGGACACTTCGCAAAAGAAATGGACGACGAGGAACTCCCGGCGCCGCGTATCCTGGAACTCAAGGCAGGCACGCGCGTCTTCATGCCCGTCAATGACGCCGAGCACCGCTGGGTAAACGGCACTATGGCGACAGTCACCGCGCTGGAAGAAGACAGCGTTACTATCCGGACAGAAAAGGGAGAATTCCGGGTAGAACCCCATGTATGGCAAAAGGTCAAATTCGTCCTCCGAGCAGGACAACTCGTGGAGGAAATAACCGACCGCTACAGCCAGTTTCCCTTTGTTTTAGGCTGGGCCATCACCATACACCGGGCTCAGGGCCGCACCCTCGAACGCGTCTTCGTGGACCTGTCCCAGGGGGCCTTCGCCGCCGGCCAGGCCTACGTGGCAATATCCCGAGTAACGAGCCTGGAGGGCCTCCTCCTCCGCACGCGCCCCCGCGCTCGCGACTTCTTCGTCCATGAACGCGTGAGCGCTTTCCTAGAGTACATCGAAGAAATACCGGAAGCGAGAAACTAGCGTCAGCGGGCGCCTAAAACCAATGATATGCCCGTACCTCCTTGAAAAAACCTCTTGATCGTTTTATATTGACAAATATATCAATCACAAGAAGGTATCATGTCACCAAGGACAGCCGAGGCTAACGAGCTCCTTCACGAAGAACGACGAATGACCATCCTGAATGCCGCCTTGATCGTCTTTGTAGAGAAAGGCTTCGAAGGGACGAGAATGCAGGAAATCGCCGACCGTTGCTCCTTGAGCTACGGATTGGTGTACCACTACTTCAGCTCCAAGGAAGCGGTTTTCAGGACTCTCGTAGAGATGGCCCTCGACGCGGCCGGATCGCTGATCAAGACGCTTCCCAGGGGCTCGCCTCCCCAGGCCTTTGGATCATTCGTCGCTTACGCGCTTTCTGATCCCTCTCCCCTGTATTTCGCGATACTCGTGGAGGCATTGACCAAACGCGGCGTTCCGACCGACTTGGCCGCCAAGGCCAGGGAAACAGTGCTCGGTTTCAAGGCCTCCATAGCGGCGGCTGGAAGCGACTCTCCCCCTGGCGATGCCGACGCGCGGGCAGAAGCTATCCTGGCCATTCTCCTGGGGACTTCCATCATGAAGACCTGCGGACTGTCGGATGGAAACTTCGCTTGCCATGCGGCGGCGATGCTGGCCACTACAGAAAGGGAATAGCGCATGGAAAACCTGGATGTAATCATCGTGGGCGGTGGCATGGCGGGACTGTCATCCGCCGCATTCCTGTCCCTGGCGGGGCGCTCGGTAGCCATCCTGGAAAAGCACGACAAGGTCGGCGGATTTGCCTCATCGTTCGAACATCGGGGGGTCAGCTTCGATATCGGCATAGAAGGCGTGAGGGAGCTCGCTCCCGACTCCTTCCTGCCGCCCTTCCTGCGCTGGTGGGGAGTAGACCTGCCGATGGAGGAGCGACATGAAGTCATGGCTGTCCATACGAACAGGGGAAGCTACAGGATACGCGGAGACGCGGCTAGGGACGACCTGCTCGCCGCATTTCCCGCTTCAGCTCGAGAGATTGACCGCTTTTTTGGCCTGAACGCCAGGATTCTCGCCGAACTGACGGGCGGGCCCGCGCCAAAACCTCCTTACGAGATGGGTTTCCTTGAGAAAATGGCCTTCGGGATGGGCTCGCTGACCAAGAGACCGAATCTGTTGCGTCATGGGCTTCGAAATTGCTCGAAGGTTGTCCCGGAGCTGTTCGCTGATGGAGATCTTGCTCGTGTGGTTAGCTCGAAGACCTTCGAGGACATGGTCTATCTGGGCATTGCGCATCGCTGGGAAAGCTTTACGAGCGGCAAGATCATGTATCCGGCGGGCGGTATAGGAGCCCTCCCTGACGCGGTAGCCGCCTCCGTCCGCGCGCGCGGAGGGAGGGTGCATCTATCCACCGAAGCCCATGCCATCAGGCAGGTCGCATCTGGCTATGAGGTGGATTGCGTCGATGGCAGGACACTTGCCGCGAAAAAAGTCATAGTCGCCGCGCCAATGCCCTGGGCGGCCTTTACCCTCTTCCACGGGGATGCGCGCTTCGACGCCCTGCGCGTCGATATCAGGCGAAGGAAGGCTTTTCCAGCCTGCTTCATGAGCTTCGTAGCCCTCGATCCCGCCTTCGACCTGGGCGGCGCCAACGTCCTGGTCGACTGGGCCGACGACGGCCGGGTGCCTTCCTTATGGGCGGCGCGCAGGGCGGGGCGAGAGCTCGACGCCGCCACCGCTCCCCTCGCCTGCATAGTCGCGGGGGCCTGGCGAGTGAAAGAAGGGCCAGTAGCGATGACCGTGGCGGCCACCCTCGGCTGGCATTATGCCGGGAATTGGGGGATAGCCGATGGGGTTGATTCTTCGCCGGGCTCAAGCTGGCTGGGCACGCCGGAATCGTATCGCCGCTCCGATGAATACCGGCGCATCAAAAATGAAACCGAATCAGTCATCCTCGATCGGCTCGAAGCGCGGCTCGGACGGGGCTTCCGCAATGCCATCCGGTTCACTTCGGCATCGACACCCCTCTCGTTCGCTCGGTACACCAACAGTCCGGGCGGCTCATACATGGGATTCTCGATAGGCGCGGGTGAATATGGCCGCTTCCTTTCACAGAGAAGCCCACTGGCCGGCTTGTTCTTCGCCGGCCAGTGGGTCTTTCCTGGCTTCGGTATCGCCGGCGCGGCCGCCTCGGGGTATTACGCATCCAAGGTACTCCTGGCCGACGAAGGCAGCGATCTCGATGCACGCCTGCGCGCACTGGAGGCTTGAAATGCGCCAGGCGCTAGAAATAATTAGTTCATCGAACCTTGTGTCCACACCGCAAGCGCTGATGCTCGTTCTAGCGTAACCATGG
>Ga0154384_1221_pt2 | contig 13441 bp, 12 predicted proteins | sample RifGroB1_FD_115896 | JGI IMG/M metagenome (GOLD analysis project Ga0154384, IMG submission 115896) | Spirochaetes bacterium GWB1_59_5 | reverse complement strand
TTGATGAGATGTCCCGGGGGTATCGCCACGGGGTCGAGAGCCAAGAGGTAATATGGATCGCCCGTCAACAACTCTCCATCTCTCGCGATCGCTCCATCTGTTGGGTGGAGAACAAGCTTGACCAACTGCTCGGGATGAATGAATCGTCTATCAATGCCGGTTTCTACCGACCCAACGATATCTCGATCAATCCAGTAAGACGAATTGATCACGGGCCCATGATACCACAGACTTTCATCCATACGGTCCGCAGGCCACCACTGGGCAGGGTCGATCCTGGGAAAAGCAACTACATAAGGATCTCCACCCTCGTCAAAATATGGGCCGACGATCTCTGCGAGAGAACTCATGTAAGCTACGAGTTTAATCTCGTTATGGGCAACGACACTCCCGGTAATGGTCGCATTATACTTATGAGAAACTGATATTATTTCTGTCGCATCCAGATCGGAACTCCAGGTAAACCCGGGAGCTCCGTCCATCAACATCCTGTCGGGCCATCCCGCAATACTCCAGACATCCGTGACTCCCGCGGGTGGCGTCAAGACTCCGTCTGTCCACATCAGTTTTATGTGGTCGTAATCCGGCTTTGGATCAGTACACCACTCATCATATAAAGCATCGCCGAATTCCGCCACGGGGATGATTCGGCAGTCAGATGGATCTATCACAAGATTGTTCTGGGTGTCCACCGAGACCATCTCAATGGATTCGATCCAGACATCATCCCCGATGACCCCATCGTAGTGACCAGCAACATCGTAGAACCGAGGAAGGTCAATGTAAGCATCGTCATAGTCGTAGACCATCATCATCTTTGAAAGGTCTACTTCAAAGAAGATGTCGATACGATCTATCTCTTCGACATTATCAAACTCCCACGTTGTCACCCCGGGGGAACTCTCCTCCAACAACAAAACCTGTGTTGTATTCGCGCCCGTCACCCGATTATGGAGGATAGCCTCGATAGTCCAGGCTCTGTAAGTTTCAATGGCCGGCGTGAGATTCACAATCACTCTGATCGTATGGTCGATCACAGGAGCAAACACGTCGTCAAAGTTCAGACGGAAGTTGAGGCTGAACCCCTGCGGGTCTGATATCTCCGGATCCTGCGGTGGGGTAAGCGCCAGAACATCCCTCCCGCTCAGAGTTATCACCCTCCACCCGGAGATCCTGGCAAGACTGACGTCAACTGGCATCATCACCTGCGGCGGCCGAGGGTAAGTATCCCGGTAGTATTCCTTCGCAAGGTTCGAATATCTGTCCGCCTGACCGGGGAAACACCACTCCTCGGAATACTGCACAGACCCCGAGACGTCCGGATCTACAGGAAGCGCTTCAAACGTGGCTACTTCGCGCCTGCTATAACTCCCGAGTCCTCGAAGTCCCTGCGGGATATTCAACCAGTCGATGAGAGCCTGAAGGAAGTAGAGCTGAATATTCGCATACTTGTCCCGAAGTATGTACGGCACCGGATAATCGAGTTGCTGGTATAATGGAGTCTCCGGCCAGGACACGCAGTATCTCGGATGAGGAAGAATAGAGTAATCCGGATCAACCCTATAGCCAACCGAGAGCGGATCAGAGTCATACGCCAGCAGGAAAGCTTCCGGAGATTCGTCGTGTGGGGAGATCATTCCGTAACGCCAAAGACAGTTCGGCTCGTCAAACACGATATCCGTTACCTTCGTCGGGTCGTCCGGACGAATCCACCAGCGATAAGAAGGATACGTATTCAGAGGATTGGAGATCCACGTTTGGAGATCAGTCGCGATCCTCTCCGTGTCCCAGTAATCCACACCAGCATAGTACGAAGGTTCATCAGCTCCAAACGCTAAAGGTTTGGCGCCGAATCCGGGAATCCATACCCACATGGACCATCGGAACCAACCCGGGTTGACCATCTTTCCCGGGCCTCCCATGTACCGGATCTGCCATTTCATATCCACGGGAAGGTAGAGATCTTTTTGACGGATAAGATCCCCTGCGAGGAAGAGGGAGTAGTCGAATGTGATGGAGTCCGGAAGTCCCTCCGGCGCGTGCGTCAGAAGGTCTGCTCCCTGGCCTATTCCACTCTTAAAGATATTCACCGAGGTCTCCTAAAGTCCGAATCCCAGATGTTCGGCACGTACTCAAGACAAGCTTCGAGTCGAGGACTTGTCGGGTTCTGCCCTGTCGGATCGCTGATAGCCGACTCGTTCCACCACCAACTCTGCCCCCAGCGCCATTTGTCGTTCATGACCTTCGTCTTGTCATTGATGATCTCCGCGACCCTCTGGTGGGAGATCTTATTAACCCCTTGCTGCGTCACGTCCGTAAAAGCCTCGTGTCGATTCTGAAACTTCATCGTTCTCCCCTGAGCCTTCTGTGTCATACCCAGGTAGTGCTGCTTCTGTTCTTCGGTGAAATCCGCGGCCCCGTGAAAATGCTCGAAGTGTACCTGTTTGTAGACGTCATCGTTGACGGCGAAGATCCTGCTCATTAGCGTCATGACGAGATATTCCTGAGCCCACGGAGTCGATAACGAATCAAACGTAGTTTCCCTGATGTAGATCTGTTCGACAGGTTTGTGTTCCGGCATAACCCGAGACACCCTGTCTCTATACTCCAGAATGAAGAATGTCTCATCATCAACTACGTTTGATCCATGAGCGACCTCAAGTGTCGCAGCGTTCGCGTCCCACACATACAGCCCGTTGTTCTTCCCGCTGGCCCTGAGCGCCATGTAGGAAGCCTGCGAAGCTGCATCTCTCGTGTTTCCCTCAGATACAAATCCATAGATATGGTCAGGGGTTGGAGTGACAACCACATATCCCGGGCCTTTTACTTTCAAGACGGCATACCATACACTCAGGTCTCGGCGGGTCGTATCGGAATAGGATGCCTGAGAAAGACTCTTCCATTTTGTAACCCGGAAGATCCGAGGGAAGTCTTCCTCTGGTAGATTCAGCCGAGTGGGATCCCCGAAGACGTCTTCAGATTCCCCTACGAGAGTGAGTGGGATTCTGAAATGACCCAGGTTCGTCAGCAGCCCGAACTCACGCGCAACCGCGTTCGTGATCCCGTAGGGACTTGCGTTGCCGATGTGAATGAAGATATCATTGAGTCGCCGGGCGTAGAACATATCGTGTTCGCCGGGCAATCTTTCCAAGCCAAACTTCAGACCCCACTCGTCCAGGACATTCCACAGGTGGTCAAGTAGGATCTTTGAGCTGTCAAACGTCAACGTGTAGTTCGCGGAATGATTCTGGTCCGGACAGAACTCGATTTCCACCTTCTCATACTGTTTCTCGAAGATAAGATGTAGCGTCCTCTTGTCTTTGAATTCCACGATGTGCAGACAACACCATGATTTCTTTACCGTGTACTGAAGGCATTGAAGATAATCGACCAGAAACGACAACCGCGGAAAAAAGAGAGCCTTCTTCCTCAAACCATTCTCCGTCACCCACACGTTGATAACGTTCTCATTGTCTGTCTCTATTCTGTAAAGCTGCTTGAAGAGGAGGGCCGGAAAGGAAGTGATCTCGCTGTATCCGTCTACGATATCACGAATGATGGCTTCTCCAGCGAAGGGCGCTGACATCCCTTTCCATAGACGCAGCTGCTCCGCATAATCCTCGATCGGCCGGGCGAGCGCCGTGTAATATCTCCGGCCGAGAGAGTCGAGCTTGTGAAACAGCTCAGTCCACGACGGCCAATCCGCCGCAAGCTCGGCGCCGATAGGAGTCGGCCGCGCCGGAATGACAAGCGGATGAGCGGTGAGAGCTCTCATATTCCTTGGAACACAATGGACCCGGTTACTTCGGCTCCATCGTCCCTCCTGTAGACTTTGTAGGCCAGTTCATACTCTTCACCGGTGCGTATAGACGGTAAAGAAAGAAGAGCATGGCTTGGCGACACAAGAGAAACGGATATCGGGATAGTATACGACCCGTCTGGTCTCTTCACCTGCCATTTCGTTCGGTCGTTGCAAGAGTCGATATGTAGCGGCTGATCAAAGAAGATAATGACACACTTCTCGTACTCCTTCATCTTGATGTTGCCCATCCCAACGGCCAGGGCTGCGTCAAAGTAGAAGACTTCACTTGCGCCGATTGTGATAACGGAATCCCCTGTAGGAAGGAGAAAGTTAAGCGATGTGCTCACTAGCTTGCCCTCCTTACGGAAAGCTTTCTAGTTCCTGCTTCAGCGAGAACCGCCTTCTTACAAACAGGTCTTACACTCTCTCCACAGGCTTGGATTTCCCTGGAGCCCAGGGTATGTATATTCTTTGCGGCATTGACATCTCTGTCAATTTCGACTCCGCACTCTGTACAACGGTAGACTCTATCTGATAAAGATAGTGTCTCCTTTATGCAACCGCAGTTGCTACAGGCTTTCGAAGTGTTTCTTGGGTTTACAACGACGACTTGAGTCCCGAAGATTGTTGCCTTGTATTCAAGTTGCCTTCGGAACTCAGACCAGCTTGCGTCCGCGATCGCCCTTGAAAGCTTGCGGTTCTTTATCATGTTGCGCACACGAAGATCCTCGATTGCGATCAGTTGGTTCTCCTGACATAATCGAGTGCTCAACTTGTGCAGGAAATCACTGCGAACATTGCCGATCTCGGCATGAAGCCGCGCTAAACGCATCGCGGACTTCTTCTTATTGTTGGATCCCTTTTGTTTCCGAGAGTGATCTCTCGATCTCTTTTGGAGACGAGAAAGCATTGTTCTCAAGGGTTTGGGGGCAATGATGTGTTCTCCAGTGGACAACGTGGCGAAACTTGTAAGACCAAGATCAACGCCGACGATATTATCAGAGACACGCGGCTTCTTGTACTCTCCGACATCAACAGAAACCGAGATAAACCATCTGTCGGCTTTTCTGGATACAACAGCGTAGTTTATCTTGCCTGCGAAACGCAGGGGTTCTGTAAGTCGGATCCAACCGATACGAGGGAGGCGAATGCGGGAGCCATCTACTCGAAACACGTAATTCTCCATATAGAAAGCGTCACGTTTGCCTTTCTTCTTAAAAGTCGGCCGCTTCGCCTTCTTCTGAAAGAAGCGGTTGAAAGCCAAATGGAGATTAGTAAAGGGCCTCTTATGGGCGTCGCGATGAATCTCTTTGATCCAGGGAAACTCTTTGTACTTCATGGCATTAAAGTTCTTCTCCAAAACATATCCCGTTGGCTTCTCTCCCGCTTCATACAGTCGATTCCACTCGGCTAACGCCCAGTTGTAGACAAAGCGAGAAGTGCCCGCGGCTTTGGCAAAGTAAATCCGCTGCTTTACGGTGGGATCTAGTTGTATTTTGTGAGAGAGAGTCATACGTTTTTCACCTGTCCTATCCGATGCCAACAGCGCCCTCCGCGAAGAAGTTCAATTCAGATCTGATACCCACGCCTCCATCGAATAGGAAACCCTGTCTCCCTGCAATATCAAGGACTCCATCAAATGAGGTATATTCCTCTGTCACCCCTCTGATATCTATGACGCCGTCAAACATGATCCGGCTCTCTGCCCTTATCCTCATGGTTCCTGGAAAATAAAAGACAGGAGAAGCATGCAACTCTGTAATAGCCACCTGTCCGCGCCAGAATTGCGTTCGACGAACTCCGACTTCACCGTCAAAGAGGACTTCCACCGTTATACCTCAGTGGAAACTTTGAACTTGAACGGAAGTCGCGGAGCGGGTATTGCATTCGCCGCGATATCGTAACGCATTACGACTTCCGCATACCCATGATCTTCCACAATGGCCAGAACCTGATCCAGGCCGGCCGCAGCGGCAAGGGTGGTTGTTTCTCCACCGATGTCCATCCGGTTCGCGCTGCCTCCCACGATCTCGAATGTAACCTCGGGAGTCCTGTAGTTAAAACTCCCCCACACCAGGCAACCCAGTTCAGGAGCCACGTCGAGAGTTATGACCGCAGTCGCTCCGGTCGCGACGACCGTAAACCCGGTCAACAGCGTTACCTTGTAACGAAACTGCATAACGAAGGGCGTGTCGGACCCGGGGGGCGTCAGGCCTCCGTTAGGACCACTGGGGTCTGAATCGAGCGTGATAATTGGGTTGGCTCCTGCGTAACTGACCACGGCCCCCGCTGTGTAGTACGTTGTTCCCGCCGGGATGGGCTGGATTGTCGGAGGGAGATACGTCACGGGATTGTCAACATCGGGGCCGGCTTCGTCAATCCGGATCGTCCAGGTTGAGCCGATCCACGTCACGTTATCTCCACCCAAGCCTCCTCGGACTTCTTTTGCGGCAACCATGCTGCCCGCCACATAGGTATTGCTTCCTCCTCGGGGCATGTCAAAGGCCTGCTCGGCACCATCTCCTGTGCCGAGTTCGACATCCTTTGCGCCCGCGCAGAGAGAGGTACAGCGAGCACGGCCGAACGGAGTAAAGTCCGGTGTCGTTCCCTGGATAAGAGGGCTGGAATCTCCACCGCCTGTATCGGAGATCGTCATCTTGCATCCATTCGCCGGGTCCACCGAGCCCGCTCCGTCCTTGTTGTTGTAAAACCGGATCGTCTTTTCGACGCTTGAAGATCCACGGTCCACCGTTCCAAAATCCTCCGTGGTCACGGGGGTGGGAACCCCGCCTATCATTTCCCAAAGTGTCAGAATAGGTGATGCCATGATTGCCTCCTGTTTTTAAGCCGCGATTACGATCGGCTGCGGGACCGTCCGGTCCACGACGAGTTTTTCGTCCCACGAGACCGGAAAGTCCCGAGGAAGGATACGCTGATCATCTATCCACAACTCATGAAAATCAATCCCTTTGGCGCCCGCTTTTACCGCGGCGGCGCGTGCTTCATCTATATAGAAACCTCCCGCAAGGCCGAGGGAAGAAATGTAGTCTCGGATGGCATTCTCGATCGCGGACGAAGAAACGTTCTGCCCGCGCACGCTCGCTGTCATACGGAATAGACGCTCAACAGCGGCCATCACAACGACTTTCGCCCCGCCCGCGGAGGCACTCTTCGCAAGCTGTGTCAGTTCGGCGATCAGACCAGAGTCGGCCGCCGTGTTATCCAGGGGTTCGATAAATGCGGCATAACTTCCCGCTCCGTAGATGTAATCGATGAACGTAACATTCTTTACTCTCGGGTGCAACTTTAGCCGGATCACAATCGCTTCCTCGTTGCACATCCTCTGCAGGCCCATGTTCATAATGATGCGGCCGCGGAGGGAATCATCCGGCTCTGCCAGGAACCGCACGACAGCCACCGAGTTCGCAATAAGGTCGAGCCAGATCATTTCAGCCGTCGAAGGACTAACGTTCAGCATTCCTTCATACGTCGAAACATAAAGGTCGGCCAACTTATCCGCCACTCCGTCCAGGATCGCCTTGGCTTTCCCTCCCTCATATATAGCTCCGAGGGCCATGGCATTGAGGACGGCTTTCATTTCCGTCCGGATGGTCATGTTATCCTTTACCACGAAAGGAACACTCATATTCCCATCTCCTTCATAATAAGATACGGCCCCTGGGTGAACGAGAACGGGACCACTTCCCGGATGAACACGTTTTCGTCAAGCATGATGTCTACCGTGAGTAGGACTATATCCTGGCCGCCTCTGTAGTAACGGATCTTGAGACGTTCCTTGTCGATGAAACTGTCGTATGTCATTCCCAGGAAGATACGATTCCTGAGACTCTCAAGCGTGTCAAAGGTTATGTCTTCTCCTACATCGAGTTCGAGATCGCAGCCGACCGTCGTGTACAAACGCCAGTCCTCATTGGTCGTCTTCAAACGCTCCCTCATGGTCTGGCGGACACCCTCAAAGTAGTCGTCACGAATATATCCCCATTCTCTTATCTGAGCGAGGAGAATCTCATCTGAAACTCCAGGGTAAACCGAGCGGAGGGCTTCGAGGTAGAACTGCACCAGCGTGCCGAACTCCAGATCCGGGTTTGTGCCCGGTCTCAACATCTCGATGCGCCGACTTTCTCGTGCATACTTCTGGGTGTCCATGAAATCCCAACCAACGTTAAGGCCCGTGTCGGTCGGATCCACGTCTATCACGAGATCTCCGGCATTCGAGAGAGCTACGTCATTAAAATCATATCGACCCATTCGGACGTTCTCCCGTCTTGAAGAGTTGCACCTGTCCTGCCGCGGAAATCATCTGACCCATGATCGTCGAGATAACCAACTTCTGGATAAAGTTCACCGCATCCTGCTCGCTGATAATAAGATTCTCAGCCGGGATCTTTATCTTGCCCTTACTGTAGTCGGCCTTCCCTTCATGGATCTCGTTTGCTTTGAAAGTTGCAAGGCCCCTAACCTCCACCTCGTCCTGGAATATGGCCTTCTTCGCCACCAGGAGGGTATCCATCAGTTGCGTAGCCTGCTCGACGGTAAGCGGCCCCAGGATATGTGTAAACTCATCTATCGTCATCTCGCCGTGCACGAAGTGGTTGCCCTCTCCGTGTACGCCGAACCTGCCATCCCGGAAGCCGACCGTCAAGGCCGACATAAGTGAATCATACAACTTTGCGCCGTTTGTGGAAAGCCCCCAGCCACCTTTTGTTGCAAAACGTCCCTGACCCGGGTGGGCCTGGGCTATATCCGGAGACGCGTCCTGACGAGTCGCCCATGCCGTTCTTGCCCCGGATCGAATCTGATCCACGAAGGCCATCTCGTCACTAAACATATCGAAAGCGACTTCTGAAGAATTATCATCATTGGTACTCTTACCCTTGAATATATCCACTACTTACTCCTTGAATCGTTCTGTTCGTGCTGACTGGGTAACGGCGGATCCGTCTCTCCCTCGTAAAGCTGAGATAGAACCAGACCCCCGGAAGCATCAAACGAAAGACCGCATCTCTTCCCTACAAAAGCAGACTGCTTAAACCCCTCGACGGGGTTTCCCCTCGTTAGAAATCGGGATGCCACATCAAAGATAGGCCCGACCCCGGGAATGGATCTCGCGGCTGTTTTTAACACTTCAGTAAAAGAACGTGTCGCAAAACTACCCAGAGAAGACGGCATTCCCCACTTACTAAGCCATTCCTTCACGACAACATTAAAAGAACCCGAGAGGGAGTGATCCATAGGAACAACATGCAACTCCCCAGAAGGTTCATAAACAAGATAGAACTGTTCTTCTCTGTTTCCTTTCATCTGATATATGGCGGAGCGGATAGCAAGCTCAATCTCCGTCCTCTCCGTTGACTGTCCCTCTATCCCGGGGTCCTGGTAATTTCCTTCAAGGCCTCTCTCCAGCTCATCGGGATCCACTTTCCCTACGATATAAGCAGTACGAATACCGCGCTCTTGACTCCGCGGGACGGATTGATCTTTGCTCGTAACACCCTTCATATCTTTCTTCTCCTTGGAACACCAGTTAGGAAGGACTCGGGATTGATTTTCTTCCCATTATGTATAACCTCGAAATGTAGATGAACCCCCGTCGATGTCCCCGTTGTCCCCATAACCATAATACGGTGTCCGGCTTCTACGTGCTCGCCTACTCCAACGAGTCGGCTTTCTCCGTGAGCATATCGCGTACGAAGTCCTCCTGGGTGATCTATGCTTACCAGATTACCGTACCCGCGAGAAAAACGAGACTCTACAACAACGCCGGCCATGCAGGCTCTTATGAAAGGACCGCTGCGCGCTCCCGGAAGAAGCCCGATTTCTCCAACGTCGATTCCTCCATGATTCTCGGATGCCCCTTTCTTCGGTCTCTCCCTATGTCCAAACACCGATGTTATATGAGACTTGTCAGACTCCACAGGCCACACCTTCGATCCGACAGGTAGATTCGGCACATATACAGTCCCCCCTGCATATATATTCATCCCTTCGTTCTGGTCGCCGAACGTTTCCGTCATGGACTGCATCCTAGGAGGATCGTTCGTAGGTATGAAATCTACCATCGCTGAGTTGACTCTGGAAATGGATGTCTGGGCGAGAGGATGGGGGAAACCGTGATTGTAGGGCCGGACTTCTTCTTCAGTGGCGCTGGGTCCTCTCCCCGCGTTCCTTGTAAAGTTGTTCCGGGCGCTCATGACATTACTGCGATTCTCGATATCAGCAGTTCCCGCGGACTTCATGGATTGTTTCGAGGGGGTCCTAATCGTCTGCTCTCCGTCATCCTGCAACGGGGTATCTTCCGGTCGGTCTATCCTCGTGATAAGGCGATGCATTCTTTGTCGCCTCTTTACCACATCAGAGGGGTCTGCTTTATCAAAGCTACGATCAGCGCCATTGGCAATCTTTACCGAGTCGATCATGAAACTTGCCCCGACGCTATTTCTCTCAGCCATCAAACCCTCCGGTCTCATTATACGCCAAGGCCATTATTGCAGCAACACAAAAGAAGTACATGCATCCATCGTATCGACAGCCATACGGATCATATCATGAATCGATTCTGTCTGTAACATGGCGCAGGCTGTCAGGAACCATGACCTTCGAGTCGCGACATATGGGTCATCGGAGACCTGTAGGAGAGCTTCCAATGTCACTCCGTTAGCGAGAGGGTCCGGTATCCGCATAAGCGGTTCCTCCCGGAAATAAAGAGTAGTCATAGCCCCTACGTGGAGACTCCAGTAAACGTCGCTTGCCACGCGATCCCATGACATACCATCGGGAATCTCAGGATCCATTATCCTCGCCCATGCATAAATGTCACTGAAGGTCCCGGAGTTGATACGGTATACACCTTTGGATTCTTCAGGGCCGACACCGTTATTGGTGGCGCCGGAGTTCCCTCCCGAGGAAGCTGTCATGAACGCTCTGGTGAAAGTGGCTGCCGTGATTCCTTCTCCCGTAAACTCGAAAGCCGAGACCGATTTCAAGCTGTCGATCACCGCGAAAGGATACGACATGAGATCCAGACCCCGGACACGCGATTCCCAATAGGCTCCGCGATCGCGAGCCGTCATTTCCGCCATTGCTTTTGCGATTTCACTCATACAATCCTCCGTCAAAATGGTTGTGTCGGTGTCGGAATCGTCGAGAACGGTCTCTCCACCTTGGGAAGAGGAGGAGCCCCCATATCGCCCAGCCCGGATAGGTCATCATACGTTTCACCACTCCAGTTCACGAGAGAATTCACCGCCTGGTCGTAGAACCCAAGAGAGTCTCCAACAACGCATCCCTGGTGTCCTTCCATCCCGGCGCTGAACTCTACTCCGTTCACTGTCATGGGCATGACGACAATAGCCTGCCGGCCGGCCGCCCAGTTGTTTACAAGTTGATTCACCGTCTCCACGGCGATGATGGTCGCTCCTATTTTCATACCTCCGATGAGATTTCGGATCCCCGCGCGCGCCAGAGCGGCCGTTTCGGCTTTCTTAATCCCGGCGCCCTCCATCATATTCATAAGAGATTTACCATACTTTGTCGCGGCAGCCTTCTCTATGCTTTGGCCGAGCCTCATATCCAGTTTGCTATAGAAGTTGACGGTACTCTTTATCGCCTGCGGTCGAACCTTTACGATACGCAGATACTTTGCCAAAGCCTTCATGTCCCCGCCGAGACCACTCGCAATCCTTTTCTCCTCCGCGGCAGCCATGTGATCGATAATCATTCGATTCCCGGACGGAGTCATGTGTAGCCTATTCGCTTTCTCCAGTGGAGACATGACCTTCGGATTCAACCCCATCTCTCTGAATTCGGCGTCGATGATCCCCCTGAACTTTCCATTTCCAAGATACTTGTTGAAAACCTTTCCATCCGCAGTCTTGAGGTCTATCAACTGATCAGCGGCTCTCTGGCCCTCTACGACAGTATCGAACTTATTCAGAAGACTCTCCGCGTCCTGGGCGTATTGACCGACAGAGACTTTCCCTCTGATCTTTGTCGTTGTCTCTCCGGCTTCCGCTGATCGAAGGATCTCGTCAAAGTCGGTCTGGTACTTCGTAGCGAAAGCTTCAGCTTCTGAAAGCAACGATTCCTGAGCTGAGATAAGAGCCGGGTCTCCGGCCATCATATAGTTTCGGCGCGCGAGCATCACGGACTCCTTCACCTTCACATACTGCGTTCCCATCTTTCCCTTGAGACCCTTCTTGCCTGCGGCTCCTGTGAGTTTGACATCCTGGCCCCGCCCGACGAAACGAGCGGCGGCCTGGAGGACACTGACAGGTGTGAACCACTGTGAAAGGTACCCAGATCCCGCGAGAACGGCTGCTCTCTTCCACTCAGGTTCTCCAAAGACACTCTCTACCAGAGAGACATTAAACGCCCTGCGATACTCCCTGTAATCTTCACCGTCCTGCAGATCAACTTGTCGCCCGGCATACTCTTCCTTCGCATAGGAAGCGCACCACTGCCAGACTTTTAAGGTATCGCGATCCGTCCCATACACACAGGCGTCCGGTTCCACAACAGTGATATAGCCATCGCGCATCGAAATGATATCAACTACGCCCCTCACTTGCGAGAGTCCGTACATCCCGTGGCGGTCATCACAGACATACTGGTAGTCATGCGGCTTGACCGCGGGGTTGCCGATCTGCACGATCACGCCCTGGTACATCTGTTTCATATAATCCCGAAGACGGGCTCTCCCGATCGCAACGGTCTGATCGGCCGACCCCAGTGTGGTAGACATAATCCACCTGATGACAGGGGTGCTCAATGTCGCTTTCGTGACAATCCCCGTCAACACTGAGATCTTCTTCTGATGCTCCGGATAAATGTCGTCGTCGGCATAAACAGTATTAGTCTGCGCATACCCGTGGGGATTCTTGTACGTCTGAAGCGTGCGCGCTTCCACCACGTTATACAATTCTTTGTCAGAAGCTCTTATCCCATTCCTGATGATATCGTGCTGAGATGTGATGACGTGAAGCTGCTGGTAAGGCTTATACACCATCCCCATGCGTTCCCACGGCTGCATGTTCTTGTAGAACGAAGCCGCGCCCAACACGGCCATCGGATCCTGGATAGCCCTGGCGAACGTGTGAGCCTTATTCGGGTCGGCATAAGCGTCATAGAATCCCTGCGGGATAATGACCTCCCCAGAGGGCTTATACTGCTGAGTCCCCATCTGATCCCAGTTCTTTACCTGCAAATAGAGACCGATCGATTCCTGAACAAGCCCCGCCGCAAACATCGGCACGGCGAGAATCGCGCCACCGAAACCTTTCATCGTCAAAAGGCCGCCGATCATATTGGTAATCCCTCCGGTGACGGCTCCTTCGTATGTGCTCGTAGAGATATCCTGCTGATAATAATGAAGTTGAGAGAGACGGGAAATGTTTGTCACGTGCCCTGGCGCGACCATGCGGCCATACTTCTTCTCGCTCTCCGGATAGAAGTATTCGCAGGCGTAGTTCCAGTAGGGCTTCCCAAAGAAGAAGGTAGACCGGAACTCGAACGGTTCCGCGACACGGATGTAGTCCATCGCAACGTCCGCGAATACCCCCGACAGGGTCCAGAAACTATGACCAGCCGCCGCGGGCTGGAAACTGAGATCGTTATTATCCG
>Ga0154384_1164_pt2 | contig 13444 bp, 29 predicted proteins | sample RifGroB1_FD_115896 | JGI IMG/M metagenome (GOLD analysis project Ga0154384, IMG submission 115896) | Spirochaetes bacterium GWB1_59_5 | reverse complement strand
CCCCACGGACACCTTGCCTCCGGCTTCCCCGTTCCGTCTCCCCCGATCTCGTGATCGTGCAAACTCCCCAACCTCCCACAACTCGGACAATACATCATCGCCGAAGGACGAGCGGGATTGCTCTGAATTCTCGGCCTCGCCGGGTGCGGATCCTTTGTCACCGTACGATACCACGTCCCCGCCACCCCGCTCAACACCTTTCCCTCCCGTATCTCCACCACCCGCGCCTCCACCACCTGCTCTTCCACCATGCCCAGACGCTCCGAAAAGGGGGGGCGTTATCCTTTCTTGCTTCATGGACGGATAAACACCACAAAGTAGATGTCTTTTATTCCACTGTGGCCGTAAAGGCTTTTGAAATATCCGTCCGGCGTGGCGAAAATCCCCGAAGTCTCGTGGCTCAAAACTGGCGTTGACAAACTTATCAAAGAAGAAATAGGCGTCCCCCGGTCAACCCGGCGCATGGCCACAGATGTCACGGAGATTTCCGGAGTGTTGAACATGTCCGGAAAAACCACGATCCCGCCCGGCACCACCCCTCCGCTTCTAACCCCGCGAACCAGGTCGCTCCGCTCCGCCAACCGCTGATGCGCAAGATTCTCGAATATCGCAAAAAAGTAATCGACCTCCGTGAACGACTTCGGGTTGGAAATCGTTTCACGCCGGAATTCTCCATCGTACCGAAGACCTTCAACCGTCGAGGGCGGCTCGGTCGGAATCACGCTCCAAAAATGATTAAAATTCCTCACCGGAGTAAGACCGTGGTGCAACTTCGCCACACTCAGGGGCATCATAAGGCGGCTAATGGGATCAAGGATAAACGGCGAACCGGTAGTGTCTTGCACGGACGCCCGGTCGATCAACTGGTGCAACCCATCATCGGGTTCTTCCATCGCCATATGACGAAAAGCTATAGCGTGATCGTAAACCTCGTTTTTCACCGCATCGTTCAACTGCACCGCCGCCAGAGCCTTCACCGGGCCTTGCGCCAAATCTCTCATCGCCTGAAGCACCCGATGCGTGTCCTCCGAAAGCGGCAACGGAGGCAGAACTTCAAATGAATCAGCCATCAGAAACCCATCCGAAAACGACAAGCAAGCGAAGAAGCCCCATGTCTTCTAGCGAAAAATAATGGGCGATGTCAATAGGAAAGTGGCCGCGGAAGGCAAGGGGGGTATATATTCTATAAAACTGCCCCTACACGAGCATCTATTTTAGTGGAACTAGAGAGAGAAAAATTCCTGATATAGCGTTTTTTTAGGGTGGGTATCGATGTGGATGTTGTCTCTCTGTCTTTCTCGTTTTTTTGTTTCTCTTTTTTTTCTGGATTTTTTTGCGGTTGATGCCAGAGAATGCCCCCCACCCCCAGAGGGCGCCTGGTTGCAATTCCATGTTCAATGACCATATTACCCCTTCGTCGGCGGCGTCGCCTTCGGCGCAACGGCGAATCGTCGTAACCCGTTATCCCGCAACGAGTTAAAGAGTTCGCGGAATTCGGAGAGATAGTCATAACCAGGCATACCGCAACGGGTTACGGCGCATTTATTTTGAGATTGCCCTTCCCGAGTACTTACGGGTACGTATAATTACTAGTGAGTAGAGGGAAGTATTATCGGGTACTCGTATCGGGGAGGATCGATATGACGACGACGACGGCGACGGCGACGGCGACGGCGACGGCGAAGGCGACGGCGAAGGCGGCGCGGGATGCGGCGGCGGCGGCGCGGGATGCGGCGGCGGATCGGCTGTGGGCGGCGCGGGATGCGGCGGCGGCGGCGCGGGATGCGGCGGCGGCGGCGGCGGCGGCGGCGCGGGCGGCGCAGGATGAACTGGCGGCGGCGCGGGAGTCTATGTGGGCGGCGGCGGCGGCGGCAGAGTAGCCCCTGCTCCTTGAGCCTCCCCGTCCTGGTGACGGGGAGAAACAAGGCGCAAAGCGCCGATTCGATCCGCTCTTTGACAACCGGGGCCGCAAAATCCCCAGCGTTCCGCTCGCGCGGAACACTGGAGCGAAACACCATGGCTACACTGACACTCGAGGCGCCGAAGGCCGCGACGAACCCGCCGGCCGCGACGGACGAACGGCCGATCAACTATTACCGCGGACTCTCCGATTCGGAGCTCGACGACCTTTTCTACGAGTCTAAGCGCGGCACTCCGGAGCGAACCGCTTGCATGAATGAGCTGCGGCGGCGGGAGAATCCGGGCAAGCAGGACGCGACCGAGTTCCTGCGACAGTTCGCGTTCCACAAGGAACTCATGGAGTACGCGGGGAAGATCCAGGAGAAGCTTCCGCCGGAAAACCCGGCGACACCCATCGGCACGAAATTCAACGGGGGACTGCGCTGGGTTCTGGACATCACGCGCGCTGAGATCTCGGTTCGCATGGCGAAGCTGTACACGAAAGCGTTGAAGTAAATCGTCCCTGCAATTTTCCCTCTCCCCTCTCAAACCAACCCGCGGGCGGAACCCTGGGGATAATCGGATGGGTGGACATATCCACCCAGAAGGCGTGACATATCCATGCCTTATATAACACTGGGATAGGTCTGATATAAACGTGTTAATGGGAGGAAACTCAGCATGGCTGGAACTGTAACGCGGAAGCAAATCCTGGAAACGATCGCGGCGGACCTGAAGGCCGACGGATGCCGGACGGTAGCGGAGTACGGGCAGCTGCACGCCGTTATTTCGCGTCGCCGGACGGCGGGAGAAAAAGTCAGAGCGGGTTTGGCGCCGATCCTTGACGCGCTGAAGGCGGTAGCGCGGCTGTCCCCGGACGGGGCGGTAACGCTGACGATCACGCCGGACTCCCTCCGGGCGACGTTGCGGGACAGGGGAGGCCCGCAGGATGGGAAAGTCAGCGACGATGGGATATTGCGGGAGACTGTTTTACAGGAATTTTACAACGTGACAATTTAGGGAGACAGAAATGAGAAAGAAAAAAGACAGGAAGGCCGACAGGAAGGCCGACATGAGCGCGCACCTGCTCGCATATATAGCCAAGGTGCGCGCAAGGTCTGAAGATCACTTGAAACTGATGGAGGCCAAATTTCTAGCGGAGGGGGCTCCTGTAGAGGAGTGTGACTGCGACACGCCGGATCGGCACACCAGCGACGGGTAAGCAGAGCGTAACACAGAAGCGGAGACACCGAAGCGCCGGGCGGAAACGTCCAGGCGATTCGGCGTTTTCGTTTCCCTCTTTTCCCAACGGGAGGATACAGATGGGCAGTGAACGCGGAGGGGCGGTGGAGCGGGCAGGGGAGGTTGCGGGGGTGGGGCCCCGGACGTCGCGGGAATACGTGATGCGGTCTCCGGCCGCGGCGAGGATTTATAAAGGGGATGCTGGGACGTTCACGCGGAAGCGGGGCTGTTTGGTGAAGTTCCCGCGAGTGATGGCCTAACGGAAAACCGCACTCTGGGAGGAACGCGTTTCCCCGGACGCCGGAAACATTTCAGGGAGGACAGGACGATGATTTTCGACAAGCGGCTGAAGCCGGAAATGGTGGTTGAATGTCCCGAAGGGAGGCGGCTGGAAATCCAGAACGTGCAGTTAGACGTGGCGGGGGCGCGGCTGGTGGCGACGAACGGGAAGTGCCTGCTGGCAGTTCCGGTGGAAATCGAAGAGGGGGACGCGCCTGGCCCCCTCCCGGAAGCGGCGTTCCGGGAGTCGAGGAAACTGGGAGGGAGGGGGAAGCGGGAAGCGAGAATCGAATGCAACGGAAGCGCGAAAATCCAGACCGGAGCCTCGTTTCCGAGGCCACACTTCGATGTTCCCGAGGCGAATCGGCCGCAGTTTCCGGACTGGGATGCCTGCATTCCGAAACCGGAGACACAAACGATGAAGCTCACGCTGGACGCTTTCATGCTGGCGGACCTGGTGAAAGCGGCGGGGAGTGAAAACGGCTTTTGCACTCTGCACTTCGCTCCTGGCGGGAAGAGCGCGATGCGCGTGCAGATCCTGAAAGGCCCGGAATCGCTGGCGGTTCTGATGCCGATTTCGCTGGGGTAGTCCCGCCCCGCTCCCGTCCGCTGACGGGGGCGCAACGGGAGTACCGTACCGGCCGGGCGCCGGGGACTCATTTCAGGGGATCGACGATGACCGCAAAAGACCGGATGAGGGATTTGACGCCGGACCAGGCAAAGAGGGAGGGGGAAATGAGAGCGCGGTATCCGCGCCAAAAAAGCCCCCCATCGGAGAAGCATAATCCCCCGTGGAGTAGCCGGCGTCGGTGACTAGTATTTTCGCCCCGCCCCCGTCCGGTGACGGGGGCGCACCGGGAGTACCGAACCGTCCGGACGCCGGGGAGACCAGTCAGGAGATGGACGATGACGCCGACTATCGGGATGACGATGGACGTTCGGGGAATCCGATGTGTGATAGTCCGGGTCCTGCCGTGCGGCACGGTGGAGATGGTATCAGTGTGCGGGATGTATGCGTTTCGCGTTTCGGGGTTGATGTTCTAGGTACCGCGCCGGCCGGACGCCGGGGAGACCAGTCAGGAGATGGACGATGGGCATGTTGATGAGTCACGAGGAGATTCTGCAGGCGCTGGAACACGCGCCCGGTCCGGGGCCGACGGCTCCGGGCCTGGCCGGGTTCGTGGCGAGGGATGGCCGGTATTACTGCGTGAAGTGTTTTAGCCGTCTGTCCATGCGTGGATTCATTTGTTCATTGGGCCAGGACGCTAAGGCGATCTGGAACGAGACGGGCCGGGAATGCCTCGCCTGTCGGTGAGAATCGACATGAAAACGATTCGGGATTATTTCAGTATCTTTTCAGGAGGGCAGGCCGTGAAGGATCACCTGGCGATCGGCTGTTGTCCGTGCGACGAGGCCGCGGTGCAGGTGGGGGTGGATGATTACCGCGCGCTGGCGGGAGCACAGGCGCGGCGGTATGTGGAGGCGATCCGAACGGTGCTGGGGGATGAGCCGAAAGGGGCGGGGCTGGGGGTGAAGTGGTTCGCGCACGATTTCGGATCGTACTGCGAGGTGGTGTGCTGGTACGAAACGGAGAATCCGGCCGCGGCGGAGTACGCGTTCCGGTGCGAGAGCGAGGCGCCGAGTCGGTGGCCGGAGGGGCTGGAGAAGGCGGAAAGCGAAGTGGCGGCATGAGGGGAAACGGGCTGAACGTATTCAAGAGGGTGCCGGACAGCGGACTGGAGTTCAAGCGGTTTTTCGGGGTGCGGCTGTGGGATTTCTGGAGTCCGGCGTTCGGATTTGATCTGGTGAAATTCGAGGACTGGTTGAAGCCTGGGGGGGGCCGGTCGATTCGGGATGCGATCCTGGAGCGGCACGGGGCGCGAGCGGTGCAGATCGTGGAAACGCTTTTGAAGGCGTAACCCTTTTTCAGGGAGGCGATGGATGTTGACGGAGAATCAATGCACGGCGCTGGCCTGGCTTGGCCAGAATTCGCACGGGAGTTTCGACGCGTGGAGGCTGGCAGGGCCGCACAATACGGACCTGCGTCAGCAGATTTTCGAGATGTTGACGGGGAGGGACACTCCGAAAGCGAAGTGCGGGGTCAATGCGCTGAAGCAGGAATTTCGGGCGCTGGTGCCGCCGTCATTATTCGAGGGGTGCGGATGCGAGGCGGCAAGGGAAGCGAAGTTCAAGGAATGGGCTGAGGCGACAATGTGCTTTATCGGTCCGGTTCGGTGACGTCTGACGGGTCATGTGCAGTAGTATTTTTTGCGTCCCCTTTTCTGGAGGATGGGCGATGGAGAACGTGAAGACGAAGGTGGAGGGGGATTTATTGACGCTGGAGATCGACCTGAAGCACCGCGGGGGGCGGAGCGCGAGCGGGAAGACGACGCGGGTGGCGAGCACGGAGGGGAACTTGGCGGTGCCGGGGGCGGAGCACATCGTGATCGGTCTGAACTGCTACACGAAGTGAGGGTGGAGAGAATCCGCCCCGGCGGGCCGCGGGAGGCCCGCCGCACCGGATTCTCAATTCAGGAGAGGAACCGATGGGACGCCGACTGAGTTACGTGCCGAAGAGGGCGAAGCGCGCGCGGCCGGCGCGGCTGGAGGGTCCGATGAATCCGGACCGGCCGGCGCATCCGGAGCGGATCGTCTGCGCGGCCTGCGGGCGCCGGGCATACGTGCTGAGAGGCCGGAAGTCGAAAGGGGGGACGCTCTGGATCGGGAAGGTGCGGATGGTGGCGCACTACACGCCGGCGCGGGTGGAGTCGAGGCGGACGGTGTGTCACGGGTAATCGGCTGTCTTCGGCGGAGGGAATCCGGGAGGCTCTGCCCGGATGGCGGACCTACACGGCCTTCAGTGGTCACACGGGTCCAGTGGCGATCCTGGATAATGCGCCGGGAGAGTCACCCTCCGCCGCGGAGAGACGATACATCAGATTTACAAAGGAGAGCAGAGATGGACGCCAACGAGCGGATGCATCCGGTATTTCGGAAGGCGCTGGCGCCCTGGGTGCCGACGGGGGATGCGGTGGAGGATCAGGCGTCGGAGTTGCGGATGGAAGTCGAGGATGCGGTGAAGCGGGACTGGGCGGAGGCGTCGGCGCTGATTGATCGGAGGGGCGGGAGGAAGGAACTGTTCAGTTTCCGGGAGAAACGGGATCTGGTACACGCGCTGGAGGCGTGGATGCTGGAGTTGCGAGCGCGGATCAAAACATGGGAGGGGCCGACATGGGATGATGTTCGGCGTCTGGCGGAGGACGACATAAAGCGTCTGGACGTTTTGCTGAAAGAGTTCGACAAATAAGGAGAGGCAACGCCATGGCGTCACGAATTCCAGTGGTGCGGGTGGTGCGGGACGGAGGAGTGGTGAGCGAAACGAGATGCAGCGACGCCGCCATCGTGGCCGCGGCGGTGCGGGAGCTGGTGAAGGGGGACGATCGGGAGCACGCCTACGCGGTGTTGCTGGACGGTGGCAATCGGATCAAGGCGATATCGCTGGTGTCCCTGGGGGCGGGTGACGCCACGCTGATGGGGGCGCGCGAGGTATTCAGGGCGGCGGTGGTGTACGCGGCGTCGGAGGTCGTTCTGGCGCACAATCACCCCAGCGGGAACCCGGAACCTAGCCGGGAAGATGTGGCCGTGGCGATGCGGTTGAGGGCGGTAGGCGACTTTCTGGGAATTCCGATGGTGGACTTCGTGGTGGTCGGGGAGACGGGTCACGTTTCGTTGGCGGAACGGGAGAACTGGTAAACGCAATCGTTTCTCGTCCCCTAATAAGGAGTGAAGGCCATGAAGCGCAAAGCGCTGGAGGGTGGAGGCTGGTTCGATTACGACTCGTCGAAAGAGTTCTCGGAATCGACGCACTGGAACGGCAACAACCACATTTCGGACGTCACCGGAAGCCAGTGGAATCACGAGGAGCTGTCGAGGACACGGAAGGGGAGGTGGGTCCTGCACTCCTGGAGTCAGTGGCAGGGGAGCGAGGAGACGTGGGTTGAAATCAGCGGGGACGAGGCTGCGAAGTGGCTGCTCGCCTGCCGCCACGGCGAGGTGGCGCAGAAGTATTTCCCGAAGGTGGTGGATGAACTGGAGGTGTGACGATGGGCGAGATCGCGGATGTGATGCTGGACGGAAGCCTTTGTGAAACCTGCGGCGTGGACTTCGGGACATCGACGGGATTCCCCCGCCGATGTTGCCGTTGCAGAAACGCCGCGAAGAAAAGGGAGGCGACGATGAGTAAGCAGAGTGTGGCTCCGATGAACGAGCGGCTGAAGCCGTTGTTCAGCAAGACGCTCCGGCCCGGCGGAAAACTCTTCTACCTGGACGTGTACCCGTCGCGCAACGGCTGGAATCCGTACCTCTCCCTGTGCGAGAACCGCAAGAACAAGGAGGGGGGACTGGACCGCATCAGGATATTCGTGAACGCGGAGGCGGTACCGGAGTTGCGGGACGCGCTGGACGAGATTCACGAGTTCCTCGAAAACTACACGCCGTCCGCGCCCACGACTGCGGAGACATTGGACGGCGTGGCGACCGAGTAGCGCCATCGCGTGTTCCCCCTCCCCGGCGGGAGGGGGCGACGCGGAGGCGAGCGCACCGGGACATACCTAGAACCACTACAGGAGGATGGACGATGGACACCGGCATTAACATGATACTGCTCTCATCCAAAACCTTCGTCGGTGACGGGACCACCTACTATCTGAACTTTTACTTGGATCGATCGGCGGGGAGAAAATTCGTGTCCCTGTTCGAGCGGAGGGAAAACGACCCAATGGGAAACGTGCGTTTAGGTCCGGAGGCGATGGTGGAATTGAGAAAATGCCTGGGGAATCTGATTTCATTTATGAGCCGTCAGGAGTCACGCGCATGATCTACATATACCGAGACGGATACGACAGCGTGATCAACGTGTTCCACGGCCGGCCGTGGGTCAGGCGCGCGGAGGTGGTCATTAAAACAAAAAACGTCTACGGCAAAATCTACAGATATGCGGAGCCGGCGACACCGGGTAACTACACCTACGGCGGAACGATCCTCTGCACGAGCAACGGAATCTATCCGGATTTCTTGGAGCCGGTGAAACTCCACGACCGCGACATGAATCAGGAGTGACGCGCATGGACCCCCTCATCGGCGACATTCTGCGGGCGCACGGTTGCCCGGTCGATCCCGTCCCGGTCAAGACCGGGGACCAGGCGGACGCACTCCGACGTCAGGTGTCGGCAGCGGCGGCGCGGGGACCGCGGCGAGTCTGCTTGTGGTGCGCCAAGCGCGGCCAGCCGGCGGACCTGGGCCCGGCTCCGGCGGGGTGCGCGGCGGACACCCCAGGGGTGTGTCAACGGCACCTCGCGTTGCAGTCGGCCGGCGCGTGGTTGCGGCAGGAGGCGGAGGCCAAGTATCTGCGGAGGCCGAAGGGACGGGACGCGGACGCGACCAGACAATGCAACGAAATTCTGGCGGCGGCACGGGAGATCGAGGCGCTGTAATACTAAAGGAGAATCAGAGTGATCGGTGAAACATGGCGCACGGAAACCCTTGCCGACGGTCTGGACCTGAGCCACGGAGGAACATTGGCCGTGGTGAGGGATCTTCCCAGCGGAAAGCTCGAGGTGGTGGCGGAGGTTTGGAAAACCGAGGCGGAAGCATTTTCCGAGACCCCAGCAAGCGGTGGAGTCCCGAGAGTCATTCAGCGCGCGCGGGCCATTGCCCGTGTTCCGCGAATATTGACTCTTCTTCTGGAATCGCAGGACCGGCTGAAAACCCTTGCGGATGCCGACAAGGCAACGAAGGCCGACACCGATCTGCTTGGACTTATCTCTATTCTGCTCAACGAGTTAGACCTTCCGTAGCCTGCGTTTTCGCCAATGTTCCACGTGGAACATTCATCATTTCAGGAGCCTTCCGATGCCGGTGAATTTCTTCGACCCGAGCGAGGCGTTCAATGCGTCCACCGCGGGCGACGTCCTGATGGTATCGGCCAGCCGCAGCCGTAAGCACCAGTGGTTGCGCGGGAAACTCGGCGACCTGTATCCGCAGGTGCCGAGCAACTTCGAGCTGGGCGACTTCATAGATCCCGTGGGGGGCGGCGTCAGCGAGCGGCGCCGCGCCGTGCTCAACAAAGACACCGGCCGCCCCGTCGCGGCCGTGACCGAGAGGTATGAACTGATACCGCATCGGAAGATCATGGACCCGCTGATGGACCTGCGGATCGACGGCGTGCTGGGCTCCGACCTGCCGGCGGAACTGTACGTCGGCGACGAAGGCGAGCGCTTCGGATTCCGCGTGTTGATGCCCAACCTGCGCGTCGAGATACCGGGCGAGCAGGACTTGATCGGGCGCATCGAGGGCTTCAACAGCGTGGACGGGTCCATGCCGTACCGCATGGCGATCGGGCTGTACCGCTGGGTCTGCGGCAACGGGAACTCCATCGGGATCGGCGAGAGCAACGTGATCCGCCTGCACACGTCGCAACTGGGAGGGGGGGGACACAACAGTTTCGACCTGTCGAAATTCATCGGAGACTCCGCGGGTCGGATGCCCGAAACCAAGCGCCGGTTCGAGAACTGGACGAAGCAGAAGGTGACTCCTGAAGAGTGGGTCGGGGCGGAAATGGAGATCGAGGGCGCCTTCGACCGCAGCCGGGCGAAGCGCATCCTGTCGATCTGGGAGACCGGCAACGACCCTTCAATCTCCACGACCAGCAAGGTCGTTCCGGGGATGCCGCAAGGCCGGACGCGCTGGCGTCTGTATCAGGCCATGACGTGGGCCGCGTCGCGGACGAAAGACCTCCAGACGCAGACACGCCTGCACCGCGCGACGGAGCATGTGATGGCCGAAGTGTTCAAGAACTGAACCGACAGGAGACAGCGCCATGACACGGAAAGAAGCCGAGGCTCATGCGGATTGGCGGGCAGAACAGGAACGCCGGGATTTCGGGGTGTTTCACACCCCGCGCGAAACGATCCATCCCTACAGCGTCGAGTTGCACACCGGGGTTAGCCCCGCCGTGTACGTGGCGCGGGGGATGCCGAAATGAACTGGCGAGAGCGGCTGGAGAAACGGCGTCTCGCGGAGTCCGAAGAGTGGGCCCGACACCTCGCCGCACTGGATGCGAAGAAGTACGGACGGGCCGACCGGCTGGCCCGGCGCCTGCTCGGGGTGCATCGAGACTCCGTGCCGATGAGCGAGGAGGTCAAGGCGAAACTGAAATCTCCGGAATACCAGGAGCGAGCTCGGCTTCGTCGGCTGGAGAAAGCGGAAATAAAGAAACGGGTGAAGGAGATCGCTTCCGCCAACAACACCAGAACCATCAGAAGAAAGCGATGAAGAATCTTGAATCATTGTAAAACGGGGATCTCCTGCGCCGGCGAATCGTTCTGCACCTGCCGTTGCGACGGGTGCCGAGCCGCGCGCAACGGACAACTGGCCGAGATGGAACGGAGGCGGGATCGGGCGGTGAGCCGGCGCTACCGATACGAGACGATGCTGAAAGCGGCCAAGCGCCAGACGGTCAAGGCGGAGCGGGAGATCGACAAGGTGAAGCGCCTGCAATCCATGACGGGGGAACGGTGCGTGTTGTGCGGCCTGAACGAGATCACTCTGCGGCTCGGGACCATGGGCGTTTGCGCGCCCTGCTCGAAGTCGCGCATTCACTGAGGAGATGACCATGTCGATCGATCCGAACACGGGCGACGTATTGCTCACCACCGTGGAAGCCGCGAGCTTCCTGCGCGTCCACAAGCGGACCCTGTGGCGCTGGACCAAGGAGGGCAAGGTTCCGGCCAGCACGATCCCCGGAACCAGTAGGCTAATCTTCCGTCAGCACGACCTCGAAAAACTTCTGCAACCGAAGTCGCTGGCGCCGTAGACGGCGGCGACGCGCTTTCCCGTTTTCCTCCGGACGCATCGACCAAGGGAGCAGAGATGCCGGACCTGATGAAGCATCAACGAGAGTGCATCGAGTTCTTCCGGGGGAAGACCTGCGGCGCGATCCTGCTGGATCGCGGCACGGGAAAAACCGCCGCGATTCTCTGCCTGCTGGACGAACGCATGGACGATGGACAGCGCGTTCTGTACGTGGCCATCAAGTCCACCCTGCATCAGGTCGCGCAGGAATGCGAGAGGTTCACGCCGCGCCTGACGCCAATCGTGCTGGACGGAACGAAGAAAAAGAAACTGGATTTGTTACGGAGGCTCAAGGTCAACCCGCCGGCGCGGGCGCTGGCGATCGTCAACTTCGAATCGCTGCGGACCATCGCAATCGAACTGGCCGCCGTCGGGTGGAGCGCGCTGGTGCTCGACGAAGTGACCCGCTGCAAGGATCGGCGCACCCAGCAATCCAAGGCGGCGAAACTGATCAGCCGGCATTGCGCGTCACGCTGGATGATGACCGGGTATCCCGTCACGGAGGGCATCGAGGACGCGTGGAGCGAGTACGACATCATCGGCAACGGGAAAATCCTACCGCCGAACTTCTTCGCCTTTCGCAACCGCTTCTGCGTGATGGGCGGATACGACCGCCGGGAAGTCGTCGCCTACAAAAACGTGGACGAGTTCGTGCAGCTGATCCGTCCGCACTCCTTCGCCCGCACGAAGGCCGAATGCCTGGACCTGCCGCCCAAGGTTTACCAGACCATGGAAACGGAAATGTGTCCCGCGCAATGGAAGGTCTACACGGAAATCCAGGAACACTTGCGGATACAATTCGACGAAGGGACGCTGACCGTGACGGCGGCGCTCGCCGAGATGCAGAAACTCATGCAGGTCGCCTCCGGGTTCGTGTACCGGGACGACGGCACTCCTGAATTCTTCGACAACGAAAAGACCGCGGCTCTGCAAGAACTGCTCGAAACGACCCGCGGCAAGGTGGTGGTCTTCACCAACTTCAAGGCGGAACGGAACCGACTTGAACAACACCTGAGCCGGACGCTCAAGGGCAAGTTCCCGTGCGTGATGATCACGGCGGAACATCCGAGCCAAGAGCGGACGCGCTTGCAGACGCTCTTCAACGACGATCCGGCGCAGAGGGTTTTCTTGTGCGACGTGCGGGTGGGCGGCGTCGGTCTGAATCTGGCCCCGGCCAACACGGTCGTCTTCCACAGCTTGCCCCTGTCGTTGGAGTTGAACGTCCAAGCGGAAGACCGCTGTTTCCGCAAGGGGAGCGAGATTCACGACAAGGTCACGATCGTGCGCCTGCTCGCCAAGGACACGATTGACGAGAAGGTGGCGCGGGCGATTATCGACAAGCGGAAGATGGCGGACGCCATTGTGGAAGGAGTACTGGGCGTGCAAGGAGCGCTTGACAGAATCCGGCAAATCGGTAGAATGAGGGCGCCTGAGGACTCGCCGCGTGAACACCCCTCGACGCCCGCCGGTTCCGGATGATCCCTCTCTACGCATGTCTCCATGCGCGGGGTCCTCAGGCACCGGGCCGGCGGGCCTCGCGGGGTGTTTCGTTTCTTCCACGGACGAAAGGAGGTGATGTCATGTCCGGAACTATCGACGCGCTGTCCGAAAGACTGGTGGCGGCGCGCGCCGCCAAAGTCGAAGCGGAAGAGAAGGTGACGGAGGCCAACAAGTCGGTTGACGAGGCCGAGACCGCGCTGGCGACCGAGATGGGCTCCGAGGGCTTGTCTTCCTTCAAGAACTCGCTCGGAAGTTTCTCGCTGTCCGCTCGGGTGTTCTGGTCGTTCCAGAAAGAAAGGAAGGAAGACGGGCTGGGGATCATACGGCAAGTTGCGCCCGATCTGATCAAGGAGACGATCCACCCCCAAACCTTGAGCGCGTGGGCGAACGAGATCGACCGGAAAGACGCCCCGCCGCCGGAGCGGTGGGACGAGATCAAAGGGCTTCTGCAGAAATTCGAGAAGCCCACCATTTCCATTCGAGGTGTGAAATGAGCCAGGAACTTTCGGTGCCGAACGAGCTGTCCCAGCTGTCGCCGGACGTCGCGGGCGCGCTGGGCGCGTACCTCAATGAGGGCGCGGGCGACGACATGAAGGGGCTGACGCCGGACTTT
>Ga0154384_1370_pt7 | contig 13508 bp, 14 predicted proteins | sample RifGroB1_FD_115896 | JGI IMG/M metagenome (GOLD analysis project Ga0154384, IMG submission 115896) | Spirochaetes bacterium GWB1_59_5 | reverse complement strand
CCGGAATGGTGATGTCACCCACGGCTTACCGCCCAATGCCGATGCGGCGCTCCAGCTCGGCACGAGCAGCATCCACACCCGCCTGCGCCTGAGCAACCACATCGCCAACAACATTCGGAACCTGCGACACAACCGGACCAACAGCATCCTGCACCGCAGACTGCACCTGCTCCCGCACATCCTCAACAGGCACCCGCGGAGTGATGTTGCCGCCAGCCAGCGCGGACTGGCCCACCAGCAGTGAACCAACAGCAGCAACCAGCATCGACGCCGTTGACTGATCAATCAGCCCATACGCCACAGCGCCGGCACCAAGCGCAGCCAGCACCGCATACACAGCCTTACGGGCTGCCGGATTCTTAATGAACATTACTTACCCACCTTCTCGACGAGAGTCTTCACAACATCGGTGAGCGCCTTAACCTCAGCCCGCAGAGCAACAACCTCACGCTCCGCACGGAACGTCGCCGCATCCGTGCACTGCACAAACGTCGGAACATCCAACTTCACCGTGGAACCATCCACAAACGACGGACGCGGCTCTACAAGCGCCGAACGAACCTCAGCAACCGCCTCAACAAGAGTGTTGAAACGCGCCGGATCAACCTTACTGCGACCCAGAAGCTCCCAGCCCTGACCGCCCGGCCCAGCCAACTGATCCTGAATCAACGTCGGAACATCAGCCACAACTCCCCCTCCGATAGGCGCACCACCGAACAGGGCGCGCAACTCGATTTCACTGCCACGGAACGCATTCACATCGATCGACTGACCAGCCACCAAACCACGCTCCGAGAACTGAAGGATCTTCACCTCCGGGGCGCCAGCATGGAACGACTCCCAACCCGCATGACCATCACCCGGATACAGTGCAGACGCATACCCGGTTCCATTGACGTAGTGCGAGTTCCACAGAACAGGTGTGCCATCCAAGCGCGGCGCACCCATGTGCCCAGTCCAGTACCAGCGTGGAAGATAGTTCGCGAACACCCGCATCCCACGGGCTTCAATCGCAGCGATCAGGGCGCGCATGTTCTCAATCGAACCGCGAGTGCTGGTGTCCTCGTAGTCCAACTGAATCGGAATCGACGTGTCGCCAAGGTGCGCCAACAGCGCATCAGCCTGACGATTCACATCGACGTTGTTGCGGGCAAAATGGTAGCCAGCGAACAGGCCGGTGAAGTGCTGGCGCATCTCCTCGCGCGCACGCGGCCAGTACGGGTCACGGTAGCCGTCACCCTCAGTAACCTTGTGGGAGCAAAAGGAAAAGCCTTCGCGTTTCGCCGCACCAAAATCAAAGTTGCCCTGATGGTTCGAAACATCGATTCCGTAGAGGGTCATCGCAACGGTCCAATCAGTTGTTCCAGAATCAGCCGCCAACGATCCACCAGAGGACTCGCAGTGGGCGCCGGCTCGGGTGCCTCATCCGGATACGCGGCGCCAGCAAGCATTGGAACCGGGTCAAGACGGTTCGAGCCCGGCTGCGCCCACGTGTAGCGGTGCCACTCCAAGTGCAGATGCGGAGCAACCCCACCATTCGTGTTCGAATCCGGGTTGATCCGGGCGATACGCTGCCCAGCCTCCACCCGCTGCCCCTGGCGAACCTCAGGAATGATGTGCCCATACACGGTGGTGCCGCCACCATCCCCGGTCGGATGATCCACAACAACCCAGCTACCGAAACCGGACGCGGGACCAACCATCACGACCGTGCCGCCCTGCACAGCGAACACAGGCAGGCCACCAGAGCCACCATCCCACCCGAAATCCGCGCCCCAGTGGGTTGTCCCCCACCTGGCGCCGAAACCGGAGGTGACGACGTGACCACGCTTCATGGGCCAGAACTTGGATGCCATCAGGAATCGTTCTCCCCCACCACGTACGCCTTGAAACGATCAATCTCCGCCTGCGCCAACTCCTGCACCTTCGCATCAAGCGCACCAGACGCCGCATACTGCGCCAAAATCGCCTCATTCTCCTGCGTCGTGTAGGCGCCAACATTCGGCAACACAACCGGCTCCGGGTCCGGATCATCAACCGGAACCCAATTACCGGCAGGGTTGAACCGGCTTTGCACACCCCGATACGGCTTCCGGAACTTCTTCTCCTGCAACTCGGGATGATGCCGGAAACCAAGCTCGTAGAGGTGCTTCGAGATCGCAGACGCATAATTCTTCGGGAACATCAACGGCGACGCCCCAATGCCAGGGATGAGACCAAGCGCCCAAAGGAAGTGCTCCTGGGGATCTTCCATGTTGCACTTTTCGTACGTCTCGATGCTCACAGTGCAGTCTCCCGTACACGTTGATGGTATATACTTTCCCATTAGAAAACCCCGCGACCGCTGGAACGGCCCGGGGCTACGGTCGGAACTAGATACAGGAGTCCCAACATGGACCATTCTACCATTGAGGTTTGGAAGCCCATTCTGGGCTACGAGGACCGCTACGCGGTATCCAACCTGGGCCGCGTCAAGGGCCTTGCTCGTGTGACCGTCCGAAAAGATGGCGTGGTGCAGAACTGGAAGGAAAAGATCATGTCCCCGTCCCCTGACGGTCTGGGATACCTGTTCTTCCGCGTGCGCGACGGAAAGGGTGGGCATGAGATGCGGAAGGTTCACCTGTGCGTACTTGAGTCGTTTGTCGGCCCGCGCCCGGACGGAATGGTTGGTTGCCACAACAACGGAGACAACCAGGACAACCGTCTTGAGAACCTGCGGTGGGACACGCCAAGCGCCAACATGCAAGACAAGGCCACCCACGGCACAAACTATTGGATGAACAAGACCCACTGCGCGCAGGGGCATGAGTACACGCCCGAAAACACTTACTGGCGCAAGTACACGTACGGTCGCTCATGCAAGACGTGCCAGCGAATCCGGTACGAAAAGCGTCGGGACAAGAACATCAAGACGCAGAACCAAGACAAAGCTGCCTAGGTCACAAAACCCCCATGTCTCGCAGGATCGAAAGAATCTTGCGGATGCGCTCATAGGCCTTAATGACCGGGTCCTCGATGGCACGCGAACCGATCGTGATGTTCCACGTAGGAACGTTATCCCGATCCCACTTGAGCGAAAGCTCAGACACCCTATCCACGAACACGCGGCCCTCGGGCATACCGCGAACAGTCGAGCCGATACGGTCACCCAACCAGTAGTGACCGTATCCTCGCTGCCCGATACGGTACGGGGCGCCATCCGCAACAACGACCGTGTGTGAGGTCTGCTCGCGGGTAACCCACATGCCTGTGCGCATCGCTAGAAGCCATGCGAGGGTGTAGGCCCTGTCCCCTCCCTCGGCCCAGTGCTCGTGATAGTGCGAGGACCCGAGGGAATATGCGCGCTGCTGGGATCTATGCTTGCCGAAGGCGAGGAACACATCCGTGTAGAGCGGCTTGAGAAGCGCATCAGCGATACCACCAAGCGGCGGAACACCAGGAATCATGGCGGTCAAGTCGCCAATCATCTGGATTGTTGCCGAAATAAGCTCATTGACACCAGGCATCGAATGTCCGCCGGCAACAACACCGACAGACGTCGGTGGTTTATATGTAAAGTCGCTACTTTGAATGCCTGTGTTTACGCCGTCCCGGTAAATAACCCACGGGGCCTCAGGGAGCGTTCCCTTGAAGTCTGGTTCACGATACTCAGGCGGTGAATTTGGATCATCGATTATATCGACACCCTCAGTGAGCCCATCCTCATCGATGTTTACGAACGCCTTGAGGAGGCCCGTGAATATGTTTCCGCCGAACGATGTACCACTGGTGAAGCCGGACTTGTCGACAATGTCGAACACCAGGCAGCCGTGCCGCAGGTTGGCACCCTCCCACGGAGGTGTATCGCCATCGAGGTAACGCCGGCACTCCCACGAGAGTTGGGCGTCTTCCATGATGTCCTGCGCGGTGTCGAACATCGTCTTGAAACGACTGAAAACGATCGCCGGGAGGCTATTGTCGGTATCGATCGATCCGGGTTTGACTGCGAGCATCCACGTGGACTGATCCAGACTGTCCCACCCGTTCGGGTTCATCGGGTCTGGCTTGATCGCCCACGCCGAACTGTAGAGACGAATAATGTTGACGAGCAGCGTCGTCTTGAGCGCCCACGCGGAAGGCCCAAACAGCAGCCACAGCCGAGGGAACTGCACCTCAGGGGGAAGCCACGGGTTCGAGTAGACCAGGATATGGTTAAGCTCTTCGATGTCATGCTTGAATCGCAGGCGAAGAATTCCAGTGCCGTCCTCGTTCTTCACCACGGAGAACGATTCCATTCGGCCACCCCAGCGGGCGCCATCCTTGTCTACAGTGACGTGAATGTTTTTCGTGGTCCGCTCATCGAGATTGACAACCCACTCACTGAGCCAGTAGTCGAGCGGCAGCTCGAAGTCGGCAACACCAACGTCGTTGTTGATTTCCTGAATGTTCGCAGAGTTGATTCGCGACACGACACCACGCAAATTCCATGAGCCGTCCCATAACCGAACCAGCGGAGGCTTGAGGCGTTCCTCTTTTTCGGCCGCGATCTGCTGCTGGAAGTCAGCCCACACAGCATCCGGGTCCATCGTGACAACAGCCATGACTAGTGCAGCCCCCACGGACGAGACCATGTGCGCGGGCAACGAACCTGCGCCAACACCCCAGCCTCAGCCTCAGAAACCGAGATAGGCAACTCAGTTTCGGGCGTGTACGGCGGCACCGAATGCAGGAACGTAACGCCGTTCATCAACGCCCAAACCTGCGAGCCGTTCGGATCACGCAACTGGTCCTCGAACGGATCGGTGTCGACCCGGAACTCTTGCCCCGCAACCTGCAACGGCATCGAGATTTTCCGCTCAGCCCACTCGTCGTTCTTCCACGAAAAATCGGGCAGCAACCAGCGTCCGGGGCCTTGCAGAACCCACTTCAACCAAATCTCTTGATCAGTCGGGTTAGAAACAGTGACCGTGCCGGCACCCTCGGTGCCACTGGCGAGTGTCCAGGTGTCGGTTTCGTCTTCCTCATACCACCACGGATCGCCCGCAACGCACGTCATAACGACGCGCTCCATACGAGTTTGGTGCGGATCGTGCGCCGGCTTGAACAACGGCTGCTCCGCCAACCTGAGTTTCAGATACCTGCGGGAGTCCTCAGTTTCGATCCACAGCTTCGAATCCGCGGTGTAGGACCAGGCTTTGCGCCACTCCGAATCGTTGTCCGACCACGTGTCACTATCAGTGTTGACGACGGTGACACCGAACACGATGTCACGACGCAGGCGACGCAAACCAGCGTAGGAGGCGCCGATCTGGTGTGCATGCTCGGTGTAGATGGTGCGCACCGGGGCGTCGTAGATGCCTTCGAGGTCGGTTCCGAGCCATGCTCCTTGCTCGCCGGCGCCGTCTCCGGCGAGGGTGAACCAGGCTCCGTTGTGGCCTTCTAGTTCTACGAGTGTCTTTGCCATGTAGAGGCTGTCCCCCTCGGAACGTGTCTGCTATGGAGTTGTGGTTGTTGCTTTTAGCGGCCGATGAAGGTTGCGGCCTTTTTTGCTTGTTCGACTTGGAAGCGCCGGAATGCTTCGTCGACGTTTGAGACGTGGAAGTGGTAGGTGTCTCCGGTTGCGGTGGTTCCTCCGCTGGTTTGCGCGGGTGCGTTGTTGCGGAGGGAGTCGACTTGTTGCTGTACGGCGTTGGGGTCGATGGTGGGCATGGGTGGGGGTGTTCCGCCACCGATGAATCCGCCTGCGATTTGCCCGAGCGATCCCATAGGGTCGTTCAAAATGTCGGGGGTGCCGTGGTTTTGTGCGAACCATCCGGACAGTTCTTTGTCTGCGGAGATGAGTCCGCCGACGAGTCCTTGGGGGTTCATGAGTTCGTCGGGTATCCAGCCGGACAGGAATTGCATTCCGGCGTCGCGTGCCCTGCCTGCGAACGTTGATGTGGCGTTTTGGAAGATGGCGCCGGCTTGCTGCAAGTGTTCGGGGGAACCGAACGCAGGGAACTTTGATCCACCAGTTCCGCCTGCACCACTGGACTGGTTGCCGTGGAGTTTGTCGAATGCACGGAGATCCTGGGACAGTTCTCCCGTAGGTAAAGTATACCCGCCTGCCGCAACTGTTCCGGCGCCTGTGCCGTAGGGGGATTTGAGTCCGGTGATGTCTTCCCCGGACAGTTCCTTCGGACCATCGGTGGCGGCGAGCTTGTCGATGAAGTCGGTCATGCCGAGGAGCCGCACCAGCTCGTGGATGAGCATCCATTCATCGTTGGTGAAGACGGCTTCGGGTTTGCCGGAGAGGTTGACGGCGAGTTTGTTGGGTTCGATGATGCCGCCCGCATCGTACAACTGGGCTACCAACTCGTCGGCGCGTGCTTCGTGTGCCGCATAGTTGCTGCCATCGGCGAATGCGGAACGCTGCACCGCTTGTGCCGCCTGCGCGGGCGACATGCTGTTCCAGTCCACACCCATGAGCGCGTCATAGAACATGCCTGCGGAGGCTCGCGGGTTCATGCGTTGTTCGACGGTGCCCCAACCGTTCCGCTGCTGGAACAAACCAACACTGTCATTGTCGGAGCCGACGGCGTCGTGTGGGAACTCCATCGATTCGGGGACAGAGTTGTTGGCCCACATCTTCAGGCTGGATTCGGCCATCGCGGTCATCAGGGCGATTTTCGCGGCCTTCGACGGCAAGCCGCGTTCCTTCGCGGCCTCCACGATCTCACGCGCATAATCCATGCTGTTGCCACCGAACGCGCCCAGCGGTGCACCCGACGAACCCGTACTGCCCGCGGCGTTGTCCTTGGCTTCGGCTTTGCCGCGCACCCAATCCAAGGCTTTACCCGTCAGGGTGTCGTACATCTTCTTGGGCACAAACCCGAACTCACCGATACCGGGGAACTGATTCGGGATCGTCGACCCCAAAGCGTTGATGGGCTTCTCGAACTGATCCGCGACCAGGTTCCGGAAGAACGTCGACACCCGCCCGATCGCCCCACCCACACCGGACTTGATTTTGTCCCACAGCGACGGATCAGGCGCCCCACCCTCACCCACTGGGCCGTCGACAGCCCAATGCACGTGGTTGCGGTGCTGATTCATGGTTCCGGCACCGTAGAACCCGAAACCGTCCCCAACATCCTTGTAGTTGTTGATGTTGCGGTCGAACGGCGAGTGAATCAGTTCGAGGGTGCGGTTCTGGTATTCATCCGCCACATAGCTGGCGAACGCCTTCATCTCCGGGGTGCCGGCGTCTCCACCGTTAGAGAAGTCACCGGCCATACCCTTGGAGTGGTATCCGTCGTCGGTGAACCGGAGCCCGGAGAAGGCGCGGTCGTTGGTCAACAGCATCGGGAAGTGTTTGCGGACGACAGCTTCCATCGACTCAACGATGCCGCCGTTGGCGAAGTACCCCATGAACTTGCGGGCGCCAGCTACACCACCTGCACGGGCTGCGGCGTTGGCGTTTTCCACGAAGTCGGGGCCGACGGCACGGGTCCATTCGGGACGCATGACGGCTTCGCCACCACCGACGGCGATGATCCGATCATCCCGACCAGGCGAGTAGCCGGACATGACACCATCGACGGTGCCACCACGGGCGAAGGCTTTCACCTTGTCGAATCCGACGCCACTGCTGGCACCGTCCCCGATCAACCCAATGGGGTCAATGTTGGGGAGCCCGATTTTGGAGGCGATGCCGTTCCAGAATTTGACGATGCCGTTGTTGAAAACGGTGTCGATCACCCAGTTGATCGGGGATGCCAGCTTGGATTTGAGTCCATCCCAGATGGAGCCGATACCGTTTACGACACGGTCGAAGGTGGACGACAGGGTGTCGAGCGCGCCACCAAGCCACGGGAAGTGCTCGTCGATGATGGTGCGGAACGCTTCACCGATCTTTGTCGGCAGTGACGTGAACCATCCGATTGCGTCCGTGACCTTGTCCTGGATGTTCTGGCGGAGGTCACTGATGCCGGTTTTGAGTTCTTCGATCTTGGTGCCGATGAACTCGCGGGCTTCGCCGACCTTGGTGGACAGCCAGGTCCACGCAGCGGACGCCTTGTCCTGAACCCATTCTTTGATGGATTTACCGAGGTCGACGACGGAGTCTTTGACGTTGCCGACCCATCCGGTGATCGTTTCCCAGGTGGTGCCGATCTTGTCGGTGAACACCTGCCATTCGCGGCCCATCTCTTCGAAGTGGTCGCCAACCCGGTCCGCGATGGTGCCTTCGGTATTGGGGTTCCACATGCCGCCGTCGTACGAGTCGGTTTCGTTGTTGAAGCCGAAGAACGAGTTGAACCCGCGAGCAGTCTTGCCGATCCAACTGTCGGAGTTGTCGGCAGCATCCCAACCCTGACGCAGCGTGCCAGCCTGTCCCGCAGCGCCCGGTCTGAGACGTTCCGGGGTCTTACCTGGCGGCAGTGGTTCACGGCTTCCGTAACCGGTCGCCCCGCCATCATTGCCGCGAGGGTCGAGGACCGGATCATCCGTCGGGTTGTCATCAGCGGGGCGGAAGGTTCCAAGGATGCCGGCGCCGATCTTGATGGCCGTAACGATGCCATCGACAATGGCCTTCACATCCGCGAAGAACTTCTTGATTTCCTCCTGGCCTTCGGGGGTGGCGAGGAATTCCTTCCACCGCGCGGTGGCTTTTTCGATGCTGTCGAGCCACGATTCACCGAGATCATCGGAACCCGTGAACAGGCTTGACGTGATACCGCCAATGTTCTTGATGATCCGCCAAATCTGTGCGAACGTGTCCATCGCTTCGCGCATGAAGTTCTCAAGCTCGCCGTTATCGCGCATCTCGCGGATCGTGTCAGCAAAGCCCTTAGTGCCGTCCGCGAACGCGCCCGTCACCTCAGGCAGCAGTTCCGAACCAACCGTGGCGATGTCCAGCAGTGCCCGACCAATATTGCCCAGCCCGTCGAGCAGCGGCCCCAAAGCCTCAGCCGTGTTATCTAGGATCGCCGAAATATCGTTCTGGACCTCAGTGCCGTTCAGCCAATCCATCGCCTGACGCATCCTGCCGTTCAACACATCAGCAAGACCCGTCAAGCCGCTCGTCAGGATCGGAATATAGTTTCCGCCAAGCTCCTGCATCTTGGCGCCCATACCGTCGAACAAGGAATCCTGCACCGACAGGCGCAGTTCCTTCCACGCATCACCAAGGGCGCGAGTCTTCTCCACAAAATCGCGGGCATTAGGCGACAGATTCGCCAACGCCTCATTATATTTATCGACAGCAGACGACGTTTCAGCGAGAGCCTCTGCCTGATTCGCCTGCGCATCCGCCACACGACGAAGTGCATCCTCGATCTGACGCTGTGCCTGCGCATTCTGACGCGCCACATTCTCCTGCGTGACACCCAGGTTTTCCTGCGCGTCCTTCTCCGCCTGAATGGCGTCAGCAACACCTTCCTTGGCGGCAACAACCTGCGCAGCACCCTCCACGCCAGCCTTGTTGGCGGCTTCGGTTTCGAGCCTCAGGTCGTTGTTGCGTTCCCGAACTTCGTCGATGCGCTGCTGCGCCTGCCGCACATTGTTTTCGGCCTCGCGACGATCAAGCATGGTGACGGGCTGGCCGTCTTTACCCAACTCGGCAAGGCGTTCACGGGCGCGTTCGAGCGCGATAAGGGCGTCTTCTTCATCGATCGCCGAACCCTTGAGCGCCAGGTTCATGTCTTCGATCTGTTCCTTGGCGTCCTTGCGGGCGCGAGTCAGATCCTCTTGCGCATCCTTGGTGCGTTCCTGAGCGTCCTGCACCTGGCGTTCCGCCTGCGCGATCTGGCGGGCACCGTCCTTCGCTGTCTGCGCTGCATTGTCGCGGGCATCCGCAACATCACGTTCGGCGTCCTCAACCTGGCGAGCAGCATCCGCCTGCTTCTTCGCGTTCGCCGCAGCATCCTTCGCGGACGACGCCGATGCCTCACCTGCCGCCTTGAACGCATCCATGATCCCCGTGGAACCGACAGCAATGGTGGCGATCGAGGCGGTAGCGGCAGCGCCCATCGCGGGGAGGAGTGCGATAACACCAGCGGCTTGCGCCAACTGTCCCAACAGTGGGATCAGCGAAACCCCGGCGAGCGCCATCAGCCCGGTTTTGACCAGGCCAGCAGGATTCACCATGCTCAACAGGGACGTGGCACCGTTGATCGCAGATTCGGCGATACCGGTCAAGCCAGCGCGCACCAGGCGGCTGATGCTGTTCTGGTCATTCTGCGCTTGCCGCAGCCGGCGGTGTGCGTCTGCCTGTGCGCCCAGGAACCGGGCAGCGTCACCGCTGCGGTCTGCGAGGGTGCGTTGCGCCCGCGCAAGGCTCTGCGATGCCGCTAATGCCTGGGTGGATGTTGCACCGTGCCGGGACGTAGCATCCGCCAAACGGCGCTCTGCCAACACGACCCGATCGGCGGCATCGGCCTGCCGAGTGCGGGACTGTTCCATGCGGGACGTGGCCTGAGCCAACTCGGATTCTGCGCGAGCAACTGACGCCCGGTCCAGTTCCATCTGGACGCGGATACGACGGATCATGCCGCCACCACTACGCCCGGAACCGGAACCGCCACCGAGCGTGCCGGCGCCCACAGATCCGAGGTCGATACTGCGAAGCATGGTGCGCAGAGTCGCCAACTGGACCATCGCAGCACCAGTGTCAAGGTTGACGCTCAACGACAGCGGTACAGCACCTTGCGCGGCACGCCACGTGGCGAGCTGTGCGTTCGCCTGGGTGAAGTCCAGGTCGGGTTTAATCTTGAGGGTGCCGCCCATTGTGGCGAGTTGCGTGTTCAGTGCGGTCTTGAATCCGGCAAGGTTGGGGGCGATCTTGATCCGGACGGTGGGGGTGTTAACTCCGCCGAGTGCCGCGTTCAGCTTCGACTTGAACCCGGTGATGTCGGGGTTGACCTGCACCTTGATTTTGGGTGCGTTCACACCCTGAACAGCAGCATTCAGCTTCGTCTGGAACCCGGTCAGGTCCGGCTTGAGACCAACTTTGACGTTGGCGTTCGCGGACTTGACTGCGGTGTTGAGTTTCTGCTGAAACCCCGCAATGTTGGGGACGATGGAGACTTTGTGTTCGACGTTGACGGATTTGAGTTGAGTGCGGAGCTGCTGGGTGAACCCGGCGGCCAGGCGAGGCTTCACAAAAAGATGAGCACTACCTGCGCTAAACGGTCCTGCTGTCATCTTTTCACCTCAATATTCAAATGTGGCTTAAAAATCCACGCCCAACGTGGACAAAACATCACGCATCTGCGCCTTGTCGCGCTCCGCCTGCACCCGCCGACGTATCGCCTGCTCCGCCGTAACCGGACGCGGCTCCGGTCTGAACGCGGGCGGTTTCCCACCGAACGCGGACACCATCACCGACGTGAGTTGTTTCAGCAGGTCGATTTGGTAGAGCATCAAATACACTTCCCGCGTGTACCCCTCAGGGGTGAGCGGTGGTTGCTCTTGCTCCTCGGGCTCCGGGAGTTGCGCCAACGCTTCGGCACGTACCGGGTCCATCAACAGTGCAGACTTGAACTTGGATTCGGTGGGGAATCGTTCGATCAGGCGCATAAACTGCGACCAGGGGCGTCGACCCCGAAAAAAATCGAGTAGGTCGACGCCCCTTTCAAACAGGTCGTATTCGATCTCCGGCCCGTAGACCTCGATGAGGGCTACGAGCCGTTGGCGCCCCCCTGCGCATCCACCTCATCAGCAGGCACAGCCTGGAAGTGGTTGTTGATGTCATCGAACAGCGGCCACAGTACGGTGGCGGGTTCGTCCTTGATGACTTCCCAGATCGGCGCGAAGCTCTTGCCGAGCAGCGCTTCGAACAGGTCGCGGATTTCGCCGTCACGCATACCGAGCTTCGAGTCGAGCAGCCGCGCCAGCGCGGTCACCTGATCCACACTGTCCGGGGGGTAGACGAGGGTGGCAGGCTCGGTGCCGTCGAACTCGTAGGGGGCGATGCTGGCGCGCTTCTCCTCGGCGGCGGCACGTGCTTCGTCCCGCATCTGCGCCCAACGGGACTTCTTGGCTTCGGCCTTGGCGATCGGCTTGGGGGTCTTAGCGGCAGTCATGATTCCTGGTCTCCTGGCTGACTATGAACGTGTGGTGCTTGGTGTTACTTGTCGTCCTTGGCGGGAGCCTTCGCAGGCTCGACCTTCGCCGCCGGCTTCGAGGCGGTCTTTACGCGGTAGCCGAGCTGAAACAGACGCTCACACTCCACGGCATTACCGACCAGAAACTCGCGGCCCTCAGCATCGACAAGAGTCTTCGGGAAATCAGACATGTTGTTCTCCTGGAAACCCTGGCTAGTTGTATGAGTGGAGTGGGTGGCGGCGCGGCCAGGATTCTCACGCCGCCACCCACGATCAGGGCGTAGCTACTGCTACGGGGTCGCCACCGTGAAGCCCATCGAGGTAACAACCTGCGTGGTGATGCCGGGGCCACCGATGACGTTGCGGACGTTGTAGCCAAGAACCGGGTCGGGCTTCGCAGCAACCGTGAACCCGTAGGTCATGGCACTGTCCGCGGACCACGACTGGGCCTCAACCGCAGTCACATTCGCCTTCGGCAGGATCTTGAAGTAGTACTTCGCGTTCGTGCCCTCACCGTCAACGAACATGAAGATCAGACGGTAGTAGGTGGTCGACGGCGTGGTCGCATCGTTGTACGCGATCTCATGCGTGGTCGCATCCGCGGTCACCGACGACAGGGTGACACCGGAGAACAGTTCCAGCACCTCACGCTTGGTTTCCAGCGACGTGAACGACACCGACATGGTGCGCTTGGTGATGTCGGTGCGCGGCGGCTCCAACTCACCCCACGCCTCCACATCCTGCGTCTCCAGTTCGGGGGAGAACTGCGGCGGATTGTCCTTCGAGATCAGTCCGAGCGACGTGAAACCGGTCAGCTCCTCGAGGGCGGCACCGGCACCGGAGGTGAACGCGGGAGGAATCGCCGTGCTGTAGGGTGCGATCAGGATTGCACCCTTGATCGGCTTGAGAATCAGGTCGCCGTTCTTGTCGGCGAGCGCATCGAACGTGGTGGCAGCCATAGTTTCTCCTTTGTGCGGGTATGGCTAAGAGCCGAACCCGCACAGTTCGGGCCGGCTAACAGTTAGAGTTGGTTAGAGGGTTCCGGGGAGGTGCCGGAACGAAAACCGGTAGGAGGACACGATGTTGCGGTCCTCAGGGTTGAAGTAGGGGGCTTGTTGCCCACCTGCAACTTCGGTGGTGGCATCGATCAATGCTCCGCCAGCGGTGGTGCAGGCTGCGTTGAGGATGCGGGTGCGGACTTGGGTCATGAGATCGTTGGATGCTGCACGGTTTTCGGCGAGGGTTTCGATCCGCATAATTGGGCGGTCGGTGATTCCGTCTTCAGAGCCGCCGACACGCCGCACAAAAATGTACGGAAGTGGGGTCTTCTCCGTCCGATACGTCACCGCAGGCGCAATATCGGCGAGCAGGGCACACACCACGGTTTCGGCGTCGGGGTAGGCCATTAGAGTCCTTCCACAACGTCTTTGAAGTCGGCGAGGA
>Ga0154384_1196_pt5 | contig 13686 bp, 8 predicted proteins | sample RifGroB1_FD_115896 | JGI IMG/M metagenome (GOLD analysis project Ga0154384, IMG submission 115896) | Spirochaetes bacterium GWB1_59_5 | reverse complement strand
CGAACGCTATGCCGCCATGCGGGCCAGCGTACAAGCCGGATACGACAAGGAGATTTCAGCCACGATCATTGCCGAGGCCAACGCTGCCGCGGTCGCCGCCGCCAAGCTCACCGCGACGCGTGCGGATGACCTTGCCCTGGAGCGCGACCTGGCCTTGACCCTCTTTGAAGGTACCGAGCAGCAGAAACTCGTACTTGCCCAGGACTATGCCCGCCAGATCGCCGATGCCCGCATAGCCGAAGACAAGCGAGCCTTCGAGGAATCGCTCCGCCTTGCGGCCGAGAATGGTGATTACGGCACCCATGCCAAGCTGTCCGTTGAAAAGGAAATATCAGGCACAGAAGTTGGCATGGCTATCGGCGCAGGTGGCATGCCCTCGGTCGACCCCATGACCATGCTTATCAAGGCAGCCGTCGAGTTTGCCATGTCCATCGAGAACGTCCAGAAGGTGCTCAACCCGTTCAGCACCATACTGGAAGGCGCAAGAACGCTCCTCGAGCCGCTCGTGAACGACGCGTTACAGCCGCTCGTAGATATTCTTTTGATGGTTGGAAAAGTGTTTGCCCAGCAGTTGGCTCCGTGGATCACTATCGTCGCCATCGGGTTACGCATGTTTTCAGGTTTGTTCCAGATTGTTTCTATCCCGGCTCGCCTTCTAGGCGCGGCCTTTGCCTGGCTCAACGACAAGGTCATCGTACCGTTTGGCAATGTCTACATAGACATCATGAATTCGATAATCAAAGCCGTCAACAAACTGCCTGACTGGATGACCGGCGGGGACATCGCGTATCTAGAACGGCTCCAGACAACGGCCGAGATAGCCAACCAGGAATCCATTATCGCGTCCAAGCTCGCAACGGTGAGCGACGAGATGGACCGCGTCAAGGACGTGTTCTCCGAACGGCGAGCGGATATCGAGGATGCGTACGACAAGAACATTCAGAGCCTCAGGAAGCTGCTCTCGATAGGCGCCATGGGCGAGACCGAATATGACAACCGTGTCGACGCCGCGAACACCGCAAAAGACGTCATGCTGGCCTCGCTCGAACAGGCTGAAAAGGCCCAGCTCACGGTTCTCGAACAGATCCGTGACGCGCTCCAGGCTGGTGACAATGTGGAGTTGCCAGCTGGACTCGGTGGCACAGGGCCTGATATTGCCGCGGAAGCCGCCAGGGTTGCGGCCGAGGCAGAAGCCGCAAGGCCCGCCGCCAACCCGGTTGCAGCGGAAGCGCAGGCCGCCCAGATTGCGGCAAGCAACGAGGCAGCCCGTATTGCCGCGGCTGAATCCGCCGCAGACAGAGCCGAAGCGCGCCGGGAAGCTCTTGCCGCCAGGGCAGAAGCGGCCGCCAATGCCAGGATGGAAGCCCCGGCAAGCGCAGCTGATCAAAGTGAATTCAGTGTTACAGGGGCCGCACGCCGCCAGCGTGGAAACATAGAACTCGCCGTCGGAGCGGCTGACGTGCCTCAGGATATGGATGCCCGCATCCACAGACGGGAGCTCATCGTACCGGCCACCTTCGCGGAAGGCGTCCGCCGCGGCGACATCTCGATTGGCGGCGGCAAGGGATCTGGCTCAGGTACTACCGAAGTCTACAATGTGACAATCAACGTGGAGGGTTCTGTATTGGCTGAAGGCAAGCTCGTCGACACCGTCATCACAGGTATCCAGACAAAACGCAAGCGCGGAGCGCTGCCTGCCGGAGTTACCGTATGACCATCCCGAACCTGTCACTTGTCATGACCTTCGATGGAGTCGACGCAGACGTCTCGGACCTCGTGCGCGACTACGTGCCGACCGACCGGGCGATGAGCGAAGACTTTGGCCACGCGGTCAGCTCCCGCTCCATCATCTTGCGTTACGACACATCGATAGCCTCGTTGCTCACCTCGGCGATCGATATCCGCATGACCGCTACGCTGGACGGAATCCGGGATTTCACAGGCAAGATCGCGCCTTCCGTTTCCATCGTTTCGCACGGGGCATCGCTGTCAGACGAGCCCGATGTCGATGACATGTCGATTGAAGCCGAAGACCTCTCCAGCCTGCTCGACCGTGAAGTAACCAGTGACGACAACATCGCGCTTGAGAACTTTACCGTATGCGATCCGGCCCACCCGGAAAGCAGTCTCGTGCACTACCTCTGCGCCTTGTCCGGGGCCGCTACCGCCATCGTCGATACCATCAACGTGACGCTGCGCGCCTTCGCCATCGAGTCAGGAACTGTTGGCGACCATCTATCCACACTGCTCGGCGAGTACGGTTATGAATGGCGCATGGACGAATACGCCCGGGTCGTCCTGGTCCGCTGGCTTTTCACCGCTCCTGCTTCAACCGCGACACTGGATGAAAACACCATCATCGGAGAACTCCAAGCTGAACGGCTCGCGATAGAATCAGACGCCGTAGAAGTGTCGTGGACCACACTCAAAGAACGATCGGGCGCCCTCGTCTATATGGCCGACCTGCCATTCGGAGAAGACAACCGCCGATCGGGCTGGCCCATCCAGCCAGGCTACCTCTATCCGGAAGAGGCGAACACAGCCGAGACCTGGTGGACCTACGACGATGTCGCGCTCTCAAGCCGCGTAGATGCTCGCGGCAGTGTTGTCAAGGAAACTGACTTCACCGGCCTGGTGCTCACGACAAACCACACCGTTGAACAAAAGATCGACGCGGGCATTGTCCGAGAGTTCACGGTATTCCAGAACAAGCGCGCCCGTATAGGCTACCGCTGCACGGCCGCCGAATCCGCACTGGTCTACTACTGCAATGTCCTCGCCGATGTCGTATACCGCGGAGCCCAGACTGTCGAGAAATGCGATGTCATAGCCAACCCGAAATCAGTGGAACGCTATGATTCGTTGTATATCCACGATCAGGCTCACGCTCAAGCGCTCTGCATGGCAAGAGCTGGCCGCCTCCGCGACGCCGCCTGGCGATACTCGTGCCAGTCTGAAAATCAATACCAGCCCGGAACCATAGTTGCCATCTCAGACCCTCACTCCGGAATCAGCTCTATAGCCATAATCATAGAACGCAACCGCGATCTCGTCACAGGAATCTATAACTACAAGTCAATAGGTCTGACCAATTCAGCAGTAGTTGTTTCATCTGGGCCAACCTTGGTGTTCCCGGCACCTCCAGAAGCGACCTCAGACCCGATACGAATGCTGGATCGTGTTCCAACCTCAGCAGAACTTGCCGCAGCCCCGCCGGACATTCCATCCATCACCGCTATCGCCCTGCAAGACTACATCCGCCTGCAATGGGTTGAACCAACCGGATCGACGCCGAGCGCAAACCCGGTCGGGTATATCGTACAACGCTCGCGCGATAATGGGGCAACCTGGCGAGATATCACCGATACAGTAGACGGACTAGCCCGCATCCAGGGATCGGTATATGCATGGAATTTCAATCGCGGCGTTGACGGGTACCCCGAAGCGACTGCGAACTATGGATATTCGCCACTCTCTGGTTACCGCTTCCGCGTCAAAGCGGTCAACGCTGCGGGGACTGCCTCGCTGGGCTGGACTGCGTGTACGGTCAATGCGTCACAGTACAGATCCTGGAGACCGACCGTTCCGGCAGGCGGCGGTTCACGTTCTTCGATGCGCACCGCAGCGATCTCCTGGAACCGCGAGGCTAACGCTTATGGGTTCCTGCGTTACGAGATTCAGGTGCGCCGGACGTCGGCCCCTCCTGGAGGCGATACGCAGTGGTATGCGCCGGCTGCCGGACTCAATGCCTATGGAACAGAATTAGAATATAAGGCTGGCGTATCTGGTCTCGAATTTGACCTGACGAGTGAAGAGTGGACTCAATCACTACCGCTATCCGGCCAGGCCGCAGGAACTCCGTCTGACACATCGTACGAATTTCGCGTCAGAACGGTTATCGATGTGCCGCAGGCAGCCGACGACATGCCGAATGGGCTCTATGCCTCTGGTGGCAAACGAGCGTCGGCGTGGTGCACCGCAATCGCCGTCCTTGCAAAGGCCACGAGCGCTTACGACCTGGTCTCAGGGGCAGTAAACCAGGCCGCGCTAAGTACGGTTGTGGCGACATCCATCACAACTGCTCAGTCAACAGCAACCGCTGCTCAAACTCAGGCAAATACCGCAACAGTGCTGATTGTAGAGGATCATCTATCGCCGGAGCTTCCAAGTGCTACATATCCGGCAAACAAACAAGTGTACCAGACAGCAGGAGCACAGCCGAATACGATGTGGCAGGTAAGCGCTGACGGCGCTTCGTGGCTGTCTGTTAAGGTTGACACATCAAATTTGTCTGGAACTGTAGTGACGAATCAGATAGCTACCGGAGCCGTGACTGCAGAGAAAACAAAGATTAAACGGCACTACATAATTTAAGGTGGCAAATTTTCCACCTTATAGAAAGGGAGTAACGAATGGCTAACCAGGTAACGAACTCAAGGTACTTTAAGCGATACGCTTTCGAGGGAACGAGCCTGCCGGCAGACTGGGCGATAGCGGCGCAAGGTACTGGAATGGCGGTAGCCGTTGCTGGCGGGGCTCTCACGATAACAACCGGGACTACCGCGCTTGCCGTCACAAAGGTGCGCTGCTCAAAAGCGATGCAGCCTAGATGTCGTGTCCGATTCGTAGCCAAACTATCACAGCGCATAGTCAACCAGACATTTTACCTTGAGGTCGTGGATGCGTCTGGCACAACGTACGCTCATTACAAATTCGATGGAGCAACTGCCACGGCCTGCTTAGTAAACTCGGCCTACGCCGGCGTCGCGAATGCAGCAAAGAGCCCAGGTACCGCGCCTACTTCCGCCGCTTCCTTCCTTGCCGACATACGTCTCGACATGGACAGGGCTATCTTCTCAATGATCGCCGCCGACTCAGTTGCATCAATGTCGCCATCTACTCACTTTGACAAAAACGTTCCAGCGAACGAAACAGAACTCTTCATAGAAATCCGGGCTGAAAACGGAGCGTCTGTCCCAGCATCGACGACAACCTTGACCATCGAATCTGTCATGATTTCAGACATCGAAAATCTCTCAGTTGAGGTTGTGCCTGGTCAGGCTATATCAAACCCGGCGACTGCTGTCCCAGTCATAGCGGCAACCACCATTCCGATATCTGGATCGGTTACCAACACGCCGCTCACGCCAACTGCTTCGACGATTGTCTCTGCGGCATCAACTAACGCTCAGTTCATCAAGGCGGCCGCGGGAACAATATTCAGCATCAATGTTTCAAACGAGCACACCGCGGCTCAATATCTCAAGATATACAACAAGGCAACAGCTCCAACTGTCGGTACTGACCAGCCAGTGCTCACAATCCCATTGCCGGCATCAAGCAGGATCGAGGTGAACTTTGGAGCTATTGGGATGAGGCTGAGTGCTGGTATTGCTGTAGCGATAACGGCGTTAATGCCGTACACAGACACCGGCGTTGCTACCGTGAACGCGGTTCGTGTTTGCACGGCGTACGCGTAAAGGATACGCATAATGGCATACTCCGTCGCAGATAACTCACCGACTCTTGGCTACATAGCCTGGGCCGGCGCTTCTATTTCGTACGACGGAGTACTCAGCGCGATTGCCAACGGCTCTACTTGCAGGAGATATGTTTACTGGTTGCAGGCGAGCCCATTGGTATTCCAGACGAGTGACGCCTACCCGGTACTTGCCGAGCAAGACTGCATGGTGTTTATCAACAACGGCGGCATAGCGCACTCAGTCCTTGATGCAGAAGTAATTCACGGAGACATGCTAATCGAGGGATCTATAGGCGCAAGAGCATTATCCGCAGGCTCTGTAAAAGCAGATCACATTCAAGCCGGCGCTGTCCACTCAGATCATATTGGCGCTGGAACCATCGATGCCGAACACATGAAGATCGACTCGATTGAAGCCGGGCATATAAAGTCTGGCTCTGTTGAGACGGAAAAATTAAAAGCAGGAGCTGTAACTGCTGAAAAAATATACGTAAAAAATCTAGCTGCGATTAATGGGAATTTATCTGTTATTTCTGGCGGAATAGACGATGTGTTTAATTACTGGTGTATGTCTGATTTTCCAGGAAAACCAGAAGAAAGAGATGTTGGTGAATTACGAGCTGGTGATATTTTTGTCTATTTCAAAGTAGATCCTGGTGCAGCAGGAACATCGCTAGATCCAAAAATACAGCTTATTGCTGGACCTGATTTTATAAAACTCACAGACGATGGAATAGAGTTCAAGACAACAATCTTCGATGTCCAAGCGTCAGTGTCAAGTTTTACGTCTGGACTCGATATAGTCGGGAGGGTGACTATAGGTTCCGATGTAGCAATTACATCGCAGGCGCAATTAACATTAAAATCAATGGGTGAGTCTGGAGGGCCATCATTTAATGACTATGCGTCAATCGCAGTAATGAATGGAAACAATGCAAGCAAACTCGCCGACGCCACACTCCACTTACAAACAGCCGGTGTATTGGGTGGAGATCCATGGATTTCGATGCACGTTCTTGGGAGTCATGGATGGGCAATAGGAATAGACAATCAGGATGAGCTGGGAAATCTGAAATTCAACTATCTACCAACAACGCCGGCGGCAAATTGGGGAGCTGTGAAAATAGTATTTTCTCCAGACGGATCTGCATGGTTTACTGGAAACATAACTTCCAGCGGAGCGATTACTGCAACTGGCCTAGTTAATGCTCCTGCGTTCAATCTTTCTGGTTATTGCGAATGGGACACTGGGGGTTTTGACGCTACTGGTGGTGGTGCCGCTATAGTAAATGACAGCACTGGATATAAAGCTTTAATGATACTAGGTAACAGATCGGCTGGTGGTTCTAGGATAATAAAGATGTGGGACAACTTGATTGTCTCAGGAAATATAAACGCAACGACTATAACTGGCACTACTGTATGGGGTGCTGTCGGAAACGACTACGCCGACGCACTCGACCTTCCACATGACGACATAGCCCCTGGGCTCGTCGCCATGATCTCTTCTGGTCGTGTACGTCAGTGCAAATCACGCAGCTGCGACGAGGCTGTCGGTATTGTAACAGACACGTATAGCTTCTGCGCCGGACGTGATGGGCTCCCAATAGCAGTCGCTGGGTTCGTCCTCGCGCACGTCGACCATAAATACAAGACAGGTACGCGCCTCACCTCGTCAGAATCCGGTGGCCTTACACTTGCCATAGGCTGTGACCGCGTACTTGCGACCTTCGTATCAACTGTAGAAGAGACGCAGTGGAATGGCAAACCAGTCGGCGGGCGAATGCTTGTGAAAGTGATGTAGGATGGCGACAAGAGTTTATGGCATCCCACTAACCAAGGCAAATCTTAGGTGTAGCTCTGCTGGGATAGAACTACCAGCCAACACAAATATAGACGACGCTACATATTTTAATATGAGAGGGGATGACTGTGCGTCTCAGGTATCTATTAAAGACGTTCTTTTTACAGACGATAGGTGCAATGTTATATTAAAGAAGCCATCATTAGATAGGTCTAGCTGGATCACCGTTCAGACTCACGCAATAGATGGTGGTGGTACAAATACCACATCTGAGTACAGATGTAATTACCCTCAGCCCTTAGTTGCTTACGGCCTACGCACACAACATATAGATCCAGCCGTCAGAAATTGGATGGTCGTAGTATCAGTGCCTTATGGAGACGGAAGAGTCACTACTAGTAGTTATACAAGATTCTATGGATTCTTGGAAACTCTATACGGTGATGTTGGGTATGGCAAAAAACTATACAACTGGCAACATGAGATAGGAGCCGATTCGAGCAGAATAGAAAGACTTCTTAGTAATTGGCCAAGAAACAATTCAAGTCTTTTATACAAAGAGAATATATCTTTCGGAGGGTATTTGTAATGGCACTTAGGGTGGCAATAGGAGCGGAGCACAATTCATCTGGTGTGTATTTGAATGATGTGTACATTAGGATCGGACTAGTATCATTCTACCCGAAAATAAGAATGCTGAAGGCGGTAGTGTACGGATTCATAAACAGCGAATCCGGGCAACTAAGTCGGATCAGAGAGGACGCAGAGTCTATTGAGTTCTCTGACGCTCTCTCCGCTACTCCGCTCGGATTCATCTCGGGATCGTTCACGCAGACACTCGGCGTTGAGTTTTCAAGGTCGCTACAGGTTTTGCAGACATTCAGGGACCCAATGTTTTTATTCACTGACATATACCATATGGCAGTCCCTAAAGAGACTTCAATCGACAACGAAAGTCTTTGGCCGTACGTGTACGGAATGATAAGAAACGATCCAAGATTTGAGAATGTGAGGGATGATATATGAAGGTCATAACTGTAATCCAGAACCAAGGCGCTGTCGAGGCGCTGAAGCAGGCTCTTCCCGCCGATGGTGCTACTGCAATGCGAATACGCCGCGCCATGAAGCCGCTCTCTGCCGCGCTAGACGACTATAAGTCACTCATCGAAGCAAAGCTAAAAGAACTCGGTAAGACTGAAGTTCGTAGCGACGACCCGGAGATGCCTGAACTTGAAAAGTACCTGAACTCAGCCTTGCAGGAAGAGATCGAAGGAAAGATCGAGGCGATCCTGACCGAGGCCGATCTTGAAGGCCTTCGTGTGCCTCGCAGGAACAACACAATCTCTGGCCTTTCCGTTTTTGAGATCAACGCCATTGAAGCTCTTGGTCTTCTCATGGCTGGAGAGTGATGCGCATGCCAAAACAAATGTATGTAAAGCAGGATATAACACCAAATAACCATTGAAAAACACGCTTTTTATCATTTTAAGTGATCTATTTTATCATTTCGGGCGCGTGGTTACATTCATCAATAGCCGGGGGGCGTCATCGCCCGGTTCCCCGCCGCTGTAGCCGGACACGCCCCCCCGCCGGAGCCTCCTCGCGTCGTCATCGGGTATACGCGCCGTTGCCGTGACAAACGCTCCGGGGGCTCCGGCTTCCCCTCTGTGTTAGTCCCTGTGCATTGGCCTTTTTCTGGAACAACGTGACGGCCATCAGCGCCAGAGCGCTGGTCTTTAGCGCAATTCCATCGAGCGGTCGGTCGTAACGAAGCACCAGGAAAAGCCCTGATTCAACTGAAGCCATTACGGCGATGAGATCCCCGATATTGGTATGATACTATTCACGTATTGAACTGAGCACGCTCGCCTCAGCGATGGATGCATATCAATCCTGCAACTCCATACGGATTTGCCTGTATCGATGTTCGATGGCTCCAAAGGCCGTGACGATTTCCGGATCGAAATGCGTCCCGCTCTCGTCACGGATTATCCGGCACGCCGCTGGATGGCTCAGCGCCTTTTTGTAGCACCGATTGGACGTAAGCGCGTCGTAGACGTCGGCCAGGGATACGATACGCGCCGCCAGCGGAATGTGCTGTCCCGTGAGACCGTCGGGATATCCGCTGCCGTCCCATTTCTCCTGGTGGGATCTGGCCACCTCGACGCCCATCCGCAGGAATTGATTGTCAGGGTACCGCTCCTTCACCGCGGAGAGCGTGTCGGCGCCCAGCGCGCAATGCCGCTTCATCACGGCAAATTCTTCCTCAGTCAGTTTTCCGGGCTTCAGGAGGACAGAGTCCGGGGTCCCGACCTTGCCGATATCGTGCAGGGCCGCCGTCTGGTACAGGGTGTCGATGAAGGTCAACGTCAGTTGCGTCGCGTACATCCTCATCGCATACATCTGTTCCGCCAACGTCCTGCTGAAGGTCTGCACCCGTTCTATGTGCAGTCCGGTGTCGGAGTCACGCGTCTCGGTGATCTTGGCCAGCGCGAAGATGGTCGCCAGCTGTGACGCGGTCGCCGCCTTCACCTGTTCTTCGATTATCTTCTCGAGCCGCACGTTGTGCGACTCCAGGTTCACGTTTAAAAGGCTGAGCCGCAAATGCGTCTTGATACGGGCGATCACTTCCTCTTCCTGGAACGGCTTGGAGATGTAATCGACGCCGCCGACGCGGAAGGCTTCGACTATGGTGTCGGCCTCATGGTGCCCGCTTATGAATACGATGGGGATATGCTTCAGGCGTTCATCCTGCTTAAACCACCGGCAGACGTCCATGCCCGACATCTCCGGCATGAGGAGGTCCAGGATGATCAGGCTGGGAGGGTCCACGACCGCGGCCTCGATGGCGAGCCTCCCGCTCGTGACGGGCCGGGGGGTCAATCCGTTGCGCTTGAGGATTATCGACAACAGGCGAAGATTGTCAGGCGCATCGTCTACTATAAGGACGCTCTCTCCTCGTTGGTCATGCATTATTTCATCTTTCGTCATCTTGACGACCTATGGAATTGAGTATGCCCTGGTAGTCGAACGAATTCGCCAGTTCCTTGAGCCCGTTGGCCAGGTCGGGCGAGGCGATCTGTATGGTTCCGATGATCTGGACGAGCTCGTCGTAGCGCGCGGCTATCGACGCCTCGCGCAGGCTCGCCAGGGTAGCTGGAGGAAGGGCCCGAAGCTTGCCCTCGTCGAACGGTCGCGTACCTGCTTCATCCGTGGTATTGGCATCGCGTTCATTCCCGGCGGCAATGGTACCGGTCTCCTGATCCAGCACTTCGCGAACCTTGTTCTGCAGGGCTTCTGAGCTGAAAGGCTTTCCAAGGAAATTGGTCCCCACGTCGAGAACGCCGTGCTTGACTATCGCGTCGTCGGTGTAGCCGGACATGAAAATGACCTTTATCTCCGGGCGTTTTTTCATGAGTCCCTGGACCAGCAGCCTTCCGCCCATCCTCGGCATCACCACGTCGGTCAAAAGGAGATGTATGCGGTCGGCATACTGGGCGCTTATCCTCAGCGCGTCCTCGCCGTCGGCCGCCAACAATACCGTGTAACCGACCGCTTCCAGCGTCCTGATGGCTATCTTCCGGAGTGCCTGCTCATCCTCGACCACGAGTATAGTCTCTGTCCCGTGCAGTATCCTCGTGCCAGTCGCGGACGCGGAGACCTCCGCTGTAGCGGCTCCCGATTCCCGCGGTAGGTACACCTTGAACGTTGTCCCTTTGCCAAGCTCGCTGTAGACCCAGATATTGCCGCCGCTCTGCTTGACGATGCCGTAGACGGTCGAGAGACCGAGGCCCGTCCCCTTGCCCAATCCTTTTGTGGTGAAAAACGGCTCAAAAATCCTGGCCTTGGTCTGTTCGTCCATGCCGCAGCCGGTGTCGGAGATGGACAATTGGACGTACTGGCCGGGCTTGACACCGCTATGGGTCGACGCGTAATCGTCGTCAAGGACGGCGTTGCGCGTTTCTATCGTAAGCTTGCCCCCCTCGAGCATCGAGTCGCGGGCGTTGACCACGAGGTTCATGAGCACCTGCTCGACCTGGCTCGGATCGACCAAGGTCATACCCAGATCCGGCCCCAGCGATTCGTTCAATTCAATATCCTCGCCGAGCACCCTCTTAAGCATCTTGTCTATCCCCGCGACTACTTCGTTCAGATTGAGCAGGGAGACCTGCAAGATCTGCTTCCGGCTGAACGCGAGGAGTTGACGCGTGAGCGCTGTCGCGCGGTCGGCGGCGTTCTTCACCTCCAGCAGATCCTCTTTCATTGGATCGCCGTCCGGCATCGCGTTTATGACGAAACGCGAATAGCTCAGGATGACGGTCAGCAGGTTGTTGAAGTCGTGCGCGATGCCGCCCGCCAGGCTGCCTATGGCCTCCAGCTTCTGTGAAGCCCGCAGCTGTTCCGCGAGCCGTTCGTGATCTTCCTCTATCCGCTTTCGTTCCGTTATGTCGCTCAGGATGAACAGCGCGCCTTCGTATCGACCATCGGCCCTCAGAAGGGGGTTCACCGTGATTTCCAGCCACTGTTCGCCGCGGCGGACAATCGTTGTCTCCCGCTTCAGGTTCTTCTTCGACGGAAGGCTCAGGTGCTCGGGAATGGCGTCAGCGGAGCCGAGAACGGCCTCCCAGCAGTCTTTTCCTATCAAATCGACGATAGGGCGGTCGAAGAATGCTTCCGCGACCCTGTTGGACCGCAGGATGCGGTTATCGTCGTCGAGAATCCAGATGACATCGGTGATGGAGTCGAATGTCTGTTGCCACTCCCTGGCGGCTTTGATCACGTCCTCCTGGGTCCGCTTGCGCTCGCTGATGTCCCGGATATTGCACTGGATCACGTCGCGATGATCCACGCTATACGTATTGCTGACGAATTCGACATCGATCATTCGTCCGTCGCGGGACATGAGCGGCATATCATCGTAACGGACGTACTTGTTTGCCAGCAATTCCTCGAATCTGGTCTTGGACGCATCGATATCCTTGAACGCGCCGACCTCCCAAAGATGCTTGCCCAGAAAATCCTTCTTCGTGTGTCCCGTCAGCGCCGTCAGGAATGGATTGACATCGACTATCGTTCCCGAGTCCGCGTCGAGTATCAGTATGCCGTCCCTGGCCGCCTCGAAGAGGCGACGGTAGCGAAGCTCCGAGGCGCGCTTGAGCTCATCGGACCGTTTTCGCTCGGTGATGTCCTGCACCGTACCGAGCAGCCTGGTGACGCGACCCTTCGCATCCTTGGTCGGATGCATCCTGGCCGCGAAAAAGCGTCGCCTCCCGGCGGGGAGTCTGGCTTCTATATAGTATTCTTTATCCTGACCGGTCTCGATGGCCAGCCGCGAATACTCGCGTACAGCCCGCGCCTGTCCAGCGGAGTAATATGTCGCCTCATCCTCGGCGGAAGGAGGCCCCATTGCCGGATCGCGCTCGTACAGCTTGTATGTCTGGTCTGACCAGATGAGTTTTCGTCCCTCGATGTCATACTCCCAGTTCCCGACATGCCCTAGCGATTGGGCCTCGTTCAGCCTTCTCTCGCTCTCCCGCAACGCTTCCTGCACCCTCTCCCGTTGCAGCCTCGCTTCCAGGAGCGGCGCGACCGGCCGAGCCAGTTCCTCCAGCGTGCGTATATCCTCTTCCGAGTAATCCGTTTCCCTGTTCGCTACCTGGATTTGACCAATGACTGTATCCTCGATCAGGATAGGTACGGATATGTACCTATGTATGGCGATATGCCGCGATGAGAGGTCTCCGTATGGTTCGTTCGATATGATCGTCTTCCTTTCTCGGACAGCGAGGGACCATGTCTCCTTCCCCCATGTCTCCCGCGGGAATCTCATCGTCGCTTGGGAAATGCCGCCCGGGTCCCCTGCCTGCCGGGACATGGTGGGTATGACCATGTCCCCGTTCTCCTCGAGATACCCGAAACAGCCGATAGGGCTGCCCATGATTTCAAGGAAGACGCCAAGCACTCTGTTGTACAGTTCCTCTTCCGGAACCGTACCGAATATGGCCGCGATGCGGATATGCGCCGCGAGTATTTCTTCCGTTCGTTTATGCGCGGTGATTTCCGCGTCGAGCCTCATCGTCCGCTCGACGACTTTCGCCTCGAGATGCTCGTTGAGTTCGCGCAACTCGTCGCGGGCGTTTATAAGTTCGCTGTTGCGGCTTACCGCGTTCTCGTACGTCGACAGCAGCAGGTCGAGGATTTGCAGGCGATCGGCGGTAATGAAGAAGCGCTGACCGGCGAACAGGATGTTGATGACCATCTCGCTCGATGACGCTTTCCGGAGCGCCTGGTTCGCGAGGACGTTCTGGACGCGCGCGAGCAGGGCGTGATCGTCGTACGGCTTGCAGATGAAGTTGTTGGCTCCCGATTCAAGCCCCTGGATGACGTCCCGCGGGTCTGC
>Ga0154384_1178_pt3 | contig 13751 bp, 18 predicted proteins | sample RifGroB1_FD_115896 | JGI IMG/M metagenome (GOLD analysis project Ga0154384, IMG submission 115896) | Spirochaetes bacterium GWB1_59_5 | reverse complement strand
CTCGCGCGCAGGATATCGGCTTCCTCGCTCTTGCGTATATCCGCGATGACGACGAACTCGTCCCCAGCGTAACGCGCTATGAAGTCATTGGCATGCAGACAGCGTTTAAGCACGCCGGCCGTCTCCGCCAGGGCCTCGTCGCCCTGGGCATGCCCAAATCTGTCGTTGATGTGCTTGAAACCGTCAAGATCGAGCATGATAACGGTAAACAACTTGTCCGCGGAAGCAAACCGCAACTTTCGAGCTAAATAGCGGTTCAGGCTCCTCCTGTTGTGGAGCCCCGTCAGGTGGTCGGTAATCAGCAGATCGCTCTCGATGCTCAGGTACACCATGAGCAGCGAAAGCGCTACACCGGGCCAGAGCAATGTTACCCCAAAGAACATACTCTGAATGATACCGCCCAGCATGGGTGGCACAGCGAAGAAAAGCAACGGGAGGCGGCTTCGCTGCGGAATATGCGACCAGTGCAAAGCGGCCGCAAGCAGGCCGTAGCCCAGGTATAAATACGGAATTGCCGCCGCGACGATGAACAGGCTACCCCTGGAATACACGTTCTCCGAATCGAGTCTGAATATCCAGCCTGTCTCGGGCGAAGCCAAGACCAGTAGCGAATGCGCGATAACAGGCGGCGACAGTACAAGAGCCAGCCGCTTCAAGCGTTTGCCGTCAAAAAAGGTCTGATAATCGGCATACAGCGCCCAGAGAAACGTGACAAACGGCTGAATAAAGAAATAGAGTATATGTACAAGGTTCAGCGAAATACCCGAGCCCGGTTGGCCGTCAAGCCCCCAGGTCAGCATATCCAGCACCAGTTCGGCGATAGTCAGTATGAGCAGGCCTAGAAAAAGCCTGAAGCGGAGCATCGAGCGGTCATCGCCTATGGCGACCATGACCAAAACAATGCAGAGCATCGCGAGAGAGACCACGTTGGCGTCAATTCGATTCATGAACTGTATGATAGACATCGATACGCTATCTTATCGTCTTTTCAGGGTAAAAAGCAATGCCGCGGCTTTTGTAAGGATAAACAGAATATACGTTAAACCCTTAGCAAGCCACGGAACGCCCTGACGTTATAATACGATTGCGCGCCGTTGTGATACACGAAGACAGTATCGTAGCGACGATCGGCAAAGAGGGCGCCGCCTAGTTTTCTAATGGAGGAAGGAGTCTTCACCCAGCTCGATGTTTTCGTGTCAAACTCTCCAAGCTTCTGAAGATCGCGATATTGTTCTTCAGTTAGGAGTTCAATGCCCATGGTAGCCGCCATATCGACGGCATTGGCTTCAGGCTTGAATTCCTTTCTTGATTCCTGCCCTTCCCTGTCGTAACAGATACTTCTACGACCCTTGGGGCTTTCAGCTGAGCAATCAATAAATATATATTCGCCTGCCTTTGCGCCAAACCCGACAACATCGGGTTCGCCGCCGGTTATCTCCATTTCGTTGAGCGACCTAAGTTTATCTGAATTGGCCTCCAACTTTGCTTGTACGGCGGACCATTCAAGGTCCTTATGACGGTTCATGTTTTTGCCAAAACGTGTCTTTAATGCACCCACTAGTTCTTCGCGTTGTTTTGCATCCATGTTCTTGACTCCTTACAGTCCCGTCTTTATCGATTGCAACGCTAATCAGCAAGCGTCGTTCCAAAATATATCGATTACTACACGTACAATCAATAATGCAAGGTCCTTACTTTACAAGTTTTTCCGGACACATGATTTCTATAGGTCTTATATGATACATGATAACTTTTGGATCTGAGAAAAACGCATATTCCCAAGGATTTTTTAGTACGAATTGATGTTGCACAATATCAAACGTTTTACTATTCCTGGGTATTTGGGTAGCTTCACCTTTTACTATGGTATAATTCCAATCATAGGCCTTTTCAAAATGATAATTAGCTCTGTGATCTATAGCAAAACCACAGCGCGCGTCTCTTGAAAGATTTTTTGATTTTAAAGTCCCGCTATGCGATATGATAAAAATATCATCTTTGTCGCTAGATAAAAACGCCATTACAGTCGTATGAGGTTGCTCAAACCCTCTTGTAATCAAGACGCCAAGCTTATTATCAAATTCTTTATCCTCAAACGTAATATTATCGCCTAGAACCGAGTTGACCGAATTCCTTTCAGGCCTAGTATCTTCAATAAAATGAAAGGAATTTGACCTATATTTTTCTACAACCTCATTTGAATATACACCAACTCGTATTCTTCAAGTTTAATAATTGATTTTTCTAAAGAATTCTCTTCTATCGTCGCCTTGACCGATGCGCGATAGACTTTTAAATCTCTATCATAGGTTTCCATCCCCGTTCTGTTGTCCAAGTGCAATGTAATTTTTTGATTCTCTTTAAATGGATTAACCTTGGGATAATACAAGACAATTTTATACGGTTCAAACAAAAAAGCGCCCGCGACAATTGAAACTATTTCCTCGTTTTCATAGCCTGAGACAATTGCGTAGGTGTGACGAGGTATAAAATTTGACAGCATAGAAAAACTCCTTAGGCGTACCCGCGGGGTCCAGCCAATATACTGGGCTGAATCTACCCAGCCGCTTTTTTACTGGCTATAAGAAACAACCTGTTCTTAAATACAACATATATAGAAATGCCGCATATTATTATTGAATATAGAACAAAATAGTGTCCATTCATTTTAGGAGAATACGCCATGTTTGTTAAAGTCAAATTTGTTTGAAACAGTATTACTGCATTATTCATCATCCAATGAAAAAAGATGCCCGCAAGGAACAAATTTCTATTATTGCGTATATAAACATCTGTCATCAGGATTGATACGGCAATTTCAGAAAGAATAAAAAGCGGATAGTATTTTAAGCCAATAGCATATTGCGTTGATCCGGGTCTTAAAAACTCAACCAAATGCCACGCGCCAAAATAAAAACCGACAAAACAGGAACTAACTAGGGGAGACCATTTTTTTAGCAACTCTGGCAATACATACCCGCGTAAACCAAACACCTCTTCAACGATTGGTCCTCCGAGTAAAATTATGATCAATAAAAGCGGTATTTGCAAAGGCTCTGTTTTTACCATCTTGAACGATGGCATGTCTCCAAACAGCAGAGCTGCTACTACTAGCGTTAAAATATTTGCAAGCACTAAAAGGAGTAGTATTTTAAAATATTCAACAATAGGCGCCTTGATAGCAACAGCCGCTTTTATTTGATTTATTAATCCAGAAGGTCCTTTTAAATAAAGCGTCAAGAGTATTCCAGAAATAGGCATGCCATAGATAAACCACTGCGGTTTTCCGCTAATCAACCATGGACCGTATCCCAATATCGTTGTCAGAGTAAAAAATATTGCTACCTGAAATTTTTCAATACATTGACGCATATTACGGTTTCGGTTTTAATAAAATCGCCGAGATGGCGACCGGTATAACGGGAGCCGCAATCGAATATATCCAGTTTCCTTCACCCAGCATTAAAGACTGATAAAGCATTAGTGCGGAGGCAGAAACCGCATAAAGAAAGAGATGCTTTAACCAGAAAATTCTACCAGAAGGAATTAACGCCACAATAAAAGAAGCCAACAGCGGCAATGCAAATTGTCCCAACACTCGTAAATCAGCGCTGCTCTCGCTTATTTTTGCTTTTGCCAGTAGCGCAAATGCAATTGAGACAACCGTATAGCCGATAAAGGAGATGCAGGCGGTACTAACAGCTCGCAGAACAGCCTTTGACTTTTCAGATGCGATCAGTTTATGTGGGCTTATCTTATTATGCACCAACATACTAAAAACCAATGTCTGCAAGAGTATTTCCGGAAAGCCTATCGCATGAAACCATAGCGGAATTCTTGAGTAGACAATTCCTTCTATAGATGAAGGCGCGGCGGCGGGCGTTCCAAGGATGCCCACTCCAACAAAAATCATCCAGATATAGACCCAGCCATTTTTTGAGTCTTCCAACAGTTTCTTGAACGGCAATAAAACCAAACCAATAAGTAGCCCACGAAGTATCTGGATCATTGGCCCAAACACGGTGGAGACGGACCCAAATGGCTTGTAGTACTCTTTTATGATTGGCATCTCGAAAAGAACCTGGTACTTCAAGATTGACGATGCGAGGAAACCAAAAATAAAATAGGTAACGACATGAAATATCATAACTGTCAGAAGAAAGGAAAAAACCTGCTTTGATCTTGATTGTTCCACTGAATACTCCTCGAAAAATATACAATAATGAATTAGTCGTTTTTTCTTGCGCCAAGCACGTTTCAGGCTCTGCTTTCTTTATTCGCATAGAGCACCTTATAGTGCGTCATATATATACCGCTGGCAAATTCTACAGCATCCAATAGTTTTAATCGCAACGCCTTCTCGGTGGTAATCCATTTTTTTCCTGATCCAATCAAGACAGGAAAGGTAAAAAGATATATCTCGTCAATCAATTCAAAGAATAACGCCTGTGAGGCCAGGGCAGCGCCTCCAATACCTATGGTATTTTTTTCCTTACGCTTTAAATCCGCTATTTCATTCTTATCAAAGGACCGCCTTAGACTCGTTTGCGAGGTATCAACAGAAGTCAGTGAAGCACTGTAGACAATTTTCCTCGCCTTTTTCCAGACACCCTCATACTCTTGTATATAATCCGGCAACGCTTCTCTATCCGGTAAATTCTCCCAGACTCTTAGTATTTGGTACATATTTTTTCCTAACAGAAAAACGCTATTCTCTTTTTCCAGCTTGTTTATGAATCTATGCACATCTTCCTGAGGCTCGGCCCAGTCGAAATTACCCGCCGCATCGGCAATATAACCGTCCAATGAAGTCAAAATTGCATAGTGCAAGGCGCCCATTACGACCTCCTCGATCAAACATGCGATATTAGCCACTATATGGTCAGCTACATAAAATCTTTCATGCTCCATTCAGTATCATGTATAATAATAGAAAACAATCGATTTTCCGCCGGGTATAATCCTGGAACGCCAAGCTTTTGGATATAGCCTTCCTTGCCATAGTCAACCGGCACGTTTATCCTGCTGATAAAATCATTAGTACACTTCGCGTTTCTTTCCTCGACCTCAAGGAGAACATCAACGCCGGGCCGGGCAAAATAAACAGCTTTATGTTCTGAATAGTTCTTGAGGCTTATAGTATGCAGGAGCCAGCCGATACGTCCCATGAATGATGAAAATTCCAGCAGATCATCCACGTCCAAAGCGATATGGTGTAATCCGGCTCCTCTTTTTTTGAACGCCGCCAGGTAGGGGCCAGTCTTAAGGGGGGCCTGAAGAAGCAGTCTGGAACAAGATTCTGAAGGCCCGATATAGGTTTCCTCAGTTCCTTCTGATTCAAACCTCTCGATTTCACCGACTAAACAGCCTACTGTTTTAAATTTTTCTGATATTTTTTTTATATCAGAAACCAAAATAGAAACATGATTAACGCTCACCCTCATGCGCGCCTCCGAAATAGCCATAGAAACGCCGGCTCTCTTGCTCCGTCTTCTGCACGCACTGTCATAGATATGTCTCCTTGGCTAAAAATGCATAGTCTCACCAACTCACCGCGCTCATTCTACTAAAAAAACATTCCAGCATATGTCATTTCTATTTTTCTGATCGTCTAATACCAGTTCCTTTATTTCTACCGGCAATTGGTCATGTTGCCATGCGCATTCTTTCCGGCCATTTTCAGTTTTATTTCCGCCCTCGCTAGCGGCCAGTACCGCCCTAATCGCGTATGCCGCCGCTCCCAATTCATGCGCCGCTACGTGTGCTACGGCGGCGGCCTGGCCAGCCGACAGCGCTGCCAGCCTAGCGGCTGACAGCCTTGCGGCTCCAACTACGTCACGAGCGGCGGCATTAGCGTCGAACGCCGCTTTTTTTGCCTCGGTCACTGTTATTTCCCCACTGGCCCACGCCCGTGTTGATTCTATGGCTTTACGAGGTCTATTATCGCCTGTACGTTCATTTTCAAAATAATGAAGAACATGTTCTGAACACCTTGCCGCCCATAGCGCCAACACATGGTGATCCGTATCTGTCAGGGTTCCTCCGCGCCTGATCGTTATAAATCTTGAATCTCTTATTCTTGGTAAAATCATAAAGTCCCTTATCTTGACTCAGAGGCAGGGCTCCGTGATTGGACAGTTTGAAGCTCTTTATGCGCGCCTCACCCCATGTATTTCTTGCCGATACTTGAGTCGATGCTCATTTTAATGATCGTGACGCCATCATACGAATGGTCATCCTTGATGTTCCTGTCAAAAATCGGTTGCGGGTCCTTTTCCAGATGATTCAGGATTATCTGCAGGCCGTGCTTTTTCTCTGCGAGCTCATCAACGATACACATAGCACCGCGTATGACGAGCGATTCGTAATCATGATCGCATCTGGTTTCAAGATATCCATTATCTTTGATGAGGGTTGCGCAGGCATTGGCATTCTTCCTGATGAAGTCCAGCTTGTCGCCCTTGTTTGCACAATGGAAGTACAGCACATTACATTCAGCGTCCAGCCCATAGCTCATGGTGACAATATATGGGATATTATTATCGCAGAGTGCTATGGTTACGTGATTGCCTGCCTTAAGCAACGCCGTCTTTTCGCCTTCACTGATAATCTCATTTCTTTTTCTTTTGGGGTGGTACTGATCCATTGGCAAACTCCTTATAGATTGGTACTAATCGTAACAGGCCTAATTATACTCTTAATACCAATCTTATGGAGGGGTCAGCGAAGAAATTTCAACACGGCCCCTGCCGCATTATTATTTCCACACCGCCAGTATTCCGCCGTACAGTACGTAGCTGAGCAGGAACAGCCCGTTGTTAATGACGAGCACTATCGACTTCCGGCCTTCCCACAGGGTATTAAGGCTATGGGTCAAGGCGAAACCGGCCCAGACCACGAGGCCGACGAGGGAGCCCTGCGCGAAGCTGGCGGCGCCTATGCTGTTCACCAGTACCATCATGCCATAGACGACAAGGAGCGACGCAACGAAGCCGTTTACGAAGAGCCAGGGCATAGCCTTCTTTTCAGCCTCGCTCATCTCGTGCTTTCCGTCCATGCCGAGCGCCTTCATCCAGGGCGTGGCGAACAACAAGGGCGAGTACCATACCCAGCTCAGTACGAAGTTGACGAGGGACAATACGACCAGAGGCGCAATGGCCACGCTAAAATCCAGCATACAGACTCCTTGTTAGGCAGAAATACATCACGCGCCTTCAAAGGCGCGCGTCAGCTCGGCAATATCGAATTTCTTCATCTTAAGGAAGGCCTGGGTAACCCTGGCCATTGCGTCGCCGTCGCCAGAGGTCATCATAGTGTCCATGGCGGTCGGCACGATCTGCCATGACACGCCGTAGCGATCCTTGAGCCAGCCGCATTGTTCCGCCTCGGGCTGAGCGGAGAGCGCATTCCAGTACCGGTCCAGCTCCGCCTGGGTATCGCAGTACAGCATGAGGGAGATAGCCTCGTTGAAGGTAAAGGCGTGTTCATAGGCGCTGTCCATCGCGGCAAATGACTGCCCGGCCAAGCTGAACGCTCCGTGCTTAACGGTGCCGGCCGCATCAGGCGCCTCATCGCTTCCGTATCTCATAGTCGGCCCCAGCTTGGAGCCTGCCACCAGCCCCGTGTACAGCTTCATAGCGTCTTCCGCGCGCCCGCAGTGCTCGCCTACAAACATCAGCGTCGGGGTTATTTTTTGCTCATACGGAATATCGCCCATCCGCATGATCTGCCACGAAAGACCGAAACGGTCTTCTATCCATGCGTAGCGCTCGCTGAAGGGATAGGTTCCGAGCGGCATCAGCTCGGCGCCTCCACGCAGACCGGCGTACAGACGATCCACTTCCTCGTTCGTGTCGCAGGCTACCAGAAACGAAATGGCTGGAGTGAACGTGAAAAATGGCCCGCCAGACATCAGCATGAAGCGCTGACCGGCCAGCTCTATGGTGAGCAACTCCACAGTCCCCGAAGGCGTGTCGCCTATAGTAGAACGGCTGAGTATGGAAGAGCCGGGAAACAGCGAGGTGTACAGCTCCGCGGCCTCGCCCGCTTCCTTGTCGTACCAGAGATGGGGAACGATTTTCTGCATGCTGACCTCCTGATATGCGTCCTCTAAATATAGCGATATTCGGCGCCGCATTGGCAAGAAACCCCTCAAAAAATCGCGACAAGACCTCCTGAAGTGGTGAAGTCTAGAACAACACGATTTCGGGCGAGGAATCCAGCGCCTGATTTCTTGACATACCATGATCTGCTATGTATAGTAGCTCTAGCTATCAGCGAGGCAAGGCTTCATGGACATCAATAAGGATCTCATAGCTGCTTCTTCCACCCCTCTCGTACTGGCCATCCTGGCTGAAGCGGACAGTTACGGCTACGCCATACTACAGCGAGTCCAAGAAATATCCGGAGGGCATCTGGAGTGGACAGACGGCATGCTCTATCCCGTGCTCCATAGACTCGAGAGGCTTGGCTACGTAGCGGCACGCTGGGAAGTCGCCGAGAGCGGCCGTCGACGCAAGTATTACGGGCTAACACCTCAGGGTCGGGCTCAGCTCGCAACGGAACGGGAACAGTGGCAAGCGGTAGACGCCACGCTGCGGGGTATCTGGCAACTGCTCATCCTCGATCCATCACGCTTACAGGGAGTCTGAACAATGATGCATACATATACAGTGGCGCTCGAAGAGCAAATCGACCAGTGGCGCGGTTACCTGCGAAAGCGCCAGGCCATCCACACCGTGGACATAGCGGAGCTTGAAGACCATCTACGCGAACAGGTCTCAGGCCTGGTGGAGGCAGGACTAGCCGCGGATGAAGCGTTCCTGGTAGCGGTCAAGCGCATGGGTAATCTGGACGCCCTCTCGCGGGAGTTTGCGCGCGAACACTCAGACCGCCTCTGGAAGCAGCTTGTCCTTGTTTCAACAGATGCGGAAACGCGGAGATCCGGGGGCCAAAAAGAAATGATTGTAGCCTTCTGCATCGCCGCGGCCGCGGCCCTGGCCATAAAGGCGCCGGCGCTCTTTGGTATGCCTATCGACGACGGAGTTGCCGGATTCTATATGCGTAACTTGAGTCTGTTTATACTCCCCCTCCTGTCAGTCTATTTCGTCTGGAAGAGAAAAACTGCCCCACGAACTATCATGTACCTTGCGGGAACATTCATCGTAGCGGCCATCGTCGCCAACATCACTCCGGTAACACCGGGCGGCAGCACTGAGGCACTCATGGCACTGCATCTGCCCATTTCGCTTTGGCTTGTCGTGGGCATAGCGTATGCGGGAACCCGGTGGGACCAGTCGGCCGGTCGCATGGACTTCATCCGGTTCTCAGGCGAGCTGTTCATTTACTACGTGCTGATAGCGCTCGGCGGCGGCGTGCTCTTCGGGTTCATGTCTATGATATTCAATGCCATAGGCATCGATATCGAGCCCCTCTTCGAGTCATGGCTACTGCCCTGCGGCGCCATGGGAGCGGTGGTCATAGCCTCATGGCTGGTGGAAGCAAAACAGAACGTCATAGAAAACATGGCTCCTGTACTAACGCGCCTCTTTACACCGCTGTTCGCCCTCATGCTGGTGATATTTCTATCAGTAATGATCTGGACCGGACGCGGGTTCGATATAGATCGTAACGTGCTCATCGCCTTTGACCTGCTGCTGGTGGTGGTCCTGGCGCTGCTCTTATATTCCATCTCCGCCCGTGATCCCCACGCACGCCCCGGCATCTTTGACATTGCCCAGATTGTATTGGTGCTCAGCGCTCTCATCGCCGACGCTGTCGCGCTCTGGGCCATAGCGACACGCATATCTGACTTAGGCGTTAGCCCCAACCGCGTCGCGGCCCTGGGCGTCAACATTATGCTACTCGTGAACCTGACAGGGTCCGCCGCGCTCTACCTCGGATTCATCCGAGGTCGCGGATCGTTCACGCGCCTCGAACGCTGGCAGACACGGTACCTGCCGGTCTATGCCGCATGGGCGGCTATAGTCGTGCTGGCATTTCCGCCATTGTTCGGGTATATCTGAACACGGTATGTATGCCGCATCCTTGAGTAGTAACGCTTGGACAGAGTCTGTGCCACACGATATTCCTTAGCTGGAACAGTCGCCAATATCTTATTTTTCCATTAGTTCTATTCCGCTATTTCTTACCTCAAATCCATATTTTTTGTATAGTTTTTTAGCTAGCGTATTATCAGCCCCTACTTCTACATTAAAAGCGCTTATAGTCTTTTCTTTTGCGACCCGCAGAACCTTCTCGATTAACATTGATCCAATTTTATTGCTCCGATATTTTTTATCGACGAAGAGATCATCTATTGAACAAACAAAGCCATAATTGCCCATTGCATAATAATATTTAACGACCACGTATCCAATAATTAGATTCTCACTTTTTGCGCAAAATACATTACCTACTAGCTCATTTGATATAAATACAGTGAATGCTTTGGTTGCTTTCTCTATATTAACCGTATAGCCGGATTCAGAGTAGAATGCTTTCATCAATTCAAGCAGGCCAGGAATATCCGATAGCGTTGCCTTGCGTACTGACGAGACCATACGTTCCCTTTCTCCAAAATCGCATTGTATTGTTCTGAGCAATTAGCATAACTAAAAATCTATTTTACGCGTTTAAACATTAAATTATTCTACCTAATCAATTTCTTTATTGGCTTTATTGTTTTTAACGCCCAGTCATAATGACTGGATGTTGCTGAAACAAGATACGCTCCTAATGATGTCGTTCCAGTCCATACATATTTTTTCTTTGTGAATAGATCGTCATCGGTATGGCTTTTAATTATATCAGTTATTTCCTTATGGCTTTTATTTAATAAGTGCAATGCCGCATTCAATTCTGTACCCTTATACTTTTCATAGATTCTATGATTCAACACTGGTAACGTTGCCCATGTCACATCCTCTGCCGGTATAGCGGGCTTCTTTCCACTCATTCCAATTTCATACCAATTCTTCATCATTACATGCCATTCATGTAGATGGCAAATCACATCAGCTATTGTTTTATCTCTATCATTAAGCTCATTATTGCTATAAATAATTTCTTGATATTCTTTGGGCAATGTTTCAATAAACCCAAATAATTTCTTTAAGTTTTCATCGCCAAGCGACAGCAACTCTGATTTATCAACTGGTCTAGGCATCGTTCCTCCTTCTATTCTGCGCCGACTGTGTTACAAGAATCATACCTACATCATTTTTATTTAACTATAAAATGCTTTCTATTTGATCCGCCAAACACATCAATGCATCTCGACGTTCCTGTACACTTTTTTATACCTACTTTTTTACAAAACTCAGTATACAATCAGTCTAGCGCAAATTCCATAGGAAATTTCATCCATTTTGATTCGATTTCGATCTAGATGTGGACATTTTTGGAGTTATCGATCCGTACATCTGTTTGGTTTATTAGCCCGCAATTGACGCCGGCATGGCATTGCCTTACCATAGGCGCAATTCAATGCCCAGGAGCCCATCAATGACTAGTCTTATGTTCACCAAAGCCATAACACGCAAGCCTGCCAGATCACTGGTACACGGCATAACAACACACCCCGAATTCGGCATGCCCGACTATGAACTGGCCCTGCGCCAGCACGAGGCCTACGTCAAGGCACTGGAGCGTTGCGGACTAGCGGTACAGGTATTGCCGGCGCTTGAAGCGTTCCCTGACTCCTGTTTCGTCGAAGACGTAGCCGTCTGCACAAAACGCTTCGCGCTCATAACTCTCCCCGGCGCGGCCTCGCGCGCAGGGGAGATTGCGGGTATACCTGAACTCCTGGCCACGCACTACCGAGTTATAGAGGAAATCAAGGCGCCCGGTACGCTTGAAGGCGGTGACGTTATGATGGTAGGCGACCAGTTCTACATCGGCCTGTCATCGCGCACCAACGCTGAAGGTTGCGCCCAGTTCATCAAGGCGCTGGAACGCAACGGTTTTACCGGCACGGGCGTCAAGATGCCCCCTACGCTACACCTGAAAACCGGCTGTTCTTATATGGAAGAAAATGTACTGCTCGTCGATGCGGCGTTTGCCGGTTATTCCGAATTCAAAGCGTTCAGGCACATCGACATCATGCCTGAAGAAACCTACGCGGCCAACTGCCTGCGCGTCAACGATTACGTCATCGTCCCCGCGGGCTGCCCAAAGGCTCTCGCCGCGATCAAGGCTCAAGGCATGAAGACCATAGAGTTGGATATGAGCGAATACCGCAAAATAGACGGCGGGCTTTCATGCCTGTCACTGCGTTTCTGAAGGTTCACCGGCCCTGCGCGGCCGTTGACGCTCGCACGCCGCGAGCATACGATAGTCCATGATGCACTGCGATCATCAACCTTAAGGAGCGTGCCGTGAAGATACTCTACCTGGTCATAGTCCTGCTCGTAGCCATACTCGCCGTTATGTTCGCGGCCCAGAACAGCGCGACGGTAGCCATAACGTTCTTTGCGTGGAGCAGCTCCGGGTCGCTGTCGCTCGTGCTCATCCTAACGCTCACCCTGGGCATACTCATCGGCGTGCTGATAATGGCGCCTTCGGTATTCAAGCGCTCCGTCCAATCCTCCGGCCTCAAGCGCCGCCTGCACCGGCTGGAGAAGGAGAAGACGAGCCTCAACGAGAAGATAGCGGCTACCGAGGAGAAGGACGCGGAGACATCAAAGCAGGCGGATCCTCCCACAGGAAATAGCGCCAAGTCGCCCGATTCCAGACCGAACTGAGCTTCAACCGCGGGTGTTCGGCTTTGGCTCCTCGGACTGTTCTCTTGGCAATCTTGCTTCGGCTCATTTCAACAAGGGCAACCCAAGCTCTTTCAGGTACTTATTGTGCTTCTTGGTTGCGTCTTTTATTTTCTCTTCGATAATCGCCAGATCTTGATTGACTCTATTCAGGTCAATCCCCTCTTCAGCCACGGCGGTGCTGATGTAACGAGAAATATTCAGGTTGTAGGCATTGCCCTTAATTTCGTCCATGGAGACACGGCGGGAGTAGCGCTCCTCAACCTTGCGGAACTGGTAAGTATCGACGATCTTGGCGATGTGTTCTTCGGTCAGGCGGTTCTGGCGCTTGCCTTTCTCGAAATATTCGGCGGCGTTGATGAAGAGCACATCGTCGTACTTCTTGCATTTCTTCAAGACCAGTATGCACACAGGGATGCCGGTAGAGAAGAAGAGATTGGCGGGCAGGCCTATCACCGTGTCGATGTTGCCATCCTCAAGGAGTTTGGTTCTGATGCGCTCTTCGGCTCCGCCACGGAAGAGGACGCCATGAGGCAGGATGATGGCCATGGTGCCTTCCTTGGCCAGGAAGTGAAAGCCGTGAAGCAGGAAGGCAAAATCGGCGGCGGACTTGGGGGCAAGACCATAGTTCTTGAAACGGAAATCCTCTGCCAGGGCATAGTTGGGTTCCCATCGGTAGCTGAAGGGAGGATTGGCCACCACGGCGTCGAAGCGTGGCTCCCTGGCGGGGTTGAGCTCCCGCAGGTAGTCCCATTCGTTCAACAGGGAATCGCCATGGAAAATCTCGAACTGTGAATCCTTGACGCCGTGGAGCAGCATATTCATCCGGGACAAGTTGTAGGTGGTAATATTCTTTTCCTGGCCGTAGATCTTGCCTATGCTGTGGGCGCCCAGGGACTTTCTGACATTCAAGAGCAAGGATCCTGAACCGCAGGCAAAGTCCAGGACTTTTTCAAGGTGCTTCTTCTTGCCCGTAGCCGGTTCCTGACT
>Ga0154384_1192_pt1 | contig 13799 bp, 9 predicted proteins | sample RifGroB1_FD_115896 | JGI IMG/M metagenome (GOLD analysis project Ga0154384, IMG submission 115896) | Spirochaetes bacterium GWB1_59_5 | reverse complement strand
TTCCCGACTGCCCCGAAGGGGTCTGCCCGGTGGGGTACGTGAAGGTCGTGACCTCGGCCAACGGCACCTTCATCCCGGGGACCACGGAGCTGGACGCCGCGCAGGTCACCGAGACCTACGTGAACCTCTCCTGCGCGCCTGCTGCGGCGCTCGCATAAACAAAGGAGTCGCGCCTATGAAAATGTTCTCTTGCATCGTAGCTCTGATCCTGCTCACCGCAGTCTGCGTCTTCGCAGGCGGAGCCTCCAAAGGCACCGGCATGACCGACGCCAACTTGAAGCCCACCTCGACCATCGGGCTGGACACCGCCAAGACCGTCACCACCACCGTGACCGGCACCAAGGTTGCGTTCAGCGACGTGACCATCATATCGGGGACTCACCAGCTCCAGGTCAACTGCGTCAACGCCGTGACCGGGGCGGCCTCAGCCGCGCGCCTCAAGGTCAACAACGCAGGTACGGAGATCCCTCTCAACGGGCTCACTCCGCCCTTCGTGGTGCCGAGCGGGGTCTCGTCACTGGCATTTACCAAGTACTCCACCGGTACCGCGACAGACTCGGTGAAGTGTACGGCCTACGGGAACTGACTAAGATTCATCGGACGCTGCCCCGCACTCAAAAGGTGCGGGGCTTTTTCAGTATCTAAGATCGGGAGGCGCTATGTACATGAGCCGAATGCTGGAAGTAGGCAGGGCCGAAAACGGGTTCGTAGTCGAGTGCCGCTGCAAGATCAAACCTGCGCAGAAGACCGCGAACAAGGAACTGTGCTGCGGATACCCAGGCTCCAGCGAGAAGCAGTACATCGCCAAGGATGCGAAAGAGGTGGGCGAACTGATTGCCAAGCTCATGCCGATGCTGGAAGAGGAATACGACTCCGAGAAGGCTTTCGATAAGGCGTTCGACGACGCCGCGATGGGTATGGGCGAAAAGGAGAAGAAATAATGGCGCGAAAAAAGAAAGCGGTCGTTGAACCGGTCGTTGAACCCCCCGGGGTCACCGTCGAGCAGCACCTGAAAGACTTGGGCCTGCTGGATGCTGAACCCGAACCCGAACCCGAACCCGAACCTGAACCCGAACCCGAACCCGAACCCGAACCCGAACCCGAACCCGAACCCGAACCCGAGATCTTCGAAGTCTCCCTCTTCGACACCACCCCGGTCTCGATCAACGGCGCGCTCGTCCACCTCCCCAAGGGTGCGCAGAAAGTATCCAAACAGATCTACAACATCCTCCGGGATGCAAATCTCATCAGCACCTAAAAGGAGACACCCGATGGAAGGCTTGAACCTGGACCTTGACGCGCTTACCCCGACTGCGGCACCTGTCGCTCAGAAGCTCCACAAAGGCAAGATCGAGTACGCCCCGCCCTTCTACACCATCAACGTCCAGCATGTCGAGCATATGCCGGAGTACGAGGTGATCGGAGTGAACGGCGAGGTGATCCAGGTCACCCGAGGCATCGACGTCCCCAATATCCCGCAGGCGTTCATCAACGTGCTGCGCCAGGCGATCACCTCGAAACTCTTCACCAAGAAGATGCCCGACGGCTCCGAGGAGCACGAGTGGCGCCCTGTCAACGCGATCCCCTTCAGTGTGGTCGAAGGGCCGTATCAGACGAGGAAGACCGATGACTAGAGCCGAAGTCCTTGCAGAATTGAGAGAGCTGGTCAGCGACACCGTGGCGCCTTACGCCTGGTCCGACGCGCGCCTGATGAATTTTCTGTCTCTCGGGCAGACCCAGTTCTGCAAGGACACCGGTTTCTTCCGCGACACGGTCAACTACAAGCTCACCACCGAGGAGGGGGTCTCGACCTACCTCCTCGACTCGGCGATCATCCAAGTGCTCTCCCTGACCAACGGCGAGGCCACCATCACCGAGGACGTGCGCTCCTCGCTCTTCGACACCCCGAGCCAGCCGTTCGCCTACCGCACCGATCTGGACAACCGCAGCCTCACACTGCTGGCCCCCGCCGATGCGGTCTACATCTTGGATATGTCGGTGTGGCGCGCGGCCCGGGTCGCGTTCAATCACAAGACGGGGGCGAGCTACGACGGCGTGCTGGAGATCCCCGAGGACTTCCATCTGGCCCCTGTCGAATACGCAGCGTACAAGTGCTTCAGCGATCACGACCGCGAGCGCCAGGACCCTGTGAAGGCTGCCGACCACCTGAAGAACTTCAAGCGCTATACCATCGAAGGCAAGCGCGCTTTCCGCCGCTTCGCCGGCTCCAGAGGCTTCCAACCGAACCCCATCTATCTCGTCTAGGAGTATCGCATGGCGAAGACTCCAGTCTCCAAATTCACTTTCGGCGGCATGAACAACGCCGACGACCCCGCGAGCATCGGGGCACCGACCTATCAGAATCGCGCATACTCCGCCTGCGCCGACATCGTGAACTGCGACGTGGACAGCAGCGGCAACGTGAGCTGCAGGGAGGGGACCACCTTGGATGTCGCAGCGGTCATCACTTCCGCGGGTCTGGGGCTTTGCGTCGTCGACGGTGTGATCAACAAGCACACCGCAGGGGATCTCACACCGCTGGTCGGCTCGCCCACCGTAGCGAACGTGACCGAGTTCCTGCAGGTGAACGACATCGTGGTCTTCTCGGACGGCACCACCATCGGGTACATCAAGGACGACCTCCCGACCACGCTGAGTGTCCCCGCCGAGGCGACGGACATCCTCGATCTGGAGGCGTGGGTGGCCGCAACCTACCCGGCCGGTGCGGAAGCGACTGAGAGCAACCTGGAGATTGACGCCTTCGCCATGTCCACCCGTCCGGGCTACTGCCTGGAGTTCTACAACGGCGCGGTCTACATGGCCCGCCAGGTGGTGAACGACTCTGGCATCGCCTGGTTTGTCTTCTGCACCAAGACCTTCAACGCCGCGAAAGAGGACGACCGCTTCAACGTCGTCGCCGGTTTCAAGGACCAGATCACCATGGTCAAGGCGGTCAACGACGGACTCTTCGTGGGGACTTTGGGTGGCACGTTCTTCCTCTCCGGTGATGGGGTGAAGGGAAGCGCCGAGGGCATCAGGGGCTTCACACAGAAGAGGCTGAACCCCTTCGGCGCGATCTATGGCTCAACCGTCAAGGTTCCCGGGAAGAAGGAGAAGGGCAGCGAGGTCGTCATGTGGCTCACAGCGAACGGCGTATACGCCGGCCGCGACGGGGGCGCCTGCGAGGATGTATCGGAGGATCGGGTGCTGGTCCCCTCGGGGTCCATGGCGGCTGCTTTCGTGCGGCAGACCGGTGACGACTGGCACTACGTCGTGAGCATCGGGGGCGAGGCGCTCGTGGTGAACCTGAAGACCCTGCACCACAGCAGGTACACCGACTTCGACTTCAACGGCTTCTTCGCGCTCGCAGGTCAATACTACGGTACGAGCGCCGACGGCGTGACACTCCTGGAGGGCGATGACCTCATTGATGCCTGGTTCAGCACCCCGGTCGTCGACTTCGAGACCCAGGAGCTCAAGCGCTGCGCCAACGCCTACCTGCAGGTCCGGACGGCAGGCGCCATGTCGCTGGATCTCTTCACGGACGAGGCGGAGGCCGCTGTGGATCTCCCCTTCGAAGGACCTTTCCAGGTCGAGAACGGCCTCCGCCAGTTACGGGCGAAGCTCCCCCGCGGCGCCAAAGGGTCCACCTGGCAGTTCAAAATCAAGAACGTGGACGGCTGTCGGTTCACAGCATTCTCGCTAAAGGTTCCGCCGGTCGTCTCGGGACGGACCATCTGAGGTAAAACATGGCACTTCAAACGCTTACAGGTACGCACGTTCAGGGTTCCGGCGCAGCCTCGGCAGGGCGCACCGTCAAGGCGATTCCCATCGCGGGTCAGCACGTAGACGCGACGACCGTAGATACGGCAGCGCTCGTTCTGACCGCTACTACGGACGCGACCGGAGGGTGGTCGCTTACGCTGATCCAGGGCGTCACCTACGACATCAAGATTGAGAAGTGGGGCGTGGAGCGGATACAGGTGTCAGGCGACGCCGGGCGGGATTTCGCAAGCTACCTCTGGGCCTCCGGAGTACTGCCGGCCGATGTGCTGGAACTGGAGGATGTGGAAGCCTCGATGCTGGCCTCGGCCGCAGCCACGCCAGCAGACACCGACTCCTTCTTCTTCGTCTCCACGATCCTGAAGAAGCTGTCCTGGGCCAACTTGAAAGCCCTTATCAGAGGCGGTGTGGTCTACGACACGGATTACACGACCCTGGCCGCCGCCAACGCTGCCGCTTTCGCCGCAGGCAGGCTCCTTAAGATCTTCTCAGTGTGGGACGTTGTACCTGAAACGCTCACGGCTTCTATTGAAATTCTCCCTGGTGGGCAACTGAACGGGTCGGGCAGCGTAGCCATCTCGGGAGAATTCAGGGGCAGCGATGGGTGTTTTGGGTTGAGTCAAGCGGTTACAGGGCTGAAAGAGGTCCGGCCTGAAATGTGGGGCGCTGTAGGGGATGGTGTCACCGACGATACAGCGGCACTGCAGGCGGCACTTGATTGTGGTGCGGGTAACCCTGTGAGTGTGCTCATCACTAAGCGGTTTGTGTTCAAGCACACAGGGTGCGCCATGACCCACCCTAACATCTTTTTGACTGGAGGCGGAGAGCTTTCTGGCGGGGCTTTGACCATCGGAGCCTCTACAGGTCTGCCGGTGGATTTCCACTTCGTCATCAACGGGGTCGTCTTCAGTTATCCTTCGCTGGTCGATGGGCAGCACGGCATCATCCTGCAGAACGCGCGGTACGGCAAGATCCGTAACTGCAGGTTCGTCAAGTGCGACAAAGCCGTTAGCATCGCGTCCATCGACAACATCCAGCACGTGAACCGACTACAGATCAACAACAACGAGTTTGATGGTGTGAACTACTGTCTGTACGGTGCTGGCTACTTAGGTGGTGGCGGTATCAAAGTACTAACCATTGGGGATATTGACTTCTCCGCAAACCACTTCTGCCTCTGCAAGATCAGTCATGTGTACCTCACGGGTCAAGATGGGTTGGTTGCAACAGGGAACTTCTACTACCACGATGGCTATGCAGCAGGAAGCCTCACCAAAGAGTATTGCATCTACGGTGACTACATCGTCAACGCCATCATCGCTACAAGCCAGTTCTTTGAGGCTGGTTACGAGTCGATCAAGCTCAGTCACTTCCGGTCTGTAACTATTAACGGCAACACGATCATATGGGGAGGGCAACGGGATCTGCGGGACGCCATTGCGCTGATCGGCGGAGACACAGCATCTGCAGCCGCTAACAACAGCAGCATCACGTGCAACGTCATAGCGTATCCTTCGAAGTCCGGTATCTCGGTTACGTCACCGGCAGGAAAAATCCTCGTGTTTGGGAACACTGTCAATAACGCAGGTATCGACATTGGTCAGTACTACGGCGCTACTGCTATTGACAGTGTCTCGCACTACGGTATTGACGTTGACTCGCTTGTGTACTATGTGGCCGTCTTCGGAAACTTCACGCCTGACAACCTCAACAACTTCTCTGCGTCCAACACGAGAAGCGCAGTCGCTCTCAACTACGACTCCGCACACGCCTTCAGTCCAGTCAAGCCGATGAAGCTTGCATTGACGGGAGTCGAAACTACATTCAGCGCGTCTGGCATTACACAGGTAACGTTGGCGCAATCCGGCGCTACAACCATAACAAGTATCACCGACCCCACAGAGGGGCAGGTGTTGCGGCTACGGGCGACAAACGGAAACAGCACACTCTCCGGTAGTGCCGCTACATTGAAGGAAGGCGGGACGGTGATCCCAAGTGGGCAGACATTGAGTCTGGAATACTTCACCTCTCCTAGCGGGTGGCATGAGGTAGGTCGGAGCTTTTAAGCCATGCAAATAGTCAACGCCAGCGACGCACCCTTGCCGGGTCAGATGCTCGCCCACGCGAAGAACCTCTACGCGCAGGCGAAGCTCCTCGCCACGCGCCCCGCCAAGAGGGTGAGCGCGCTTGCGTCCGACATCGGGGACGTCTTCATCTTCGTAGCTCGTCTGGGGTCAACCGAGGCCGCCGACCAGGTGGCGGTCATCAAGTCCGGCTACGTCTTCAGGGTCACAGGGGCAGGCAACGACGAGGTGAACGGCCCCTGGCTTACATGGGAAGGAGGTATCGCACCCTTCCAAGTGCAACTCTGTTACCGCGACCCCGAGTTTGGCGATTACACCTACCCCATGACGGACTACGTGGTCAACTTTGAAGCTGCCCTGATGGACGCCGCAGGGAACCTTGAGTTTGGTCAGACCTACTACCTGTCGAAGCTGGTCGAGGAAGATCCATGGTGGGCTGACGACCTGCTGCAGGATCTCGACGAGGGCGACTGGATCAGACAGTCGCGCATCGGGCTGCTCGTCACCGACGACACGGGCCGACAGATATTCGCGCCGTTCACGCCCAACCCTGAGTACCTGAACTCACCTGTCGGCCTGATAGCGGCTCACCCGCTCCGCGCCGTCTACACCCATTATGGTCCTCCGACGAACTGCACGCCTGTGATCGTATGGGCCAACCCTGCCGACATCCTGGGCGGTGCGCCGCTCTCCGCGACTGAGTTGAATGCAGCGGTGAAAATCCCCGGCACAGTCACCGATCTTCCCGGTGCGTACACCTACGACCCCCCGCTGGAGACGGTGCTGGAAGCAGGACCCCATGCCCTGTTCGTCAACTTCCAAGCGACGGATGTTCTGCACTACCTCCCGGCCACCGCCTCGGTCACGATCAATGTAGGCAAGGCCGCGCAGACCATCACCGTGGTGCAGGACCACTGGGACGATGTACTCGGCGACCCGTACCAGGGAGCCACCCCGGACACGCCTCTGGTCGGCAACACCTCGCACGGCGCGCACGGCGACGACCTTTTCGTGGGCGGAACGGGCGTGATCCAGGCCACCTGCACCTCCGGCCAGGCAGTCAACTATTTCTCGTCCAATCCCGAGGTGGCGACCATCGATATTCTCTCCGGAGCCGTGACGCTGATCTCCCGCGGCGAGGTCGACTCCGGCGTGTTTTTCTCCATCGTGGCCCCGGAGAACGACAACTTCCTGGAGGCCGTCTACACCGGACAGACGCACAACTTCTCCCTGCTCCAGCTCGATCCCGCGGACATCACCTTCACCATCAACACCTCGCCGATAGAATACGGCGAAGCGCTTGAAGTGACGACCACGGCGCCCATCGCCGGCACCTGGTGGGTCGATCCGGAAGAGGGCTCGATACTGGACCGGACCACAACCATCCCGCACTCCATCACCGCCGTGTTCACGCCGGAGGACGTGGAGAATTATGCCATGGACCAGACGTTCGATCTGGAGCTGGACGTGACGGCGGCCACACCCACCATCACCTGGGCGCCGCTCGACATGGTCTACGGCGACACCTTCGGCGCGATGATCATGAACGCCGTCGCCACGAACCCGCACACCGGTCTGGAGGTGGCAGGTGACTACGTCTACTACATCTACGACAGAGAGAACGTGCTGGGCACGGAGGACACCACCTCGGTCGACAACACCGGGGCAGACCTGCTCGTCGATTTCACGCCGACGGGGCCGAGTGCTGCGAACCACACGACGGCGACGGCGACGCGAACGCTCGTCATAGGTACTAAAGGGCTCCAGATCACGGCGCTGGCGGCCAGCAAGGTCTACGGCGCGGCGGACCCGGTCTTCGCCTACCTGACCGCGGGACTCGTCGGAGACGAGACGGCGGTGGACAACCTCACGGGCTACCTGTCGAGAGCCTCGGGGGAGGCGTCAGGAACCTACGCGATAACCGTGGGCACACTGACGGGCAATCAGAACTACCATGTCGAAAGTTTCACCTCGGCCGACTTCACCATCACCCCCGGGAACCGTGCTCCGGTCACAAGCTCTCTGGTCAAGACCAGCGGCAACTACCGCGGCGAGTCGATAGTCCTGACGGCGACGGCGACCGACCCTGAGAGCGACCCGATCACATTCACCTGGACCTACACCTTCAACGGCTCGGCCTATACGGGTGTGCACGACGGCAGCAACGTGGGGGGCTTCACCCCGTCGCTCCCCGGCGTCTACTACTGCTCGGTCCAGGCGGCGGACGGCGTCTCGGCCTACAGCTCGGCCGTGAAGTACCTGAACGTCACCATCCCTAACCGCACGTCTGCGGCTAACTTCACATCCTCGCACACGGGCGATTTCCACGTCGGCGACTCGACGACCCTGACCAGCACGACCCCTGCCGATCCAGACGGTGACAGCCAGACCCTCGTCTTTACTGTGGAGTCCTGCCCGACAGAGGGCGACCCCCTCGGGTCGATGGTCGAAGTGAGCACAGGAGTCGCCACATTCACCCCCGACGCTGCAGGGGCGTGGGTCGTCAAACTGACTGTGACTGACGCGCAAGGCGGCGTATCTTCAGCCCTGATGAACCTGACTATCCTGGCAGCGGTACCCACGCTCGCCTGGGGCACCATTGCAGGCATGACCTACGGTAACAGGCTGGACGCCTCCCGACTGAACGCTTCGACGGGTGCGGCTGGAACCTTCGTCTACACGGTGGGCGGAGTCACGGTCGCCTCCGGCGCGGCAGGTGCGCTCACCTTCTATCCTGCGGGCGGCTTCCTGCCCCCAGTCGGGAGCCTGACGGTGGACGTGGCTTTCACCCCGGAGAATTCCTGGGAGTATGACTTCGCGGAAGCCTCGCAGACGGTCACTGTGTCGAAGAAGTCGCTCACCGTCACCGCGACAGGGACGACCAGGTACTACACGGGTGCCGCCTTCTCCGGCGGCTTCGGGGCCTCCTACGACGGCTTCATCGACGGCGAGTACATCTTCTCGCTGTCAGGCTCGCTGGTCTACGGCGGCTCGTCGCAGGGTGCCTCGAACGTCGGCAGCTACGCCATCACCCCCTCGGGCTGGACCAGCGCCAGTTACGACATCTCCTACGTCTCCGGGACGTTGACTATCCTGCGCGGACTTGCCTCCCCTGGTGCTGCGTTCTCGCTGCCCGCCTTCGTCGTGGCCGGTGTCGCTCTGGGCAGCGTCCTCGCCAACGCCTCCAGCGCATCGGTTGCGGGGACCTGGGCCTACGTCGGGGAGTCGGGCACCCTCACATCCGCGTCGGTACTCTCCAAGGATACGGGGTACAGCATCGACGCAACCTTCACCCCGACGTCGAACCTCTACGCCGTCACCACGATCACGGACGGTTTCGTGGTCAAGGGAGTCCCGGTCATCACCTGGGGGACGCCGGAGGCGATCACCTACGGAGACCTGCTCTCGGGGACGCAGCTGAACGCCGCTGCCGACGTCGCAGGTTTCTTCGAGTACGACCCGCTCGCAGGGGTGACTCTGCCTGCGGGGGAGCAGGCGCTCGCTGTCTACTTCACCCCGGCCGACACCGCGAATTACACGGACGCGACGGACGGTGTCTGGCTCACGGTCAACAAGGCGGTGCCGGAGTTCACCTTCACCATCAACGTGTCGAGCATCCTCGTGGGCGGGACTCTGGCGGGGAAGTACACGCTGGTGAACCCGCAGGGCGGCGCGGTCACCTACCGGCTGGACTCGGCCGTGGGTACGCTCATCAACATCGACACTTACGTCTTCGCTGCGGCCGACTCCGGGCGCTGGGTCTTCGTTCTTTGCGCGGCCACGACGAATTACCTGGCGGCCGAGGCCAGTGACGGCGTGGCGATACTTGCGCCGGCGGAGATCACCTGGGCGACTCCGGCGAGCATCGTCTATGGCACCGCGCTCTCCGGGACTCAACTGAACGCTTCCGCCACCGTTGCCGGCACCCTCGTCTACGACCCGCCTGCAGGGACGATCCTTGACGCAGGAGAGCAGGCCCTTGGCATGACCTTCACACCATCGGACCCGATACTCCCGCCCGTCTCGGACGGCGTCTGGCTCACGGTGACTCAGGCGGTCGGGCTGGAGTTCAGTATCGACGTGGACAGCATACCGCTGAACGGCACGCTGGCGGGGAAGTACACGCTGGTGAACCCTTCTGGGGTGACGCCTCTGGCTTACTATCAGAAAGCGAATTACACCTGGGCCACATTCAATCTGAACACCTTCGTTTTCACCGAGAACAGAACCTCGATGACGGTCACCGTGGCGGTCGCCGCAGGGCCGAACTATACAGACACGGTGAAAAGCGACACGGTGCGCGTCGGAGGTTTGCCGCAGACCATCGGGACCATCTCGATAACGGGTGACATCGTGAATAAGAAAGGCGGCGGTTATGGCATCGTCTCGGCCACCGCTTCGTCGGGACTTCCCGTTACGTTCACGGCGAACAACAGCAATGTTTTCCTTGGGAGCCTCGCAGGGGGGAACATCCTCAGTATCGTACCCGGACAGTACACCGTCACGGCCAACCAGCCAGGTGATTCGACTTACGCCGCAGCGCCGCCGAAGTCCGTATTGCTGACCGTCATGAAGCTCCCACAACCTCTGGACTTTACCTTGAACCCCAGCATCGTAGGTATCGGCGGAGCTTCGCAGATCACGGTGACGAACGCAGGATACGGCACCGGGGCTCTTTCAGTCTATTCGAACTACAACCCCTATGCCACCGTCTCCGGGTGGGTCGCCACCGGTCAAGGCGAGGGGGATGTCTGGATAACCCTGACTAAACAAGCCGATGCGGTGTACGAAGGCATGGCTATGGCTCGCCTGCTGTCGGTGCGGGTGGTGCCACAGACGCCGCAGTATGGATGGGTCAAGAAATGGACCAACCCGAGAACGAATATCCTGCTGTACCCACTGTACAACGGCGGCGGATCGCAGGGCTTTATAGTATCTTACGACGGTATGTGGATGGCATATGGGGCGCTAACGACTATTTTACTCCCTCCGCCCTACGGCAGTACAGGGCTGCAGATGAACCAAGATACAGGCTGGAACTTTTCCGACGCATCATTCCCGTTTGGTTTTGGCGGCGGGTACGCTTATATGTACTACCAAGAAATGTATCATTGGGAACTCAGCTAAAGGAGAACCACCATGCCCATAACGACAGCAGCAGGAATAGCGGACAGCACCGCGGCGTTCATCACGGCGGCGCAGAACACGGCGACAACGGCAATCGCGGATCTGGAACTCGCCGCAGCGGCCTGGACCTCGGTCACCTGGGACGCGCTGGCCCCTACCGCGCTCAACACCTACACCACGCTCAGCGATGCCGACGCCACCATCAAGTCGGCGCTCGCCGCGTTCGACTCCGCACTGGATCTGATCGCGGTCCCGACGATCGGAGACGCTCCGGATCTCTCCAGTTACACGGCGGCCAAGTGGAACGACTCGGCCTGGACTACGCACAAGGCCCTGATCGCCGCCTTCGTCAGCGACATCACCAGCGCCGACGATCTGGACACGGCGGTCACCAAACTGACCAGCGACACCACCAAGCTGCAGAACGCCATGTACGCCAAGGACTTCGAACGCCGCTCCCAGGTGCTGCGCGACCTTAACTCGGCGGCGGACGCCTCGACCGGTGCAGCCGGCTTCAGCTACCCCAATTCCATGACCACGGCCCTGAAGCTGGACGCACAGCAGAAATTCCAGTTCGACATGAGCCAGACGGCGCGGGACCTGGTGACGCTCATGTTCAACTGGGCCAAGGACGTGGGACAGTTCGCCATCAAGGAGGGGACCGCCGTTCACAACGCCGACGTAGACTTCAACATCCGGTACGCCTCGGTGCTGATCGAGGTCTACGACTCGACGGTGAAGAACGCCCTGGCAGAATTCCGCGCCACCTTCGAGAGGAAGACTACGCAGTTCGACCAGGCGGTGAGATCCTATGTGGCTCGCGCCGATGTGATCAAGTTGAACAACACGGCCAGTGAGGTGAAGGATCGGGTGAACGCGCAGAACTTCGGGGCGCTGGTCCAACAGCACGCGACGGACGTGGCGCAGTCCGTGGAGACGGCGGCCAGGAATGCCAAGAACAAGATCGATGCGGCGGTCGCAGTGGTGACCGGAGCGACCAACATGGTGGCCAGCGCCAGCCAGATTTCGGTGGGCATCCTGACTGCATAAATATCTTTACCCTTAGAGCCGGTTACGCACCGGCAACCAAGAATTAAATATCTTTACCCTTAGAGTCGTTTTATGTATAGTGTCAAGCATTTATGTGGAGGTGAGTGATGGCTGAAACTGCGAGGTTCAACCCGGACTACTATGTTCCTAAAGGCGGTCCCGCCTTCCCGGCCGGGAACGGGCTTCGACCCATCGGGCCGATCCCTGCGAGGGCTTTCCCGGTGACACCCTACCAGCCTCCGCCTCCCGTTATCGACATCACGCCTCAGCAGCAGCAGCAGCCGGCGTATCGTGGGCGGGTCCTGCCTTCAGGTCCGACGATAGAGGTGGGTGGTCGCTCCCCGGTGCCTGCGCTGAGACCTGCTGCGGGCTTACCGCAGGTAAGTGGGGTCGCACCTGTTACCCCCGGTCCCGCGGTCGAGCGCACCATGCCCAACCCGAGAGGCCTTCGAGCCAAGACTGCCTTCGGGGGCGCACCTAAGGCCGCAGCCCCTGCCGCGCCTACGGGCGGCTGGTACCGCGCCGGGACGGCGGCAGCCAAAGCGAAGGCAGCGATAGGCGGAGCGCTCGCCCGAGGAGGCTCCGGGCTCGGCAGAACTCTTCTTAAATCGGTACTCCCTGTCGGCGGCGCGGTTATCACCGACATGGTTCTCCCTCACGAAGCGAACGCTCTCGACGACGTAGCCGCGATAAAGAACTGGGTGGACCCGTGGAATAACGAGGCGGCTTTCAGGGCGAGTACGGAAGGGGCTTATCAGACGACCCCCGCCGCACCCGCGGCGACTGCCACTCCCGTCGCGCCCCGATCCTCACTCCGCAAGACCGCCCCCGCGGCCGTAGCCGCTCCGCTCGCGGGTAACCCCCCCGATCCTCCGCAGGATCTCGCACCCCAAGCTCCGGCCTATCGGCCCATGATCTCCGAGCAGACCGACGCCGCGGGGGTGCTTCCCGCCTCGGTAGCGGCAGGGGTCGAGATCGGCGGAGCCAACGGCGGCTTCGGCTTCACCCGGAATGCGGACGGCACCGTGGAGCGCATGTTCTCCCTGCGGCAGCGGACGGCGGCAGAGGATCTCGCCTCGCCTCGCGAGGTCCAGCCGGAGGCCGCACCCACGGTGATCGACATGTCCCCCGGCTCGCAGGGAGCTTGGGAGCAGGAGCAGAGGAACACCGCGCTCACCGAGGGTATCTACTCCCCCCGCGCACGCGCCAAGATCATCCAGGATCAGCAGACTCTGGACGAGACCGGGGCGAACAATCTGAGGACCAACAGGGTGAGCCAGCAGAACGCCGACTCGTTGACGAGTCATTACCGCACCTCTGACAGGAGGACGAATGCGCTCCTTGAGGGCGAGGTTCTCACCCAGGAGTCGGGGCTCGCCACAGCGAGGCAGAGCAGGCTCAGTCAGGCGCAGAAGGATCGGCTGGAGCTTGAGGGTTTCCCGGTGGATATGAGTCTGAAAAAAGAGCAGACGAACTTCCTCCGGAAGAACGGCGAAGCCGTAGCGGCGAAGACCAGCAGTGATACCGCCGTCGAACGTCTCCAGATGAGCCTCGACCAGAAGAACGCCGCGCTCGACGCCAAGGGCGATGCCGACGAGATGAAGCTCCTGGCCGCGAACGATATGGACTTCAACAAGAAGTTCATGGCAGCGGGCGGGGACTTCAACGCCTACAAGACCGTGGAGCAGAACGCCGCAGCACTTGGGGCGGTCTACCGGAGCAAGCCGTTCAAGTCAGGCGTTCCCGGGTTCCGCA
>Ga0154384_1366_pt1 | contig 13862 bp, 15 predicted proteins | sample RifGroB1_FD_115896 | JGI IMG/M metagenome (GOLD analysis project Ga0154384, IMG submission 115896) | Spirochaetes bacterium GWB1_59_5 | reverse complement strand
GGGGTAAATTGTTTGTCGTGCTTGACAAATTGGACGAGAAGCCATGGTTCTCGAAGATAGGAAGGTGGTTCGTCCGACATGAGTTCCTTCGTATGGCCGGCCGGAATACCGAGGACGAGGGTTACAGGGAAAAGATGATCGAGGCCGCCAAAGTCCACGGAGCATCCGTCGTAATAGCAGGACATACCCATCGGGCGGAAGTCTATCGAGACCTGACAGGGGAAAGAGAAGTAACCTATGTGAATCCGGGAAGTGCTCTTGGGCGAATCAGTTATGCGATATACGATGGGGACTTCAGGATCGTAGGAGATAAGTGATGTTACAGTCCCTCTTCAGAGACACGGACGTAGCCCCTGACGCTGCTATCCGGACGGATAAGCTTACCGACCTGGACCAGCAGAACAGGTTCTTGTCCGTACTTCTGTACGCGATATTGGTCGGTGGAGGAGACGCAAGCGATTTGCACTATCATTCGGACGGGAGTGGCCCAGAACCGATGGTTTATGACAGTGTCCTTGGGTGCTTCCTAAAAACAGTGGTTTGAGGAGGGGATTATGGCGACGACAACGAACTACAGAATTCCAGTTGAAGAGACTTTCTCATGGCAACGTCCTGTTATCGCAATGGATATATCGGCGGCGCCGGCGACACCCGCGAAGGGAGATCGCTATGTAGTTTTGGCGACAGGGTCCGGTCTGTGGACGGGTCACGATGGGGAGATCGCGACCTGCACGGTGGGAGGCGTAAGTCCTACCTGGATCTTTGACACGCCGCTCGAAGGTTGGCAGCTTCATAATAACGATGACGATAAGATGTATAAGTACAGCGGGGCCGCATGGGCTGCTGACGATATATCCGTCAAGGCGGATAAGATAGTTCCCTCGGCCGGAGCGGGGACACTCGCCGAACTAGACGGTACGGGTAATCTGGCGGACACTAATGTCCTTACGCCGACCTGGGATGCCGATCTCGGCTGTGTCGTGATAGGGTTTGTAACGCCATAAAGTAGTCAAGGAGCGACATGTGGCGACGACTAACTATCAAGTTCCTGTCCTCAGTAGCTACGAATGGCAGCGCTCAGTCATTGACAAGGATTTGTCAACTCCGCCAGTATCTCCCTCGAAAGGGAATCGTTATATCGTCGGGCCTTCGCCTTCAGGAGATTGGACGACCCATGCCAATCATTTGGTCACTTGTACGAATGCTGTAGGCCCTGTCTGGGATTTTGTCGTGCCGCCGCAGGGGTCTGTGACGTATGTGGCGGATGAAGAACTCTTGTACTATTACAACGGTTCTATCTGGCGGGAATACGTCGACGCCGCTTTCAGTCTGATGTATTTGCCCCATCGGGGCAAGATGTTTGCAGATGACATGACGGCTGTGGCCGGGACGGGATTAACGACGACCAGCGCGACGGGGCAACGTTATGGATACTATTCGTATATGGGGAGTTACGCCAATGGCGATTCGGCCGAGTGGTCTTTTGTATGCGCGGGAGATACATATAATTTCTATGTGAGCGCGGCGTTTGGCTCGGCGATGGGTATCGTGGACTTTTATATCGACGACGTACTCGTGGATAGTGGATGGGATACTTATAATGCCACGGCCCTATTCAATCAGATAAGAACCTTCAGCGTAACTCTGACTCCGGGAGCCCACAAATTCAGATATGTGGCCAATGGGAAGAATCCGCTTTCGTCAGCGTGGCGATTCTTTGTGACCTGGGTCTCGTTTAAGCCGCCGGTTGATTAAGTAAAGGAGACGAGGATCGTGAGTATTCTCAACGTGACGAAGGTTATAGCCAACTATGATGTATCAGGGGCGGATGATGTGATTATTTGTGAAGCTGATGGATCTTTTACGGTAACGTTGCCCGCGGCTGTCGTGGGACGGTTGCTCACGTTTAAGAATATGGGGACGGGGGCGGTTGTTATCGCCTGTCAGACCGGGGAGAGTGTCGATGGGGCGACAACCGTGCAGTTAGGCTATTGGGAGTTACTTCGTATGTTGTGTATTTCTGAGGAGGGGTGGACATTGGTATAAGTGTCGTTATCGCCCATGTCGGGTTGACGGGTGGTATCGCATCAGTTACGATAGAAGGGATAGTTCGACATCGGAGGGACGCCAACGTGTGGACGCACTTCATTGATAAGATCGTGGATATCGGTGGGGTTATTGGCATCATAGCTGTTATCTTCGTGTTCGTTATCAGATATCTGTTCAAGAGATGGGATGGGCTGGCGTTGGAGCATCGGGACGTCCTTGCGAAACAGGCGGAGAAGTGTGTGGAGTGTGTAAGGGAACATGAAAAAGCATATGACGGAATGGTAGATGCTTTCGGGGAACGGCTTAGAAGTGTCTATCAGGATATGAGGATAGAGATGATGGCCCTTCGAGCCGAGAACATGAAGATACAGGAAGCCACGACGCAGGCTATAATAAAGACAGGTGATAGTTTGAACAATCTGACGAATCTCGTAAACCGTCTTGTCGGTATGTTGGACAGGCGCCAGAACGGGGGGAGTTGAAGATGTGTATTCAGATCGACGAGACACGGGCTCAACGCCATCTGCTTCTTGCCTTGTTCGGGTACGGCCGCATCCTCGGGAAGTTTGACGAGGCTTTGGAAAGCCTGGATGAGGTGGTTACCGAGATGGAGGGCAACGGAGGATTTGAGGGGATTCTCCCGGAGGTGGTGAATAATGGGGAATAGACTCATGCGGGCGATATTGTGGTTTGAACCGTTGGTGACGGAAAAGGGTGCGGACGGCAAGCGAGTGGCATCGAAGGGGTCAATCATTCTGTGGATTGTTCTCATCAACGATCTCTCCGTGATCTGGTATATCATCACTCACGCCGGAAACATTTCACATATCGAGCTTGCGCTCGGTTTCCTTGAGATTTTGACTGTCACCATATTTGGGTACGTTTTTGCAGGGAAGACTGTTCTGAACAAGAACAAGTACGGAGTCTTCGGAAACGGAGGTAATGGTAATGGAGGGAACGGTGGAGAAGCAAAGCCAGACAAGTCAGCCGATGTCTAAGTGGTATGTTGTTGGGGCTGTAGTTCTGATTGCGATCGGGTCCTTCCTCTATGGGATTACCCAGTTGAACTATTCCCACGAACGGGAAAAGACCGCGTTGATCCAGGAACAGTACCAATTACAGGTTGCGGAAAACAAGACCCTGCGGACGCAGTTCGATCAGCAGAAGGCGCAGACGGACGTAATGCGGACCCAAGTCGACGACCTGAAGGAAATCGTCCGAAGCCGGGAAGTGAACAGGTCTGGCACCACCATTACGATGAAGTATGACCCGGTTACGGGGAAGCTGGTCGAAAGGCTGGAAAGCAGGCTCGACGAAATGGAGAGGGAGAGGAATGAATCGAGATCCGAGAGTCATTCTGATACTGCTGCAACGAGCTCTGCTGTTGTATTGACGAGCTCTTTGTCCGTGGCGACGGCGTCTTCGACGACAAGCTTCGTGGCGTCCTCCACGACGGCCATATCCGAAAAAGACAAGGTGGAGGTCAAGCCCGCGGACGGGGGTAAGAACCGCGAGATGAGGGTTACGATCGGGGCGGCGCTTCGCAAAGGCAAAGTCCACGCGGTCGCGGGGTATCAAGTGTCGACTCTGGGTGTGGGGAACATTATACAGGTTGGGCCACAGATTCTTGCGGGAGACGATATTGTAGGAGCAGGCGTGTCGGCCGATATTCTTGGGATGCCGCGGGTTGGTGTGGGGTATGGATGCGATTTCAAGATGCGAGGATGTTCGGAAGTATACAATGTTGGGTTGCGTCTTGACTTCTGAGGGATAACAAATGGGCAGCTTCGGACAGGGTTCGTTCGGCCAGACACCGTTTGGCAGTAGCCAGCCGAACCATATCTACGCGCTTAATATTGCGGCGATCAACGCTTTGGACCCTGTGTTTGAACTTGCGGCCGAGCACATGGATTCGGGAGAGCACGTTTTCTTCGAGACGAAGATCTTCCGAGGAATGGACGACCTGGGGCATTGGCAGCAGCAGAGGGATTACCCGGCGAACTTTGATCCTTCCCGATGTGATATAATGTCGCTCGGAGGGGTGGCTATGTTCACCCCGGGTATCGCGCTCGACCCGTCCGAGTATTACACGATGATGGTGAGATCAACCACGGATGCTCTGGGGGATCTCGAACCGTCGAGAGATTACTGGTGGACGGATTGGATTCGGTTCCGGTTCAAGCCGGGGATCAACATCTGGAATGGGGAGATCAGCGATTTCATCTTGTGGGAGACATCGTTCATGGACACGGCAGTCCCCGTCAATGGAAGCTGCCATAACAGCGCGCCCTATGCGATCTGGAAGTGTCCGGATGTTTATGACTATTACGTGTGGGGCATCGCCACGAATCAAGCGGACTCTTCGATGCCGTTCAAGACGAAGAACGGTTTCATTGACTTCAACACATATCCGATCTTCGACGGGGTGTGGTACTTCCGGCTGGCCCCCGTGTACGGAGGCGTTATTGGGAAGATTCACCAGCATAGATTCGAAGTGAAAAACACAATTCTGACGGTAAACTAAATGCTGAGCGTATACAGAACAGGAACGAGCGTAGCCGAGTTTCGTCCGGGGATCGATACGATCAACGTGGCGTGGGCGCCGGCCGTTACCGGATGGCTGGAGATATTCTTCTCCTATGATAGCGGAGCGCAGTGGCTGGCTTGGTCTTCAAGACTGCGGCCTGGGTTTACCCGGATAGAAGTAACAGGGAGCACGTTCCAGTTTATGGCCCCGGGAGGCCGGTCTTCGTTGAACGCGAAGATCAGGGTGGAGATCTATGATCAGGAGGTGGGCGGGTCTTTGCTGCTTGAAGACGAGTCCGACATCTTCAACGTTACCCTCTGGCCCCACTCCTCTATCAAAGCGATCTTTCCAGAGAGGCAGGCACTTCTCGCCGCGGGAGATCAAGCTCTCGTTCTCGTAGGCTTGGGTGATGCGAGACTAACCCCGAACGGATATTTGTTCGAGATCAACTCGGAGTCACAGCTTGACCGGTTGTTTCCTCCGCAGACGAGCGTGGCCAAAGCTTGGAGGATCGCCCACGAGACGCTTCCAGGGCCGATCCACGTGATGAGAGCGGGGGATTATAACGAGTGGATGTCACTCAAGCCACACACTCCCCGTTCGTTCAGGTATATCTACGAGGCGTTGTCCATAGCCTATGATGCTCTTGCCCGTGTGAGGTGCGGCGTCGTGGTCCCCGTGGATGCGTACGCGGACCTCTCAGAATACGGTCTGGGTACGATATTCTCTTCGCAGCTCGCTCAGTTCTGTTACGAACAGAATGCGTATGTTTGCCCCGTGGTCGGTGTCATTGCCGCGGCTACGATGCAGAGAACGCAGCAGATCAATCTGGAGTACAACAAAGAGGTCCTGGACGACGGGACTCTGTGTCCGATAGACCTGACTGCGGTGAGGAGTGGCCAAGCCGCTCAGTGGAACAACGTGATCATCGACGGGATTACTCTTCTTGGAGTAAGTTCGTCTACGGTTTCCGGGATAGGGTTGCTGTCTTATAACGTCACGCTGAGACAGGTGACATGGACGGACCCGGGCTCAACGCCGGGGGCTCCCGTGGATATCGTTGCGGGGAACACGTATGATATCGTCAGCGGGGCCGGAAACAGCATAACGATAAAGATTTTGAGGATCCCGCAGGACGATTTCGATGCGGATGTTTTTGTAGGGTGGACGGATTCCCACCCGGGGGCGAAATATCTTTATCCTATTTACGGCTATACGGCGGTGGAGTATAATGAGTTTGTAACGGGAAGACTACTGAAGGAGACCTTTAATCTGTCCCCGGCGGCGGGGGCTACGCTTTCGGGGATCCCGGAGAACGATGATCCGTTAAACAAGCCGATCGCAGGCTTGGACGGAAAGACTTTCGTTATGTACGAAGCTTTCATCGATCTCCTGGCTCGCGGAGGAATCAATTCGACCCGCAGGACGGTGGGCAAAGGGTACACGCTCGGGACGGGTGTCACGGCCCATCCTCTCCAGTTGAAAACTGGTGCGGATCTGAGAGACCTTAACTCGTACAAGAAGAGCTGGAGCAAGATGAAGTATGTCCGAGTGGGGCACATTCTCGTCAGAGGAATCAAGTCGGCGACGGCGAATCTTCTTGGGCAGATGGGAGTGACGGCGGATCAGATCGAGGCAGCGGCGGACAGGGCTTGTAAACCGTATGACGGAAGGATCGTCGAATGGTATTCTGTCGCAGCGATGAGAACAGGTCTGTATAACGCAGATATCGTTCTCTCGTACAGGCCTCTCGGTTCCGTGGAAACCTTACAAACAACAGTCGGGATCGGTGTATAAATGACGAGCATCTTTACTCCCGACGCAACAAGGATCACTACGTACTCGGATCCTCCGGTTATGCCGAAGACCCGGGTACGAGCAGAGGGTAGCGCATCTTACGAGGACTTCGCGGAGCTGTTGGTAAGGCTGGGGAGCCATTTTCTCCCGAACGTCCGGATAACGGAGGAAGACCCGAAGAGTGACGCGACGACGCCCGTCGTCACCTTCGAAGTCATCCACGAAGCGCCACTCCGAAACGAGGTCAAGCCGCGGCCGAGGGACGTGTTCCCGGAAACGCAATGTGTTTTGCAGAACACGAACCTTGAGTGTACCCAACCGCGATGCAGTAACTATCCGTACTGGCCGGAGACGTGCGGCATCAAGGTGTATCCTTCCGATGCCAGCTTCTACCAGCCCGAGGGTAAGGCGTTCATGGTGTGGGGGCAAGTGCTCGTCTCCACCGTTCAGTTTAACTGCTGGGGTGAAACTGGACCGGAGGCGGAGCGGCTTTCACGCCGATTCCGCGATTTCATGTTTACAGTTACCGGCGTCTTAAAACAACGCGGTGTCAGGGACATCATCTTCCTGCAGCGGCTGCGTGACCGTACCGTGACGGCCTGGCGTGAGAATGTCTTCAGCCGGTCGCTTCAGTACAAGGTCGAATTGGAAGAGCTGTACGTCCAGGAGTACGGTATCATTTCGAAGATCCTGGTGGAGCTCACCGATCAGATGCGGTCGTTCAGCGAGAGGGAATACCTGTTCAATGGCGTTGTAGCAATTACCTAAACAAAGGAGGGAAAGCCACATGGCTGAAATCTATCCGAATCTGGCCGGGTTCGTCACCGATGTTAAAGATGGCGGTCTGGCCGCACCCCCTCCGCTTTCGGACACCGAGGTCGTGCTGCTGCTTGGCACGGCCCAGGACGGTCCGGATGATGCGCCGGTCGTAGTTACAATCCCCCAGGCGGCTCCCGATTTCTTCGGGAACCCGACTGCAGCCCCGGGCGCCACACTGGTGAAGGCGGTAAATGACGCTTTCATTCTCGGAGCCCGGAACATTCACGGGATGCGCATCGGCGGCGAGTATGCCGCCCTTGCTCTCCTGGAGGTTCCGCAGGACGTTGTCGGCTACATCGAGTACGATGCGCCGGTTGACTTCGACGTTCCAGCCCCGTACTACCTTGCGGGAGCATTCTCGGCAATGCCGGGAACGCTTCCCCTGGAAGCGGCCTGGCTCGCGACTTTCACCGGCGCCGGGAACACTGCCGCGGACACTTACGCGTTCGCGACAACCGGTATCGGCGAAGTCCTGTCGGAGAATCTCGCAGGCGGGAAAGTAGCGGCGCGCTTCATAATTGGGGTGCTTCCGGAGTTCAATGTAGTCACGGACATTCCGGCCCTTCCGTACCCCGATCCTGTGACGCGCACTACGGTGACTGACGCGAAGGCGGTAGCGAAGGGTGCATACCTGACGCTCGCAACAGGCATTACAACGAGAGACACGGATACAGCTCTGCTCGCCCTGGACCTCACCGGAACGGATCTTGAAGCCGTTCAGTTGTGGGGGAACAGCGGAGCACTGCCGGATCCGGGCAATGACGCCGCGAAGTTCGGCAATCTCAGCGTAGGAGCATGGCTCGCACACGTACGCAGCGTGGGGGGCTCATCCCTGGGATCGTTGACCAGAGTGGCGAACAAGACCAGTCTGAAGAGGACGTTCAACTCTCTCGCGATCTCGATGTACAAGATGGGCGGAGTAGGAGTGGCGACACCATCTGTTGCCGCGAACTCCACTGTCGAAGTGACACCGGGCGGAGTGAGCCCCGTTCTCGCGACGGAACTGGTTCTTGCAATGACGAACTACGACAGCACGACCGGCGGAGCCGGAGCCACGTGGGACGGGGACCTTGCAACCTACCCGACTTTCACAATGGCGCAGGCGATGAGCGCGGTCGGGCCGAGTCAGAAAGCGGCTCTTTCATGTAAGAGTGCGCCGAACTGGGACGGGGTTTGGACGACCCGGGACCTTCCGCTGCCTCGAAGGAGAGAGATCGAAGGGATCGGTACTGCCTATATAGCGATTTCTGGAGGCAGTACGATCGCCACGGGCGGGAACATTACAGTGACAGGGGCGAGCACGCTGGCTGGGAAAACGATCACTTTTAACTTCCCCAGCGGGACGAACTATGACCCGGCGGTGATTGCCCCGATCGTTCTCACTGAGGGTGTGGAATGGGCTGACGACCCCGGAGCCGACAATTCCGTTGTGGCGACCAGTATTATGGCTGCTATTACGGGGAATTCCACCCTGAACGATGTATTGACAGTTTCCGTTTTGGCGAACGTTATTTCGATCGACACACAGTTTCCTCTTGTGGGAACGCCGGCGAACGATATCATTATAGTAATCGGCCCTGTCGGCGGCATCACGGCTCTGTCTCCCGGTCTCGCGGCGGCAAATCCCGTCGTTCTGACGATGGGGGGAGCGGGAAATCCGTTCAACAAGAACGCGACGCCGCCTCCCGCGACGGAGCCGGAAACATTGTTCAGTCCGACAAATGGCACGAATTCAGATGTCGGAGGCTTGACGCCCGAGGAAGACTACGGAGATCTCACATCCGTGGTTGCTTTGGCTACGCCTCCCTCGTGGTGGTCGGATCCCGCGAACTTTACGAGACAGTCGACTGTCCCGACTTTGTCGGCGGATGAGACTTCCGCCAGCAGAGGAAAGTTCTACTACATTCGGGACGATGGCGGAGTCACGAATATTTATTTGCCCGCGTATTACACCGGTCTCGGAGAGGTCGGGAAGTGGGGCACCGCTGTCGCTACGGATCTCACGATCACTGTCGGCGGAACGATGAAATCCAACGTGGAAACATTCATTAGTTCGCTGGACGTCCTGTCGGGCATCTCTGGGTATGCTTACGATCCGACAAACGACGCCCTGATTTTGTCGGCGGCGTTCCTCGCCGGCACGGATCTGATGAGTTCCGACAAGGTTATCGCGGCAAGGGCGACTTTGCTGGATGACTCGGGAGTGGATGTCGGGGCAGACACCGTGTACACGGCAATCCAGGCCGCGCAGCTATTTGCGGCCCCGCCGGACAAGTTCAACGTTCCGTACATCACGACCCCCACGGGCACAGGCGTCGATACGGCGCTGACGCTTCTGGAGGATTTGAGTACGGTAAACCTCGAAATTGTGTCAGGGGACGGCACAGTAGATGCGATGGTTCGCGTGAAAGACGTCAACACTATCGCGGACATTGCATCGGGCGTCTACTCTTATCCGGCGCCGCAGGATTCTCCGATCGGAGTGTTTGGGCGAACGATTCTTGTCGACCAGACATACGACGCGGATCCGGGCACGGATGAAGAGGACACGATTCGCACGCCGTACATCAAGGCGTATCAGCTTCCCGATCTCTCGTACGAAGCTATCCTTTTCCGCAAGGGCGCGACAACCAGCGACGATTGGTATGCCGTTGGCGCCGTGCTCAACGCGGGAACGGAGGAAGCCGTTTTCACGCTCAAAACAGGGAGCGAACTCACGGTAGGCGAGTACTGGTACAACACCGACGTTGCAATCTACGAACGCGGCGTGTATCCGGGATCCGTTTACAACGGAGTATTGACAACGGTTGACACGGCCGGCAGCCTCGTGCCCGACCAGGGCACCCTGCGGATCGTAAAACCCGCGGGGAAGGGGTTCCCGAGCGTTTTCGACGTGGTGATCGCGGAAGGAGCCACCAACAGGACTTACCAGGACATCGTGGTGGACATCAACTCGAACAGCGTGAACAACGTGGCCATGGCTCGCTTCGTGGCCGACGTTACGCACCCCGTCACGAACGAGCTGCAGTACGAGCGGCAGCACAATCTGGCGGGAGTTTCCGCAGCGCCCCTCGCAGGAGGGGACGACGGAGTCGGGAAGGACATCGGCTACTATTTCCAGAAGCTCATTGGCACACAGCTCGACACGGGGGTTCTTCAGCTTCTCGAAGGCCATCCGATCGATATCATTGTGCCGGTCGGCCTTTATATGGATGCCGAGTCCAAGAGCCGCTGGTTCGGTCGAGACCGCAAACTGTGGTACAATGCAGATCGCGGTATCGTGATCATCAACCCGGACGGCACGCCGGTAACGGCAGATCCCGACGACGCGGACGGAAACAACACGGTTACCAACTTCGCCCAGCTCATTTCCGAACATTGCTATCAGACAGCGATCAACGGGAACGAGCGCATCGCATCCATGGCTGTCTCCCCGGCGACGGACACGTCGTTGAGGGGCGTCGCGGGGCGCACGGCGAAGTTGACCAAGACGTTCGGCGTTGATCCCACTCCGATGAGGGACGGCTTCAAGTCACAGAACCCGCTTGACGGCAGGATAGAGGACATCGGGAGATATACGAACGTCCACGCAGGCCCGGACTTCATCTCTCCGTCCACTGATCGCCCCACAAGTTGCGAAGTGGCCTACGCCGCTTTGATATCCACGTTACCCCCGACGTCAGCTCCGACGGCGAAGATCGTAGCGGGTGTGGATACCCTCAATTACAACTACAGTATGCCGCAGAGGAACGCGCTTACTGGAATGCACTACGCGACCTTCTTCACCTTCGGCGGAGTCGTGTATAGCGGAGACGGTGTCACCGCGGCGGGGGATTTTAGACCCGGACAGCCCTCCGACTTTACAAGACTCTCCACGGTCAGGGTCGTACACTCCGCTCTCGCCGGCATCCGGCGCGTGGGCTTCCCATTCATTGGGCAACCCAACTCCATCCCGCAAAGGATAGCGCTTAACACCGCGCTCGATGAATTCCTGCGGGCCATGGTGAGTGCCGGTGCTCTGAGCTCTTATGAGTTCACCATCATCAGCACGAAACAGATGCAGGTGATCGGCGAACTCCGCATCATGTTGACGCTCCGTGTATGGCTGGAGCTGCGTAGAATCACAACGATCGTCACTCTGGCGCTGCCAGAAGGCTAAAGGAGGGGACACCATGAAACAGACTTGCGTAAAGCAGTCGACTGGTTCCCTCCGGCAGGGAAACCAGTCAAGCCGAGTTGAGGCTGCCAAAGGAGGTGTAGACTAATGGCGACCCAATACTCACAGTACGAGCGGACCTTCACGAGTTTTGGGGGCCCGGACATTGTCCCGGTGTTCAACAACAAAATCATCGGGGAATGTCAGGCAGTAACTTACAGTATTAGAAGGGAAAAGGCTTGTTGATTTTGTCGATGTTGTATTGATCGACCGGGGCCTTTCAAAAGGCGGCTCAAATCGGGGAACCCCGACCGTGTGGTGACGAGGGCAATCCCGAGGGTAAGACCTCTGGCGACAGAGGAATCCCGTAGAGACTCAGGAAGCGGACTCTCGAAGCCGGCTTCCGGGCGCCGAGCAGGCGCAATACGCCGCCCCCGATGAGAATCGGGATGGTATAGTCCGACACTCCGAGTAATCGGAGAGAACATGGTTAGCCGGTTAGCCAAAAAGTGTAGGCCGGAGTAAAAGCCAGCTCAAATCGGGGAACCCCTAACGGCCGGGTAGCGCCGGTGACGAGGGCAATCCCGAGGGTAAGACCCCGAAAGGGGAGCCCGTAGAGACTTGGACGAAAGTCCTGAACGCGCAGACCGTCCCCGTACGGGGTGTGAGGTAGAGAACATGATAGGGAGAAGGCATGTGGTGAATGACGGTTTCTTCGACACAATGACGCCGGAAGCGGCTTGGCTACTGGGATTTGCGGCCAGCGACGGAACCATTAAAACTGGAGGGAAGTCTCCTTCAGGGCTTGGATTTTGTCTTGGGGGTATAGACGTTCAGGTCCTTTATAACATCCGGGAAATGGTTGAGACGGATGCCCCTGTGTATGAATACGAGCACGGGGAAGGACAAAGGGCGGCTAAGCTGACCTTCTCGTCGTCTAGGATACGTGAGTTCTTGGTGATGGTCGGTTTCAAGGAAAGGTACCCAAATTGTGTTGAAGGGTTTGACAGGCATTACATCCGAGGATTGTTTGATGGCGATGGATGTATCCATTATAGGACCGATAGAAAGAGTCTTAATCTCGTCCTTGCTGGGAACTATGATATTTTGGCTCAGGTGTCTTTCGTCATAGGAAAGGAACTGGGAGCGAACATAAAGCTTCCGAGGCCGACAAAGGATAACACAAACCAGATATCATGGGAAGGACGCATTGCTCGGTATCTGTACTGGTGGTTGTATTCAGATGCCGGGAAAGCGGTTTTGCCTCGCAAGGCGGCCTTTATGGATACATTGCCATTTGCCACGGTTGAGTGCTCCGTTGATTTACCAGTTCCACTGGAACGACTCATGAGTATATGCGGAACGATGGGCGGTAATAAGGTCATCGCCCGAGAGGCGAATAACGGGATTGAGTTTACGCTCGCGAGTCGATTTCAGAATCACCTTTCGACCTGTCAACAGTTCTGCGACATAGCGGATATGATTGGGATAGAGCCATCCGTTGTTCGCAGAAACAAGGGGATATATCACAGGTACTATTCTGTCTATATTCCTTTTAATCAGTTCTCGCGCGTTCATACGCTGGCCGTCGCAACAGTAGAAGATCTAGTTGCGACGATGGGATAGTCCAGACTGTCAGAAATGGCAGAATTGTCTATTACACCTTCGGCAGCGCGGACCCACGCGCATACGCTCGCGGAAAACGAGGCATCGCGGGGTCTATTGTGTTCGTCCAGTTTGACCGACATGCTCTGATCGAGGAACTGCAAGCGATCCGAAAGGGAGCGCCGAGCGGTCCGACGAAACGCGGACTGTTTGCCTCCGACCAGGACAACGCGGACTACTCGAATCAGGGGATCGTTCTGCCGGCCGCCAACTCCGAGGGCAGCATTCTCGGCGTTGACACATGGGGTCACACGATGACATCCATGCTCGGCGGCGAAGCAGGATCTTATGTGAACTTCGAACAGCTGCTCAATGACGTTTACCACCGAACAAAGCCGTGGTATGCGGATCAGCTGCCGGCGTTCCACATCACGCTCACAATGGCCAACGAACAAGGCCAGGCGGCGACGATGAGGATTCTGTATGCCGAGATCCTGAACGAAGGTGTCGGTATGTCCGTGGACGACACGGTGATCGAACAGGCCATGACGTTCGTGGCTCGAAAGATCATTCCGATTCGCGCGGCATCGCACGAGTTCCATCCGCAGTCGAATTAAAGAAAAGGTGAGCGGAGGAGGGGACAGCCCCTCCTCCCTTTTCCACAATGCCTCCATCAAAAGCCTTTTATCCATATACACGCGGTTCGATCTACTCCGGATTTGTGGAGGGTGTTCACAACGACGCGGAGAGAGATCTTGCGCGGTCCATCTCGGGGCCGAATCTTGTGGCGACGATGTATCTGCCCGGGTTCGGCCTTCGCGTCTTCGCCGAGTTGACCACTATCAGTTATCAACTTTACACCGATTTGGGTCCGGTCCCGGTGTGCGGGCAACGCGCGATCGCCGGGAT
>Ga0154384_1188_pt2 | contig 14043 bp, 15 predicted proteins | sample RifGroB1_FD_115896 | JGI IMG/M metagenome (GOLD analysis project Ga0154384, IMG submission 115896) | Spirochaetes bacterium GWB1_59_5 | reverse complement strand
GCGCGGACAATACGAGCGATGAAGACCGCGATAGTCGATGGGCTAGCTCCGGGAATCATCGCCGTTGGCGCAACTCTGCAGGGAACAAATGTCGGTAAATCCTGGGCCGCGCTTGCTCAGGAGGAGAAGCCGGCTTTTCGGGCTTTGTCCGATACAGGCGGTTCAGATACCGGCCTGAAACTTAGTGGAGACCAGTCTTCCGCACCAAGCCAGGTGGCGGCGCTTTCTGAGATGCAGGCCGAACGTGATACGTCTGAAAGCGTATCCAGCACTGCTCCCGGCGCCGTCCGTCAAGACGGTGTCGATCCGGTGGCGCTTAAGACGGCTTTGCTGGCAGCTGTCGGACAGAAACGGGTTGTGCTGTCTACCTGCCTGGAACGGTCGGGCGCTTGGACAATAGAGGGCGACAAACTCGTGATTCCATGCCTGAACGGCTACGATGCCGGGGCCGTACTCGCTGAAACCGGGCTTCTGGCCAAGAAAGTCCTGGAGATTGCGGGGCGGTCGCTGCGCATAGAGCCACGCGCAGCCGAAGTTGCGCCTCGACAGGCTCCCGTCGCCAGGAGCGACGATGATGACGATTCCGATGACGGGGATGATGGGCCGGCAGATCCTGTAGGAATCGTCGAGAAAGTGTTCCGCGGCAAGCGATCCGGCGGCTCCCGTCCCTTGTCAAGTAAAGGCGAGCCCCTTGCTGAAACTGAACGGAGTGAATCATGGACCTAAATGACGTTATGAAGATGCTCAAGGATCCCCAGGCTTTGCAGAAGCAGGCTATGGAAGCCCAGTCCAGGATGGCGGCCCTCAGTGTGGTCGGCGTCGCTGGCGGGGGCATGGTCAAGATGACAATGAACGGCGCGATGGATCTTCTTGCCGTGGAGATCGCGCCTGAAGTCATCGACCCCAGTGATCCAGGAATGCTTCAGGATCTGCTCAAGGCCGCTCATAACGACGCGGTATACAGAATCCGCGAGGCGATGCAGGCTGATGTAGCCAGGTCCATGGGGCCTCTCGCAGGCCTGGCCGGGCTCGGTACATGAAGGCGCTCGAGGAACTGGTTGGCATCCTGGCCCGACTGCCCGGCATTGGGCGCAAGAGTGCGGCACGCATCGCCTTCCATGTACTCAAGTCAGACGATCAGTACGTTGCCCTGCTTGCCGAGAGGATAGGGACGCTCAAGGAACGGGTCAGGTTCTGCTCTATCTGCGGTTCCTATACCGAGGAAGATCCTTGCGCTGTCTGTAGCTCGCCGGTGCGTGATCGTAACGTCATTTGCGTTGTTGAACAGGCGCAAGATGTGCTCACGATCGAGGCGTCGCACGAGTACCGTGGCGTGTACCATGTGCTCGGCGCGCTGATTTCCCCGCTCGATGGGATCGGGCCCGATGCGCTCAGGCTGGACCGGCTTGTGGACCGAGTCTGTAATCAGGGCGCGAACGAGGTTGTCATCGCCACGAATCCTACCGTTGAAGGCGATACGACGGCGCTGTACATCAAGAAGGTGCTCGAGGGTACTGGCGCGAGGGTTACGAGGCTGGCTACCGGTATTCCGGTCGGCGGCGATCTGGAATACGCCGACAAGCTGACGCTGGCTCGGTCGTTCCGGGGACGCGTCGTCCTGTAATCGGCGCTAGTTCCCTATTTTCCTGTAGCAGGACTCGATGATGCCGTCCAGGCTTTCGATATCGAAACCCAGTTCGCGTATTCGTGCCCTGTGTTCCGAGACCTGCCAATTCATATACGCGTTAGCATAGTTCCGCTCCATGAAATCGTACACGGTATTCTCCGCTTTGTTGGCATCGTCGCCGAAGGCTACCCCAGGTTTCAGGCGGCCCTTGGCAAGCGCAGTGTGGATGTGGCTACGCACCTTTGATAGGAAGATGTCCTTGTACACATCGTAGGCGCGCCCCGAGAGTCGCTTGATCTTGTCGCTGATTGAACCCGTTGCCTTGATTTCCGGAATAGGGTCTTTCTGTGATTTTTCCCGCTGCAACGGCGCTGTTGCAACGGCTCTGACTAGTTTTTGTTGCGGTTGAACGGCATTGGTTTGCCGGAGTTCAGTCTTCTGGGCACGTGGAGAGGCTGGCTGCTGGCCGGGTCTCGCAAGCCTTTGGGCAGGCTTGCCCCGCGGCCGACTGACTTTTGGGGATGGCGTTCTGACTTGCTCGGCCTTCTGAGGTTGCTCTGCCGTCCGCTGCGCCGCTTGGTGGATCACCTGCTGAGCAGTTGCCAGTCCATACAAGTTGGCCTTTATTCTGCGCCAAGTAGCCTGCATGTACAGGTCTCCCTGGACCGTATAGTTGTACCGCGTCGCGATGGTCGTAGACACCATCGTCAGGATGTCGTCGTCCTGGTACTTCCTATTCCTGCCGGTCTTGATGGCCTTGAACACTTCGTAGTTTTTGGTACCATACTTGCGGGAATAAAGCCAGACGATACGCTCGAACGCCGGATCATCGGCCCTGAGCCAGTATTTGTGACAGTACGCCAGGACAATATCCTCGTCGCGCTCGATGCCGGCGGGAATTTCTATGCGCTTGATGTCTGCCTGATCGAATTCAATCCTGGAGAGGTCGAAGAAGTTTTTCTTCTCGGCATCATGCTCGCGGCGTTTTCTGGATTCTTCGGACGCGAGGCTCGCCGCTATGAAATCAGTGGGCGTGTCTTCATCTACCGAGGCCTGGTCGTAAAATTCGCCTAAGAGGAATGCCGCGCGTTCTGTCTCGGCTTTTTTGTGACCCAGCAGTTTTGCGTAGTCAGCATAGGTCCCTGCCATGAGTCGGGCAGCATCCGCGTTGTCGGGTAGGAGTCTGGCTACGCGTTCCACGGCCTTGAGCACGGCGTAGGTTTCTCTCATCGAAATGCCGGCGAGCGGCGCGACAAGGGCGTCTATGTTGCCGCGCAACCGCAGGATGATTTCGTCGGCGCGCTCGGCAAGGAGTCCATGCAGGAACTCGGAGAAGGCCGGGGCATGGGTTCTGTAGAGTCTGAGCAGGATTACGCGCTTCGCATCGTCGGGATACCGGGGACGCAGGCGAGATTTGTATATTCCTATAGCGTCGAGCATCCTGCCCGACGCGCGCAAATCGAAGTAGCGTTCAATATCCGGATCCTCACCGTAGCGGAGTTCCGGGAAGACGCGCTCGAGTATCAACTCCCGGACGTCGCTGGTTCGATTTTCCATTTCGCCGGGCATTATACGCGGGCATGCGCGGGGATTCAAGCGACCTCTGACACGGTGTCGTGGGCTTTAAAAAGGAGGGACCGCCCTTTTATGGGCGGTCCCCGTCACGTCCGCGCGGCCACGGCCTACTGGAGGAGCTGTAGGACCTGCTGGGTCTTCTGATTGGCCTGGGCGAGCATGGCGTTGCCGGCTTGCGACAGGATCTGGTTCTTGGTGAACTCGACCATTTCGCTTGCCATATCCGCATCGCGGATGCGGCTCTCGGCGGCTTGGAGGTTTTCCGCGCCGATGTCGATACCGCGTACTGCGTGCTCGAGCCTGTTCTGATAGGCTCCCAGATCTGCGCGCTGTTTGTTTACTTGTTTGAGGGCCGCGTCGAGCGTCCCGATGGACCTGTTGGCACTGTCCGGACTGGCCAGTGACAGCACGGAATCGTCGCCGACGTTTTTGACGCCGAGGGCCTTGGCGGTCATCGTGCCGATGTAGACACGCTCGCGCTGGTCCATGTTGGCGCCGATGTGGAACCACATCGAGCCAGTGACGATATTCTCGCCGCCTTCTTTGGCAAAGCGTCCAGTGAGGACGTTCATGCCGTTGAACTGGGCGTGACTCGCTATGCGGTCAATCTCGTCGACGAGCTGGGAGACTTCAACCTGGATCTGCATGCGGTCTTCCGTGGTATAGATACCGTTGGAGGACTGTACAGCAAGTTCGCGGAGGCGCTGGACTATGTCCTGCGTCTCCTGGAGGTAGCCTTCCGTGCTCTGTATGAACGAAATGCCGTTGGCCGCGTTCTTTGAAGCCTGATTCAAGCCTCTGACCTGCGACCGCATCTTTTCAGACACAGCGAGTCCGGAAGCATCGTCGCCGGCGCGGTTGATCCGCATGCCCGACGCGAGCTTTTCCATGTTCTTCTCGACGCTACCGTTCGTGACCCCTAGAGAGCGATTGGCGAACATCGCACTAAGGTTGTGATTGATTATCATAACCTGATCTCCTTTCCATAGAAGCGACGGCCGACGGCCGCCTCGGCATCCGTGCCGAAATGCATGTGTGATCTCTCCGGAACGCTTCCCCGGGCCGTACCCGTGAACGTGAACCGATAAGTACCGCCGGGAATCGGCGCTCTGCGATCGCGCGTTCGCTTCGCATCCATTTCCCGGTGATCCTACACTAATAGTAATCGGCGTTTGGCTGTTGGGCTTTAGCGCAACTTGTCATGACCTAGGCAACCTTGCCCGCTCCGCCGGCCTGTGTTAGTATTCGGCGCGCGCCTTGCTGGCGTGCTGGAGGCATCTGGATGAAGGTTCGCGATATCGTGTCCGAACTCGACGGCGTTTTGTTGACCGGTGAGGATCTTCTCGACGTCGATATCAAGGCCGCGTGCGGCGCGGACCTGATGAGTGACGTGATGGCCTTCGTCAAGGAGAACGTCGTGCTCCTGACAGGCCTCGTGAATCCGCAGTCCATACGGACAGCCGACCTCATGGATATCCGAGTTGTGGTCTATGTCAGAGGCAAGGCTGTACCCAAGGATATGATTGCCGAGGCCGAGCGAAACGGCATGGCGATAATGACGACGAAATATTCGATGTTCCTGGCCTGCGGCCGTCTGTACGAGGCCGGCATTCGCGACGGCGGAACCCGAGAATCGCGATAGGCCATGCAGCTCCGCTATGAGGTGTCAGGCGCCGATCTATCTCTGGCCGGCAAGGCAAGCACCGAGGTAAAACGCGCTCTGGGCCGGCTAGGCGTCAACCCGGGAGCTATCAAACGCGCCGCCGTTTCTATGTATGAGGCCGAGATGAACATGGTTATCCACGGTGGCGGCGGCATCGCGATCGCGGAATTGAGCCCCGATAGAATCGTCGTTACTATGGAAGATACCGGCCCCGGCATTCCTGATCTGGAGTTGGCCATGCAGGAGGGCTATTCGACGGCGCCTGAGTGGATACGGGAGCTGGGCTTCGGCGCAGGCATGGGCTTGCCCAATATCAAGCGCAACGCCGACGATCTGCGCATAGAATCGGTGGTAGGTAAGGGTACCAAGGTGACCATCATCATCGATTTCAATGGTTTCGGGGGAGCCCAGGTTTGAACGGTCTCTCCTTCCACTCCGTCACGCTCGACCCGGCAAAATGCAAGGGTTGCACCACCTGCGTCAGGTTCTGCCCGACAGAAGCGATACGGGTGCGCAAGGGCAGGGCGTTCATTATCGACGAGCGATGCATCGATTGCGGGGAATGCATCCGTACCTGCCCGAACAACGCCAAGAAGGCAGTTTCGGATCCGTTATCCGCGCTGGAGCGGTATACCATTCGTGTCGCCCTCCCCGCGCCTACGCTCTATGGACAATTCGATGAACGCTTCTCGGTGGACCGCATCCTGGGAGGGCTTCTGGAACTCGGTTTTACCGACGTTTTTGAGGTGGCGCGGGCGGCGGAACTTGTTGCGGACGCTACCGCTTCCTGGATAGCGTCGGAGAGCCTTTCCGGCAACGGCGGCCCCTGGATCTCGTCGGCGTGCCCCGCGGTCGTCAAGCTTCTGCAAGTACGCTTTCCTAGCCTACTTGAGAGGCTGGTGCCTATCATGTCTCCCATGGAAGCCGCCGCGAGGATAGTCAAGGAGCGGCTATATCCTGGCAGAACCGATGTTGGCGTCTTCTTCATCTCGCCCTGCGCAGGCAAGGTCACCGTTTCACGGTTTCCTCAGGGCTTGACGGAATCAGCGGTCGACGGAGTCATAGCGATCAAGGATCTTTATGTTCCGCTACGGAACGCGCTTCCTGGCGTACAAGAGCGCCCGCTGGGCCATGCCGGCGCCAGGGGGGTGGCATGGGCGCATATCGACGGCGAGAGTGACGCGGTGGGCGTACCGAAGGCTATCAGCGTTTCGGGCATCGCCGATGTTATCGGTGTTTTTGAGGCGCTCGAGAATGGCAAGATGAAGGACGTAGCGTTCATCGAGGCGTTGGCCTGTCCGGTGGGTTGCGTGGGCGGACCGTTGACAGTGGAGAATCCGTACATTGCGCGGGCGCGCATCAGGGCTTTTGAACGCAAGGCCGCCGAGTCGCCAGGCCGGGAAGCGCGCTTCGAAGGCGATGCTGTTGATCTCGGGTTTGAAGTACTCGTTGCCGCGCGCTCGGGGCTCCGCCTCGCGCCGGATATGTTCAAGGCCATGATAATGCTAGAAGAAGCCGAGATCATAGGCGAATCGCTGCCGGGGCTCGACTGCGGTTCCTGCGGCGCGCCTACCTGCAGGGCTTTCGCCGAAGATGTGGCCAAGGGCGACGTCCTGATTACCGACTGCATTTTCAAGCTCAGGGAAAACGTCCGTAAACTGGCGGAAGAGTTGATCAATATGGAGCGCTGGCAACCGCCTGGCCTCGACAAGGACTAACGCGGGGTAGGGCTTGTCGGCCTCAGGCCTTAGCTCTTGCCAGTTCTTCGACAGCGGCCGCTATTGATGGTCGTTCACGGATGTAGCTGTACAACAGCGTGTAGCCGTCTTTGATTTTGCGCTTGAATATCTGCCTTATCTTTGAATCCATCTGGGCCAAGGTCTCGAAGCCGTAGATTTTATCGCGCTCCCGGCCTTCGCCAGCGCGCCAGGCAACGGTCAACGCATAGCGCGAAGTCAGCAATGGTTGCCGGTCGTGTATGGAGTAATATCGTATTGAGCCGTCGGCCCCCGGTTTGTACAGCGTAATGATCACACTCTATCTATCGACGCCAAGCTCTTCCCGCTCAAGGGGTAAGCTCCTTGAGTTTTGGAATAATTTGACAAACTTGCTCTCGGCGATTATATTCTATCTCTGCCTCTTTTATCCTTTCTTTTGAAAAGACATGAAATGCTTGGCGTTTCTTGACCAGACGCGCAAAAGCTATACCGGGAGTTTCACTTTTGAATAAACGGGATTTTCCGCGAATACACTTCTACGACCAAGACTTCGTTGACATCTATGACCGAACCTGGGCGTGGATTGCGGATTATTGGACCAACTCCGGCGCCGATAGCGGCATCGGGGGAGGCAAATTCTTCTTCTATCCGCCAGAGCGCAGGCTGGATCAGCTCGAGCAATCGTTTGCCTCGTTCTTTCTCGTCTATTCCAACCGGATCTATTCCGCATCCAACGGCCTTGATGCGCTCTATTCCAAACAGGAAGAGAACGGCGCCATCAGGTGGATGTACGACATAGATTCAGGAGCGTCGATATGTACCGAGGATAACCCCGAGGGCGTGAGCCTGCCCCTGTTCGCCTGGGCCGAGTACAACCTGTACCACAAGAGCGCCAACAAGAAACGGGTCAAGGAAATCATGCCTGGCCTTCAGCGCTATTATGCCTGGCTCGAAGCCACGTTCAAGCGCCCTAACGGCCTCTTCGAGGTTCCTGTATCGGCTACCGGCATGGCAAACTCTCCGAGGAACGGCGCTATTTACCATGTGGACTTCAATGCCGCGATGGCCGTGAACGCGCTGTACATGTCGGCCTTGGGAGACATCCTCAACGACAAGGAAATCAGTTTTCAGTATAAGCGCAACTATTTCTCGCTCAAGACGCGCATCAACAACTTCATGTGGAACGCGGATGATGGTTTCTACTATGATGTAGATGCCGCTGAGCGCCAGGTTCGCATCAAGACTATAGGCGGTTTCTGGCCCCTGCTCGCCGAGATACCAAACGAAGAGCGTGCCGAGGCGATGATAGCCCACTTGACTGATCCCAAGACCTTTGGCACCGAGAACCCGTTTCCTTCACTGGGCGTTGACAGCGAGCTTTACGACAAGCGGGGCATGGGGTACAACGGCGCCGTGTTGCCGCAGTTCACCTACATGGTCATCAAGGGGCTGGAGAAGTACAACCAGTGGGAGCTTGCCCGCGATTGTTCCATACGGCATCTGTACTTCATGCTGGATTCGGCCCACCAGAACGGCGAGCACCGGCAGACGCTCTGGGAGGCCTACCAGCCCCAGAACGAGGGCAAGGCCATATGGCCCGACCGGCCGGACTGGCCTAGGGCGCAGTACCTGGGATTCTCCGGCCTCGCGACCGTGGCGTTGATGATAGAGAATATCGTCGGCTTGTCGGTCTCGCTGCCGCGCAAGACCGTTGACTGGATCATACCCAACCTGGAGATCATGGGTATCGAAAACCTGAGCCTCAAGCGCAACATGGTGACCATCCTGTCAAACAAGAGCGGCCGCGGTTGGGAGATTCACATGGAGTCGGAGAAGCTTTACTACTTCACGATCAACGTGATAAACAAGAAGAAGAAGACGTTACCGATACCCTCGGGCAAATGCTCGATGCTCATAGACAAGATCTAGCCGACACTTGCACGCCCATGATTTAAAAGACCGCCTGCGATGGCGGTCTTTTTGAATTTACCGATTGCGGCTGGTAATGGTACGGGCCGCGATGTCCCGTCAGTCCATGGCGCGGACGGTCAGGGAACCCATCATGGCAAAGCCCGATATCTCCACCCATGTGGCCGCTCCGTTGACCTGCTGATTGACCTCGCGGCCGGCGCGGCTCTCGCCCATGAACGCGAATACATTGAGCCGCACGGGCAGACCGCGCGGGACGATGACCTTGGTGTCGCCCATCAGCGTGAACGCCTCTATGCGCACGGGACCGGGGGGCAGATCCACGTCGCGCAGGTCCAGTTTAGTGGAGCCCATGACGGTGAACGAGGATACCCTGTCACTTGAAAGCCAATTACCGGTGAGGTTGCGGTCCCCCATGACACAACCGGTTGTTAGCGGTGTTGCGCCGACAATGGAAGCGTTGCCGCCATTTAGTGACTCGTAGCGGGCGGCTGGTTTGTAGGAGCCCTTGTGTGTGGCTTCTTTGAGAGCCGGCAGATCACGGGAAATATGCTCGAGTTCCGCGGGTTCCCTGGCGGCATTGGCCGCGGTAGCCCGGTGCTCGTACTCGTCCATGGTGATGGCGTCGGAGGCGAAGGCGGCGGTAAGCCTGTCTATCGTCTGCTGACGCAGCGTTTCCATGTCCCGGGACTGGTCACCCTGTGATTCATTCTGGTATGCGGTCATGTCTTCCTCCATTGCAGGCTTCGTTACGGACCCTGTTCGGCGTCCTTGCCCCGTACCCGGACTGGCGTAGGGACCTCGATCCTTTCGGTATAATATGCTTAAAACGACAATAGTTCGACAACAACAAAAGAAAAAGATTTAATATAGATTAATATAGATATAAAAAGCTTGATAAAATAGCATGGCAGAGATATCGTTTCCCGCGTTAGAATACCGCAGCGCGTAGCCAGCGTTCTTTTCGCGAACGGCTACTATACCAAACGCGACGACTTATTATACCTCCTCTGCGTTGCCCCGGCGGCAGATCGGTACCTAGAATAACGAGGTTTGATAAGCGTCGCGTGGAATTACTCAACGCCGCACCGTAGGCATGCGGTATTTTATTATCACGAGGAGAGATATATGAGCGATGATTTGCATGGCTACTTCTTTGAGGAACTGGAAGCAGGCATGTCCGCTACCTTCGCGAAGACGGTGACCGAGTCCGATATCGTCGCGTTTGCAGGTTTGTCAGGCGACTTCAATCCAGTTCACATCAACGAAGAATTCGCAAAAACGACCATGTTCAAGGGACGCATAGCCCACGGCATGTTGTCCGCCACGTTCATATCGACGGTGTTGGGGATGCGGCTGCCCGGGCCAGGGTGCATCTACGTTTCACAGGCGCTCAAGTTCAAGGCGCCCGTGCGTATCGGCGATACCGTAACCGCTCGCGTCGAAATCCTGTCGACTGTGCCGGAAAAGAAGTTCGTCGTGCTCAAGACCACGTGCTCGGTGGTGGACAAGATCGTCATTGACGGTGAAGCGACCCTGATGGTTCCTTCGAGAGTATAGTACTGAGAGGTGATTCACGTGCATGGTGTCCCGTTTTCTGAAAACGGGGTATGTTTGATTCCGTCCAGATGAAGGAGGGCGATACTATGGGAAAAGCCATGATACGGTTGCGCATGGGCGCGCATGACGCGCATTACGGCGGAGAGCTGGTAGACGGGGCCAAGATGCTCCAGCTGTTCGGCGATGTGGCTACCGAGCTGCTGATACTGAACGACGGCGACGAGGGACTCTTTGCCGGCTACGAGAAGGTGGAGTTTCTGGCGCCGGTATTCGCGGGAGACTATATCGAGGCTACAGGCGAGATAGTCCATATTGGCAATTCGTCACGCAAGATGAGCTTCGAGGCAAAAAAAGTAATAGCGCCGCGCAAGGATCTGAACGATTCCGCGGCGGACGTGCTAGCCGAGCCGGTCGTGGTTTGCAGGGCTACTGGTACCTGCGTCGTGCCAAAAGACAAGCAGCGCAAACGATAGTCGAATCGATTTGAAGTGGATCGCCGCGTCCTTGGGGGGCGCGGCGATCCGGAAAACAATCACTGAGTCCCAACGACTCGCTTTCAGAGGATAACCATGGATTTCCAGACTAGCAAGGAGCATTCGCTGCTTCTGGGCATGTACAAGGCCTTTGCGGAGGCTGAAGTCAAGCCTATCGCCAAAGAAGTGGACGAGAAGGAACGTTTCCCCGTGGAAACGGTCCAGAAGATGGCTCGCATCGGGATGCTCGGCATTCCGTTTCCAAAGGAATGGGGAGGAACGGGCGGAGACAACCTGGGCTACGTGATGGCAGTCGAGGCCATGTCAAGGGTCTGTGGCACGACTGGCGTCATCCTGTCGGCCCATACATCGCTCTGTGCCGCGCCTATATATGAATACGGCACTCCTGACCAGAAGCAGCGCTATCTGCCAAGCCTCGCCAGCGGCCAGAAGCTTGGTGCCTTCGGGCTGACGGAGCCAAACGCCGGCACCGATGCGGCGGGCCAGCAGACGACAGCCGAGCTCAAGGGCGACCATTACCTACTGAACGGCTCGAAGATATTTATCACAAATGCAGGCTATGCCGATCTGTACGTCATTTTCGCCATGACCGACAGAGCCAAGGGCACGCGCGGCATCTCCGCCTTCATCGTCGAGAAGGAAATGCCCGGATTCACTATCGGCAAGAAGGAAGAGAAGATGGGCATTCGCGGCTCGTCCACCTGCGAGCTGATTTTCGAGAACGTGAAGGTTCCCGCAGCCAACTTGCTGGGCAAGGAAGGCGGTGGTTTCGGCATAGCCATGAAGACCCTGGACGGCGGGCGCATAGGCATAGCGGCCCAAGCGCTGGGACTCGCGCAGGGCGCCATCGACGAGACGGTGGCCTACGTCAAGGAGCGCAAGCAGTTCGGTAAAAGCCTGGCCCAGTTCCAGAATACCCAGTTCCAGCTGGCAGACATGCAGGCCAAAACCGATGCCGCGAGGCTCCTCGTCTACAGGGCAGCCTGCCTTAAAGACCAGAAGCTACCCTACAGTGTCGAAGCGGCTACCGCCAAGCTATTCGCATCCGAAACAGCGATGGAGGTGACGACCAAGGCCGTGCAGCTCCACGGCGGCTACGGCTACACCCGCGAGTACCCGGTGGAGCGCATGATGCGCGACGCTAAGATTACCGAAATATACGAGGGCACGTCAGAGGTGCAGAAGATGGTCATATCGGCGGCCATGCTCAAGTAAGCGGCTTTCAACCAGCAAAAAGGAACCAATTCCATGAACATAGTAGTCTGCATGAAGCAGGTGCCCGACACCACCGAGGTCAAGATCGACCCGGTGACCGGCACGCTGATACGGGAAGGCATCCCGAGCATAATCAATCCCGACGACAAGAGCGGCCTCGAAGCGGCGCTCGGGCTGAAAGACGAGGTCGGAGCCAAGGTCACGGTGCTATCCATGGGGCCGCCGCAGGCCGATGTGGCCTTGCGCGAGGCTCTTGCTATGGGAGCCGACGAGGCCGTGCTGCTGTCCGACAGGGCTTTCGGCGGCGCCGATACCTGGGCCACGTCCACCACGCTGGCGGCCGCGCTCACCAAACTGGGTTTTGACCTGATAATCTGCGGCCGCCAGGCCATAGACGGCGACACGGCGCAGGTAGGGCCGCAGATAGCCGAGCACCTCGGCCTGCCTCAGGTCAGCTATGTCAGCGAACTCCAGCTGGCAGGCGATTCCGTGGTCGTCAAGCGCATCTTCGAGGATGGTTACCAGCGTATCAAGGTCAGGATGCCCTGCCTCCTGACTACGCTCAAGGACATGAACACGCCGCGCTACATGTCGGTGGCGGGCATCTACGATGCCTACAAGAAGCACATACAGCTGTGGGGGCTCGCGGATATCGTCGTGGACCAGGCCAACATCGGGCTCAAGGGCTCGCCTACCAGGGTAAAGAAATCCTTTACCAAGGGAACAAAGTCGGCGGGCAAGGTCTACGAGGTCGATGCCAAGGAAGGCGCCAGGATCATCGTCGAGGCGCTCAGGGAAAAGTACGTCATCTAGACGGCGTGGAATACGGGAGCAAACCATATGAACATTTCAGACTACAGAGGCGTCATGGTTTTCGCCGAGCAACGCTCGGGCGTTGTTCAAAAGATTGCCCATGAACTCCTGGGAGTAGGGCGCCGCATCGCGGATACCCTTGGCGAGCCGCTCATGGCACTGCTTATCGGCTCGAAGGTCACTGAAGCCCAGGCGCAAGACCTGATAGCCCAAGGCGCCGACACGGTGATACTCGCCGATGATCCGGCCTTCGCCGTGTACATGACCGAACCCTACGCCAAGGCCATGGCGCTCGCCATAGAAACATACAAGCCAGGTATCGTGTTCACCGGCGCCACGACTATAGGCCGCGACCTCGCGCCCCGCGTGTCCGCGCGCGTGAAGACGGGCCTGACCGCTGACTGCACAGGCCTCGAAGTAGAAGAAGAAACCCGGAATCTCCTGATGACGCGCCCCGCGTTCGGCGGCAACATTATGGCTACCATCATCTGCCCTGAGCACCGACCCCAGATGTCCACCGTGAGGCCGGGCGTCATGCGCAAACTGGACCGGGATAACAAACGGGCAGGAACGATCGCACGGCTGGCTGTGAACATCGAGGCAAAGGACATCAATGTCGAGATACTCGAGGTGGTCGTTGAAAAATCGACGAAGAAGAACATAGAAGAAGCCAACGTGCTTGTCTCCGGCGGCCGCGGCCTGGGCACCGAGGAGAATTTCAAGAAGCTCAACAATGTGGCCGCCGAACTGGGGGGCCTCGTGTCCGCTTCACGCGCCGTCGTCGACGCCGGCTGGGCGACCCAGGACAGGCAGGTGGGCCAGACCGGCAAGACGGTCAGGCCGGATGTCTACATAGCCTGCGGTATCTCCGGCATGATCCAGCACATAGCCGGCATGGAGGACTCGGATTTCATCGTGGCCATAAACAAGAACTCCGGCGCGCCTATCTTCGAGTACGCCGACCTAGGCATCGTTACCGACGTCAACAAACTCGTCCCCGCCCTGGTTGAAGAACTCCGCACCATAAAAGCCGCCAGCTGATTGGAAAGAACAGATAATTCTAAACCACAGATTGGACACTGAGAAGAAAAGAGAAAGAATAAGACCACGGAGGCACGAAGACACGGAGGGAGGAAGAAAGAGAGTATGAGATTTGAAATCTCTAGCTAATCCCTGAATTTCTTTGCACCTTCTACTCCGTGCCTTCGTGTCTCCGTGGTCTGACTTTCCTTTATTTTTTCTTTCTTATGTTCTCTGCGGATAGCTTCCTTACTTGAGTGTCTTGGAATAGGAGGAGAGGGCGGAGGCTAGCCAGTCGGCGAGGCCGGGGGCCATCTCTTCATAGCGGGCGCGGAACTCCGGATGATCGGAGTACATGCGGCCTAAGCCTTCGAGCATTTCCGGGCTTGGGTCGTAGAACGCGCGCAGATGCTCGGCCCAACGGGCGCA
>Ga0154384_1160_pt1 | contig 14059 bp, 8 predicted proteins | sample RifGroB1_FD_115896 | JGI IMG/M metagenome (GOLD analysis project Ga0154384, IMG submission 115896) | Spirochaetes bacterium GWB1_59_5 | reverse complement strand
GGCCTTCGAGACGGCGGTAACGGGTCAGGAGGCGGGAATCGGCATCGAACCCGATATACCTGTCGTGCAAGACCTGGACGACTATCTCGGTGGATCAGACCCCGTGCTCGAAGCGGCGCTCGCAGCAGCGGGGCTCATGTAAGTGATAGAAACTGAACGGCGCATGCGCACAGAATCATCGCCCACTGTAATCCGCTGAACCCCGTGTCCTGGAGGGTGCTTGAAAAAATTGGTATGAAACGGGAAGGTCATTTCAGGAAAAAGGCCTTCTTCAGGAGCGACAAGGGCGCCAATCCGATATGGCACGACTGTTATTCCTACGGAATCCTTGAGCGCGATGCGTAGTAAATTAGTCGTCTATACGGTGTGAAGTCCAAGCCCTAATGGATTCCGGCGCTCGCGGTATAGGCCTGAACCTCGCGATTGAGCAATCCGACGTCGGCCAGGATGTCGGCTACGGCTCGCTCCAGGTCCATGCCGAAGCGCAGTGTCTCGGCCGCTTGACTCAAGGCGTCGGCCTTGGCCGTGATAGCCTCTACGGCCAATCGCTCATCGCCTACGAGTCGTCCTAGCCGCAGGGTCGCTTCCGCTACTCGTTCGCCGTTGGCTGTAACGTTCGACAGGAGCGGCAGGACCCTTGCCATGGTGGCCTCGGCGGCAGCCACGCCGGTAGCGGAGCGCGCAAGGGCTGAAAGAGTTGCCGACAGAAATTCTTGATGGGCCCGCACGGCCGCGCGCATGCTCTCCACGGTTTTTGTCAGGCGCTCGGTATAGTCGGTGTTGCGCGTCGCTTGGGCCGAGATTGACTGCGATACCTTGCGCAACTCTCCCGAGCCGTCGTCGCTTTTGGCGGCGATGATGGCCGCATTAATCGAGATTGACGATATAAAGGCGTTGGATGCGCTTATCGCGGTGAGGGCGTCGAGCATTGTCTCGACTTCGGATAACACCGAGACCAGGCTTTTTACCGTGACGGTCAGCGTTCCCATCATATCGCCCAGGCCGTTGCCTACCGTCTTGGCCGCGTCTGCCGCCGTGGAGGCCTCGGCGGAGCTCTGGGTTATCTGAGTTCCCAGACCCTGCCTGCCCGCTCGTACACGCTCGGCGCCTTTAGAGAACGCGAAGAATTGGGTATTGGCCCCCTCGATGGCCGGACGCTGAGCGTCTATCGAACGCTCAATGGCGTTAGAACGTTCGATGAGGGCTCGTGAACCATCCAGGACCTTGGTGGATTCGCCTTCCAGCGCGACGATAGCTGCCGCGTACTCGCTAAGCACGGCCGTGACTTCGGGCGAACCTTTTTTCCTGTCTCCGGTGTGCCCGACGGTCTGCTCGTCGCTTTCGGGCTCGATGAAGAGTATCTCCGGCATGACGGTTTCTTCGGCGCTAATGTAAACGGTGTGTATTCCCTGGCGGCTGGCGCAGTACACCTGTTGGAAGAAGATGGGGATCATGAAAGCATCCTCGGTCAACGCGCGGAGTATGCTTACAAAGCGCGCGCGTCGTTCGGCCTGATCTTTGATGCCTATGGTGCCGTCGAGCTCCTGGAATAACGCTGGATTATTGTAGCCGAAGTAATTGTCGCCGCCCGCGGGATTGATGAAGGGCTCGATGGCGGAATAAAGGTCGATCTCCGGCAGGAAACCTATGAAGATGAGATCATAGGTTTCACGGTAGCTGCCTATGGGCTTGGAGAGGGGACAATAGTCCACCGTGGCGTCCAATCCCAGGCGTTCGAAGGTCTTTAATACGGATGCCCCGAGGCGATCGAGGCCCGCAATTGTAGGATATTCGCGGATGGCTACCTTGATAGGCGCCGAAATACCGGATCGTCGCGCGTCGATTATCTGTTTTGCGGCAGCCAGGTCGTACTGGATAAACGGCTTTCCGCCTATGTCCAGGAGTGAAGATGGAATCACGCAGTCGGCCCGCTCGCCGGCTCCGGCCAGGACTTCATTGATAATGTTTTCTTTATCCAGCGCCATGGATAGCGCGCGCCTGAGCTCCGGCGATCTGGATAGAGCCGAGTTCCGGGTAAAATTGACGACGAGGCCGTAGCAGTAGCGCGAGGTATAGGGCGTAAAACCGCCTCGGAAGCCTTGACTCTCCAAAGAGCGCTTGCCCGCGGCGGTCAGGTTGTACAAGAGGTCGACCCGGCCTGACAGGAGCTCGCCCAGGGGCTCGGCGCCGGTTCTCCTGATGCGTATCTCGTCAATGAAGGGCCGCCCGTTGACGAAGCGCGGATTGGCGACCAGGCGGTCGATTGAAGGGTCGGGGTCGGAAGCCCGCATGAAAGGGCCGGCTGAAATGAGTTCGTCGCGCGCCAGAGGCCTGGCCGCATAGCCGGCATCGGTCTTGATGACGGCGGAGTAGCCCAGGGCCAGGAGGCTCAGGAAAAAATTATTGGAGGCCCGCAGGCAGAAGCGAACGGTATGATCGTCTGGCGTCTGGATGCCGCATACCTCGCGGGCGCTGCCTGAGCGGTATTCGTCCGCCCCCTCTATGACCGAGAAGAGCTGGGCATAAGGCGACCCGAGGGCCGGATTCAAGAGGCGCTCGAACGAGAATTTTACATCACGGCTTGTGATCCGGCTGCCGTCATGGAAAGACGCGGATTGATTCAAGGCGAATTCCCAGGTCCGTCCGTCAGGATGAAGAAACCAAGTCTCCGCCAAGTACGGCACGATTTTTCTCTCGCTGGAGTAGCGGAGCAGCCGTATGCAGGCGAAGCTGGTGTAATGGATCTCCCGGATCATGCGGGTCAGGGCGGGGTCATAGCGCTCCAGCTCTATCTCGTTGATATGGAGGATTTTGCGCTGCTGGTCGTCGTCGTTTTGGGCGGCTAGGCGTTGCCCGAGCCCCACGAGTTCGGGCGTCCGGGTAGCTAGACCGCTGATGGCGTCCTTCTGGCCGTCCATCAAGGCGCTCAAGGTGGCCGCGCCATCCCGGGATCTGCCTATGGCATCTCTAATGGCGCCGAGGGCAAGGTCTATGGTGCGGCCCCCCTCGGCCAGAGCCGAGTTCTCTCCGAGCATGGCCGCGGCGCCTTCGGAAGCGTCGCGGACGCTGGCCGTGATGAGATTCAGGCGGTCGAAGGCTTCGTCTATAGACGCGAGCGCCCGACGGGTGGAGGCGATGCTACCGTCCATACCGGCCATGATTTGGTCCATGCGGACATCGACCTGGGCGGCGGAACGCACGACGTCGGGCGCGCGTATAGCCATGGCGCTGGATAGCCTTGATATCTCGCTTGCTATCACCTTGAAGCCTTTTACGCGATCTCCGGCCTTGCTGGCGCTCACCGAAGCGTTGATGGCGATTAGGCGGTTTTCATCGGCTATCTCGGCGATGCGGCTCGCGCCTTCGCTTACCTCCGCGCCGAATTCGGTTATGTCGCGCATGCCGGCGGTACGCTCCTCAAGGCCCGCTATCTGATCCTTGACGCCGGATACGACCGCCGAGAGCCCCGCGCGCCCAGCTTCAACAAGTTCGTCAACGGAGCTCAAGGCGCGCGCTATGTCTTTTATTCCGCCGCCTATGGCTTCTATGCCCAGGGGCAGCTCCGAGGCCAGGGCGGCGCATTTGTCCGCCAGACTCGCCTCCGCGCCGAGCGACTCCGCTATGGAACCTAGTTCCTGGCTGAAGCGCTCATGCACCCTCGAGATCCGGGCCAACGCGGCCTCGAATTTATTAGCGGCTATAAGAGGGTACTCACCCGCGGCCGTAGCTTCCGTGTCCTTCTCGACGGCCGCGGCCGCTCGTATAGTCGATACCATCCGCGTACTGTACTATGCGCCGGGGCTTCGCACAAGAACACCGGCTTTACCTGTGTTCGTACGTTTACCCGCCCTATAAGGCACGGCCCTCAGCCTCACGGTAGCCAGATTTGATTAGTCATATCGATCAAAATAATTTTACAGCGAATCGTCGGGGCGTGATAGTATACACGGTCGGCGTTGCCGGTCGCGAATTCTGGTAGATTCAGTGTGCGCGTCAGCGATTTGCTCGGTCATCGGTCGGAATTATACCCGACGCGCATGCGTTTTTGCCGCGGATGGCAAAAACTATCAGAAAAAACTCCATGCGATGGAGCACTATCTTGAAAAAAAACTTCGCTTCAATTGCCTTCCTGTGCGCGACCGTGTTTTCACTCCAGGCTTTACCCAAAGTGGCTGTCCTCGACATCATGGCCCAGAAGGGCATAGACCTTTCGGCCGTAGTTCCGGTGACCGAATCGATAATGGAAGGGCGAGGGGAAGTTGATAGTCCTCCTTGATTTGTCGCATGAGATAGGAAAAAACTGGTGCATGGCTCGCCCATTTCTCCTTTGGAAGTGAGTGTGAAGTCGGTGGAATCTTCCGCGGCTGTTCCGGGGTTCGCGGCGCCTTTGAAGAAGATCAAGGCCGCCGATTCAAGGGCTTCGGTCATACTTGCGTTCTTGCCGGCGGATCACTGGAGCGTTCCGGGAGCGCAGACGGCGGCGGCGAGGACGCTTATCGCGCAAGGTTGCGATTTCGTGTGCGGGATAGACGGTCACGAGGTCCAGGAAGAGCTGAACGCTACGACGATGGGCGGCAAGCGAGTCCTCATGTTCAGCAAGGATCTGAACTACACAATTGCCCCCAACGTGATACTCGCCGGTCCGATCCGTAATCTTTCAACGCTTCTGAGCATTCCGCTCCTGGCGCTTAAAGAGGGTTCCTGGAAAAAGGAGGCGAAGTATCCACCCTGGTCATCTAGCTTCGGAAGGGGAGGAGAAACATTCAATCCAGCTTTCCTAGCGGATATTCGCTTCAGGAAAGTCAAAACGCCGGACTTGGGAACGATTGGCCTGCTCGAGCTTATTGAAAAGCGTGAACAGCAGTTGGCCGACGGTACGCTCAATCCGTTTACCGGGCCCGTCAAGGATCAGAAGGGTAAACTTCGCATTCCTTCAGGCGTCCGGGTCGACTATGAGTTCTTGCGTACAATGGATTGGTTCGTAGAGAACATCAAGATCGTTCAAATCAAATGATCTGGATGCCGCCAGCGGCTCGATGAGCATTGGCCTTCATATCGCATCCTCAGCATGTACCGGAACCAAGGTGCCAAGGTCGCGCCGGCACCCTGACTTTCTGGCTCGTCCAGCGCCTCCTCCGCGCGCTGATGGCGCGCTCGGCGCTGGCCTGACATAAGCGCCAGCGTGGTACCGAATCGACGTCTGCCTGGAACAATCTCCTCAAACGGACCTTTCCACTTTCAAAGGTACGGTGGTGTGTGTCGGGCTGTTGATGGAGGAATCATGCAGGATGATGCGGTAATAGAAATATTAGTAAAAAATATCATCGCGCAACGCCAGACGTACACTGGGACTTCTGACATCGTGCCGTCTGCAGGTCTTCCGGTCTGGCCTTGAGCGCGAGGGAATATCGACCGCCTGGTTCTTTCGTAGCCACGCCGGGGAGGGCCCGCGGGTACCACGATTCCCGTTTCGCTCTCCCCTCGATGGATGATCTGCGTCAATACCGCTTGATGGCGATGTCCAACATCGAGCCGTAGTTGTTGCCGCCGGCGAGCGCAATGAGCTTTCCGTTCTTCCAGAGAGTCGGTACCTCTCCTTCAGTCGAATAGCTTCGCATGCCGGCTATGTAGACGTCCGAGCCGTCCAGGGCCAGGGATATGCCCACCTGATAGTCGTTCGTCTCGCTATATTCGGTTTCCAGTGTGGACAGGACGCCGTCTTTCCAGTATGCCGGCATCCAGCCGTCGGTCGCGTCATGGTAAGTTCCGACCGCGTGTACGGAACCGTTTGCAAGTAACAGATCTATACAACCGGCCTTGGTCGCCTCACCCGCGTCGAGCGTCGTCATCTCGAGACTTGGGTCGCTTACCTTCCAGTACGCGGGGATGAGCTTGCCCAGCTCGTCAGCGCTCGAGCCGCAGACGTAGACATCGTTACCCGAGGAGGCAATGCCGAACACCATCTCGTCCGGGCATTCCGCGATGCTCTCGATATCGGTTCTTGTGCTGTTTTTCCAGAAGCATATCGTGCGCGTGTCTCCGGCGTCGCCTGTGGACTCTATCCAGTATCCTGATATATATACATCGCCACCGACGACCGCGAGCCTGTTGGCTTGGCCTCCGAGCGTGTTTCCTGTGGTAAGGGCAGTCCTGGTTCCGTTAATCCAGACGCATGGACTATCGACCGGCAGGCTTTCGGTGTGCTGCGTAATGTAGCCCGCAACATACACAAAAGTATCGACAACCTGTATATCGGTAGCATCTCCCCAGGCATCTTCCGGCAAGGCTAAGTCGACGCGCGCGCCATTCTTCCAATATACGGGATCGCCAACACTGTTAGCGTCAAGCGTAGCGGTGCCGCTGAAGTATACATCGTCTCCGTATTGCGCTATCCCTGTCGCGTAGCAGGCGCTTGAATCTTCAACCAGCGCTTTTCCGTTAGCGGCCATGATGGCCTCTTCCCTGTTGTAGGACCCTGCTGTCAAGACTACCAATTTGCTGGAAGGGCTATCTTGTGTCGCCGCGACAGGACCTGAAACAGATAATCCATCAAGGATTATGCCGTGAGTGGCTTCTGTTGGCAGGCTGACAGCGTTCCACGAGCCGGATTTCCAGAAGCCAGGAATATTTCTGCCGCTTCCATCCATACAATAGCCGGTTATTATATTTTCGCTTACGATTATTGCCGTCGCCAAACCTTTGCTGCTCCCCGGCGCCAAGGTTAGAGGATTCCAGATACCTGCTTTCCAATAGCCGGGTATCATCGAGAGTGTTGCGCCTTCATCATTGGTCGTTTCACTATCACCGACAGCGGTAATCTCACCGTCTCTGATTGCAATGCTGTCTATGTATCCATCCGTCATGCCATCTGGAACTTCATATACTTCAATTATGCCATTCTTCCAGACGCAGGGTTTGCAATAGTTGCTGGAGTCAATAAGGAAGCCCGCGCAGTACACGTTTTCATCGTCAACGAGTATCTGCGTCGCGGCAATATAGGTGTATCCATCTGGTCTTTCTAATTCAGTACAAATACCATCGGTCCATAGAAACGCGCTTGAACCAGAATATCCGCACATCAGGATGGACCCATTCAGCTCGGCCAAACCATTTGCATAGCATCTTGCCACACCGGCCGGTACCGTTGCGGGTTGCCAAGAGCCGTCTATCCAGTATCCGCAGTCTCTCTTTGTCGTCGAGTATCCCTCGATGGTAACCGTATAGGAATAATAGCCGGCGACCAGTACATGATCATTTATGACGCATATATCTTTCGCTATACTATCCTGTGCATTTTCGGGTAGGGGAAGGGGTTGCTGCTCTCCGTCTATCCACATGCAGGCAGTACGGGTATTCCCGATGGTCAGAGTGTAGCCGGCTGCATAGATAGCTCCGTCATGTTCGACTATAGTGTTCGCAAAGGTGTCTGTTTCGCCGGAAATCGCCTGCCACTGACCGTCTACCCATTGTCCCGCTGTATATTGCCCGAGCTCGTCGATAACGTAACCGGCCAGCACCAGTTTCGGCGTTTCGGGGGCCGTTGGTGGCTGGTTCGCGGGATTCTGGCATGATGTCAGGCTCGCGAGCATAATCAATCCGACGATGAACACTGGCAGACGTTTGTGAGACATTTATTTCTCCTTGATATATCGAATTTTACAACTTTTACGCTACTCGAAGGACATAGTAGTACTGATTGTAGCGCGGGGCAATAGGTTTTATGGATTCTTCATCGGTGAGTTTAATGGCTTTGCCGGGGGACTCTACCCGACTCTTGCTCCCGAACCATGGGCTCGATAATCATGCATGCCATGGACGCGGGGCTGGACCAGGTGACGGCCCTGAAAAGGAGAATTTCGCGACCATTGTCATATTGCCTGCGGACGTCCGGAGCTTGTCAGTAGCCGCGTCCTCCTGTAAGCGCCCGATAAGGAGGGCCTTTCCTTTAAAATTGAAAACGCCGATTCCAGGATGGAGGCGGTGGAGGACGGGTGCCTTCGAGCTGGACGGCTCCCCCGGCTGGCACGCTGCTACGTTCGAGCTGCCCGACTCACGGTTTTTCGGTTGCTGTAACGGCACGGACCTGCGACTCGAATTGCTCGACAGGGTCGAACCGCCTGTCATCGCCTCAATTGCCATAACGAAGAAATGACTTTCAGCGTGACTGGTTGTTTGGACCTCGCGTCAAGGATTGCTATGGTACTTGTCCGTCCGGGCAGGAACAATCTCCTCAAACGGACCTTTCCACTTTCAAAGGGCCGCCGAGACGGATATGCTTTCTATGCATACCGGTCTGCCAGCGCGGCGCGACGGTCTTTCATCGGAGGAACCATGCAGGATCAAGAGGTCATCGAAGCGCCCGCGAAGATCGCTCCAGGCAGCGCCAGGCGCACGCTGAAGCTTCTGGCGTCATACCTGTCGGGGCGGAAGGCTCTGGTAGTTGGCCTCGGGTTCGCTATCCTCACCTCAAACGGCCTCAGGCTGGTCAACCCGTTGATCCTGCGTTCGTTCATTGATGCCATAGCGGGTGGCGCGACAGGTTCCCAACTGTATCGGCACGCGGGGCTGTTCATAGCGCTCGCGCTGGCTGTACAGGCTCTCGCTGTGGTCGCGGCGTGGCTCGGGCAGGACCTTGGCTGGAAGGCTACCAACGATCTGAGGCTCGATGTCATGCGGTCGTGCATGGCTATGGATCTTGACTATCACAAGGAGCACCTGCCGGGCGAGCTGATCGAGCGGGTAGACGGCGACGCGAAGACGCTGATGAGCTTCTTTTCAGATTTCGCAATACGGCTCGTAGGCAGCGTCGCGTTGATGGCAGGAGTGCTCGTCACGCTGTTCATAGAGGACGCGCGGGTCGGCGTCGCGATGGGCGCGTTTGCCGCCGTTGCGGCGTTCTTTCTCTTTAAGGTAGCTCTCCTCGCGGTGCCAGTCTGGATGGTAAACCGGGCAAAGGCAGCCGAGTTCTATGGTTTCGTAGGCGAGCGCCTGGCCGCGCGGGAAGACCTGAAAAGCCTCGGGGCGGCGCCGTACGCCTCTTCGCGGCTTCGTGCTCTGCTCGGCGACTGGTACCCGTTGCGGCTCAAGGCCAACTTGCTGGGGTACAGCATGTGGACCTCTTCTGAACTGGCCGCCGGCCTGGGCACGGTGCTGTCGCTGGGCCTGGGGGCCGCGCTGTGGCGGGCGGGAACCATCAGCCTGGGTACCGTGTACCTCATCTATAGTTACGCGGAGTTGATACGCCAGCCGCTTGATCAGTTGCGTGAGCAGCTGGAAGATTTACAAAAGGCTCTGGCCGGTACGTCACGGACCATGGAGATGCTGAACCAGCGCCCCGGCATGTCTTACGGCCAGGCGGACCTTCCGGCCGGAGCCCTCGGCCTCTCCTTTCATGACCTGAGCTTTGGATACGAGGCCGGGAAAAGGATTCTCGAGAATTTCAACCTGGATCTGGAGCCTGGAACCTCGCTCGGCGTGCTGGGCAGGACGGGCTGCGGCAAGACGACGCTGGGGCGTCTTGCCCTGCGCCTGTATGACCGTGACGCGGGACTCGTGGAACTGGCTGGACGGCCTATCGACGAGTATTCGGTAGAGGCTCTTCGCCGCGGGCTGGCGGTGGTGACGCAGGACGTGGAACTGTTCAGCGCTACGCTGCGTGACAACGCGCGGCTCTGGGATCCGTCCATCGGGGACGAGGCGATACTGACGGCCTTCGACGAACTCGGGCTAGGCGAGTGGCTCGCGGGCTTTCCTCTCGGCCTCGACCAGCGCCTGGGGGCGGGAGGCGTCGGATTGTCCGCCGGGCAGGCTCAGCTGCTCGCGATGGTGCGTGTGTTCCTCAGGAATCCGGGGCTCATAATACTGGATGAAGCATCCTCGCGCCTCGACCCCGCCACCGAGGCCCTGATAGACGGCGCCGTAGCCAAACTCCTGAAAGGCCGCACAGCGATGATCATTGCCCACCGCCTCTCTACCCTGGACCGCGTGGACAGGGTCCTCGTGATGGAAGACGGTAAAGCCGTGGAATATGGTGACAGGGCCAGACTTGCTGCTGACCCGGAAAGCCGCTTCTCCGGCTTCCTCCGCGCCGGACGTTCAGGCAAGGATGAGGAACGACTCGCCGCATCGGAAGGGGGCCTCGTATGAAGGCCTGGCGCCTCCTTTTCAGGATGATGGCGTATCGTCCCAGGCTCTACGCGTTGGACGGATTACTCTGGATGATGGTGCACGGCTTCTTTATTATACCAGGCCTTTTGGCCAAGGCGTTTTTCGATGCTCTCCAAGGCAACGTTTCACGGACGGTGACGCTGCTCTGGCTGATCCTGGCCTTTACCCTGGCGAGGATAGCGCACATCTACGTGTCGGCCTGGGTAGACATTCTGCACCGGTTCACGATGAGCGCGCTTCTGCGTTCCAACGCCTTTGACGCGATACTCGACTTGCCTGGCGCGGCGCCGCTATCCTGCTCGGCCACCGAGGCTCTCGACTATCTGAAGGAAGACTCAGGGCAGGTCGAGGACGCGATAAGCTGGACCCTGGATGTGCTGGGCTCGGCTGTCTTCACCCTCGTCTCCGTCGTCTTACTCGTGAGGATAGATCCGGTGGTTACGCTACTGGCCTTCGTGCCGCTCGTACTGGTGGTGGCGATTGCCCAGAGCGCCGAGGGCAAGGTCAGCCGGTACCGCGAGTCGGCGCGCAAGGCCTCCGAGGAAGCCACGGGCGCAATGGGAGAAGTCTTCGGCGCGATCCAGGCCATCAAGGTAGCCGGGGTCGAGGCGCACGCGCTGGAACATGTGGCCCGGCTCTGCGAGACCCGCCGCAAGGCCGCGCTGAAGGACGGCCTCTTCAACCAGCTTCTCGATTCGATATACCATAACACCGTGGGAATAGGAACGGGCATACTCCTGGTCGTTATCGCCTCTAGGGTAGGCGTTCAGGGCTTTAGCCTCGGGGATTTCTCGCTCTTTATCTTCTGTTTGTCGTTCGTAAGCGACTATACCTGTTTCTGGGGCGGGTTCCTGGCCCACTACCAGCGTACCCGGGTATCGCTGGAAAGACTCAAGGAGCTGGTGGCGGATCCTGTTGGGAGAGCGCTGGTCAAGCATACCCCGCTAGCACTGACGCCGCGCGCGCGGGCAAGCAAGCGGCCGCAAGGCAAGGATTCAGGGACAGACCCCTATCCTGAAAACGCCTTCCAGCGCCTGGATCTGCGCGGGCTAAGCTGCGTGCATCCTTCGGGCAAGGGAATCCATGATGTGGATCTGAGCCTGGAGTGGGGAGACCTCATCGTTGTCACTGGCAGGATCGGCTCCGGCAAGACGACGCTCCTCCGGGCCATCCAGGGTTTGCTCCCGTCGCGGGGTGAACTGCTCTGGAACGGGCAGCCTGTAATGGAACCCGCGGCGTTTTTCGTGCCGCCCCGTAGTGCCTATACGCCGCAGGCTTGCGCCCTCCTCAGCGACACGCTCGCCGAGAACCTCCTCCTGGGTATAGACGAGGAAGAAGCATTGTTGGCGTACGCGTTGCGAGCCGCGGTGATGGAGGACGATGTCGCCGCATTGCCTGGCGGCATCCGAACCCGCATCGGGCCGCGCGGACTCAAGCTGTCGGGCGGCCAGGCCCAGCGGGCGGCGGCGGCGCGGATGTTCCTGCGGAAGCCTGAACTATACTTCGTCGATGACATGTCCAGCGCTCTGGATTCGGAAACTGAGCGGCTCCTGTGGAAGCGCTTCGCCGAGGAGGAAGGCCGGACCTGCCTGGCGGTATCGCATCGCCGCGGGACGCTGGAGTTGGCCGACTGGATAGTGGTCATGCGCGAGGGCCGGATAGACGCACAGGGCCGACTGGAGGAAGTGCTCGATCGTTCCGATGAAATGCGGAGGCTGTGGGGCCGGTGAGGGTTACTTAGAGGTCTTCCGGCCCCGCCTTGTGCGCGAATCCGGAGAATAGGGCCTGTTCGCCTGAGGCCGGTCCCCGGCCTTGCTCAGACGAGGTACTTGGCAGTAATGGATAGTCCGCAGGACAGGAGGCCCTCAAGCGGTCCTTCATAGAGAATGCGGCCGCCAGCCGAGCCGCCGTCCGGGCCCATGTCCACTATCCAGTCGGCCCGGCGTATGACGTCCAGATTGTGCTCTATCACCACCACCGTGTTTCCGCGGGCGACCAGAGTGTCGATGATGCGCAGGAGATTGTCGATGTCCGACATGTGTAACCCGGTGGTCGGTTCATCCAGGATGAAGACGTTGCCTTTCTGGTGCAGTTCCCTAGCCAGCCGCAGGCGCTGGCACTCTCCGCCTGAAAGGGTGTCCAGGGGTTGGCCGAGGGTTAGGTAGTCCAGGCCTATGCTGTGCAGCCCCTGTAGCTTTGTCTTTATGTCCTTGGCCTCGAAGAAGCCCACGGCCTCGTCCACCGTCATGGCCATTACCTCGACGATTGACTTTTCCTTGAAGCGGTACGATAGGACGTCTTCCCGGAAGCGGGAGCCGTTGCAGGCGCTGCACTCCACCTCTATTTTATCCATGAACGACAGGTTCAGTTCGATGACGCCGGCTCCCTTGCAGGTCGGGCAGGCTCCGTCGGATTGTAGCTGAATAGTCCGGCCGGCGCCCCGTTCGCCTCGGCGAACGCGTTCCTGATCGACGTCATGATGTCGGTGAAGGTGGCCGGATTGGAGCGGCTGTTGGCCTGGACCGGGCTCTGGTCTATCAGTACCGCTTCGGGATGCTCCCGCGCGAAGACCCGATGGACCAGCGTGCTCTTGCCCGATCCGGCCACGCCGGTAACGACGGTCAGCGCTCCCAGTGGGACCCGTAATCTGACATTTTTCAGATTGTGCAGACTGCTCACGCCGCTTTGTATGAATCCCTTGGCCGTCCGGGGCGATAGGTTGAGCCGAGTCTTCTTGCCAAGATGCCGAGCCGTTAGCGTGTCGGAGGTCAGCAGGCCTTCATAGCCGCCTGAATACATGATACGGCCTCCGCCTGAGCCGGCCTTTGGCCCCATGTCGACGATATGGTCGCCTATCTTGATCACGTCGGGATCGTGCTCCACTACCAGGACGGTATTGCCCTTGTCCCGCAGCCTGACGAGCAGCTCGTTGAGGCGGTGGACGTCCCTGGGATGGAGGCCGATGCTCGGTTCGTCGAAGATATAGAGCAGTCCGGTCAGGCTGCTGGACAGGTGCTTCACCATCTTGACCCGCTGAGATTCGCCGCCGGACAGGGTCGGCGTTTCCCTGCTCAGGTCCATGTAGCCCAGCCCGATATCGATGAGGTTGCTGACTCTTTCACGTATGCTGTCGACTATAGGCCTGGACCGGGGATCGGTGAACCCTTCGAGGACTTGCAGCAGGTTGTCGAGCTGCAAGGTCGTCAGGTCGTGGATTGAATATCCGTTTAGCCTGGATTCCAGGACCTTCTGGTTGTACCGTTTGCCGCCGCAATCCGGGCAGGCGGCTGTGGTGGAGAAGAGGGCCATCCGTTTGGCGCCGAGCTTGCTCGTCTCCTTCTCCGTCTTGACGTTCTGCCGCATGAAGCGAACGGCCAGCCCCTCGTAGGTGGCGTTGAAGTCAGTGTCCTGGTAATTGAGGGCGACCTTCTGCGGCTTGGCGTTGACCAGCAGTTGCCATTCCTCGGGGCTGTAGTCCCGTAGTTTCTTGTCGTTATCGAAGAAACCCGACTCGGCATAGGTCTTCCAGTAATAGGAGCCTGGGTTGAAGCCGGGCAACAGGATGGCACCCTCGTTCAGGGATTTCTCCCTGCCCAGCGCGTTTTCAGTGTTGAGCGTGATTATACGGCCGATGCCCTCGCAGTCGGGGCACATGCCGGCGGGGTCGTTGAAGGAGTACGCGTTGCCGTAGCCTATGTGAGGAGCGGCGAAACGGGAAAACAGTAGTCGCAGGAGAGCGTTGATGTCGGTGGCGGTTCCTAGCGTCGAGCGGGCGTTGCCGCCGAGTCTGTGCTGGTCTATGACGATGGCCGTGGACAGGTTGCTGATCTCGTCGACTTCGGGCCGCTTGTAACGCGGCAGGAACAAGCGGGTAAAACTGCTGTAGGTTTCG
>Ga0154384_1185_pt3 | contig 14072 bp, 15 predicted proteins | sample RifGroB1_FD_115896 | JGI IMG/M metagenome (GOLD analysis project Ga0154384, IMG submission 115896) | Spirochaetes bacterium GWB1_59_5 | reverse complement strand
GCGGCCACCTCGGCGGCCTCTCGCGTGCCGCCGGCGAGGCGGTGCGCGTGCTGGACGCCGCCGGCTACGATGATATCATCATCGAGACAGTTGGCGTCGGTCAGTCCGAGGTGGACATAGTCCGCATTGCCGACACGGTCGTGCTGGTATCGGTTCCCGGACTCGGCGACGACATCCAGGCCATCAAGGCCGGCGTCATGGAGATAGGCGACGTGTTCTGCGTCAACAAGGCCGACAAGGACGGAGCCGAGCGTGTCATCCGCGAGATACGCGTGATGCTCGAGACGGCAGTGTTCAACGGTGCCGCCACACGTTTCTCTCCCTTATATACAGCCCGAGCAGCCTTGACGCCTCTTTCCTCGGTGCCCGAGTCCGGAGCGGCGGAATGGCGGTCGTCTGAAACAGAGCAGGGCGGATTCCACCACATCGCCACGCAAGCGCCGGGTCACCCCAACTTCGAGATACCGTCTGTCGTCTCGACGGTGGCCGAAACGGGGCAGGGCATAGCGGAGTTGGTCGACGAGATCAAGGTGCACGAAGCCGCGCTGGTCGCGACGGGCTTTCTCCGATCCCGGAGGGAAGCCAATCTGGCCTGGGAACTCGGCAGGGGGGCGGCCCAGCGAGTCCTGTCGTCTCTGGAACGTGAAGAACGCAAGGAAACGCTGGGAGAACTGGCCAGCGCCGTACTGGACAAAAAAATGGATTACTATGATGCTCTCGATACCCTCGAACGAGCGCTGACCCGATCCTGAGGGCAGCGCGCAACTACCAAGGAGGAACCATATGGTCGTTAAAGTAGATCACATCGGGATAGCCGTATCCGATCTCGCGGAATCCCTGAAGATGTATACAGACATTCTTGGCATGACCCTGCACGGCACCGAGACTGTAGAGGAGCAGAAGGTCAAGACAGCCTTCCTACCTCTCGGCGAAACCGAGATTGAATTGCTTGAGTCCACCGCACCGGACGGCCCCATAGGCAAGTTCATAGAGGCCAGGGGGCAGGGCATTCAGCACATTGCCTTCAGGGTTGATGACATAGAAGCCGCTCTTGCCGAACTCAAGGCCAAGGGCGTACGGCTCATCGACGAGAAGCCGCGCTACGGCGCCGGCGGAGCGAAGATAGCCTTCCTGCATCCCAAGGCCACGGGCGGCGTGCTGATAGAACTGTGCCAGAAAAGCTGAACCAACAACAGCAACTTTTTATAAGGATGGAGCGAAGTATATGGAAGCGAAGCTGAAAGAGCTGTCCGATCGCCGTGGTAAAATAACCGCGGGCGGCGGACCAAAACGAGTCGCGGCCCAGCACGAGAAGGGCAAGATGACCGCAAGGGAGCGCATAGAGGCCTTCCTCGACGCGGGTTCCTTCACCGAGATCGACGCGTTCGTGGAACACCGCGCCACCGACCTCGGCATGGCCGACGTCGATGCGCCTGGCGAAGGCGTCGTCATCGGCTACGGCACGATGGACGGCCGGCTTGTGTACTTGTTCGCCCAGGATTTCACCGTCATCGGTGGATCTTTAGGCGAAATGCACGCGGCCAAGATATGCAAGGCCATGGACATGGCCATGAAGGTCGGTTGCCCCTGCATTGGCATCAACGATTCGGGCGGAGCCCGCATCCAGGAAGGCGTGGATGCCCTGTTCGGCTACGGCAACATCTTCTACCGCAACACCCTCGCGTCCGGCGTCATTCCGCAGATTTCGGTGATCATGGGACCCTGCGCCGGCGGCGCCGTCTATTCCCCCGCTCTCACCGATTTTACCGTGATGGTAGAGAAGACCTCCAATATGTTCATCACCGGCCCCCAAGTCATCAAGGCCGTGACCGGCGAAGACGTGACCGCCGAGGCTCTCGGCGGCGCGCTCGTGCACAACGAGACCTCAGGCTGCGCGAGCCTCATGTTCGCCGACGAGGCTTCTACCATCGCAGGCGTCAAGAAGCTGGTGTCGTACCTGCCCTCGAACAACATAGAAGACGCGCCTCTGCGGCCGACCAACGACGACGTTGGTCGCGCCTGCCCGAACCTCGCCGACATCATCCCCGATTCCGCCAACAAGCCCTACGACATCCGCGACGTGATCTCGCAGATATTCGATGACGGCGACTACTACGAGTTACAGCCGTTGTACGCCAAGAACATCATCACCTGTTTCGCCCACCTCGGCGGGCGCACGGTAGGCGTCATAGCTAACCAGCCAAAGGTGCTCGCGGGCGTGCTGGACATCAACGCTTCAGACAAGGCCAGCCGTTTCATTCGCATCTGCGACTCGTTCAACATACCGCTCGTCACGCTGGCCGACACTGCCGGCTATCTGCCTGGCGTCGGACAGGAACACGGCGGCGTCATCCGCCACGGCGCCAAGCTGCTATACGCGTACTCTGAAGCCACCGTGCCCAAGCTCACCGTTATCGTGCGCAAGGATTACGGTGGAGCCTACATCGCTATGTGCTCCCGTCACCTGGGCGCCGACATGGTGCTGGCTTGGCCTAGCGCCGAGATCGCCGTCATGGGACCGGACGGAGCCGCCAACATCATCTTCAAGAAGGAAATAGACGAAGCCTCGGATCCAGTGGCCACGCGCAAGGACAAGATCGAAGAGTATAAGCGTAACTTCGCGAATCCTTACAAGGCAGCGGCCCGTGGTTACGTTGATGACGTCATCGATCCCGCCCACACCAGGGCCAGGCTCGCTTCGGCTCTGACCATGCTCCTAGGCAAGCGCGAGACTCGCCCTGCCAAGAAGCACGGCAACTCGCCGGTATAAGGAAGCGTCAATGGAAACTGCTTCGTACATGTGGACAATCGTCACGATAGGCCTCGTGACGGTGTTCCTCAGCCTCATCGCGCTGGTCGCGATGGTGAGCTTTTTCAAGTTCATCTTCGTTCGTGCGCCTAAAGCAGCGCCAGCAGTACGTGAGAGCCTGGCCAAAGCGGCTCCGTCAGAATCCGCAGCCAAGGCTGTCGGCATAGACGGCGCTGTTGTAGCGGCCATTGTAGCCGCTATCGCGGCTGCAAGCGGCGTGTCGGCCTCGTCACTCAGGATAGCGTCGATTGAGCGTACTGGATTCAATACCCCCGTGTGGGGACATGTAGATCGCGCGTAAGTCGCGACAGCACGATACAAGGAGAAATGCAATGGTCAAGAAATATAGAGTCACAGTCAATGGTCAGTCATACGATGTAGGCGTCGAGGATATCGGTTCCTCCGCTGGTTCGGTCGCCGCTCCCGCGGCGGCCGCGGCGGCTCCCGCAGCCGTAACTTTTTCACCCGCGCCTGTCGCCGTACCCGTATCAGCGCCTGCGGCCGGTTCATCCACGCTCAAGGCGCCGATGCCTGGTACCGTGCTTTCAGTCAAGGTTTCGGCCGGTCAGGCCGTCAAGCGCGGCGATGTGCTCCTCATCCTCGAAGCTATGAAAATGGAAAACGAGATTACCGCCGCTGCCGATGGCACCGTGGTGGCCATTCGCGTCCAGGCCGGTTCTACGGTCAATACGGGCGACCCCATGGTCGACCTCGCGTAAGCGAGGCGACGGAATATAGCGTATGTGGCAGAACATCCTTGATTTTCTAGGATCTACCGGATACGCAGGATTCGCGAACAGTTCCATGATGGTCTTCGGTTTCATACCCGGGGAACTGATCATGATCGTGGTATCCTGCGTCCTCCTCTACATGGGAATAGGCAGGAAATTCGAGCCCCTCCTCCTCGTACCCATAGCATTCGGCATGCTGTTATCGAATCTGCCTTTGGGCGGTATTTTCAGCCCCGCTGAAAATGGTCAGCCTGGCGGTCTCGTGTACTATCTGTACTACGGCGTCAAGATGGGCATATATCCTCCGCTCATCTTCCTGGGCGTCGGAGCGATGACAGACTTTGGGCCGCTTATCGCAAACCCTAGGAGTCTGCTCCTAGGAGCGGCCGCGCAGATCGGCATCTTCATTCCGTTCGTCATGGCGTTCTACCTGGGCAAGGCCTTTCCCTCGCTTGGCTTCGACCTGAAGGCCGCGGCCAGCATAGGCATCATCGGCGGAGCAGATGGCCCCACGGCCATTTACCTGACCAGCAAGCTCAAGCCCGAGCTTTTAGGGCCGATAGCTATAGCCGCGTACTCGTACATGGCGCTCGTACCGCTCATCCAGCCTCCTATCATGATGGCTCTGACCACCAAGAAGGAACGCATGATTCGTATGGATCAGCTCCGAGACGTCACCAAGGTAGAGAAGATAATCTTCCCGATAGCGGTGACCATCTTCATAGGCCTCATCCTGCCGTCTGCGGTACCGCTCATAGGTGCCTTGATGCTGGGCAATCTGTTCCGGGAAACCGGGCTTACTAACCGTCTTTCTGATACCGCCCAGAATGAGCTGATAAATATTCTAACAATTTTCTTGGGAGTCTCAGTAGGCGCCACCGCTAATGCCGTGCGCTTTCTTCAGCCCCAGACGCTGCTCATCATCGCGCTTGGCCTCTTCGCGTTCTCTTGCGGTACCGCGGGCGGCATACTTTTCGGCAAGCTCATGTGCTGGGCGACGGGTGGCAAGGTCAATCCCCTCATCGGTTCCGCGGGCGTTTCCGCGGTGCCGATGGCTGCCCGCGTGTCTCAGGTCGTCGGGCAGAAAGCCGATCCGGGCAATTACCTTCTGATGCACGCCATGGGTCCGAACGTGGCCGGCGTCATAGGCAGCGCCGTCGCCGCCGGCGTCATGCTGTCGTTCCTGAGCTAACGCGGTAGACAAAGAATTTCGCACAGAGCCACAGAGAAGATGAGAAGATAGAAAGAGCGATGGAGGAGGGCCTGACACACCTTCTCTATCGCTCGTTATTTTTAAAAGCCTGATTCCTTCTTCCTCATCTTCTCTGTGGCTCTGTGTCGATGTTTTATTCTACCAAGAGTTTATTTAATTGGCCGGCGCATCATCGGTGTGCGTTGGCTGTTCGATATCGTCAATGCCGCCGCCCTCGCCATTCGCTTCATGTCGTCGTACCTTTCGGCCATAGGTGCGGGCAAAAATATCCACGGCGGTAAAGAACAGCACGAGGAGGAGGGGACCAAGTAATAGACCGTTGAAGCCAAAGAGCTGCAACCCTCCTATGATCGAAAAGAAGATGAGCAGCGGATGCATCTTGATTCTAGATTTAAGAAAGAGCGGTCGCAACAGATTGTCGAGCGTCGAGATGAAAAAGGCCGACAAGGCGAACAGAATCAACGCCCCTGTCGTATCGCCCGATAGTACCTTGGCAAGCACAACGGGAATCCAGACGAGACTAGAGCCAACCATCGGAATGAAGCTCGCAATCGTTGTCAGGAGGCCGAGCAGCAATGGGCTGGTGACGCCCATGATCAAGAAGACGATAAACGCCATTGCTCCCTGGAACAGCCCGACGACGAAATAACCGAGCACCAAATCGCGTCCCGTGTCGCGGAACTTCTTCAGGAAGAAAGCGCTCAGTTCGTTGCGTATGGGCATGGCGTCTACAAACACCTTCATGAGATGCCTGCCGTCTACATAGAAGAAGAACAGCGTAAAAGTAAAAATTGCCAATCCCGCAATCATGCTTGTCGCGTTTCGGAGAACGAGCCCGGTCACTCCAACCACATGCTCTCCGAGACCCTGGATTGCCTTGACGGTTTGCTCCGCCAAGTTTACGGAAGAGATGTCGACGACGCCTCCAGTCATCTCCAGTAAGCGATCGGATAGTACCGTTAAGCCGCTGCCGCGCAGGAGGCCTTGGTATCGCTGATAAGCGTCGCCGATAATGAGTGAAAGGTCGTTGAGCTGGCCAAGGAGCACGAACGCGATGAGTATCATCGGTCCGACGATCATGACGAGCACCGCAAGCGCCAGAATTCCAGCCAAGAGCGAACGAAACCAGGCGGGGCGTTCGGTGCCGTTTCTTAGTATAGCTAATTTAGTGTACAGGGGTTGGGTTATGGCATAGGCCACGCCTGCCCATACCAGCACCGACAGGAAGGGCTGGAATAATTTGCCCACGATAATAAAAAGGAACGCATAGAGAAGGAGAAATAGATAACCCTGAACCCGTGCTCCGTTTTTCTGCTTTTCATTCATGGCAGCTTGTCTCCACTGTAGCGAGTTCTCGATGTACAACAAAGAGCCGTCCATGCTGGCATGGACGGCTCTTTATCTTGGCAGCCGCGTGGCTCAGCGGCCTTTGGGACCGTAAAGGTAGTTGAAGTAGTCCATACTGGTGGACAGGGTCTTGGTGAACTTGGGCATCGTAATCCTATATGACTCTATGGAGCGCCAGAAATCGAAGAATGCGCGGTCGCGGCCATAGGCGTCGGCATAGGTCTTGGTTGCCAGCGCATCGGCGGAACCCTTGATTGTCTCCGCTTCCTCGTAGGCCTTGGACAGGATGGATCGCTGTTCGTTCTCCTGTTTGCCGAGCCACTCGGATTTCTTACCTTCGCCGAATGACCTGAAGGCCTGCGCGATCTGGTTTCGTTCCTTTATCATCCTGTTGTATACGCTCTCGGTCAGTTCGTCGCTGTAGCGGATCTGCCGCGGAATGACGTCGATGATTTCGATGCCGTACTCGGGCGTGAGCTGCTGCGCTATCGCCAGCATTTCACCTGACAGCATCCTGCGGCCTTTTTCGATGAGGTCGTACGAGGCGTCGGTCTGGGTTAGTTGCCTGAGTGAATCCGAGCCCTCGGCGTCGCCCGTCTCGAAGGTCTCGCTGGATGTTGATTTCAGGATGTCGTTGCTGTTGCGAACCGCTTCCCTGAGGAAGCTGGAGGATACGACGGTGCGTACCGCGCTGTCGATCACATCATCGAGTTTTCCGAAGGCGCTCTCCAGCGTTGAGATGGATTCATAGAATTTTATAGGATCCGAGATGCGCCAACGGGCCGTGGAATCTACCCAGATAAACTGGTTTTCCTTTGTCGGTATTCTCTGGGCCTCTCCGTCCCACATGAGGATCTTCTTGGGGTAGGTTACCACGTTGTCGAGGAAGGGCGTCTTGAACTTGAGCCCAGCTTCTGTCTCAACCTTGGTGATCTGTCCAAACCTCACCACGACGGTCTGAAACCCTTCCTGCTGGATGTAGAAAGGCCCTGTAAGCACTCCGAGGACAAGGACTACGGCTACAATGACGAGAACGGTTATGAGTTTTTTCATTTCGTGCCTCCAGACTGGGCGCCAAAATTCTTTATCGGAATGAAATTGCTCAGTGAACTGTCGATGAGTTCAACGTTCTGCTCGTCCGCGAACACGGCTTCCATCATCTCGTAGTACAGGCGGTCCCTGGTAACGTCAGGCGCCTTACGGTATTCCTCGTAGACTGCTTTGAAACGGGCCACGTCTCCGTTGGCCTTGTTGACGCGCTCGGCGGCGTAGCCCTTGGCTATCTGCACGATGCGGTCCGCTTCTCCGCGAGCCTTCGGGATCTCCTTGTTGTACGCTTCCTTGCCTTCGCTTATGAGCCGGTTCATGTCCTGGATGGCCTTATTGACATCCTCGAACGAGGCCTGCACTCCGGCTGGCGGCACGATGTTCTGTAGCTTGACGGCGATTATTTCGATGCCGAGGCCGTAACCTTTGAGCGTGCTATTCATCAATTCGATGCCAGCTTGTTCGATCGCGACGCGCCGTGCGCCCATGACATCGAGGATAGTCATGTCGCCGACGAGCATGTTGATGACCGACTGGCTGATATCGCGGATCGTCTCCTGCTTGTCCTCAAGGTTGAAGAGCCAGGCCTTAGGATCGTTGATGCGATACTGGATTATCCATTCCACGTCGACGATATTGAGGTCTCCCGTCAGCATTGTCGATTCTTCCGGATAGGTCCGTTGTTCATAACGGGTTTGGATGCCAGCCTGCTCGGTCCTGAAACCGAATTGCTCGGTCTGTACCACCCGGGTCTTGATGTTGTAGTTGCGCTGTATGCCCAGCGGCCACTTAAAGTGCAACCCAGGATCGGCGATTTCGGTAAATTTTCCAAACGTCAAAACCACGGCCTGTTCGGTCTGGTCAACGACGAAGAAACTTGTAGAAAAAAGCGCTATTATGGCGACCGCGACTACGATCAGTACGATCGTGGCAGCCTTGATTGGCCCGCGCATCGGCGTTACATTCCTGTCTGACATGAGCCCTCCTCTAATGATTTAGGGTACCGCCGCATGCTATCTTAATCAAGCGAATCGATAGTTTATCTTCTATCGTCAATTGCTGTAGCCGCCAGTTCCGGCGGCAAACACTGGGAAAATCCATTGCCGAACAGTTCCGCAAGTATAATGGAGGCTTTGGCAGGCAAAGCAGCTACGACGACCAGCTGGTCAGGACCGCTTGTGCCCGGCGGAAGGCCAAGGCTGGCGCAGTGCAGCAGGTATCCGCCCCGCGATGAACTCCCGCCGTATTTTGTATCGCCCGCCAACGCGTAGCCGCGGGAGGCCGCCTGGGCGCGGATCTGGTGGGTTCGGCCAGTTCCCAACTGGATGGCCGCCAGCGTGTAGCCCCCACGGTAGAGCAGTGGCCGCACATAGGCTTCCGCATGCTTGCCTACCTTTTCGATGGTCGTTATTCCGGCTTCCGAATCGCGCGACAATTCGTCGACCCAAGTTTCTTCATCACAGAGTTCTCCGTCAAGCAATGCTAAATAGGTCTTTGAAATGTGGCCTTCTCGCAACGCGGCGCTGAAGGCTACCGCTCCTGCCAGGCTTGCCGACACTGCCAGGGCCCCTGACGTGTTCCGATCCAGACGGTGGAGGGGGGCGGGGACGAACGCCAGCGAAGAAGCCGCGCGTTCTCTGTAGTAAGCCGCCGCAGCCTCGTCGACGCCGCCCTGACCGTGCGTCAGCATGCCGCGCGGCTTGTTGATAAGCGCTAGATTCGCCGTCTCGACTATTATCATGCCGGAGAATATCCTGGCCGCGTCCCGGTCGGTTTTATTTGAGGTGCCCTGGTTCCGGAAATTTTCCGCGTGAGCACGATCAAGCGCTGGAAGGCGGATTTCCACCGAGTCACCGGCCTTCGTGCGGTATGAGCCGTCAACTTTCTTGCCGGAAACGCGGACGTTGCCATCCCTGAACATCCTGTAGATGCCCGAAAGCGGTACTTCGCTCAGGAAAGCCCTAAGAATACGGTCAAGTCGCCTGTCCGTGTCGTTGGGGCCGAGCGTGATTTTTTTTGTCGTGTACGGCATCGTGTTTATCCTGGCGTATCGTTTGAATGTACTTAGATGGCCGAATATGGCTTGACAAGAAACGCCATTATAACAGAAATTCTTTTAATGGATAATGATGGAGCGCTTGGCTTCGGCGCAATTTTAAGGAATGACGTGTTCCTGGCTGCCGCACTGAGCCTTTTCATGGCGCAATTCGCGAAGGCTTTGATCGTCCTTTTGACTAGACGCAAGGCCGGTATCAAGGAAATTTTCTCAACCCTGCTGTGGAAAACCGGCGGTATGCCTTCGAGCCATGCCGCGCTTGTCATATCAATTACGACGTCCATAGCGTTTTCCAGCGGAATGGCGTCCGATGTGTTCGCGTTGTCGTTTTTCTTTGCCTTAGTCGTTATTCGCGATGCCATGGGCGTGCGGCGAGCCGCTGGAATGCAGGCCAAAGCCTTGAATACGCTCGGGTTGCGACTTTCAAAACGAATTCACATTCCTTTCAAGCCCGTCAAGGAAATCCACGGTCACACCTTTCCTCAAGTCGTTGTCGGAAGCCTCATGGGTTTTTTCATCGCTATGGCGGTGAATACACTATAGTGACGTGACCGATACCCGACGCATCTCATCCATACTATCAGCGACTGTTGTTGCCATTGTAATTGCCGTTGCTGGTATCTCATACCTGGCAGGCCACGGTACAGCATCTGGTGCCAGGATGATAGCTTTTCCTGAAGCCCTGCAGGAATCAACCGTGTTGGCTGCTCTGGCTCTCGTGAATATAGACGATGCCGTTGGCGCATCCTCCGCGCTTATGCCTCTGAGCAATTTTTCACGCATCGTCGCCGTGACCTTCCAGAATGCCACCCAGCGGGTGCTTCCGGGCGATCCGCGACGGACTCCGTTTTTTGACGAGCTCAAGCTTCGGTTTTCCGTGCCGGGCCCAGACAATACTACCTGGACAGTCGTGTATTTACCCGAGCCATCGCGCGCCCGTGATGAAGCGGCGGCTCGGGCGCTCACAAGCCTCAGCCCTTCCTGGGCCTGGGACGGTTCGGAAAGCCCTGGCGGATCTCGCTGGCTTTTGCTGCCTCCGTTTGTCTGGGCTGTCTGGCTCATCGTTAGTAATCCTCGGCGCGATAGACTCAGGCGAGCGCTATGGGTCGTTTCCTTGATGCCTTTGCTCCTGTGTTCGTCATCCGGTGCCACGATGTTGTTTATCGTGCTTTCAGCATCCTTAGCCGTTGTAAGCCAATATATAGTTTCTGGCGCCGCGTCACGCTTGCCCTTCGTCCTCTGGCCTCATGCGATCACCAGCATTGCATTTCTGATTTTTGAGCCGGATTCCATACCGTATCTAGTCGTTTCCATCGCGCTCGCGACCGTGGCGGCTTACCTCCGACCTCGGATCGAGCGCATTACCAGCCGCCGGCGCCTGCACGCGTTGCCTTCATTCCGGAACTTGACTATGAATGGCGTTCATCAGTATACCCGCGAGATAAACCGTGCCTTACTGTTGCCGATTGCGTCGATTGTCGTTCTTGTCGTTTTTTTGCCCTCGCGAGCGGGTTCCGGAATAGCCGATGAGCCTCGATTCAGGATAGAACGAGCCGCGCCGCGGGAGCACTATTCTGCGGGTGCTCTGTTCGAGGAACATCTTGCCTACCAACGCGCTATCACCTATGGGCGGCTCGGCGATTTTTCTCTGGAAGACAGCTCGTATATTCCGGTGTATCGGTATCGTGAGGAGGATGGCCGTATGCGGCGTACCGAGGACTCTGGAGACCCGGTGAGCGATTGGCCTTCTGCTACATTCAAGGCCGCAATCATGGTACTCTCGGATAGAAGACCCGTTTCGATACTGTCAAAATAAAAAAGCGCAGTTAGCCTAATCACTCTTGCAACGTAGGTAGTGTTTTTCGATATAATGGCCCTCGGTTGTCGTAGCGCTCTGCGCTTCGGTTCGCTTCAGCGAGCCGCTCATGTTGAAGAACTGGTCGATGCGACCGGATGGATCGGGTAGGACGCATGATAAGAGCTCGCGGATTCAAGCGTGGAGGCGTACCTGTACCCCATCGCGTCCCTTTCAAGACGGGGCCTATAGAGAACGCGTTCTTGCCTAAGAACGCTGTCGTCATGCTCAAGGATACCCGGGATGCTGTGGAACCCTTGCCCGTCGTATATGTGGGCCAAGAGGTGCGTGAGAGTCAGCTCCTCGCAAAATCGGCGGGGCGCGGTTCCTCCAATGTTCATTCGCCTATACCCGGCATAGTCAGACGGATAGAATCGACAATGACACCAGGGGGCTTCGAGTCCCGGGCTATACTTGTCTCGCTTGAAGGCGCTTTCAGCGTACTCGGGAAACGGCCTGAGCGGTATCTGTGGAAGTCGCTCAACAAAGCCGATATCTCCCATATCGTACAGGAAAAAGGCATAGTCCGCATCTCTACGGGCGAACCGCTTGCGGAAATCATAGCGGAACGCGCTTCAAAACCTGGATTTGTTCTAGTTGTCAGCGCGCTTGAAATGGATCCGTATCGCCGTACCGAGGAAGAACTGCTGGCAATCCGACCTGAAGACGTTGTAGATGGTTGTGCCATCGCCGCCCGGATGACCCAGCCGTCCAGGATAATCTTGGCCGTCGACGAGCATATTTCAGCAGCGACCATCGAGCGACTACAGAACGTCATCGCCGCCTCGGAGCTGGACATTTCGGTACAACCCTTCATACGCAAATTTCCGCAGGATATGGCCAGGCAGATAGCCGAAGCGCTGGATATCGCGGATGCCGGGTCGCTTTTCGTTCTGGAGCCGAGTACCCTCATCGCCTTGCATGAGGCCGTTGTTGCCAACAAACCCCATATCGAACAATACGTCTATGTTGGCGGAGGCGCCATCAAGCACCCGGCTATACTCAAGGCCCGCATCGGCGCTCCTATCGGCGATCTTATAGAAGAATGCGGCGGATTTTCAGGTAATCCGGAAACCATAGTCATCGGAGGCCCCTTCCGGGGGAGGGCCGCGGCCAATCTTGATGTCTCCGTCACTAGGACGACGCGCGCGGTTCTGGCCCTGACCGCGGAGGAAACCAAATTGGCGCCCGAACGGGGGTGCGTCCGGTGCGGCGATTGCATCGCTGTTTGCCCGGAGGGGCTCGATCCGCATTTTATTTTCAAGCTGCTGCGTGCCGGCAGGAAGTCAGACGCTGTCGCCGCGGGCCTTGAACGATGTTCTCTGTGCGGCGCCTGCGCCTATGCCTGCCGATCAAGAATCCCGTTGGTTCTGAAATTCGACGCGGCTTGCAGGAACGAGGAATTCCGATGAAATCGAAGGTGGCAACCCTGCATTCCTACCCGCCTTACATCCATGACTGGAGAACCAGCGCCAGGGCGGCTTGGATCTGTTCTCTCACCCTTATGCCTATAGTCGCCTGGTCTTCTATTATATACGGGCACTTTGCCATGGCTGTCTGGGTTGTGGCTCTTGCTACAGCCTTGATTTCCGAAGCCATTGCATCGGGACTCCTGCGACGCTGGACTCTTGGCGACGGCAGCGCTGTACTGACCGGGCTTCTTGTAGCAGCCGCCATGCCTCCAGGCGTTCCCCTGTATATACCCGCTATCTCGGTGGCTTTTTCAATCCTGATCGTCAAGACGGCCTTTGGCGGACTTGGAGCCAACTGGATGAATCCCGCGCTCGGAGGCATTGCCTTCGCGTATGCCAATTGGCCAGTGGCCATGCGTGAATACCTTCTGCCCCGACTCGTATCGGGCGTGGACGGCGTGAGCGCCTCGACCCCCTTGATATTCGCCAAAGGCTTGACCGGTGGTTTGGATCTTCGGGTAATGGACGCTTTGCGGGGATCCTCCTACCCGCTTTCAAACATCGATTCCACGATCACCGGTTTCATGAACGACTATGTTTTTTCGAGGCTCGGGGCAAGGCTCCCGGATGGCTATATTGACTTGGCTATCGGTTTGAAGCCCGGTACGCTCGGCGAAAGCGCGTTGTTGGCTCTACTGGCCGGCTCTGTCGTGCTCCTGGGGTTGCGTCTCATCAAGCCCTTGATTCCCGTGGCGATGCTCGCCGTTTTTACTATCCTGGTACGCATTTTTGGAACAGGACTTCCTGGAGAGTCATTTCTGGGGGGCGACGTACTGTTCGCGTTGTCCAGCGGGGGAGTCGTGTTCGTCGCATTCTATATGGCCTCCGATCCCGTAAGTTCTCCCGTCGGGCGGCTTAACAGCCTGGTGTACGGCGCCGCCATAGGAGCTCTGTGCTTCATTTTTAGACGCTGGGGCGCCTATTCCGAGGGGGTCGCTTACGCGGTGCTTGTCATGAACGTACTGACGCCCTTTATAGAAAAGAGTACCTTGAGGATGGCTAGGAGAAGGGCGCGTGCGGTATGAACAAGGCAAAATTCGATTCAACGATACTTATCGTAATCGGTTGCGCTGTCATAGTGACGGTCTTGGCTGGTTTTACCTCTGTCTATGCCTCGCGACAGGCCTCTCGTTACATGACTAAGCTCGTGGATGGAACTATGGAATCCACTGTCCGGAAGTCGACGTGGACAACACTCCGGGAAGGCCGTATTCTGGGCCGCGCGGTGCCAAGAAAAGGGCCGACCGCCTATGTCGTCTCCGTTCGACACCTAGGTAAAGAGTATCGAGCCATTGCGAGCGTCGATGATGATGGCTCTGTGACTAAGGTATACCCTCTCGCCGGCGGCATCGATTCCGCCTACGTGAGGCGTCTCGGAATATTATTTGACCGAACTAGCCGAGGCGGCGCCGGTTCCGATTTGTCCCCCTTGGATTCAGCGCTCGAGCCATTGATCATCGATATTCTCGAGACGATGACCAGCCTTGAACGGGTACGGATGGAGGTAAGCGATGACGATCGATGATCGACGTTCGGCTGATA
>Ga0154384_1116_pt8 | contig 14138 bp, 18 predicted proteins | sample RifGroB1_FD_115896 | JGI IMG/M metagenome (GOLD analysis project Ga0154384, IMG submission 115896) | Spirochaetes bacterium GWB1_59_5 | reverse complement strand
AGGCCCGCCTCCCAGAGGGTCCGCTCCGCCCGGAGGTAGCCGGCGCCTGCCAGGAGGGCGTCCATCCGGTCCACGAGCGCCCTGTCGTCCAGGTCCCCGTCCCCGAGACGGTCGAGGCCGACGGACAGGACCCGGAGGAGGTCGGCGGAGAGGATGAGGGTGCTGGCCACGGGAGCCTCCTGGGCGGCTTGGGTTCGCTGACATGGGGGCTACGCTGGCGGGGGCACTTCTGAGCAGGAAAACGTGCGGGGCTACTCTTTGGCGGCCTCGATGATGGCGAGGGCCTCGTCGGTGAGCGGCACTTTCCGGCCGATGGCCCCGGCGCCACCGGTCAGGACGTTGTTCGACGACCAGTCGTCCCCGTCGGCTCCGTTGTTGATCACGTACCAGAAGTGGCGCTTGTCGGGCTCGATGACCACCCAGATGCCACCGCCGTAGATGACGCTGTTGCGCCCCTCGATGTAGATCTGCTCGTCCGGGAGCCGATGCTCTCCTGGAAGGTAGTCCCCGTCCTTCATCGCCAGCTCCCGCAGCTTGCGCCGGGCCTCCAGCTTCCCCATCGCCTTCTGATGTTCCTGCTCCTGGTGCTCCTGGCGCTCCCGCTTGAGCCGGCTGCACAGGGCGGTGTCCTTGTGCCGGACCACCCACCGCATGTCATCGTCATAGTCGCTCTCGATGTTGGGGTCGTACACCTGGTAGATGCAGCCTTCGCCGATCTGCACGGGGTGGCCACAGACCGAGCAGTAGCCGGGCTTCCGATTCGGCCGGCAGGTGGCCGCCGGGGCGGGGACGTTGGCCGGTGTAGCCTTGGCCACGGCGTCGGCCTCGGCCTTGGCCTTGACCTCGGCGTCGTCGAACAGCATCATGAGCCGCTCGAAGGAGGTGGCCTTCTCCAGCGAGCTGATCAGCCACTCGGTGGTCCAGCTCGGGCGAGCGAAGAGCGACCGGATGTCCTCCCGGAACGGTCGGGTGTTGCCCCGCAGGACCACGCCCCGCCCGGAAACGTAGGTCATGGTGACCCCGATGGTGGGCCAGGTTTTCCCGTCACCGACGACAGCCAGCGTCTTCACCTGCTGGGCCTTGTACTGATCACTCTGATGGTCAAGCTGCCCGAGGAACTTCTTGAAGGCCGCCGGCTCGATGGCCCCGACCGTGAACAAGTAGCCCTGCACGACCCCTTCGCCCCAGGACCCTCCAGCCGCCTTGGCCTCGTCCTTCATGGGGAAGGTCATGCCGGTCAGGATGATGGTGTTCGGGTTCGGGGCCTGCGTGAACTTGAAGGCCGTCAGCTTCGCCGTCAGGGCCTCTTGGAACAGCGCCCGCACGTCGGCTTCCTTCTTGGCCACGTCCACGGGGTCCGGGTTCGCCGCCTTCAGGAGCGCCTCGACCTTCTGGCGGATCTGCGGGGTGGCTTTCGCTACGGGCAGCCGCCACGACTTGTCCATCCCGTTGTAGGTGAACCCCAGGCGCTTCAACTTGGGGTACACGTCCTTCATGGCATCGTAGGGGCCGGAGACGATCAGCAGCCCACCATCCTCCCGCAGCTTGATCAACGCTGCGGCGTCCAGGTACCGTTGGGCCACTCGGTCGATTGCACTCATGCGACCACCTCCACCCTCTACGGGGCTATAGGGCTACTACGCTGACCGGTCGAGATCTGAGCGGCACCCGGTAGAACGACTATCATCCGAGCAGGGGTAGAGGAGGCGAGATGCTCGCTCGGCACCAGGCACGGCGGAAAGCAGCGTTCACGAAGCTCGTGGCAGCGGGCCTGCCAAGGCGAACGCTGATGGACCCGGTGTTCAACCTCCGGGAGATCGTCAAGCAGATGGTGCTGCTGGAGGACCACCTCACCCACCCCTACAAGCTCTGCCCCGACTGCGTGCGGAAGCACCTGCTGACCATCGAGGGTTTCGCCGAGGAGGCCGCCACCCTGGACCAGCTCGGGATCTTCCGGGAGCTGACCGAAGTTCTGGGCACCGCCGCCCGGCGTTGGATCGAGAACTTCGAGGATGGCACCCCGCCGCCCGAGCTGGCCTTGAGCGTCCGAGCGGCTCGCAAGAAGCTGGCCCCGCTCTGTGCGGACCCACGAGGGTCAGCAAATCGAGTAGCCTCTCTGTGGCTGCAACGGGGGCTCTGCCCTCATCGACTGGCCGCCTTGGGCTAGCGCCTGGCGGCCATGTGGAGGTCGCTTTGACGCAAGCCTTGCACGGACGGATCGAAGTGGTGACGGGCTGCATGTTCTCCGGCAAGAGTGAGGAGCTGATCCGCCGACTCCGCCGGGTGCAGTACGCCCGCCAGTCCTACCAGCTCTTCAAGCCGACTCGGGACACCCGAGACGCCGTGGATGCAGTGGTCACCCATCTGAGGGATCAGCTCCCCTGCATCCCCGTGGCCAGCACGGCGGACTTGATGCGCCAGGTGAACTCGACCACGAAGGTGATCGGCATCGACGAGGCCCAGTGGTGCGACCGGGAGATCACGGCTGCCTGCAACGAGCTGGCGAACCGGGGCATCCGGGTCATCGTGGCCGGGCTCGACCGGGACTCAAAGAATCACCCCTTCGGCCCCCTGCCGGAGCTGCTCACCGCCGCCGAGCAGGTGACGAAGCTCTCGGCCGTCTGTACGACCTGCGGGATGGCCGCCCACTTCAGCCAGCTCCTCTCCCAAGGAACCGAGGTGCAGCTCGACGCCGAGGGCAACGTGAACCGGCTCGGTGGCGCCGGCGTCTACGAGGCCCGCTGCCGAGAGCACTTCACCCCCGCCTGACCCCGCCCCTGGTAGAGTAGACCGAACTGCGAACAGGAGATGCTGGCCATGTCCGACCGCAACCGGATCGAGCTGTTCCTGGCCGAGGGCCACACCGAGCACTGCGCCAAGCGCCTGGTCTGGGGTGACGGCCAGTGTGGATGTGGACATCCCCTTCAGCGGGAGCAGGAGGCAGCCCGTCTCACCCCGGAGCCCCCGCCCCCGACGACGATCCGGGAGTGGCAGGTGGCCATCCACGAGTGGGCCAAGGGCAAAGGCTGGTGGGATGAAGACATCTCCCAGCGTCGCTCGTTCGGTGACCTTTGTGCGTTGTTCCACTCGGAGATCAGCGAAGCCTACGAGGAGTACCGCAACCACCACAGGACGACCGAGGTGTACTTGAACACCACGGATCGGCCGGGCAAACCGGAAGGCATCCCCGTGGAGATCGCTGACCTGGTGATCAGAGTGCTGGACTTCTGCGAGCACGAGGGCATCGACCTCCAAGCGGTGATGGAGCAGAAGCACGCCTACAACCACACCAGAGCTTTCAGACATGGGGGAAAAGCCGTCTGATGCAGCCACACGTCGTCACCGCCCCTCTCGGGGACAATCCGCCGACGGCCACCCTGTACTATGGACAGTCGGCGCTCGTTTCGCTCCGGGCGCTGCCAGACAACTCGGTGGACATGGCTTGCACCTCGCCGCCCTACTGGGGGCTGCGCCGGTACATTTCCGAGGGAACTATGAGGCTGCGCTCAGACCTGACATCGGAGGAAGTGGAATTTGTCCTCCGAGAACTTGTGGCAGCAGGGGTATCCACAGGTACTCTGAAGTGAGATTTGCTTTGCTGTGTACCCAGGAATGGCACTTTTGGCACAGTGTCACGATGTTGCCCGAATCAAAGCGGTGATCCGGGTGTCCGGTCCAAGAACGAATATGATGCCCCTGCAAACTGCGATAACCTCTTTTGGGTGCCCCACAACGGACACAGTGATACCCGTCTCTCTTGAAAACTTCTCGCAGCAGATCCTTGAAAGCGCCGCTGGCATAAAGGCGTTGCCTCTCTGGAGTACCCCCATTTTTGTAGTTCGGACAAAGAGGGCCACGGCGTTCCCACATCCCGTTCCCCTTTCCCCGGAGCCACGGTCTCGGCCGCCGAGCCGCCCGACGGATTTTGTCCAAGGCTTCCTCGGTGTGATGACCTCCTGCAAAAGTCGGCCCACCGACTTTCAGATGCCAGTTGTCGGCACCAGCCAGGTTGTGGCCCCGAGGTCTTGTGGGGATGCCGAAGTCTTTCAATTTGGCGTAGATGTTCTTGGGATTCCTTCCAACGAGGGCTGCAATCTCGTAGGTAGAGCGCCCCTCATCAACATATTTCTGGCGAAGCCAGACAGGATCGAGATGCAGTGATTTTTCGCTCATGTCAGGATTTTAGACCATAGTAGGGTGGGAGTCAAGATGCAGTTGCATAAAGATCAGATCCCGGAACACTTGCTCAAGTATTTCGAGCCTGTAGAAGAGACGTGGCCCGACGGCTGGGTGGGCAGCCTGGGCCTCGAACCGACGCCCGAGTTGTACGTCGAGCACCTCGTGCTCATCTTCCAGGAGTTGCGCCGGGTTCTTCACCCGACCGGCACTTTCTGGCTCAACCTGGGCGACAGCTACATGAGCCACGCTGCCAAGGACATGGCGAGCCTGGGGGGTCGGGAAGGCGAGCGGGTCGCTGACGAGGAAGGCTACGAGGACACGGTGTTGTTCGGCCACGCCCCGGTGGCCGGGCTGAAGGACAAAGATCTGGTGGGAATTCCGTGGCGGGCGGCACTGGCGCTTCAGGCGGACGGCTGGTGGCTTCGCAACTCGATCATCTGGCAGAAAAGTAACCCCATGCCATCCAGCGTGCAGGACCGGTTTTCGTGCAAGTACGAGTTCGTGTTCCTGTTCGCCAAACAGGCCCGCTACTACTTCGACCTGGAGGCCGTGAAGGTGCCGTCCAACAGTACCTCGGCCGGGAAGAATCCCGGAAATGTATGGACCCTGCCCCACTCGCCCTACAAGGGAGCCCACTTCGCCTGCTGGCCGCCCAAGCTCGTCGAGCGGATGATCCTGGCCGGCAGCAGCGAGAAGGGCCGGTGTCCGACCTGCAAGGCCCCATGGGGACGGGTTGTCGACCGAAAATGGGCACAGCCGACTCGGCAAAACTACAAAGCTGCTGAGACAGCGCACTGGAAAGGTTTGCAACCAACTGGTCGTATCGGGGGCTTTGTCGGTGGGCAGGTCGCTACGAAAGGCTGGCAACCGACCTGCGAGTGTCCGGCTCACGAGCCAGAACGCAGCGTGGTCCTGGACCCGTTCAGTGGATCGGCAACGACCGGGCTGGTCGCCCTCCAGCTCGGCCGGAACTACGTGGGGCTCGACCTCAACGAGAAGTACCTGCCGTTGGCGCTGGCCCGACTCGAAGGACGGGCTGCCCCCAAGACATCTACGGACAGCGAACCCAACCTCATCGAGGAGCTGTTCGGCGTCTGACCCCCGTTCGTTCCTGCCCTCCGTCGAGTAACCCGCTCAGAAGTGCTCTCCCCGGCGTAGTCGTTCCGGGAGCAGCAACTCGACGGGAGGCGACGGTGCCGAATCCGAAGATCCTCATCGTGGGCGGCGTGGACAGCTTCGTCCACGGCAACCTGGAACGGAAGCTCCAGGAGGCCGGGGTCGATGTCGGCTGGCACGTCAGCAGCGAGCTGGCCCGGTTCCCCGGCATCCCCGACGCCTGCGAGGGCGTCATGATCATCAAGGACTTCTGCGGGCACCACGTCTCTAACCCGGCCAAGGCCGAGGCGAAGGCTCGGGGCGTCCCCTGGGCGGCCGTCACCCGGAAGTGGAGCGATGCCGAGCCCATCCTGCGGATGCAGGGCATCTTGCCGGCCGCCTACAACGGGCAGATCCAGCAGGGTACGGACGCCGCCGTGCTGGCATTGGCCGTGGAGTACGTCACGGCCCAGCGGGAGTGGGGGCGGTACCCCAAGCTGGACGAGGTCCAGGCAGTGTTGCAACGGGTCTTCGGTCCCAGCTACCGGCTGTCCGACGACCTGTTCAAGAAGGTGATGGCGGCGACGGCCGAGGTGGTGCCCCTGACTTTGGACGAGCAGGTCGAACGGGTGCTCGACTCGGAGCCGGCCCCCGTGGTCGCCCCGGCGGCGCCAGCCCCCATGCCCGAGGACGAGTGCCGGATCGCCGTGCGGACGGTGCTGGAATCGCACCCCGACCTGGCCACGCAGCCCGAGCAGATCATCGCCGCCATGACCGGGCTGGCTGAAGGGCAGGCGAACTCCGTGCTGGTCGAGCAGGAGGCACAGGTCATCCGGCAGGAGTGGGCCAAGCATGATGCCGTCCGGCGAGACGCCAGCATCACGGCCTGGGTCCGGGAGCTGCTGCGGGCCGTGCAGCGAGGCGAGCGAACCCTGCCGACGCAGTCGGTCTTCTACAAGGAGGGGAAGCCGCTGTTCGGCATCAATCCTCCCTGGCGCATCATGCAGGACACCCGGGCCGAGGTGTTCGGGGAGTGGGCTCGGGTGCTGATCGACGCTGAGGAAGCGAACCTGTACCTTCGGCACAAGCGCCCCGATCTGAACCTGATGGACCTGCTCCAAGCGGGGCAGATCCCGAGCATCGCCCAAGGGTCCCGGCGGTACACCTCGCACCTGGCCCTGGACACCTACTTGGCGACCTTGCCGCCCGTGCAGGCGGCGGTGATGGCAGCCCCGAGCGCAGAGGAGCAGACGGACATGAGCATGAACGAGAACCAGTTCCGGGAGCTGAAGACCCAGATGGCGAAGTTCGAGGCCAACCAGATGGCCCTCCAGGACAAGCTGACCGAGGTCCTGACGCTGCTCAAGTTGCAGGAGGAACCCGCCTCGCCCACCGATCAGCAGGCAGCGGTCCAGGCCACGCTCGACATGCTCCTGACCCTCGTGCGAGGGCTGGCCGTGAACCTCTCACTAGCCAAGGCCCCCTCGGCCGACGGCCTCCTCCAGCTCGTGCAAGCCGGGCAGATCCGCCTGGTCGTCGAGCCCCTCCCACCCAAGGGGGCGTGATTCCCCCACCCAACCCCTCCCCTTGCGGCAAACGGTGCGGCACTGTCCCCCGGCCTCGCCCCCCAGTTTCGCTCTCGCTAGAGACAACGTAGAGACACGCCTGGCTAAGTGTTGGTTTGACCCGGTACTTGGCCCCCCAGGCGGGTTTGCCCGCCAGCCACCCTGAAACTTTCGCCAAAGTTTGATCCCCTAAAGTAACGCTCGGAAGGCCCTAACGGGTAACTCCGCCCCCCATGAGGCTTTCTACCCCTCACCGCTCAAGAGACAGGTGAAACTTTGCGGGAGCCCTTGTGGCTGAAGGGGATGGCTCATAAGGGATCGGTACTGGTTCGGGGGAGGGTTGGCCTAGATAGTGCGGCGGTGCAGGTCGAGGAAGGCATCGACGGGTTCGAGGCGCTCGATACGGGAGGCGAGCCCCCCGACGGCTTCCCGGCGCTGTTCTTCCGAGCGATCTTCGTCCCAGGGGACGTTGAGGACGTGGACGCCCTGGCTCTGGAGGACGTTGACCATGTGGTCGATCTCGTCGTCGAGCTGGCGCAGGTAGTCCAGGTCGATGGCGGCCTCGCACTTGCGCCCCGTCTCCTTGGTCATGCGGGAGGAGATGCGCTGGTTGCAGGTCTCGGGGCTGACGAGGATGCGAACGCAGACGGCGGGCAGCAGGACCGAAGCGGTCATGCCGTGGTAGAGGGTCTTGTAGGTGTTGAACTCGTCTTCGGTCATGAGCCCCTGGCGGAGCTGCAACCGTGCGTCAGTTGATGATCCGACGATGATGATCTAGGAACAGGTCAGGTGGGTTGAAGTTGCGGATGCGGGCAGCGATACCCTCGACAGCGGACTGCCGGGTCTCGGGCGAATCTCGGTCTTCATCCCAGGGGACATCCAGGATGGTGACTCCCTGCTGCTTGAGGACGTTGACCATGTGATCGATCTCCCGGTCGAGCCCTCGGAGATAGTCGAGGGACACAGCGACTTCGCACTTGCGCCCTGTCTCCTTCTCCATTCGAGCCTGGATGCGCCGCAGCGATGTCTCAGGGCTGACAAGGGTGCGGAGGCACATCGTGGGCAGCATGACCGTGGCGGTCATCGCCTGGTAGATGGTCCGGTAGGTCTCGAACTCCCGTTCCGACATCAGACCCTCGGCAAGCTGGAGCCGGGCGAAGGCAGTGTCCTGAAAGTAGGAGGAGTCCATCACGGCATGGTGCCCCGAGTGCAGGGCATGCCACTGTGCATCCAAGTGTGCCCGATACCGCATCCCCAGCAAATGGATCTGCATGGTGAATGCCCACCGGGAGGCACCGGTGTAGTAGTCCGCTAGGTAAGGGTTGCGCCCGCCCTTCTCATCTGGCTCTGCCAGCCACAAGGTTCCGGGGCCGAGGGCTACGGACAATTCCCTGGACACGGTGCTTTTCCCACTGCCCATGAGCCCGCAGACGATGACGACTTTCCCGCCCATAACTACTCCTTTGCCAGAATCTCGTTGATCTGGGTAAGAGTCCCTAGTCTACGCCGAAATGTGGACACATTGAACTTAGCGCCCTTCAGAGTGCTTTCTGTGACTCGTCCTAGTGCCTTGAATACCTGCCGGACTTCATCCCAGAGGGCACCTTCAGATACTTTTTCGTAGGGGTTCCGCACATACTGGTCTGTTTCGGATGTTTCAGCATGCCGCTGAAGTGCCTCTTGGATATACTGCTCTCCTTCTGGGGTGGGGGTGGCATTCTTGATAAATTCAAGTGGGTCTGAACACTGTTTTCTGCTGTTGCATGACCGGCAGGCAGGTGCCAGATTCCAGGCAAAATTGGTACCTTGCCGAAACATAGGTGTGATGTGATCCCAGGTATCCGCTGGCTGTTGGCAGTAGATGCACAACCCCCGAAATTGGTCTCTCAAGAGAATGAGTTCCGCCCCCGTGTGATGTCCCGGAGCATGGGCCCGACGTGCTCGTTTTCGATGGCGGGCTGCTGCGGCCATCTCTGGATTCCGCTCCCGCCAACGTCGGCCACCTTCTCGCCAGAGCGTCCGAGCTTTCTCGGGGTTCTCCCGTATCCAGGTTTTCAAGCAGGGATACCCTGCCGCTTTCTGCTGGGCCGCTGTCGCTTTGTTCTTCGTTCGGACCTTGTCCGGGTTCGCTTCTCGCCAGCAGGTTGCCCTAGCCGAGTCGTAGCCCGGGTGGCTTTTGGAGTAGGCTTGGCGCTTGGCCCTATTCCACAACACCCAGTGCTGATGACAATAGGCGTTGAGGTAGTTCCCGAACTGTGTAGCCGGGAGAAACTGATTGCAGGTCTTGCACCAGCGCATTCTGTCAGGAGCTTTCGGTGGCATCGTCACCCCCAGCCCTGAGTGTAGTGCAAAGCCAGGCACCAAAGCAACTCCTATCTTCCATCAGATGGCAGTGAGCAGGCTCCACCCGGCCGAGTACGGGTCGAGCTGCTGGGGTTGGTACTCGACGGCCACCACCCCCCGGCGAACAGCGTCCACCACGGATCGGGGGGGTGTGATGGAGAGGCGAGCGAGGGCCGCACCGAGCTTGTCCGCCTCGGCTCGGGACAACTCCGTGCGGAGCTTGAGGGTGGAGCAGGTGATGGACCGGGGCTGGAACTCCACGCCCAGGCCCTCGTCCAGCGCCGCTTTGATTAGCAGGTGGCAGGCTAGCAGTAGGTGATCAGACGCCGTCACGGCGTCTGGCTGGTCCGGATCGATCTCATCGTTGAAGCCCCGAGGCCCGACCTTGAAACAGCAACCATCGGCAGAGACCTCGGCGCTGTGGATCAAGAGGCCGGCATCCAGGCAGGCCCCGAGATGACGCTCGGCCACGTAGGAAGCCCGAGTGGCGTTGTCCCCCGTGAGCCGGTAGGGCTGGCGGAAGCCGAACCAGTTGTAGCGGACGTTGCGGTTCCCCTGAAGCAACGTCCGCAGCCGGCTGCGGGAAGACCAGGCTACGGGCTGGTCGTCGAGGGTCTTGACCTCGCAGAGCGTGACGAAGCTGGGCGCCGGACGTAGGGGATCGACGAAGAAGAACACCGGGACGAGGAGGTACTGCTCGTCCCCCTCCCGGCAAACCCACCGCTGGCCGAGGAAGATCGGCTGGCCGTCAGGGTCGTCCGGTACCTGGATGGCCCGTTTCTTACAGCGGACGACGTTGTCCCGAGCGAGCCACACGTAGTCGGCCAGCCCGATGGCAGTGAGGCTCTCGCCACCCTGGATGACCTGCAAGGACATGGACCACCTCGTCGTGAGTACCCTACCCCATCTGGGATGCTCAGAGGTGCCCTTTTCAGCGTAGACCTGATGGCACGAGGTGCCGGGAGGTGCAGCGGATGCGGGTGCCGATCCACTACGACATGGCCCTGGGGGCTAACCCCTGGTGGCGTAAAGCGTTGACCGAGACGCTGGCCGGACGCACGGCCACGCTGCTCTCCGATCTTCAGGTGTTCAGCAAGATCGGGGAGTCGGGCCCCCGCATGATCTCGGCGGTCCTGGCCTACGCCTTGGGCGGCCAGCAGGTGTTCCACGTTGGGCCGGTGATGCAGGAGTTGTTCGACGAGTGCCTGCTCACCGAGGTGCCGGGCTCGCACATCGACCTGCCCTACGAGTGCTTCTACATCGCCCTGCCCGACTGCCTCTGGCCCATCTGGGGCGGGGATCGCACGCAGATCCACCCGATCTCCGGGCTCTACGTGCAACGGCACAGGGACATCTTGAGCCTGCTGGTCTGGGGGCAGGCCAACCAGCGATCTCTGACCGTGGACGACGATGCGACCTTCTGGTGCGACATCGACCTGGGCGAGGTGCCCCAGGTCGTGCAGGAGGGGATCACCTTCTACGACCTGGAGGCGTACTTCCCGGTGCTCATGCACCCCTACCGAGGGGCGCACGATCTCGGGCTGGGCCTGCCCACGGGAGAGAACCTGAGGATCGTGACAAACAGCGTGCTCCACCTCTGGCGCATCGTCTTCAACCTGTTGCTCTACCTCAACAGCGACCGCCCGGACGTGCAGCCGGACAACGAGGCCGGAAACGCCCGCCGGCAACTGTCGGGCAAGCTCGACCGGGTGAAGTCCAAGGGCAAGGCGGCCAAGCTCCAGCGGATGCTCGCCCGGCTCACGGAGGCGAGCATCACCTGGGTCGGGCAGGACATTGAGCGGCGGGCCAAGGCCACCCAGACGGAGCCGACCAGCCGTACCGTTCGGCTGCACCGGCGCCGAGGCCACCGGCACTCCTACTGGACCGGTCCCCGCAAGGACGCCGAGGGTAACCCTCGGTTGGGCGACCAGGTCATCGTGAAGTTCATCGCCCCGACCTGGGTCGGGGGTTCGCAACCGGAGCCGACGCCCGAGGAGCTGAAGCAGTACCCAGGGCGGCGGTACCGCCTGGACATCGAGAAGGGAGAGAAGTGATGCCCGAGGACCGGCTCATCGTTCAAGTGCTGTCGGATGCCCACGGCGTCGGGAAGTCCACCGTGGCCGCCATCATCTATGAGGCCCTCACCCGGTGCGGGTACGCCGTCAAGGTGCTCCCGCTCACCAGCGATGAACTGCCCCGCAAAGAGGCCATGGCCTGGATCACCCAAGAGCGGGAGGTGGTCACCACCCAGGGGGCGACGCTGCTGGCTGACCCGAAGCAGTCGCACCCCCGAGCAACCGTGTCCCTGTGGGTGCATGGCTGACGGAGATCCCCGCTCAGAAGTGACGCTCCAGGCGTAGACGGGTTGGAGGTGACGACATGCGGACGTTGCAGCATTTCCGGGAGATCGAGGACAAGATGCGCTGGAAGGGCGCAGCCCTCCTCGGCCAGATCACCAAGTTCAAGGCCCTGGCGGGTCGCCTGGGGGTGCTGCCCCGAGCCATGGGCTCGCACACCTCGAAGAGCATCGAGCTGCCCGTGGTCGAGCTGATCCGGGGCGGGTGCCGGTTCCTGCTCCGGGACAATTTCCACGACATCGAGATGGCCGTCCAGGCGAACCGACCGGTGACGCTCCCGCTGAAGGCCCTGTTCGAGGGGGTGCTCATGCCCCACGACTGGGACTGGTACCTCGGCGAGGTCGCCCGATGCCGGGGCTATCGCTGGCATTACTGGACCGACGAGGAGATGGACGACCCGGCCATCCTCAAGGTGACCGCCGTCCACGATTATTCCAAGAGGTCCATGGACTGGGACACGACCCCGGAGGTGAAGGCCCGCTGGATCAAGCGGCTGACCGACCCCGAGTGGTACCACCGTGACTGGTCGTCTGGGCCCATCACCAGCGACGAGCCGTTTGGGCCGGGGGCCACCCTATTCGTCCAGGGCCATCTCTTCGCCCAGGGGATCGACGATCTGGTGCCCCACGAAGACCGGGGCCCCTACGTGCCGGGCAAGACGGCCTTCGGGGTGAGCCTCGACAACTACGAGCAGGCGGAAAACCTGATCCGACGGCTCACCGAGTAGGAGTCCTACATGCTCGTCAACTTGGCCGTAGGTGCTACTTCTTGACTACCCAGGCCAGCGGTGAGATACTCGAAAGCAGGCAGGGCTTTACTGCTATGGAGTACACCATGGACGTGCAGGACATCGTGGGCAAGCACTGGGGCCGCATCACCGTCACCCGTTTTCTACGACAAGAGCCCTACAAGGATCGTTACAACTACTGGTATGAATGCCAGTGCGACTGCGGCCACGTCGTCGAGAAGCACCGAGTAAATCTGCTCACCGAGCACGTTCAGTCTTGCGGGTGCCTGAAGCACCGGGTTGGGAATACCAATCCTACTTGGAATGGCTGTGGTGAGATCAGCGGTTGGTTTTGGAGCCATATTCGACATCAGGCCCGAACCCGAGGTCTCCCCTTCGAGATCACGGCAGAAGACGCATGGGCTCTCTACGGGGCACAGCAGGGCTTGTGTGCCCTAACAGGCTGGCCTCTGAAGTTGGATACACACAAGCATAAGGAAGGCTGGAAAACTGCATCTCTAGATCGCATCGACAGTGCAAAAGGCTATGTCCTGGGCAACATCCAGTGGGTCCACAAGGACATCAACCGCATCAAGATGAACTTCACGCAAGCCCGGTTTCTGGAGTTGTGCCAGGCTGTCACGGGGCACCACAATGGCCGAGTCTGATTTCCTTGTCACTTTGGCGCTGGGGGATGCGTTCGGTAGCGCCTTCGAGTACGTTACCCCCGACGTGATCCGAGACCATCTCCTGAAGCTGGAGTACCGCTCGCACCCGAAGTTCAAGCGGCCCCCCGGCACCTACACCGACGACACGCAGATGGCCCTGGCCGTCGCCGAGCTGCTGCTCGACAAGGACCCGGCCACCTGGACGATGTTCGACGTGGCCCGAGCGTTCATCGGGGCGTTCATGCGTGACCCGAGGACTGGCTACGCCAGCAACTTCTACAAGCTGCTGCATGACATCCACCTGAGCATCACCTCGGCCAACTGGCCGCCCAACTCGGAAGGACGCCAGCTCGACGTGGCGGCGGCATCCTTTCTCGGCAAGGTCCGCCCGCACTCGAACAAGTCGGGCGGGGCGATGCGAGCGGCGCCCCTGGGCCTGCTCCCGGACAAGGACCAGGTGCGGGATTTCGCCATGATGCAGGCCAGCCTGACCCATGCCACCCGGATGGGGATGGAAGCGGCGGCTGCTGCGGCCCTGCTGACGCACTACTTCTACTACCGGGTGGGGGAGCGGGCCAAGGTGGGCCAGTGGCTCGACAACGAGCTGCCGGGGTGGTCCTGGGATCTCCCCTGGACCCGGCGGGTCGAATCCGAGGGCTACCAGCACGTCCGAGCGGCCATCCGGGCCCTGACGCTCGCCAAGACGCAGACCGAGGTGCTGATCAGCGCCATCGCCGTGGGCGGAGACGTGGACACCGTGGCCGCCATCGCCATGCCGGCGGCGACGTTCTGCGACGACCTGGAGGCAGACCTGCCGGCCAACCTGTTCGACGAGCTGGAGAACGGCACCTACGGGCGGGACTACCTGCGGGACGTGAGCCGCAACCTGCGGCTGAAGTTCAAGCGCCCGAAGGTGGTGACACCTGCGGTCGAGCCCGAGCAGGCGGCACTGTTCAGCGACGATGATGCCGTCCGCCCGCCCTGCAACCCACCCAGCCCAGACTACGTGCCACGGTAGTCGTGCCACGGTAGAACCTCTATCGCCCTCCGAAGGTAGAGTCGGAGGACTGATGGACGAGCCGACAAAGCCAAGCGTTCCGGTGGCACCCCATCCTGCCTTGGAGGACTGGAAGGCCCCCGACGCTACGGCGCCCCCTTCGCCCCCCCGACCAGCCAGAGCCCCGTGCAACTGTCGGCGGCGGCA
>Ga0154384_1167_pt4 | contig 14339 bp, 15 predicted proteins | sample RifGroB1_FD_115896 | JGI IMG/M metagenome (GOLD analysis project Ga0154384, IMG submission 115896) | Spirochaetes bacterium GWB1_59_5 | reverse complement strand
CCTCCACGTCTATAGTCGATATCGACAAGGCGTGCCACAAGCTTGGGTTGGCTGTTTCAGCCGCGTGCGGTGGGGTAGTGCGAGGCGTCAACGCGTCTCGAAGGAAGTATGGGTATGAAAAAGCATAGCATAGCGCTCGCGGTAGGTATGGTCGCCCTCGTTGTCCTCGCGTCGGCCTCATCGTGGGAGGGTAGCGCGATGATGGGCTCGTATGGGGATTTTCCGGCTTCCGGATACTACGCCGCCTGCAATTCCTTTCCCAGGAATACTTCCGTAGAGGTGGCCAATCTGGAAAACGGCCGCTCCATCACGGTTATCGTCACGAAGGGCCTGGAGAGTTCAGGCATCTTCATGATGCTTTCAGTGGAGGCGGCAGGCGCGCTCGGTCTTCAGTCGGGCAGGGTGACGCGGGTCAGGGCCTCGGAACCTAAAAGCGCCGTGGAATTGGCGCCTTCCGGCGGCTCGCGCGGCTCCTACGATCCTGACCTCAATCCGCGGCTGTTGGCGGCGCAAGAACTGAAGCGCCTCGGTTACGAACTCGAACCGGCTGCAACGGTAGCTACCGCCCAGAAGCCGGCTGTATCCAATCCCCGTGTCGAACCAGCCCCCGCGGTCGTTCCGCCTCCCGTCGCCGCCGAGCCGGTTGCTACGCCAGCCGCCGCCAGCGTTCCAGCAGTCACTCCTCCTGTGACCGCGCCGACGCCTGAAATCACCTCGCCGACAAGTACAGCGCCGGAATCCCTGGCCGCGACCAAACCCAAGCCGGTGCGCACCATAATCCTGCCGCAGTTGCCCGATCCCGCCGAACCTATCGCCAAGGCCATACCGGAAACGGCTACCCCTTCGATAGCGCCCGCTCCTGAAGCAAAACCAGAGGCGTTCGCGATAGTGCTACCAGAACCGGATGAAACGCCTTTGCGCGTCGAGCCTTCCTCTATACCCAAGCGCTACGAGGCTCCCTCGCTGCGACCCGACATATCTTCCGGCGGGTTGCGTGTTCCATCCGCTCCCGACCTTGCGGTCGCCATGCTGGATCCTTTTCCGGTGGAAGATGCCCGGGCCGCGGCGTTCGCCCGCTCGGCGCCTGAACTGCGTTCCGCTACCGCCTCTGCCGAGCTCTATGATCCGTCTGTGCCCGATTCCGAGTCCGCCGCCGCGCTGGCCCGGCTCGCTCCCGGCTACGCGGATGTCAGCGACGGGATTTCTTTGATCGATCCTTCACTTCCTGGCTCCGGACGCGCTGACGCCATCGCGAGGCTCACGCCCCGGAGCGCGCCTGCAGGCGCGATGCCCGAGCTGGTCTGGCCCGAACTGGAAGCCGACGAAATACCCGAGGTGCTGCTGGCCTCGCTTGTAGCGCCGGTTCCCGAAATTCCCGCTACGAGCCTCGCCGAAGGCGAGATCATCTTGCCGCTCCTGACCGGGCCGGCGGCGCTCGCCCTCGAGACGCCGGAATATGGCGCCGCCGAGACTACGGTAGCTCTTGAAGACGCCGAGGTCGAGGCTACGGAGACCCCGATTGCTGAATCGCTTGCCGGGCTCGCCCCCTATGGCGCCGACGGCTCATATGATCTGGCTGAGGCTGAAGCCAGGGATGCTGAAAAGCCTTATGCCGACGGCTTAGCCGCCACGGCGCCCGTTGATTCGGCTAATGGAGTCGGCCTTGCGGAGGCTGCGGAACAGAAGCCTGAAACCACGCCCCTCCTGGCTGGGCCAGAAGGGGAATCCGCCCCGACTGTCGCGCTGGACTCGCCGAAGGAATACATCATAGCCATGGAACCGACTGGCCCAAAACCGCCGGTTCTACCCGGCGCCCCGCTTGCTCCCGTCGTCAAAAGTACGCCTCCGTCAGTCACGGTTGCTCCTCCTATAACTGTGGCTCCTGCCGCGTCTATCGCGACTATTTCCGAGGCTCTGGAAAAGGGGCGGTACTACATCCAGGTAGGCGCCTATGGCAGCGAGGCCATGGCAAAGGATTCAGCCGGCAAGCTCAAGACCGGCTATGCCATACTCATACAGAAGACAAGCGCCAAGGGTAAAGATACCTGGCGCTTGTATGTCGGGCCCTTGTCTCGCGACGAGAGCGGCGTGGCTCTTGTACGTGTACGGGCTATGGGCTACAAAGACGCTTTTGTGAAGAGCGGCAGTTAGAAGAAATCAGCTACCGGGCCTGCGCCTCGCGTCGGCCCGGTTTATAGACCATCGCGGATTGAACAATAGCTCCGGCGCCAAGCAACGCGCTCAGGCCGATGAAGACCACGGGCATCGATGATGCCTGGTACAAGAGCCCGCCGCTGATTGAGCCTACCACCTGTCCGAAGGTCAGCAAGGCCTCGTGGACGCTTGCCCGTTTGTCACGGTCGGGCGCACCGCTCGTAGCGTAAAACAGCGAGTTATTGTATATAGCCGACTGGAAGAATCCGACGACGGCGAAACACAGGGCGAAACCAGCGGCGTTCCGTTGCAACACCAGCGCTATCAATGCGAGCGCCGTCACCACTGACAACGCGGGCAAGGCAGACCGTTTGAACTGCAGAAACGTGACCTTGCCCAGAATGAAGAAACCAGCGGCCGTCGCCGCGGCGCGTATCGTCAGTATCAGGCCGATGGATGATTCGCTCAGCGCCAGCTCATCCCTCGCAAAAACAGGAAACACGTTGAACACCACGCCCATTACCGCGTAGATGAGGAACGCTCCGAGCCAGGCGGGGTAGCGTAGCGGCGTCGAGCGGTCAACGACCGGTTCTACTGTGTCCGCCTCGCAGTCAACGCAGGCGTCATCCTTGACGAACCATCCCGAGGCCAGTACGAATAAGGCATTCAAGGCATACAGCGCGACCGCAAGCAGTATGGGCAAGAGTTTGCCGCGTTCTGAAAGCACGCCCGCAAGGTACGAACTGAACAGGCCGCCGATGCTCCACGAAAAACTGAAGAGGCTTGTGGCCTTGTTAAGCTTCTCGCCTTCCAGGCCCTTGGAGAGCCAGCCCATTACGGGCGGCCAGAAGAAGGCCATGATAAAGCCGTAGGCCGTATAGGCCGCAAAGGCCTGCCAGAGTCCCGGACGCGCCAGGAACAGGCTGAACAGGATCGTGCTGCCTAAAAGCATTATTGCCATGGAGGTTCTGGGCTTGAATCGATTGACGAACCGGCGAAGCACGACGCAGCCCAGGAAATACGACAAGGACCACAGGGCTCCGAGCGATCCTACGAGCGCTGGACTGGCTCCGTACAGATCCTTGACGACGAACAGAATGCCCAGCGACATTATGCCTATCGCCAGGCTATTTATGAAGGCCGCTGGCACGATGATTGCCATCTTGCCGAAACGACGCGCTCCGTTATACATGCACTCCCGCTTTCAACCGTGTTCGGCGTTCAGGAGCCGAAGCGGTATTCCTGAGCCGATATGGCCATGGCGTCACCGTATATCGCTCCGCCCGCACCGGTCAAGCACTGGTCCTGAAATATCGTCGTTGACGGTTGCCGTTGGCCATCGTCCTTGCCCCTTGTCGTTGACCGCGGCGCGGCCCCTGTTTACAATGGCATTCAGGATCCGGAGGTGACGAACATGGAAGAAACCGATGCCAAACGGGCGAGGATAGCGGAACTCGAACGGCTCATCGTCATGCACCAGGACTTGTATTACAACGCCCGGCCCGAACTCTCCGATGTTGAATTCGACGTTCTGTGGGACGAGTTGGTGGCTCTCGCGCCTGATAGTCCCGTGCTGGCGCGCGTCGGCGCCGATGCCACCGACGGCTTCGCCAAGGCCAGGCATGTATTGCCCATGGGCAGTCAGGCCAAGGCCGCCGATCCTGACGAATTTCTGGCCTGGTGCGTCAAGGTCAAGCTGTCCGAATATATCGTAGAGCATAAACTCGACGGCGCGAGCCTGGAACTACAGTACGAGAAGGGGCGTTTGGCCCGGGCCGTGACGAGGGGCGACGGCCTCGTCGGCGACGACATAACCCAGAACGCCCGCAGGATGGCCGGCGTGCCCGCGACCCTCCCCGGAACCTGGAGCGGCGCGGTGCGCGGAGAGGTGGTCATGTCCAGGGCCACGCACCGCGATTGGTTCAATGACAAGGCCAATTGTCGCAATGCCGCCAACGGCCTCATGAAGCGCAAGGACGGCGTGGGCGTCGAACGCCTGGACCTGATCTGTTACGACGCGGCTCCCAGCGGACTGTACGATTCCGGCGCGGGCTCTCTGTTCGCCATTGCTCCCGAGCCGCCGTTCGACGACGAGCTCTCCAAACTGGCCTGGCTCCGCGCGTCCGGGTTCGTCACCACGGAGGCCGAGCGGTTCATCGAGCCTTTTGAGGTGGTGGATTATCGGGCGCGCGTTATGGACGGCCGCGCGACGCTGGCGTATGACATAGACGGGCTCGTCGTGAAGGCGCGCGCTGTCGACATCGACGACATGAAACGGGACCGCCCGGAGCGCCAGATTGCCTTCAAGTTCCCTCTGGAAGAAGCGACGACGACCCTTCTTTCTATAGAATGGAGCGAATCAGGCGCTACCTTTACGCCTGTAGCCCTTGTCGAACCGGTCAGGCTCGCCGGCACTACCGTCAAGCGGGCCAGTCTCGCCAACACCAATACCCTGCGCGGCATGGGGCTCAGGCTCGGTTCGCGCGTCATCGTGGTCAAACGGGGAGAGATTATCCCCAAGATCGAGGGCCTCGTAGACAATCCGCCCGACAGTCGCCCCATAGACATCCCTTCAGCCTGCGCCTGCGGGGCGGCCTTGGTGGACGACGGCACCCGCCTGTATTGCCCCAACCCCGCTTGCCCCAAGAAGGCCCTGCACCGGCTCGAAAAATGGCTGGCCACGCTCGATATCATGGAACTCGGCACCGCCATACTGCGTCGGCTCTTTGACTCAGGCCGGGTGAGGACCGTCGCCGACCTGTACAGCCTCGGCGCGGAAGAATTGGCCGGCTACGAGCGCATGGGCGAGGCGAGCGCCGCAAAGATTGTGCAGAACCTGCGCGCCCGAGCCGAGCCTAGCCTGCCCGAGTTCGTCGCCGGCTTCGATATAGAGGGCATAGGCCTTCTCTCCGTAGAAAAGGCCGCCGCGAGGGGGTATGACACACTCGACAAACTGCGCTCGGCCACACAGGAGGAACTGGCGGCCATAGACGGTTTCGGAGACATCATGGCCGCGACGCTGAGTGAAGGCCTTAAGGTGTTCGAGCTAGAGATGGACGCCGTTCTGGAGACGGGCATCGTTAACATCAAGCCCCCCGAGACGGGAGGCGGGCCTTTGTCAGGACTGTCCTTCTGCTTTACCGGCGAACTGAACACTATGAAGCGATCCCGCGCCCAGGCCCTCGTCAAGTCGCTCGGCGGCGCGGTAAGAAACTCTGTGGCCAAAGGCCTGTCGTACCTGGTTACGAACGACCCCGTCTCCGGTACGGGAAAGAGCAAGAAAGCAAGGTCGCTCGACGTGGCCGTTATAGATGAAGAAGCCTTCCTCGCCCTGACGGCGGCTGCGGATGGCCAGAGTCCGCGAGCGGCTCCAGAACGAGAGACGTCGTCCCATGCGCAGTCCCCAGGGGAACTCCAGACCGGCTAGCCATCCACACTCGTTGAAAAGAAGCGGCCTATTCGTTACACTGGCGGCTATAGCCAGCGAGCCGATCTCACGTCGGCCGTCCATCCACAGGAGTACGCCGTGAAGTCCGTTCGAGAAGCCTGGAAAACCGTGGTAGCCGCCGCCGTCGCCGAAGTGTTGCGAGAGAAGGGCGCGGACGCGGCTCTTGCCGCCGCCGTTGCCGCCGAGAGTCCCCCCGACGCGACTATGGGCGACATCGGCTTTCCCATGTTCCCGTTTTCCAAGCCGCTCCGTATGGGGCCGCCGCAGATTGCCACCGCGGTTGCAGCCCGCCTGGCTGAGATGTCGACCCCCGCGGGCAACCCCAAAGCCGTTGGACCGTATCTCAATGTGTTCTTGGACCGTGTCGCAATCGCCGCGTCCGCCCTTTCAGCCAGGTCGGCAGGCCAGGCCTACGGCCGCTCGTCGTCCCTGTCGGGCACCAGGATCATGGTCGAATTCTCCAGCCCCAATACAAACAAGCCGCTCCACCTTGGACACTTGCGCAACGACGCGCTCGGCGAGGCAAGTTCCCGCATCCTGCGAGCCAACGGCGCCGAGGTACTCAAGATAAACCTGGTCAACGACCGCGGCGTGCACATCTGCAAGTCTATGTTGTCGTACATGGTCTACGGCGGCGGGCGCAGTCCCGAAGACGAAGGCAAGAAGAGCGACCATTTCGTCGGCGACTACTATGTCAAATTCAACGACCTCATGAAGGAAGACCCCAAGGCCGAGGAAAAGGCCCAGGAACTGCTCGTCAAGTGGGAAGCCGGCGACCCGGAGACCATTGCGCTCTGGAAGAAGATGAATGAATGGGCCGTGGGTGGCATACGCAGAACCTACGAGCGCACCGGTATCACCTTTGACAAGTACTACTACGAAAGTCAGATATACTTGACGGGCAAGGAGGAGGTTCAGAAGGGCCTCTCCTCCGGCGCGTTCTTCAGGGCCCCCGACGGCTCTGTCCGCATTGACCTTTCGCCCATAGGCCTCGAAGAAAAGGTATTGCTCCGCAAGGACGGCACGTCCATCTACATGACCCAGGACATAGGGCTGGCGATACACCGGCATAATGACTGGCCCTTTGACCGACTCGTCTACGTCGTGGCCAACGAGCAGCAGTACCACTTCAAGGTGTTGTTCCATATCCTTGAACGGCTCGGCAACGCCTGGGCCAAGAACCTCTACCATCTGTCCTACGGGCTCGTGAACCTGCCCGAGGGCCGCATGAAGACCAGGGAAGGCACCGTCGTCGACGCCGATTCGCTCCTGGACTCGCTACGCGAGCTGGCCCTGGAAGAAATCCAGGCAAAGGGACGAGAAGATGCCATAGAAGACCCTGCGGGCACCGCCGAGAAGATAGCGCTTGGCGCCGTGCATTATTACCTGGCCCAGGCTACGCCCTCCAAGGACATGATATTCAATCCCAAGGAGTCGCTGTCATTCAACGGCAACACCGGTCCCTACATCCAGTACATGGGAGCTCGCATTTCAAGCCTGCTCCGCAAGCGGGACAAGGGAGAGGGCCAAGCCGTTTCAGGCTCCATACAGCCTGAACTCCTGAAAGCCGAATCTGAATGGGAGCTCGTACGCCTAGTCTCCACGTATCCTGAAACGGTTGAACAGGCCGGAGCCGAATACAACCCGGCCCTCGTGGCGGCTCATCTGTACGCCATAGCCAGCGCCTTCTCCAAGTTCTATCATGACGAACCCATACTGAACTGTGACAATGCCGATCTGGCGGCCACCCGACTTGCGCTTTCGGAGGCCGTACTCGTCGTGCTCAAGAACGGGCTCGAATTGCTCTGTATACCGTTCCTGGAAGCCATGTAGCCCGCGTTCCGTGTTCGGCCAGGCCCTTCCGGGGCTTCGGTTGACATGGGCCCCGTCTGCATAGTATAAAATCGCGCCGGTACGCCATTTTTTCGTACCGCTAAAGGCCGATCGCAGAGGCCATGATCACTGTACGCGTCGGCCGGTTAGGACTTCATTGTCCAGTCGGCCTCGGCATACGAAACATAAGAGGTTGACAGGATGTACGCAGTCGTAGAAGTGCAAGGCAAGCAATACCGCGCCGAGAAGGGCGCCGTTATCCGCGTGGATCGCATGGACGGCGATGCCGGAACCCCGGTCGCCATCGATTCGGTTCTCCTTATTTCAGGTGATACCATCAAGATCGGCGCCCCGTACGTAAAAGGCGCACAGGTCAAGGCGACCATCAAGTCCCAGGAAAAGGCCGACAAGGTCATCGTCTTCAAGTACAAGTCCAAGAAAGACTACCGGAGGACACAGGGCCACAGGCAGCGCTATACGCTCCTCACGGTCGAGGACATTATTGGGGCCTGATCGGGTACGGGTCCGGTTATGCTTCCATCCTGATGGCGTAATAGAACGCGCCGTCGCGGAGGGCCATGCCGGAACCGCTCCGAGCGGATCCAACGCAGCCTGCGCGGCGGTCACCGTCCTCCTGAGGACGGCGTACGAGACCGTGGCCGGCTACGATGGGGTGACGATCTCCGGTCGTGCTCCAGCTCCAGGATTACTGAGTTTCGAGGTCGGGCGGTACCCGTCTGGCATCGTCGATCGCCTCAAGGGCGTCGGCGATTTTCTGGTGGTCGGTTTGTCGAGCGTAAAGCGAGAATATCCCGGCCTCATCGATCTGAACATAGAAAGCTAACGGAGGAACTTATATGCCACACAAGGGTGTAAACGGTCGCGATTCTAACCCCCAGCATCTCGGCGTCAAGGCGTACGGCAACCAGACCGTCAGGGCAGGCTCCATCATCGTCCGCCAGCGCGGCACGAAGATCCATCCCGGCGAGAACGTGGGCATAGGCAAGGACGATACCTTGTTCGCGCTCGCCGACGGTCGTGTTACGTTCAGCGAATACCGCGGACGCAAGTACGCCGGTATCGAACTCATACAAGCGTAGTTTTCCGCCGCCCGACAGCGGCGAGCCTCATGAAGCGCGGTTTTATACCGCGACCATAGCCGTCGCGTCCGGCCCGTGCCGAGCGACGGTATTTTTGTCTAAATGGAAGAATAGGGTGGCTCGATGATTAATTTCGCCGACGAAACGACGATTACCGTATCCTCCGGCAACGGCGGCAACGGCTGCATCGCGTTCAGGCGCGAAGCGCATGTGCCTCTCGGAGGGCCTTCCGGCGGTGACGGCGGCCGCGGCGGAGACGTCGTATTCGAAGTACGCCGCAATCTGCGCACGCTCGCCCATATCCGCTACGCCAAGAACTACAAGGCCAAGACCGGCCAGGATGGCATGGGTAGCAACAAGCACGGCTCCGACGGCGATGACATCATTCTGGCGGTGCCGCCGGGAACCGTCATCAAGAACGCCGAAACCGGCGAGGTGCTCAAGGATTTCGGAAAGGCCGCCGAGGGACGCTGGGTTTTTCTTCGCGGCGGCAACGGCGGCTGGGGCAATGTGCACTTCAAGTCGAGCGTCAACCAGGCTCCCAGGATGGCGCATCCCGGCAAGCCCGGCGAGACGGTAGCGCTTCGTATCGAGTTGCAGCTAATGGCCGACATAGGCTTCGTCGGTTTTCCGAACGCCGGCAAATCCAGTTTGCTTGATCGGTTCACCAACGCGCGCCCCAAGATCGCTCCGTACCCGTTTACGACGAAGATACCGAACCTCGGCATCCTTTCCATAGCCGACCGCGACATTATACTCGCCGATATTCCGGGCATCATAGAGGGCGCTCACGAAGGAGCAGGCCTCGGCATCCGCTTCCTCAAGCATATTTCCAGAACCGCCGCGCTCGCGTTTCTCATAGACTTGTCAGATGACAAATTCCTCGATTCCTTCCGCATCCTGCTCGCGGAACTCGAGGGCTTTTCAGAAGAACTTGTCGCCAAGCCACGCATAGTCATAGGCACCAAGCTGGATCTTCCCGAGACGACCGGCCGCCTGGAGGAACTTATTGCTTCCCTGCCTGCGGAGCGGGTAGTAGGACTGTCCACCTTCTCGGGAGAAGGCCTGGAACCGCTCTCGAGGGAATTCCTGGCCTTCGTGCTCGCGGCGGAGAAACCTGGCGATCGCGATCCCTGGACCGGCGCGGCGTTATGAGACTGCTCGTGCTGGGTGGATCCTTCAATCCCATCCATCTCGGACATCTCATGCTCGCCGAAGAGCTAGCCTCGGAATTTTTCTACGATAGGATAATGCTCGTACCATCGTTCATGCCTCCCCACAAGACTCTTGCCGATGATCCGGGCCCAGCGCCACGGTTGGATATGGTGCGGGCGGCGGTGGACGGAAATCCGATGTACCTCGTCGAGACCTGCGAGCTGGAGCGCAAAGGGCTTTCATTTACCTTCGACACGCTCGAGCACATTGTCACAACGTATGCCCTGGACGGTAAACCTGGGCTGGTGATAGGCGGGGACCTGGCCGTCGGTTTTGGCTCTTGGCGAAACCCTGAGGGCATCTGCCGCCTCGCGGAGCTGATCCTGGCCAGGCGAGGCGGAATCCCGTCGTCCCTGCCGTACCCGCACCGAGCCGCGCACAACATGTTGTTACCCGTTTCATCTACCGACATCAGGTCGCGTATTGCGGAAGCGCGACCCTGGCGCTTGCTTGTACCGGCCACGGTAGCTCAATATATAGAAGAGCATGAGCTGTACCGAGTAGTCAGAGCATAGAGAGCATATACGAATGGCCCGTTCAATAGTCGATAAGAGTCTGGTTTTTCTCATTGCGATCGTGATGATGGTAGTCATCGCGGTTATTGCCATGCTTACGGCTCTTCGCACTGATCCCGTAGACGACGCAGTCAAGGAAGAGCGGATAATCAACGTCGCCATAATACTCGAGCGGAACGGCAAGCCCGCGGCGACCGAAATTCTCATGTACTACCCAGGCAATGCCCGGGCGGCGTTGCTGGATGTGCCCGCGGAGACCGGCCTCATCATAAAATCGCTTAACCGCGTCGACAGCATCGATGTACTCTACGAGAGGGGGTCCCCCAAGGCCTATCTCGAAGAAATTCAGCGGCTTACCGATGCGACGATCGATTGGTACCTGATACTGGACGAGCCGTCGTTGTCTTCGCTCGTCGACCTGCTTGACGGCTTATCCCTGTTCCTGCCCAATCGCGTCTCTACCGTAGTGGAGGAATCGCCGGTCGTTCTGCCTTCCGGTTTTACCGTCCTGGACGGGCGAAAGACGCTCCTGTACGCGGGATATCGCGATCCCGACGTGCCAGACACTGAGCTGGTTTCCAAGCGCCAATCGCTGTATCAGGCAATGCTCAGGCGCCTTGGCGAGCGCTCCGCCTTCATAATGCGTGATGATGTGTATCCGGCCATACAAGGGCTCTTTACGACAAACCTGAAGCCTGCCTCGCTCAAGCGCCTGCTTTTTGAATTTGGCCGCCTTGAATCCGACAGGATAGTGCTTCAGCGCCTAACCGGCGCCTATCGCGCCGTAGAAGGCAAGCCGTTGCTATTTCCTCACTACGATGGCGAACTGGTCAAGGATATAGTCAAACAGTCTTTGAATGCCTTGCTCAATGCGGATTCCACGGCCATTGCGGACAAGGTCTTTACGATAGAGATTCTCAACGGTACCCCCGTGAGAGGACTGGCGCAGAAGACCGCGGAAATTTTTCAGAGTTTTGGTTATGAGGTTGTATCCGTGGGCAACGCGCCTTCAATTGATATAGAAAAGACAAGCGTGGTAGACCGGTACGGCGACAGGGGCGCGGCCACGACCGTTGCAAACGTAATACGCTGCCAGATAGTAGAGGACGAGGCGATACCGAGCGTCAGCCCCGCGGACTTCGTCATTATACTCGGTAAGGATTTCAATGGGAGGAACTGTGTCGATTGACGTAAAAGAAGCCGTTTTCGGCTGCGCCGGCTTTCTGGCCGAGCATAACGGGGGCGATACCATCGTCCTCGATTTAACGAAGTTGTCTACCTGGACCGACTTCTTCATCGTAACCAGCGCGACGAGCTCGGTGCACCTGAAGGGTCTGGCAAAACATGCTGAAGATTACCTCGGACCTCTCGGTATATCGCCGCTCAGGAGACCCAGGCTGGCGGACGACGAGCAATGGTGCCTGCTGGATTTTGGTGATTTTGTGGTGCACATCATGGCGGCGGAAGCCAGAACGTTCTACGAACTAGATAAGTTATGGTTTGAAGCGGAGTTGACCCAGATCGCCGCGCCCGGCGCTCCGGAAACAGCCCTATAATAAAAAGGCCGCGCTTCCTGCGATGGAAGCGCGGTTTTCCTCTGGTAAACGATACTTACTCGTCGAAGTCGTTATAGTCGATATCGTCCTCGTAATCGTATTCCTCTGATTCCTCATCCTCTTCGCCGAAATCATCGTCGAAGTCGTCCTCTTCGTCGTCGTCGAAGTCTTCTTCTTCGTCGTCGTCAAAGTCGTCTTCTTCCTCTGAAAAGTCGTCAAAGTCGTCTTCTGCCTCGAAGTCGTCCTCTTCGTCCTCTTCATAATCGTCGAACCGGACGAAAGGAGCCTCGGGAGCCTGGATGTAATCGCCGACGCTCATGAGCGCAAGCTCCAACGCGTTTCCCGGCATCATCGTTTCCCGTATAGGATCCATTTCAATCCTCCCCCTCTTGTATCAACATACCCGAGTTTCTTCGTATCCGACCGCTGATCGCTCGCCCGCCGTACGGAGAAATCTAAAAGAGACCCGAGCGGTCTGTCAACTATAATCGCTATGGTATCGTACGTTTTTCATCTACCTTGGCACTACCGCTCGAGCATTGGTATAGTCGAACAATGCTCGATCAAATAATGCTGCCGGCCCCGGCAAAAATCAACCTCCATCTTGCCGTCGGTGCCAGGCGAAGTGACGGATTTCATGCCATTGCAAGCATTTTTCAGGCGGTCTCGCTACATGACACGGTTTCTGTTACGCTCCGCTCGGTAGCAGGCATAGAACTTGTCGCGGATTGCGGTTGCCCCGTCGAACAGAACACGGTTTGGCGAGCCGCCTCGGCATTCCTCACGGCCGCCTCACAGTCAGGGCTTAAATCATTGCCAGGTATAGCAGTAGCTCTAGATAAGCATATACCCATGGGCGCCGGGTTGGGAGGAGGTTCCAGCGACGCCGCTTCCACCCTGGTGGCGCTCTCGCTTTTATTGCCTGGTTTCGTCGACAGACCGACCCTCTTGCGCCTCGCCGCGACGACGGGCTCCGATGTGCCGTTTTTCATGGGCTCGGCCTGTGCCGCCGTCACAGGCCGGGGGGAGATTCTGTCTCCTCTTGTCCCCCGCACTGATTATGCGCTTGTTATAGTCAATCCAGGCTTTCCTGTCTCCACAAAAGAAGCCTACGGAAGGCTAGACGCCGCCAGGAGTAGCGGTTTGTCGTTGGGTTCTTCGGACCAGGATCTTGCGGGGGCGTTGCGCCATGCCATTGATGCGTACTCACATGAGCGCCCGGAAGACTGGCGCTTCAGGAACGACTTTTTTGACGTTCTGTCTCCGGAACTGCCAGGACTCGAGCAGTGCAGGCAGGCCCTTTTGTCTTTCGGAGCCGACTTCGCCGCGATGAGCGGATCGGGTAGCTCTGTCTTTGGTGTTTTTTCATCACGGGCAGAGGCTGAACGCGCCTCCTCCGCGCTGTCACCACGGTATGCGTGCACTGTAGCCTTCCCGCTTGCGAAGCTAAGGGGCTCGATATAAAATTGTAGATGGCGAAAAGTATAAGGAGTGGCCGCTTTATGGACATCACCGACATTCGCATTCGAAAGGTCTATGGAGAAGGCAAGCTTAAAGCGTATGTAACGGTTACCTTTGACCAGTGTTTCGTCATCCATAATGTCAAGGTCATAGAAGGCAGGATGGGGATGTTCATCGCGATGCCCTACAGGAAGACCAAAACGGGGGAATTCAAGGATATAGCGCATCCCATCTGCCCGGAATTCCGCACCCGGTTACAGAATGCTATTGTTAGCTCCTTTGAACGAGAAGCCCAGGTTGACGATGTTTCGATAGATTGAACGAATCGCGTCGGTACCCCCGTGACACGATCCCTCCTTGTAGGGTATAACTATGCGCCGTACGTCCCTCCGGGAGACGTGCATTGGGACGTCGACAAGAGGTAAGTCAGCGGGCTTTGATTCCGCCATTCGCAGGTTCGAACCCTGCCGTCCCAGCGCGATACATTACGCCTAACAGCGAGGAGAGAGAATCCATGACCCAGCATATCATCAACGCCGGCGCGCGTGACATCGGAACCAAAGGCGCCTTGCACGACCTGAGGAAGAATGGCGGCATTCCCGCGATCATCTATAACCGCCACGGCAAGACCAGGCCCCTTTCCCTGAACGCCAAGGAATTCCAGAAGGCTGTTGAGGGCGTTTCCGAGAGTACCATCGTCATGCTGAACGTCGGTACTGATTCCTACCAGTGTCTTGTCAAGGACCGTCAGATTGACTGGCTTCACGGCAAGATTCTGCACGTAGACTTCTTCGAGGTCGAGAGCGGCGTGTCGATGCGCGCCAAGGTTCCCGTGCATCTCATCGGATCTTCGGTTGGTGTCCGCAACGGCGGTATCCTCGAGAACCCAGTGCACGAGATCGAAGTGGAATGCTTCCCAAAAGACATGCCCTCCAAGTTCGAAGTCGACATCAGCGCGCTCGAGGCCAACCACTCGATCCACGTCAGGGATATTGTTCATGCCGAAGGCGTCAGGATACTGAGCGCCGCAGACCAGGTCGTCGTGCTCGTCAAGTTT
>Ga0154384_1289_pt2 | contig 14562 bp, 13 predicted proteins | sample RifGroB1_FD_115896 | JGI IMG/M metagenome (GOLD analysis project Ga0154384, IMG submission 115896) | Spirochaetes bacterium GWB1_59_5 | reverse complement strand
TAATGAAGAGACCTATGCCGTCTTCCCCCTGCCTCATCAGCTGGTCGCCCGCCGCGAAATCGCGTTCGGTGCTAATCTGGGCAATGCCCTTGATGTACTTGGGTTCGAGGTTTGCGAATAAGCTTACCCTGGAAAGAGCGTTTTCATGGCTCATAGAATCTCCTTTATTATAACGGTATAACGATACGGTATCCAGGCCGCCGAGTCAAACGGAAATTGCTATGAGCTGCGACCAGCAACGCTTGGCTCCCGTGCTTTTTTCTCGTAGACTGTCATTGTCGCATGGGCAAACTCTATACCCGCGGCCCTAAAACGCTTCTGTATTCCGGCGTAAATGTCATTGTTGCCAGATACCCAGTCGTCGTTTGTAAGCCACACGCCGAACAGCAGGTCCACGCCGTCCTTGCCTATGCCCTGTATCATGAACAGCGGCTCAGGTTGCCTGAGCACTATTTCGGTAGCCTCAGCGGCCTCAAAGAGCAGAACCCTGGCTTTTTCAATATCAGTAGCGTGGGTGATAGTGATCTTGACGTTGAGACGCCGGGTTTCGAAGCGCGTGACGTTAGTCACATTTGTCTTGATGAGCGTTTCGTTGGGAATGCGGACCAGCTGGTTGTCGAAGGTCCGCAGTTTTACCGACAGGGCATCGATCGAGTAGACGACGCCGGTCGTCGTGTCTACCGTAACGACGTCGCCGACGGTAAAGGTCTTCTCCGACATAAGGAAGAAGCCGCTTATGAAATTCGACACGGAAGTCTGGGCCGCGAAGCCGAGCGCTACTCCCGCTATTCCCGCGGCGCCGAGCAACGCCGACAGGTCTATCTCGGCCGCCTCGAGGGTGTTAATGGCTATCAGCGCGAAGCCCAGGTATTGCGCCAGCTTGACGACGAGGCTACCGGAGCGGGCATTCAGGCGCTTGCGGGTGATTCGCTTGAGCACCGTCATGATCAGGCCGACGAACAGCAGGCCCAGCACGATGGAAATCCCGACGCGGGTCAGTTTAAGTGCCGTGTCTATCGTGAATATGCGTCCGAGCGGCGATTCAGCCGGTATGAGGTCCAGTATCCACTGGCTCTTCGCTACCGCTTCCGGCGCGGCAGTTACGGTTTCAGTCATGCTCATAGCCTCGTCATCGCCTTGAACAACTCGAACGAGCGTTCTATGAAGCGTTCTTCGCCTGACACTCTGGGCTTGGCGATGGTCGTCCAGTCAGGTGAAAGCGAACCTTGCCCGTCCAGGCTCATCCTGACGCCCGAAGATCCAAACACGAACGACAACCGTTCGCTTTGCATTCTTGCGCCGGTCCAGAAGATTGACAGTTGTTCGCCGTAGATGCATAGCTCGGTTACCCGAACCGCCGTCGACGAGGTATTTCTGAGCCTGACGGGATGAGCCACGAGGCCCGGATCGGTAAGCATCGATTCGAACATGGGTTCGCTGGAGGTGAGGAACTGCGCCTCGTCGTACCTGCAGATGACGCCGGTTTCCGGCGTGCCGTACAGGGTTTTATGAGGTTTTGCCAGCGGAAACGAGACAAGCTCGACGCCAGAAACCAGGATGCGGGCCTCGATCCGGGAGAAAATCCAGCCTTTGAGGTCGGCTCCCGGAGGCAGGGAGAAGGCTTCCTTGAGCCTTACGCACACGGGTATCTGCGGATAGCCCGGCAATAACTCGTAGTGTTTTGAGGAGTCTATGAAAAACTTATACCACACGGGATCATCGAGCGGCGGTAGCGTCACCGAGGATACAACGTTTTTTCTGGTCGTTTTTTTCAAGGAAAGAGCGGCATCGTACATCGGCATGGCCGACAAAAGATCCCCTTCGCCGGCCATCTCCACGGCTACGCAGATGAGCATAGAGCCGATGCGGTGAATCCGCGTTCCTTCGCTTCTCGGCACCTCGTACTGTTCCCACATAGTCTTGGCTTCTCCCTAAAACGGGCTCGTTTACGGTATACTCGTCGCGGTTGAGTATAGATCGCTACGGCCCAGGGGTAAAGTAGCGACGCGGAGGAACCGTCGATGGCGATACTGGAAGGCTCGGTAGGAGAAAGCGGGGCCGAAAGGCTGGACCGCTATGTAGCCGATGAACTCAAGGCGGTCAGCCGTAGCCAGTTCAAGGCTCGATTCGAGTCGGCTACGGTCAACGGGCGCGAAGTAAAACCATCGCGCTTGCTCAAGGCCGGCGATCAGTACCGCATAGTGCTACGCGACGAACAGGATCGTTCCTCGGCCTCGGCGCCGGAGCATATACCCCTGTCGGTATTGTTCGAAGACGAATCGACTATCGTGGTCGATAAGCCGCAGGGCATGGTAGTACATCCGGCCCACGGCAACTGGAGCGGCACCCTCGCCAACGCGCTGCTCGGTCGTTTTGCCGCGCTTGCCGGCGGTTCCGGTGAGGGCTGCGGCGCGCCTCCGCGGGCGGGCATAGTCCACAGGCTCGACAAGGACACTTCAGGCGTCATCATCGCGGGTAAAACCGTCGCCGCGCAGGAATTCCTGGCCTCACAGTTCCGCGGCAGGACAACGGTCAAGACTTACCTGGCCATAGTGCGCCGCGCTCCCAAGGCCGTTTCAGGCCGCTTGGACGGATGGTTGGCCCGTGATCCGCGTGAACGCAAGCGTTTTGCGCCATCAGCCGAGGGGGTCGGCAAGCGGGCTCTCACCGAGTGGCGCATCGTGGCCCAGGCTGGGGGGTATGCCGTACTTGCCTTGGGCTTGCGCACCGGCAGGACGCATCAACTGCGCGTGCACTGCAAGGCTTTGGGTTGCCCCATACTGGGCGACCCCGTCTACGGCGAGAACGACAGGCGATTCCCGGAGGCGACCCTGATGCTGCACGCGCTGGAATTGCGGATCAAGTTGCCCGGCGCTGACGAGCAGTCTACGTTCAGGGCGCCTATACCCGAGCGCTTCCTTTTGGTAGCGTCGTCGCTCGGGTTGGAGCCCTTTCCCGAGGTCATACTTTAGTAGCGGCGGGCTTCCTGGTCGCGGGGTTTTTCCTGCGCTTCATTGACGCGGAGCTTGCGGCCTTCGTATTCCTGGCCGTCGAGCTTCTGGATGGCTGCCTGGGCTGACTGGTCGCTCTCCATCTCTACGAAACCAAAGCCCTTGGCCCGGCCAGTCGCGCGATCCATGATGACGGCCACCGAGCTAACGCCGCCGAACTGCCCGAACAACTCGCGGAGGCTGTCCTCCGTCGTCGCGTAATTCATGTTGCCAACATAGATTTTCTTAGACATGGTACGAGTCTCCGTGCATCGGCCCGAGAGCCGGGTATAATGCGGTCCGCGAAGGCGGGCCGATGATCGCCATGCTGAACCAGTGATGCATGACGATCCATGCCGACTATAATGCGTGACCGGCCAGCCGTCAACGTCACTTTTTTTCTACAAGCCGGGGTGTGGCTATCATGTTTTCTTGACAAAGCCCTGTCGTTCACTATAATGATGCTGATATTCTATCAATACAGGAGGAAATGATGGCTATATTGTACATAGCCCTTCCTCTTGCCGGTATTTTCTTGGGATGGATGATCCGCTGGCTGTACGCCAGATTTCAACTTACGGCCGCCGAGCAGAAGGCGGCGCGTATAACGCAGGAAGCGGTAAAACAGGCCGAGGCGCAGAAGCGCGAAATTTTGCTCGAGGCCAAAGATCAGCTCATCAAAGAGAGAAACCAGCAAGAGCGGGATACCAGAGAGAGACGTGCGGAGATCCAGCGTTATGAACGCCGGCTCGTCCAGAAAGAAGAGAATCTAGACAAGAAAGTCGAGACCCTCGAGAAGCAGGAAGAGGCCCTTACCGAACGCAACAAGGTCATTGGTACAAAGGAAGAATTTCTTTCAGGCCAGGAAGAACGCTACCGCAAGGAACTCGAACGCATCTCCGGGCTGAGTCCTGAAGACGCGAAACGCCTCATCATTCAGGGCCTCGAAAACGAGGCTCGTCATGACGCCCAGGCACTGCTCAATAAGATAGAGCAGGAAGCGCAGACCGGCGCGGAGAAGCGCACGCGCGACATTCTCGTAACCACCATGCAGAGGCTCGCCGCAGACGTTACCGCGGAGGTTACGGTCACGAGCGTGTCCCTACCGGGCGATGAGATGAAGGGCCGCATCATTGGCCGCGAGGGCCGCAACATCCGCACCCTGGAGACGCTGACCGGCGTCGACGTGATCATAGACGACACGCCCGAAGCCGTCGTCATTTCGTGCTTCGACCCGGTGCGGAGGGAAATTGCCCGTGTATCGCTAGAACGGCTCATAGCCGACGGGCGCATCCATCCGGCCCGCATCGAAGAAGTGGTCCAAAAGGTCAGCCGCGAGATTTCGCAGAAGATCTACGAAGAGGGCGAGAAGGTCGTCTTCGACCTGGGCCTCCACAACATGAACCCCGAGCTCATCAGGGCCCTTGGCCGCCTCCACTACCGCACCAGCTACGGCCAGAACGTGCTGTCGCATTCAAAGGAAGTGGCCGTGATTGCCGGCATGCTCGCGGCCGAGATCGGCGCCAACAGGGATCTGGCCAAGCGCGGAGCCCTCTTGCACGACATAGGCAAGGGCGTAGAGTCCGATTCCGATCAGAACCATGCCGAGATCGGCATGGAATTGGCGCGCAAACTCGGAGAGGATCCGCGCGTGGTAAACGCGATAGGTTCCCATCATGCCGACGTCGAACCCATCTGCCTGGAGAGCGTGCTGTGCCAGATAGCCGACGCCATCTCCGCGGCCAGGCCGGGCGCAAGGCGTGAAACGCTGGACAACTACGTCAAGCGCCTCGAGAACCTCGAGAACATAGCCGAGAGTTTCTCCGGCGTCGATAAGGCTTACGCCATCCAGGCAGGCCGCGAGCTCCGCATCATAGTCAACAACGAGAAGGTCTCCGATGACGATGCCAAGGACCTCTGCAAGTCTATAGCCAAGAAGATAGAGACCGACATGCGCTATCCTGGCCGCATTAAGGTGACAATCATCCGCGAGACGCGCATCGTGGAATATGCGCGATAGTAATCGCGGCGCGATAGTAACGCGTTGCGATAGGCGATAAGTGCCGACGGATCTACGCGTTGGCCGCTTGTTGAATAATGCGGGCTGCCTTCAAAGGCAGCCCGTTTTTTTGGAGTAATCATGGGCAGTACGTTTAGGGTCCTCATGCTGGGCGATGTCGTGGGCGATTCAGGCTTGCTCGCCGTAACCGAGCGCTTGCCTGCGCTCGTACGGGACACGATGGCCGACCTTGTGGTGGCCAATGGCGAAAATGCCGCCGGCGGCTTCGGCATGGTCTCGGAGAACGCCGATACGCTCTTTACGGCCGGCGTGCACGTGCTGACCAGCGGGAACCACATCTGGGAAAAAAAAGGCGCCACCGAACTGCTTGAAGGCGATCCTCGCATTCTCAGGCCAGCCAATTACCCGGCCCTTGCTCCCGGCAAGGGATTTTTTGAGCTGAACAAAGGCGGCGCGCGCTGGGCCGTTATCAATCTGCAGGGGCGCGAAGGCATGAGCCCGATCGACAATCCCTTTGCGCGAGCCGATGAACTACTGGCGGGCGTCACGCCGGGCGCCTTCGTCGTCGTCGATTTTCATGCCGAATCATTTTCAGAAAAGGAAGCGCTGGGGCTGTATCTGGACGGCCGCGCCTCCGCCTTCGCGGGTACGCATACCCATGTGCAGACTGCCGATGAGCGCATCCTGCCCAAAGGGACAGGCTACATAGGCGACCTGGGCATGACGGGACCAGTTGATTCTATCATAGGCGTCAGCGTTGACAGCTGCCTGCAACGCAACCTGAGCCAGATGCCCATCAAGATGGAGGTCGCCGACGGTCCGTCACGGCTCTCCGGCGCCTTGTTCGAGATAGGCGAAGACGGCCGCTGCGTGAACATCACGAGAATCCTGATATAGCCGCGCGGCCTACGAAAGCACTTGCAATCGGCCGGAACGACCGTACAATTCTGACATGACAAGAACAGCAACTCGGCGTCCCTTGGGGCTCGCAGGACGCATCAATCTAGTCGTCGTATCCACCCTTTTCATCGGCCTTGGCCTCGTAGGCTATCTCTATGCCACGAGCCTCTCCTCCGCCCGCGAGGGCCTCGTAGACAGCAATTTGCAACGGGAATCGGACATTTTGTATCTCTCCATAGAGAATTTTATGCTACCCGGTGATGCTCCCGTTGCCGCGCGGTTCTTCGACGAGGTGGCTGGGCTGAGCGCCGGATACTCGCTCAGACTGTACAGACGCAATGGCGCCATGGCGTTTTCTGACAACATGACCATAGATGCCGTCAACGCGGCCATTCGCAAGACACGTTTCGAGCGGCGGAACGAGCTTGCCAAGACCGTTCTTTCCGTCGATATTTCTGACCGGCTCCAGTTCGACAAGGCCACCGCCATACCGCCCGAGAGCGTTTTCTTCTCGTGGAAGGATTCAGGCCGCAGCTACAAGCGCGTCTACCGTCCGCTTCTTAACCTGCCCAAATGCGCCGGTTGTCATGGTTCCGACCATACCATACGCGGGGTCATAGACATACGCGCCGACGTCACCAACGAGGTACGCTCCGAAGCCCTTACGGTGGCCGTCTCGGCCTCGGGTTTCGCGTTGATGGCGCTGGCCCTCGCGGCAATCATAGGCCGCATACTTCGCGCGGTCGTTGTGGGCCCGGTGATAGCCATAGGCCGACTATGCCTGGATGTCAGCGGCGGTGATTTTACCGGCCGCGTCGACGTCAAGCGCGACGACGAGATAGGAGGGCTGGCCGCCACCGTCAACGACATGGTGCACGGCCTCCGCGAGCGCTACGAGCTGACCAAGTACGTGTCCGCGGGCACTATCACCTCGTTGGCCTCGAGCCAGGAACCCCGCCGCGTTGAACGTACCCTGCTGTTCACCGATGTACGAGGCTTTACCGCCTACACCGAGCGCAACGGCGTCGAAGCCATCCTGGCCGTGCTCAACGGGTTGCTTGAGAAGCAGGCCGAGATCATTGCCGCACACGGCGGCGACATCGACAAGTTTGTTGGAGACGAGGTGGTCGCAGTATTCTCCGGGGATGACGCCCCCGCGAGGGCCTGCGATGCCGCCCTGGACATACGCGTGGCTGTAGCGGCTAATGCCGCGGCCTATGATTCACTGGCGGTAGGCATTGGCATCGCGACCGGTCATGTCATCCAGGGCATGGTCGGTTCGCACCGCCGCGCCGACTTTACCGTGCTCGGCGATGTCGTCAATGTGGCCTCCAGGTTATGCTCCAAGGCCAAGGCCGGCCAGATACTCGTCTGCGATTGCACCAAAGATGGTTTGGGCGCTGGAAGCCACACCATGGCCGGGCCGTACAGAGTTACCCTCAAAGGAAAGGCCGAACCCCAGATCGTGTACCTGCTACAAGGAAAGAAAAACGTGATCAAGGTCGGGGAGCTCCACGATGAAGCCTAGAACCATAATTGCGGTCTGTTCGGTGTTGACCTTGTTCGGTTTGACGTTTTCATGCGCTAAACCCCAGCCGCCGTCCCTTATTCCTTCTGACTACGGCCGATGGAAGACTACCACCGGCATCACGCTCGATTACCCCATACCCGGCCACGAAGACAGGTTCAGGGTTATCCATATAAACGACAAGGGCCTCGGCTTTGCGCGTTCTGGCGGTTCGCCGGAACGCATCACCTTTTCAGAGGGCACTATCATCGCCAAGGACATCTACGCCGTGAAGAACCCTGGCCCCGCCGACTTGCCCGTCATGGTCACCGCGATGATCAAGTCGGGCTCCGATCCCAACGCCCGGGGCGGATGGCTCTGGGTCGTCAAGGATCTCAAGATAGGCAAGGAAACCATCATGACGGGCGATTTCTGCGTCCGTTGCCACGATAACGCCAACGAGAAGCACCCGTACGGCTGGAAGAACCCCGACGGGGCTTTTGCGGATTACGTATTCTTCATCCCTGGCACCGATTCCGTAGTCGAGGCGAACCCGTACTAGGAACCTGTCCGCATTTGACAAAACACGCGCTTGCCGTGGATACTGGCCCCGGAGGGGTTCATGAAACTACTGGTATTCGTCCTCAACGATGCGACAAATCTGGAAGCAGTGCTGGAAGCGTATATCGAAGCGGGGGTGCCCGGCGCCACTATCCTAGATTCCGAGGGCATGGGCCATTTTCTGGCCTACGAAGTGCCCCTCTTCGCCGATTTCAAAGACTTTATGAAGGGCAACAAGCCAAAGAACAAAACCATACTTTCGGTCATTCACGACGACCTCGTGCTTCAGCGTCTTAAGCCGCTTATAGAAGATGTGGTAGGCGAGCTGACCGTACCCGGTTCGGGCGTCATGTTCACCGTGCCGGTGGACTGGTTTGCCGGCCCCCAGCGCGCTCGCGAGGATGCCTGACGTGCCCCGTCTCTCAACCGTGTTTACCCCTTCCTGCGCCGCCGTCGAAGTCCGCGCCGCGACCAAGGCCGATGCGATAACTGCGCTCGTCGATCTACTGGCCGCCGCCGGCAAAGCCCCTGACCGCGCCGGCCTCCTGGCCGCCGTGATGGCCCGAGAAGCGCTCGCTCCGACTGGTTTGGGCGAAGATTGCGCCATTCCGCACGCACAGACCGACACTGTGACCGAAACCTCCATCGCGGCCATACGCCTCGCCGAGCCGCTGGATTTCGGCGCTCCCGACGGCAGTTCCGCGCGCCTCGTGTTCATAATCGTCGGCCCCAAAGATTCCGCGGCCCTGCATCTGCGCTACCTTTCGCGGCTGGCCCGCGTCCTGGGCGACCCCGATTTCCACGATGCCGCCTTCGCCGCCTCCGACGCCGCCGCTTTTGTAGCGGCTATTCTTGCTACCGATCCTCCGCCTGGAGCCTGCGCTTGACAATGTAACAACCTTTCAGGTATAAACTTCCCGTCGAGCAACTCCCGAGTTGCTCGATGAGCTGCCCGCGGCGATGGTGGAATTGGCAGACACGCTAGCTTGAGGTGCTAGTGCCGCAAGGCATGGAGGTTCAAGTCCTCTTCGCCGCACAAAAAGAAAACCCCGACCGAAAGGTCGGGGTTTTTCTTTTTGGATAAGCGGCGAAGAGGGCTTGAATACTGGCGCTAGTTGGCGAGCGACAAAGATAGTGGCCCTGGATGAAGGGGGCGGCAAATACCTGTTCAGGTGCGACCTTTTTGGCTGGTTTTGAACCTGTCTAGATATGGGTACTGCGCGTAGACTATCGCAAAAAAAAATTACAAAAGCATGTCGTTATTGCTAAATGCTATAATAACTCTATACTTTTATAGCTTACTTGAGCCAATCAATTGAAGTTGGGTAGAGGAACAGGATGCCTGTACAAAAGAAGACAATACTCCTCGTTGAAGATGAAGCGATCATCGCCACGGCCGAGAAGATGTCTCTGGAAATGTATGGATACTCGGTTGTGTTAGCCAGCAATGGGGAAAAAGCGGTGGAAGTCCTTGGAACCTATCCTGAAATTGACTTGATACTGATGGACATCAATCTTGGAAACGGGATAGACGGAACGGAGGCCGCGGAAATCATCCTGAAAGACTACGATGTTCCGATATTATTTCTGTCATCTCATAGCGAAAGAGAAGTTGTAGAAAGAACGGAAAAGATCACCTCATATGGCTATGTCCTTAAAAATTCATCTATTACAGTCCTTGACGCGTCTATCAAGATGGCTTTTAAACTATTTGAGGCGAACTATAGACTCGAAACAAGCGAAGAATACTTTCGACATTCCTTTGAAAATGCCGCGCTCGGCGTGTGTTATGTAGGGATGGACGGTAAATTTCAAAAAACAAATCATGCGTTTCAAAATATGGTTGGTTATACAGAAGAAGAAATAATTAACTTGGGATTCAACGACATCACGCATCCGGAAGACAGATCCATTGGACTTGGAGTGTTAAAACAGCTCGTAGGCGGTGAAATTTCAAAAATCTTTTTTAAGAAGCGTTATGTAAGAAAAGACAAAAATGTATTTTGGGCAACGGTCTCTACATCTCTGGTGAAGTCGAAAGGGCAACCAAATCATTTTATTATACAAATAATTGACATTACCGAGCAGAAGCAAGCAGAGGATGCTCTTCGTGAAAGCAAAGAAACAGCTGAGATGATGCTGAATGTAGCGGCAGAAATAATAATGTCAGAAGACCTTGAAGGCAATATTACCATGTTGAATGATTCTGGCTATAAAATATTGGGGTATGAATCACCTGAGCTTATTGGAAAAAACTATATTGAAACATTCCTGCCAGAAGAAATAAGAGTGGACATGCATGCATACTATTCGAAGCGGAAAACAGAAGATCAATCGAAAGTTGATACTCACCAGTACGCTATTGTTACAAAACCGGGAGAAAAGAAAACAATTTACTGGCGTAATGCCATAATCAAGGATACGCAGGGAATACCTATGGGTTTCCTCAGTTCTGGGCAGGACATCACGGAAAGAAAACTTGCTGAGATTGCGCTTCAGGGTAAAAATGAGGAATATGCTGTACTAAATGAAGAACTAAATTCAACAACAGAAGAACTACAAATCCAGAATGAGGCGTTAAATGTTAAAGAAATCAAATTACGGGAAAACGAGAGACGCCTGACACAGGCCGAGAAGGTCGCAAAGATAGGCTACTGGATATTGGACCTTGATACCATGACTATGTCGGCGTCTGATGGCGCCAATGATATCTATGGGGTGAATTTCAAGAAAACCTCTTTGGTTGAGGTTCAGAAAATACCTTTACTTGAATATAGGCCTACGCTCGACAAAGCCCTTGCGGACCTCGTTGCGGGGCAGGCGCCCTACGATCTGGAATTCAAAATCAGACGACCACATGACGGAGTCATAGTCGATATTCATTCAGCGGCAACCTTTGATAAAAATGCTAATACGGTTTTTGGGGTCATACAAGACGTGACAGAACGCGCGCGAACTGAAGAAGCCTTGCGGCAAAGTGAAAAACGATATAGAGGATTCTTGGCAAATCTTGACGATGGCATTATTGTTCATGCGCCTGATACTTCAATAATCATGAGCAATCAAAGAGCTTCAGAGCTGTTGGGCTTAAGTGAACAGCAGTTGAAAGGTATGGAGGCCATTGATCCTGCCTGGAAATTTTTAGCTGAGGATAGTTCACCGTTGCCCCAATCCGAGTATCCTGTCAACCGGATACTGGCTTTTAAGAAACCCATCAAAGATTGTTTAGTGGGAATATGCCGGCCCGTTACCTGCGACATTGTGTGGGTAATGGTTAATGGTTTTCCTGTCATGGATGACAAGGGGCAAATATCGGAAATTTTAACTAGTTTTAATGATATTACTCAGCGCAAAAAAATTGAAGAATCCTTGAGGGAGAGCGAATTGAAATATCGCTCGTTAATCGAGAGTTCAAGCGACGCAATATTCTGTGTTGATCAAAACGGAGAATATAAATTCGCCAATTACCTATTTGCCTCTACTTTTGGCAAGACAGCTGATTTTTTTATTGGTAAAACATTCTGGGATATTTACCCGAAGGAACATGCTGACTATAGGTACGAAGCTACCAAACGAGTGTTTAAGACTGGGAAAAGCGAGTCGTTGGAAGTGGAAGTACCTTTGCCTGATAAAACTTTGTATTTCTATGCTACAGCCAATCCCATAATAGATGAAACTGGAACGGTTATTTTGTCTTTGACCCACGCGGTTGACATAACGGAGCGTAAAATCGCTGAAGAAAAAATAAAATCGCTGCTTGCGGAGAAAGAACTCATTCTCAAAGAAGTCCATCATCGCATCAAGAACAATATGAATACCATGATGAGCTTGTTGTCATTGCAAGCAGGAAACGCCAAAGATCGTTTCGCTAAAGAAGCGCTTGAAGATGCGGAAAATAGAATGCATAGCATGGGTATATTATATGATAAACTGTATCAATCCGTTGGATTTAACCTCTTATCAGTAGAAAAGTATCTTACTACTTTGGTCGATGAGGTGGTTCAAAACTTTCCTAACAGCCAGATGGTAAGAGTTGAGAAATCTTTTCAAGATTTTATTCTGGATGCAAATCACCTTCAGCTGTTAGGGATCATCATCAATGAACTGCTCACAAATTGCATGAAATATGCTTTCACGGGAAGAACGAGCGGTCTTATTACCGTAGTCACAACGACTATTGATAAACATGCCGCTATCACTGTCCAAGATAACGGCAACGGAATGCCTGGATCTGTCTCAGTCGACGAGTCGAATGGATTTGGATTGCAGTTAGTCATGGCATTGACGCGGCAACTGGGAGCTACTATCAGAATTGAACGAGGTAACGGGACAAAGGTAGTCCTAGAGTTTTCGATTCAATAAAGGCGTTGGTGCTATCAGTGGGAGCACTCGTGTCCGTCACCTTCTCCGTGGCCGGCGCAGCCCATTCCGGAGTCGGCCAGCGTGCCTTTGAAAAACGAATGAGCGGCCACGGCGGCGTTTCCTGATGCGCCGCGGATTACATTGATCCCATGGGCGCCGAGTACGCGGACCGCACCCTCTCCCATGTTTCCCGCTACGAGATGGGTAACGCCGGCGCGGGCCAGATCGGCCGATACGCCTGACTTGCAACCACAACCCTCGGGGGAGGGTATGGCTGGTTCGACAATCAGCTTGTCGCCCTCGACCTTGAATACCAGGAATTCCTTGCAGTGTCCGAAATGCTCGTCTACGAGTCCGTCGCGCGATGGTACCGCTATTTTCATGATGCGTGCTCCTTGTTCGTCTATCGTGATCTCTCCTCCATCGATTCGGAGGGCCTTGCCGTTCAATATGGCGTCGGCCGTTTTGCGGCGTGCCACTTCTATTATCCTTCCAAAGGTCTGCCTGGATACGCCCATAGATCTCGCCGCGGTTTCTTGGTAAAGGCCTTCGAGATCCGAAAGTCGCAGCGCCTCCGCTTCGTCGAAGCCGAGTAGGACTTCTTCCAGCTCCCGCGCCGGAACCCCGGCGGGTTTCATGACGCGAGGCTGGATGGGCGCGCCTAGTCTGCGCTCGCTGGTAGGTCGGGACATATTCGGTCGCCTAGCCGTGCGAGGGAGCGTCCGCGCAGGATTCGCAGCAGGACTGCGTACCGCACTCGCAACCATCATCCTTGCAGCCAGCCGGCTCCAGTTGCGGGCTGGCTGGTGGGATCCATGAAGCCACGGCAAGCTCGACCTCGTTTGCTATATGGTTCGCATCCTTGTGCACGGCTTGCGGAAGCGCTGCCCATGAAAGGGAGTGGGCTTGGGCCACTTCCTTACGCCAGGGCAGGCTTGCGAAGAGTGGCAGGCCAAGGCGTTTTTCACTGCCTTCTCCACCGTCGTCGAAGAGCTGGATCACCTTGCCGCAGTCGGGGCAGACCAGGGAGCGCATGTTCTCGACGATTCCGAGTACGGGAGCCTTCATCATCGCGGCCAGGTTGACCGATTTTTTGACAATCATGGAGACGTAGTCCTGGGGAGTGCCGACCACGACGACGCCCGCGAAGGGAATAGTCTGAAAAGCGGTCAGCGCCACATCGGAGGTTCCGGGAGGGAAATCGATTATGAGGTAGTCGAGCTGGCCCCATTCAGCGTCACCCCAGAACTGCTCAATGGCTTTTCCGAGCAGGGGCCCGCGCCAGATCACCGGATCGTCTTCGTTCTGGTTGAAGAGGTTGATTGAAAGGACCTTAATTCCTTCCTCGTTGACGATGGGAAACAGCCTGTGGCCATCGGACTCGGCACGGAAAGAATCGACCCCGAGGAGCCGCGGGACACTTGGCCCCGTGATGTCGGCGTCGAGGATTCCTACGCTTCTGCCTCGGGCCGCGAGGGCCTGGGTCAGGAGGACGGCTACGGTCGATTTGCCGACACCGCCCTTGCCGCTTATGATGCCAATGACGCGCTTGATGCTCGGATTGTTCTTTTTCTTGGGTACAAGGTCCATGGGCGCTCCTTACTGCGATGTATGCGCGCGTTAAAAACACAAGCTTTTGCGAGATGTCGCGCAAAGCTCCACGCTGTGATTAATTCTATTTTTCCGTGGAATAATAATGGTCATAAGCTCATAATGATGACAATCAGGTTCCATGTCAACCCGCGAAACGCGTACGCGGAGGCGAAATCGCCGCGTATGGCTTAACAGGAGCGGCGTTAAAAAAATTGCTTTAAGCGAATATGTCTTTTATACTCAACGCGAGGAAGTGCCCCGTGGCTGATCTTGAAATTGTCGATCATGAAAGTGACGCAAGGCTTCGTCTCCTTCTGAACTCCACCGCTGAGGGTATCTACGGCATCGATATGCGGGGCAACTGCACCTTCTGCAACGCGTCTTGCTTGAGGTTGCTTAGGTACAAAAGCGTCGAGGAATTGCTGGGCAAAAACATGCACTGGCAGATCCACGGGAAATACGCGGACGGAAGTCTCTTTCCGGTGGAGGATTGCAGGATCTTCAAGGCTTTCCGACAAGGCACAGGCGCGTACGTTGATGACGAAGTGCTCTGGCGCTCCGACGGGACGAGTTTTCCGGCTGAGTATCATTCTTACCCCCAGTACAAGGGCGACGTTATAATCGGCGCG
>Ga0154384_1168_pt2 | contig 14664 bp, 9 predicted proteins | sample RifGroB1_FD_115896 | JGI IMG/M metagenome (GOLD analysis project Ga0154384, IMG submission 115896) | Spirochaetes bacterium GWB1_59_5 | reverse complement strand
CGATTCGGCGCCTTCAAGTAGCACGCCGAGGCCCTTCCGCGCAGTCAATTCAAGCCCGTACAGCCCGAACCATGGCCGGAGCATATCGAGATCCCGCCGCACGGCAACGGTTGTGATGTCGAGTTCGTACGTAAGCGCAAAGGTCTTGAGGGCATCAGGAGCGTCGAGCAGCATCAGGGCCAGCATCCGGCGCCGGTCCTCCGGATCCAGGTTGTCCGGCGCGTTGCTGTCCAGATGGGCCCGGCAGGCGTCGATGTTCTCCTGGCTTCCCGTGACGCTGAGCCCATGGCCGGAACGACCAGAAAGCACCAGGCTAAAATCACGGCGCAGCGGGACGGCCAGCCGGGCTATCTCGCGGTGCACCGTCCTCGCGCTGACTCCTAGTTCAGAGGCCATCGCGCCAAGCGTGGCTTCATTGGTAGCCCGGAGAAGAAGGTCGAGGATTGCGGACTGTCGCTTTGTCAGATCCATCGCTCCCTCCTTTCCGTGTTCGTGTAATCGCCGACGAATCCGGTAGCCGCATTCAGCGGCTACCGGACCGGCTATGTACGTTGCAGTGTATCAGGCAGTGAGTTCCGAGACGAGTTCGTCGTATTCGGGGCTCTTGATGAAATCGGTGATGGAGATGTGCCTGGCTTTGGGAGCGTTCTTGCGAGCCCTCGCGGTCAGCGTCTCATGAGTAATGACGACATCCGCATCCCCGGGAATCTCCCCGATTGAGGCGTTGGTCACGGAGATATCCAGGCCGACCTTCTTGAACTTGGCGCGCAGAATCGAGGCGCCCATGGCGCTGGAACCCATGCCGGCGTCGCAGGCAAAGACTATCTTCTTAACGCCTTTAGACTGCACGACGTCTACCTTGAGCTTGGAACCCTTGAGTCCCGCGGTCATCTCAGCGGCCTTCTCCAGGCCATCGGCATCGACGTTCTGCTTGCCGACTTTTAGGAGCACATATGAGACGGCGAAGGAAGCGGCGGCCGACAGCGTAACGCCGGCCAGCATCGGGAACAGGCCGCCCTTGGGCGTCATCGCGAGATAGGCGAAGATGGATCCGGGCGACGGGGTGGCCACGAGGCCAGCGCCGAGGATAGTGAACGCGAAGGTGCCGGTCATGCCGCCGGCTATAGCCGCCAGTATGAGTTTCGGATTCATCAGTATGTACGGGAAATAAATTTCGTGGATACCGCCGAGGAAGTGGATGATGATGGCGCTCGGGGCCGACTGTTTGGCTATGCCCTTGCCGACGAGGCTGTAGGCGAGCAGGATACCCAGTCCAGGGCCGGGATTAGACTCGAGCATGAAGATGATGGACTGGCCCGTAACCGAGGACTGCTGCACGCCGATGGGGCCGAGGACGCCGTGGTTGATGGCGTTGTTGAGGAAGAGCACCTTGCCCGGCTCTATGAAGAGGTTGGCGAGAGGCAGCATGTTCCATGACACGATGGCCTGAACGCCAGCGGCCAGAACATTGGATACGGCCATCACGGCGGGGGCCACGATGAGGTAGGCCACGAGCGCGAAGATGGTGCCCATGATGCCCATGGAGAAGTTGCTGACGAGCATTTCAAAGCCCGCGGGCAACTTGCCCTCATAGAGCTTGTCTATCTGCTTCATGCCCAGGGCCGCGAGCGGGCCGACTATCATGGCGCCTAGGAACATCGGAATGCTCGATCCCACGATGATGCCGATGACCGCTATGGTGGCGATGATGCCGCCGCGAGTTTCATAGACTATCTTGCCGCCGGTGTATCCGATGAGGAGCGGCAAGAGGTAGGTGATCATGGGTCCGACAAGCTTGGCGAAACTCTCGTTGGGTATCCAGCCGGTCGGGATGAAGAGGGCGGTGATAAGCCCCCATGCGATGAATGCGCCCATGTTGGGCATGACCATGCCGCTCAAGAAACGCCCGGAATTCTGCATCTTCACACGCAGGCTGGTTTCTTCCTTGCCTATTACCGTATCGTTCATGTCGTAATCCTCCATTGACCGGAGTGTAAAGCCGTTTGGCGGATCGGTGTCAGCAATGAAAATACGCGGGAGTCAAGGTCGGAACTGACAAAAACGATTTGTCAACAATGTATGGACAATCACGCACTAATACCGTCAAGGATTGGTTACGTCACAGAAGCTTTAAAGAATCAAGTTCGCCCGGCGTTTTTGTGTACCTCGGAATTTATCCATGAAGGAAGATATGGAGATGTACACCCTTTTGATACTTTGTAATCTTGGCAAACTTCGCTATGTCCAATGAGGCGATATTTCATAAATTCTTGCTCCACTCATTCGATAGTACTTCGGCCTGTTTGAGTACCAGTTCAATTGCTTCTTCGGTTTTGTCCGGCGGATATTTGTACTTCCGCAATGTAATGCGTACAAGATTCCGTAATTTGGCGCGGACGCTTTCGCGTTTTTGCCAATCCACGCTGGTACTTTTTCGAAGTTTTTCAGTAATTTCCTGTGCAATTTTTTTTAGGATTTCATCGCCCAGTTCACGAACTGCGCTTTCATTTTCCGCGAGGGCATCATAAAAAGCAACTTCATCAGTAGTTAAGCCTAAATCAACCCCACGGTTTGCGGCTTCCTTAAATTCTTTTGCAAGAGCGATTAATTCTTCAATAACCTGAGCGCTTTCAATAGAACGATTGCGATATTTTTGAAGGGTATCCATCAGACGGTCGCTATACTTTTTCTCTTGAACAATATTATTGCGTGTTTTCGATTTAATTTCATCCTGTAATAGCTTTTGAAGTAACTCTACTGCCAAATTGCGGGCGGGCATATTGGCAACTTCCGCTAAGAACTCATCGGATAATATAGAGATATCTGGTCTATCCAACCCAGCAAGAGCAAATATATTGTCTATACCCTGGGCTAAAACCGCATTATCAAGAATCTGCTTGAGGGCGCTGCTTTTTTGATCCTCAGTTAATTTGCTATCCGACCCAGCTGCTTTGGCAATTACCGATTTAATAGCCTGAAAAAAGGCAATCTCTTCGCGATATGGCTTGGCCTCATCCAAGGTTGAGCACAGGGAATGAGCTTTACTGATAGCCAGAACGATGTCGTAGAAACGCTTTTTACCATCATCCAGGCCAAGAACATGGTTAGCAGCCGGAATCAGTAAAGGAATTGGATTTTTCTTGTAATTGCTATAAGTGAAACCGTGAAAAAGCCCCCTCACAACATCCATATATTCAAGTAGTTTGGCAAAAGCTTCATGATTATCGATGGTAGGTTTACCTTTACCTTTTGACTGAGTATAGGTGGTCAGGGCCTGTCGAAGCTCGTTGGCGATGCCAATGTAGTCGACAACCAAACCGCCTTCCTTGCCCTTGAAAACACGGTTTACCCGAGCGATTGCCTGCATCAGGTTATGACCTTTCATTGGCTTGTCGATGTACATGGTATGGCAGCAGGGAGCATCGAAACCGGTAAGCCACATATCCCTTACAATTACGATTTTTAAGGAATCATTGGTTTTCTTGAAGCGTTTTTCCAATATTTTTTTAGTTCGAGAATTGTAAATATGCGGTTGCAGCAAGGTTTTATCGGATGCCGAACCAGTCATAATGACTTTTAACGAACCGGTCAGCGGATCGGCGGAATCCCAGGCGGGACGTAACGCGACGAGCGCATTATACAGGTTAACGCAAATTTCCCGGCTCATGCAGACAATCATGGCCTTGCCGTCCACGGTTTCGATGCGCGAGTCAAAGTGCTCGATTATGTCTTTGGCAACCTGATCAAGACGAGGCTGTGCGCCAACCAGTTTTTCTAGGGCGGCCCACTTGCTTTTTGTCCGCTCTCTATTTTGGGAATCTTCATCGTCTTCCATAATTTCATCGATGTCGTCATCAATGGACGGAATCTCGGCTTCCTTTAAGTCGAGTTTGGCCAGACGGCTTTCGTAGTAGATAGGTACGGTAGCACCGTCGAGCACGGCGTCCTGAATATCGTAGATACTCACATATTCACCAAACACCGCAACCGTATCCTTATCTTCCTGCGATACAGGGGTACCGGTAAATCCCACAAATGTTGCATTGGGTAAAGCATCGCGCATGTTTTTTGAAAAGCCATACGTATATTTTCCCGTTTTTTTATTCAGGGTAGCCTTGTCACCGTATTGACTGCGATGGGCTTCGTCGGCAATTACGACCAAATTATGACGGTCATTCAATACCGGAAACTTTGATTCATCATCCCGAACCTGGAATTTTTGGATGGTGGTGAAAAAGATCCCTCCCGAAGGGCGGGAAGAAAGAAGCTCGCGTAAATCGTCAACATTTTCTACTTGCACAGGAGTTTGTTTCAAGAGCATTTGAGCAGCACAGAAGGTTTCAAAAAGCTGGCCATCCAGGTCGTTGCGATCGGTAACGATGAGTAATGTCGGATTATGCATCTGGGGCTGCTGTAATAACTTCCCGGCGAAGCATGCCATGGAAATACTTTTACCCGAGCCTTGGGTATGCCAAATAACACCGCCCTTTTTACACCCGGGAGTAACACGGCTTGCCCAATCAGGGCGGGGTTCCGCGGCTATATCTGACTCATGATAGGAAGCTATGACGGTCGCTTTGACGGCTTCGCGAACGGCATGGAACTGGTGATACCCGGCTATTTTTTTTACGGTAGTATCGCCTGAGGCTTCGAATAGGATAAAATAATGAAGGTAGTCCAACAAGAGTTCACGGTCGAAAAAACCTTTGACCAAGGTCTCAAGTTCAAATTCCAACAATGGCCTCTCGCTCTCATTTTTAAGTGTGCGCCAGCGCATAAAGCGTTCCTGGTCGGCCGTTAAGGAGCCGATACGGGCATTGATGCCATCAGAAATGATTAAAGCTTCATTACAATAAAACAAGTCAGCAATTTCATTCTTGTAGGTTTGAAGTTGTTGAAAAGCAGTCCATATATCTGCCTGTTCGTCGGCAGGATTTTTTAGTTCTATAACCGCGACAGGAAGGCCATTAATGAATACGACAATATCAGGTCTGCGCGGTTGCTTGGTGCCAAACAGGGTGAATTGGTTAACCACTAAAAACTCATTTTTTTCAATGTTCGCAAAATCAATAATTTTTACGCGGTCTCCAATCTTTCTTCCTTCACGCTCGAACTCTACGGGCACGCCATCCAAAAGATATTCATGAAATTGTCGGTTGTTTGCCAGGAGGGATAAATGTTGTGGTTTTTGGAGACGGCTTACCACATCTTCAAGTACAGATTCGGGAATACCAGGGTTTAATTTTACAAGGGCAGTATGGAGACGTTGGGGCAATATCGAACTTTGATAATCAGTGCGCTCTGGATGGTCTCCATCGTGGCCAATATCTGGACCAAAGGTGTAGGAATATCCCTGATCACGGAACCAGGAGAGTGTAAGTTGTTCGAGCTGGTCTTCGGTCATATTTTTTCCTCAAAAATGCATGTATCGATTACTTTCTCCCGAACTTGTTCCGGATAGTTGTTCCTCCGCAACACGACTTTGACTACATTCCGCATTTTGGCTATGGCTGATTCTCTTATTTCCCAATCCACTTGATTGACATGAGGGGCAAGCTCGACCAAAATTTCTTCTGACAATAATTGATAGTCGATATTAGGTTTACCGTTTGTTGTAAGTGTCTGCATCAATTCATCCCTTGTCTGAAGTTTCCAATGGGATTTTGAAACTTTAGAAGGTTCGAATGTAGTAAGCTCAGGCGTACCAAGTACTAATTCGCTGGTTATAGAAACAGCTTCAATTTTTTGAGGTGGATGTACATGTATAAATCTTTCTTCGAGTAATTTATTGCAGTTTTGCGCGGCGCCGATTAAATCAGGGAAAAGACTGGCAGGGTGAATATTCATCTGGCGAAGACACTTGAGAATTTCTGGTTGTTCTTCGTTTTTTATCAAAATCTTGAAAAAGCACCCTGAAACTACGATAGGGTCTTCTTCTTGGGTTGCGTTCTCCAATTCAGGGGCAAGAGCTTCCAATAAGGCATTTTCAAGTGTTTTTCTATAAGGGGAGCGGGTGAATAACCCCGCCTGACTGACCAATCGCCCTTGATCGTCTTTGCGTGGTTCGATAAAGGTTATCGCAGTACTTTCATCGCTATTGGTTAGAGTTTCCACCTTGGTTTTATTGAGAACATAGATTGCACGATAGGGATTATCCGATTCGGTGACGCGGTCAGCTTTCTCGAAGGCAAAGAATAAGGCTACATACGGAGAGTGTGTCCAGTCCAATAAAGGTGAATCAAGTCCATAGTGTTGGCCGATAGACCATAACTCAACTTCCTCCTGTTCATCATCTTGCTTGAACAGTGCGTGATCACTGACGCGTCCGCGGATGGCTTTGCGAAAAAGCGCGATTTGTTCGCGAGCGTGTTCTTCTTGCACGATACCATTTTTTTCTGCTGGATTTACTTTGTCGTAAAATCTAGCAAGGCCGGGAGTGAGTTTCCAATCGTTCCGTCGCTGTCCCCGGAACACGAACTGGGTATCGGTCAAACGATTAAACGATTCCACCAACTTTGAAAATTGTTTCCATCCCTCACAAATAACCGATGGAATATTTTCGTCCCCACGGTATTTCAGCTCATATTCGTTCAATAGCGCTGAAATCATTTTAGAGCTACCTGACTTTCTGCATCGGCTACAGATATTTCCCCGGAAAGGAGCTTGGGGAGGAGGGTGTCGCGAATCGATGTAAAGCTCTCGTTTTGAGTGTTACTTGATTCTATCATCAACATTAATTCTTTTATTTGTGTTGAAAAAACAAGCATGAGTTCTGCGGGAGGAGCAACAATTTGTAGGTTTTCTATTGCATCCTTATCACCACGTGGCATCTTAGCTCCTCTTGAAGTGGTCATCATGAAGTTAAAAAATTCGTCGCGGTTCAACAGGAGGTTCAAGTACAATTCGGTATCTGAAATGACGGAATGAAAAGCAAGTACATCGTTTGATCTACCACCATCAAATGTGGCATACCAAATTTTCTTAAAATATGGCCTAATGTTTGAAATTAAGGTATCGCCTTTTTGAAAATATGCGACTGAAAGTAAATTAGGTAAACTTGTAGCTATGGTTATTCCTCCCCGATTGGCATTCATATTCTCAGTGGATACGTATGTATGCAAATTTAGCTGTTTAGTTTCGATTTTACCTTCCCGATAAAGTGCAACATCCCCCAATCTCTTCACACCCCACCCCATTGGTATCACCCCCAGTTCCGATTCCTCAAAGCTGTCAGGAAAAAGGGCGGCGGTTGCCTCATCCATACCGACAGGCTGGCGTCCGGCGGCTTTTGCAAGAACGGGGTCGAAGTCGACAAACCAGCTCTTGAAGAGGGCCTGGGCGATCTGTTCTAGAGTCTGGCTAGTGGCACGATTGAGGGCAATTTTGTCGTCGAGGACTTTTATTACACCGATTATTTTAGATTGAGTACACAATGGTGGAAGCGGGATTATTAGATCCTGAAGCTGTAATGTATCAAATTTTCCGGCACCAATGCCCGTATCAGACACCATCCCAAGTAGTTTCTTTTCATTCCCAATAAGCCAATATAACAAAAACCACGGATTGATGATTTCATTTGTTTTAATTGCTTTCACATCTTGATTAAAGGCAACTGGTTGCATTGTGATACCTACAGGTACTCGCTGATGCAACATACTACCACGAACAAGTAAAAGTACTTCGTGTTTGTTCGCAAGTCTTGATCCATTTGCAAGGCCTAATTCAGTAAGCGTTCTATCAGAGGTTGAATAGCGTGAACCTCCCATAGATGATGCACTAATCCACGGGATAGGCCCATCCCAATATTCAGCTTTATCTACCTTTGGAGTTCCCCCGGAAGACCATTCAGTGATACTGCCAAGTCGTATAGAGCTCCACCCCTCCGGCAACCCACCGAGGGGGGTAGCGGAAGCCCCCGCAGGCGACGAAGGAGCCGAGGAGGCTGCAGCGAGGGGGGAGACCTCCCCCTCTTCAATATTTTTCCTGAAATTCTCGGGTATGGTATCCCATTCCAGAAAATCCACCCGAAACGGCAAATCGGATTCTTCAAAGGCTTCTTTGAGTTTTGAAACTTGAACTTGTTGATCCGGTTTGGTAAAAGCCACCAAGTCCAAATCGGAGTCAGGGCGAGAGGTGAACTTAACCCTGGAGCCGAAAGCCCAAATCGTCGTGTTGGGTAAGTACTGTGTTATAAGATTTATTACCTGCTTCTTTTCTTGTGGCTTCAGGTCGATAGCGTCGGTCATTCCCATGTGGTCCCCGTCATGGTTTGGTAGAGGCCGATGGCATCATCAATGAATTCTTTCATGCGGCTTAAAGCTTCTTGGGCTTTGCCCTCGGAATAATCGTGGGAGGTGTCAATCCGTGAGTCGGCATATTTAAGCCATTGATTCACGTCCGAAGCTAAGAGTTTGTTTTCAAAGGCAATGCGGAAAATCGGCTTGGGGCTATTGAGAAGCTCCGGAACACCAAGTTCTTCATTCAAATAGCGTTTAAGAATTTTCCATTGGCAATCGTAGCAGGTCTCAAAGCGCTGAATAACGGACTCAGCCACGGCCTCCCGGTCAATTTCCTGTAAATCAGTACGTTCATCCAGATTAGAGAAGTTCTCATACTGCAATTCCAGATGTTTGAGTGCTTTCTGATATTTTGTGTAGTCAATCATAGTATTGGTACCTCAAAACCGATGCTGGCGAGCTGTTTGCGAATCTCTTTTTCCAGCTTGGTTCCTTCGCTGAATTGCTCGCCGAGTTGTTTGGTTAACCGCACCATTTTTTCATCAAAGGGCTCGGTATCCACCTCGATATCGGCTGACCCTACATAACGGCCGGGAGTAAGAACAAAATCATTTTTGCGAAGCTCATCAGCATTGGCCGATTTACAAAAACCAGCTTCGTCGGCATAACCGTGACCTGTTTTCCAGGAATCAACAGCCATTGCGATTTTTTGAATGTCCGTGTCATCAAACACGCGTTGAACCCGCGATGCCATTCTTCCCAGATTGCGGGCGTCAATAAACAGGACGTGACCGCGACGGTCACGGAACGCACCTGCGGGCGTAGTACGCTCTTTTTTATTTTTAGTCAAAAACCAGATGCAGGCGGGAATCTGTGTATTGGTAAATAGCTGGCCGGGCAGGGAAATCATACATTCAATGAGATCATTCTCCAGTAACTTTTTGCGGATTTCACCCTCACCGTTGGTCGCCGAACTCATGGAGCCATTAGCCAAGAGGAGCCCCATGGAACCGTTTTCGTTAAGGTGAGAAAGCATATGCAAAAGCCAAGCGAAGTTTGCATTGCGCTTGGGGGGTGTCGGGAAGCCTTGCCATCGGCGGTCATTGGCAAGTTTTTCATCCCACCATTCATCTTGATTGAAAGGTGGATTAGCCATTACAAAGTCCGCCCGTAAATCGGGATGTAAATCGCGGGTAAAGGTATTGGCGGGTTCGCTACCGAAATTAAAATCGATGCCACGAATGGCCATGTTCATAGCAGCCAGGCGCCAGGTAGTCGAATTTGATTCTTGCCCATACACGGAAATTGTTCCGCGCTTATCACCATGGGCTTCAATAAACTTTTCGGACTGCACAAAGAAACCGCCCGATCCCATGGCCGGGTCGTACACCCGACCGGCATAGGGCTTCAAGATTTCTACAATTAAACTGACGATTGATTTAGGTGTATAGAATTGCCCGCCTTTTTTCCCTTCGGCGCTGGCAAATTCTCCCAGGAAATATTCATAAACATGACCCAAAATGTCTTTTGAGCCCAACGTGTCATGGTTAAAGGGGATGGTGCCGACAACATCACTGATAAGACTGCCATACAGCTGGTCTTCAATGCCCTCGCGCGCAAAATCCTTGAAAAGGATATTTTTCAACTTTGGATTTTCTTTTTCAATAACGGCCATGGCGTCATCAAGAAGTTTCGAAACTCCCTTGAATTCATCGCCCCACGGTAGATTTGTACCCAAAGACAAACGGCAATTTTGCTCGATATTCTTCCACCGGGCCGATTCGGGTACCCAAAAGACATTTTTCTCCGTATAGTAGTCTCGATTTTCAAGTTCGCTGTTTATAAAGGCAGCGTCGGCATCGATTCCTAAAAAATAATCGGCATCAGGGTCGATAAATTCCTTTTTCAGTTCCTGCACACGGACATCAAAGGCATCCGATACATATTTAAGAAACACCAGCCCGAGCATGACATGTTTGTAACGGGCTGCATCAAGATTTGGCAGTAATTTGTTTGCAGAAGCCCATAATTTAGTTTCAAGGCTGTTCAAAAAGGCTATTTCTGCCTGGTTCATGTGAATCTCCATATCTACCTAAGCCCGGCATTCTTAGAATTGCATCGAAGCGCTCGTGAGCTTGTTCATTATACCATGCTTTTCTTCTGTAAGTTACTTGTCCGTATTGACATATTTGTTATTTCTTCTTCTGAGCTAAGAGCGTCCTGCGATGTAAACGCAGCGCCCAGGCGCGCATGGACGCGCGCCCCCAACCAATCCGGTGCAGCGCAGCGAACCGGTACGTCATGGATGACGCCGATGCGCGAGCGATCGACGCGTAAAGCCCGGAGCGGCGCGCACGGATGCGCGCCCCAAACCCGGCCGGTGCAGCGCAGCGAACCGGTACGTCATGGATGACGATACGGCATGGATGACGACGCCGGCGTGGCGCGAGGACTTGAAGCAGAGAGCGCGGTCGCGGGTATTCCCGCGACGCGCCCATGCTTACATATTCTTCCAGAATTTATAGTATTTGCGTTCAACGTCTTCGAGAGACAAAAGCGGGTAAAACTTTGTCTGGGTGGCCGAGGCGAACATGAAGCCGTGACGCAGAAACTTGTAGGAGATGCGGTCCACGGGGCAGTCCAGGGACAGGCCCTTGGTGTTCTTGCCGGGCTTAGCGCGCACTTCCAGGATGGCCTCGCGGAGGCGGGCCGGATGGATGCCGGGCACGAAGCAACGGATGAACGGGTTGTCCTGGAATTCCTTGAGGAAATCGTCGACGTTGAACTCGAGCTGGGCGTAGAACATCACCGGCGCGCCCTTGGGCATGTCGGGATCGGTTATGAACTTGGCGTACTCGATGAAGTTGTACTTGGTGAGCACCATCATCTTGATGGGGTTTATTTCGAGCACTATGCGCATTTCGTCGCCGCGCATTTTTGGGTCGTAGGCGGCGGCCTCCAGCTCGACGAAGTCGCCGAGGGAATTGCAGTAGTAGAGTTTGCCGAAGGCGTTGAAGTCCATGTGTTCGAAGGTGCGATAGCTGGAGATGAACTTTGTGGCCTTGGGCCGGCCGTCCTCGTGCGGCTTGAGTTCGGCGAAGGCCTGGTCGATGTGGAAATACGGATTTCTGAAGCTTGGGTCGATTTCCACGAAGATGAGGCGCCCCTCGAAATACCTAGTGGAACCCTGAGTATAGTGTTTGGCGAAGCGTTCCGGATCGAGCTGGCTCGCGATGAGCGCGTGGTTCGGATGCATGACGAGATACAGATGCTTTTCTTCGTTCATAGTCCTACCCCCAATAAGTCTTGAGCATCGGCGCTATCACCAGCGAGATGATAGCCATGAGTTTGATAAGGATGTTCAGCGCCGGTCCCGCGGTGTCCTTGAAGGGATCGCCTACGGTGTCGCCGACGACCGCCGCCTTGTGGGCGTCGGAGCCTTTACCGTGAGCCCGGCTCTCTATGAGCTTCTTCGCGTTGTCCCAGGCGCCGCCTGAATTGGACATGAAGATGGCCAGAAGCACGCCAGTGACGGTGACGCCGGCCAGGAGGCCGCCGAGCATCTCTATACCACCTAAAAAGCCTACCACGACAGGACTGAGCGCGGCTATAAGGCCCGGCAATATCATCTTGCGGAGCGCGGCCTTGGTAGATATGTCGACGCAGGCTCGGTAGTCGGGGGTCTCGGTCTCGTCGAGTATGCCGGGGTGCTGTCGGAACTGCCTGCGTACCTCCTCTATCATGGCGAAGGCGGAGTCGCCTATGGCGTCCATGGCAAGCGACGAGAACAGGAAGGGTATCATGCCGCCCAGGAAGAGCCCGACGAGCACCTGGGGGTCGGTGATGTCAAAGACGAGGACATTGGAGCCGCCGGCGGACTGGGCGAAGGCGCTGAACAGGATTATGGCCGTGAGGGCCGCCGAGCCTATGGCAAAACCCTTGCCTACCGCGGCGGTGGTATTGCCGACGGCGTCCAGCTGGTCGGTGACCTCGCGTACCTGCGGGTCCATAGCCGACATGACCGCGAGGCCGCCGGCGTTGTCGGCTATGGGGCCGTAGGCGTCCACGGAGAGCTGGATGCCCAGGGTGACGAGCATGCCGAGCGCCGCGATGCCTATGCCGTAGAGGCCGGCGAAGGCGTAGCTGCCGAGTATGGCCGCCGATATGACGAGAATCGGAGGCAGGGTTGAAAGCATGCCTACGCCGAGCCCTGTTATTATCGCGGTGGCGGGGCCGGTATCGCAGGATTTCTCTATTTTGCGCACCGGCGCGGTGTTGGTGCCGGTGAAGAACTCGGTGAGGAGGCCAATGGCGGTGCCCGAGGCGAGGCCGAAGATGGCCGCGAGGGCGACGCGGAGGGCATCCTTGCCGCCGTCGAAGGTGCCGCCGCCGAGCACGAGGGCGGATAGGGGGTAGATGAGCAGGGCGGCCAGGCCCGCGGCGCCGAAACTGCCAGCGTTCAGGGCCTTCTGGGGCGATTTGCCGGGTTTGCCGCGGACAAGGAAGGTGCCGAGTATCGACGCGCCGACGCCCATAGCGGCCATCATGATGGGCAAAACGGCGAGGCGGAGGCGCATGTCGTCGCTGGCGGCCACGCCGGCGCCGAGGACGACGCAGCCCACGATGGAGCCTACGTACGATTCAAAGAGATCGGCGCCCATGCCGGCGACGTCGCCTACATTGTCGCCCACGTTGTCGGCTATGACGGCGGGATTGCGGGGGTCGTCCTCGGGGATGCCCGCCTCCACCTTGCCGACGAGGTCCGCGCCGACATCCGCGGCCTTGGTGAAGATGCCGCCGCCGACGCGGGCGAACAGCGCCACGGTAGAGGCGCCGAGGCTGAAGCCTGTCAGTATCGGGAATATGGTGTCTCTGAAGGCCGGTAAGGTTTCGCCGAAGATCGCCACGCCCAAGGCGAGCACGGCCGCGATGCCGAGCAGCGCCAGGCCCACCACGGTCATGCCCATCACGGAGCCGCCGGCGAACGCGACGCGGAGCGCCGGTTCTATGCCGCGGATGGCCGCGGCGGCCGTCCTTGAATTTGCGGCTGTGGCGGTGCGCATGCCGAAGTACCCGGCGGCCGCGGAACACACCGCGCCGAGCACGAAGGCCAGCGCCTGCAGACGTAGCGAACCGGAATTGGCTACAGCGAGGAACAGCGCCACGACGGCGATAAACGGCACGAGCACCGTATATTCCCTCTTTAGAAAAGCCTGGGCGCCTTCCGCTATGTAGCCGGCTATCCGCTCGAGCGTTGCGTGCCCGACGGGTAGTTTGTGTATCCAGGCATTCTTGGATACGGCATACGCAAGGGCGAGAGCCCCCCCGAGCGCCGCTGTTACGATTACCAGAGTTGCGGTCACATTGATCCTCCCCAAACATGTATCAAATTCTATATAGGTGTTTTGACGACAGAGAAGTATACGATGCGTCCGCCAAGCCGACAACATAATCTATCGCAACTGACTCTTGCTGAAAACGTAGGTATGGAGTATTTTTTGCAAACGATTCGCATTATATTGAAGTATTGTCTCAGGAGGAGCTTAGGTGCGCGTATCCAGGATCATCATCGCCGCGACGCTCGCGGTTTCAATACCATTGTCATTATTCGCTATGGGCGAAAAAGCGGCCAGGGTCTACGGCGGCGCCACGGCGACCGCCACAGCGAACAGGCCGGTCGTCGTGGTCAGTATCCTGCCTCAGGCGTACTTTGTGGAACGGATAGCCGGCGACAGGGTCAGGGCCGTCGTTTTGGTGGGTCCGGGACAGAGCCCTCACGCATACGAACCAACGCCGCGACAGATGGCTGAACTGTCGTCGGCGTCTATGTGGCTGACCATAGGCTCCGAATTCGAGCTAGCGCTCAAGCCAAAAGTAGCGGCATTGTATCCAAAACTGGCAATAATCGACACGACCGCGGGCGTTGCGTACCGTACCATGGACAGTCACGCCCATGGCGGCGATGGAACAGAGGCCGGCGCTGAAGGCGAATCTGGCATCGATCCCCACGTCTGGCTGGGTAGGCAGGCGGTCAGGAAAATGATTGCGACCATCCGGAACGAACTATCGACCAGGGACCCGGGGGGGGCGGCATTGTACGCGGCAAACCATGACGCGTTCATCCGCGATATAGAAGCGGTATTCGCGGCGCTCTCGCGTGATCTGTCGCCGCTCCGCGGAAAGCCGGTATTTGTCTACCATCCGTCGTTCGGATACCTTCTTGACGAATTCGGTATCGTACAGGAGGCCGTGGAGACGGGCGGCAAGGAACCGACGCAGAAGGCCCTCGCCGCGTTGATCCAGGAGGCCAAGGCGGATGGGGCAAGGGTAATCTTCGTCCAGCCGCAGTTCCCGGCCAGCGCGGCCAGGACCGTCGCCGGCGCCATAGGAGGCGTCGTGGTGGAGATAGACGCGCTGGCTCCCGACT